>Ga0326597_10001466_pt1 | contig 38085 bp, 35 predicted proteins | sample RVTome_12_FD_203789 | JGI IMG/M metagenome (GOLD analysis project Ga0326597, IMG submission 203789) | Soil microbial communities from uranium-contaminated site in the Upper Colorado River Basin, Wyoming, United States - RVT100D185 | ecosystem: Environmental > Terrestrial > Soil > Contaminated >... | reverse complement strand
CATTCGGATTGTGCTTGTGCAACACATTCGTGATCGCCGCCGTCAACGTCGTCTTCCCATGATCAACGTGACCAATCGTGCCAATGTTCATGTGCGGCTTGGTCCGCTCGAACTTCTCCTTGGCCATGATCGGCCCTCCTCGACGTTGCGTGGGCCTGCATCTGACAGGCCGGTGTGCTTGTTGGGTGACAGCAACGGGCGAGCATAGTCACCGACCGCGGTCCATTTCCCACCCGATCGTCCGCGTGGTCTCGGACGGTCAGGCCGACCGCGGTCGAGCCGGCCGGACAGGCCGCGCTCGCTCAGTAGCGGCGGGTGGACTCGAACCACCGACACAGCGATTATGAGTCGCTTGCTCTACCTCTGAGCTACGCCGCCGTGGGATGCGTGTGGTGCTGCGACCGTGCGGCCGCGGAGCCCCCGAGCGGAATCGAACCGCTGACCCCTTCCTTACCATGGAAGTGCTCTACCGTCTGAGCTACAGGGGCGGGCTTGGTGCGCGCGGGAGCGTACCGTCGGGCCGTTTCGACCGTCGAGTCCGCCCCGACCACAGCGCGCGGAACGACCGAGGCCGTTCCGCGCGGTTGGTGGAGGGAGCAGGATTTGAACCTGCGTAGGCATAGCCGGCGCGTTTACAGCGCGCTCCCTTTGGCCACTCGGGCATCCCTCCGGGAGACGCGCAGAATACTCAATCGCCCATGTGCCGCAATCCGAGGGGCTCCGGCAGGACACGGTAGACCTCCCACTTGTGGCCGAGACCAAGGCCACGGGTCGCGGTAATCGCGCGAGCGGGGATGACGTAGCGGTCACCGGCATCGGTGAGCACGTAGAGCAGGTCGACAGCACCCGCGTCGAACCGCTTCACCGTGTGATACGACTGGTTGCCGCCGGCCGTGGCGAGCATCACCTCGAACCGGCCGCGCCTCCCACGCCGGGTCGTGGTCTTGACCTGCACCTTCAACAGTCGCATGCGCCACTCGACCACGAGGTCGTAGCCCTGGTTGTCCGCGAGCGGGATGCTGACCACCATCTCGCGGCGGCCGAAGAAGCCGATCGCGTCGGTCTGCACCGTGCCGTGATCCTGCGACATCGGGCGCCGATAGGCTCACCGGTCATCCACAGGCAGCGTCCAGGAGATCGTCCATGGCCGAAGCGAGCTTCGACATCGAGGCGGGGGTCGACCGGCAAGAGGTCGACAACGCCATCAATCAGGCCCGCAAGGAGGTGGCGACCCGCTACGACTTCCGCGACACCGAGACGATCGTCGAGTGGGCGGGCGACGAAGGCATCAAGATCGAGTCGTCCTCCCAGGACCGCGCCCGTGCGGCGCTCGAGGTCTTCCGCGAGAAGTGCGTGAAGCGCAGCGTCTCCCTCAAGGCCCTCGATGTTGCCGACCCCCGCGACGTCGGCGGCGCGCGGTCGCGGATCGACATCACGCTGCGCACGGGACTGCCTCAGGACATCGCCAAGGACATCGTCAAGCAGATCAAGGCGACCAAGCTCAAGGTGACCCCGACCAACATGGGCGACAAGGTCAGGGTCGCCGGCAAGAGCCGCGACGACCTGCAGGAGATCATCGCCATGATCAAGACCCAGGACTACGCGGCCCCGATCACCTTCTCGAACTACAAGTGACGCCAGACGAACAGGGCCCGGCTCCGAATCCATCGGGATCGCGTAGCGAGCGCCGTTCGTCAGGATCTGCCATGAGCCTGCGTGACCCCGCCCGATGGAAGCGACCCCTGCTTGTCGCTGCCATCGCCCGCTACGCGATCCCGATCGCCGCGATCCCGCTCGCGGCGGCCCTCATCCCCGACCGCGTCCCACTGCTGACCCTGCTGCGCCCGGGCAAAGAGGTCCTGCTGCTCGCCGGCGGCCTGTGGAGCGCGGACGGTCGACCGTCATTGCTGCTCGTCTTCCTCGCCTACATCCCGCTCATGATCGTGTCGGTGTGGGGGTTCTTCGCGCTCGGTCGCGCCTACAGCGACGACCTCGCCGGCGGCGAGGGGCCGCACTGGCTGCACCGGGTGGTCCCAGCCGAGAAACTCGAGGCGACGCAGCGCGTGATCGCCAGGCGGGGTGTCACCGTGGCGATCCTCGGCCGGGTCGCCGCCCTGCCGCCCACGATCCTGGCTGCCGCGGCGGGAACCTCGGCGGTCGACACAAGGCGGTATCTGGCCGCCGACATGGTTGGCGCGGTCCTCGGCTTCGCCGTCACGGTCGGCGTCGGGGTCGGGCTCGGCCGCGCCTACGAGCGCGGGGGCATCTGGCTGACGGTCGCTGGGGTCGCGCTCCTGCTCGTCGTCATCAACCTGTTCACCAGGTGGCTGCAGGCCGAGCAAGAAGCCATCCCCGAGAGCTGAGCCCGACACGCCGCGGACACGAACGTGGCCCCGCCACGGGGGACCGAGCGCGGGGCCACGTCTGACGAGGACGGGATGGCGAGATGTCGTAGCTCAGCTACGCGACGAGATGTCGTAGCTCAGCTACGCGACGAGATGTCGTAGCTCAGCTACGCGACGAGATGTCGTAGCTCAGCTACGCGGTCAGATTACGTCGTAGATGCTCTGGGTGGGGCCGAGCTGCCCGCGCTGCCGCGCCATGCCCTCGAGCGCCTCGATGCGCTCGGGGATCGGCGGATGAGAGCTGAACAGCTTCATCATGGCACGACCGCCGAACGGTGCTGAGATGTACATGTGGGCCAAGGCCGCGTTGGTCTCGGCCGGCGTGCCGCCCATGCGCAGGCGACGCGGGTCGTTGTTGCCCTTCTCGAGCTTGGCGAGCGCGCTTGCCAGTGCCAGTGGCTTGCCGGTCAGCTCGGCACCGGTGTGGTCGGCCAGCGATTCCCGTGAGCGTGTCACGGCGAGTTGGATGACGGTTGCGGCCAGCGGGGCGAGGATCGACATCGCGATCAGCGCGATGGGGTTGGCACCCTCGCGGTCACGGCCGCCGCCGCCGAAGATCGCGGCCCAACGGGCCATCGTCGCCAGGAACGTGATGGCCATGGCGATACCCGCGGCGACGGTGCCGATGAGGATGTCACGGTTGTAGACGTGCTGCAGTTCGTGGCCGAGCACGCCTTCGAGTTCGTCGGGCGTCAGCGCCTCGTACAGACCCTGGTTGATGCAGACCACGGCGTTGTCCGGGTTCCGGCCGGTCGCGAACGCGTTCAGCTGGGGGCTCGGGCTGATGTACAGCCGGGGCATGGGCTGCCCGGCACGCTGCGCGAGGCTGCGCACCGTCCGGTAGACGTCCGGGTACTGGGATTCCTCCATCGGGACGGCGCGCGCCATCTTGACGGCGATCTTGTCCGACTTGAAGTAGCTGAATGCGTTGATGCCGAGTGCGATGACCAGCGCGATCGTCGCACCACCGCGGCCGCCGAACCATCCGCCGATCAGGATCAGCAGGCCAGCCAGGCCAGCCAGCAGGGCGAACGATTTGATGGTCTTGTTCATCGTTGGTGCTCCAGGGCTCAGGCATCTGAAACGTCCCGGTGGCGGCCGGGGTTCCCAGGGTCCAGCGAACGCTCAACAATAGTACGGGGCGGTGGCCCCCTCGGATCCCGACCCTTGGTCCGGCGTGCGCAGGCTGCCTGCCTTCGGAGCGCTCAACCCCACTCGTCGAGTGTGCCGATCACCATGAAATGTCATAGCGAACCGCACACTCGACGGTTGGTTCGGTCAGGGCGCGGCGATCTGGGTGATCGAGGTGGCGTTGAGGATCAGCCCCGGAACGATGCCGAGCACGACCGTGCCGATCATCAGGCTGGTCACGACCAGTGACAGGTTGAACCCGGGCTGCAGGACGGGTTCGCCCTCGATCGCGTCCTTCATCCACATCAGCCAGATGACCCGCAGGTAGTAGAAGAAGGCGATTACGGAGTTGACGACCAGGAATCCGACCAGCACGTACCCGAACACCGTGCCCGCCGCAGCGGCTGCTTCGATGATCGAGAACTTCGCGAACAGACCCACCGTCGGCGGGGCGCCGCCGAGCGACAGCAGGAAGATGGTCATCGCGATCGCCATGACCGGACTGCGCTGCCCGAGACCGGCATAGTCCTCGATCGACCGGTAGCCCGTACGGCGGTTCACGGCGATGACCACGCCGAACGCGCCGATGTTCATGATCGCGTACGCGGCGAGGTAGAACACGACCGCCCGAATCGCGGCAGCGTTGACGACGGCGTCGCCTGCGCTGGCCAGGCCGAACGGGATCAGCATGTAGCCCGCCTGCGCGACCGAAGAGTACGCGAGCAGCCGCACGATGTCGCGCTGCTGCAGGGCGACCAGGTTGCCCAGCGTCATCGTCAGGATGGCGATCACACCCATCGCCGGCGCCCACACGTCGGCGATCGGCTCGAAGGCGATGAACGTCACCGCGAGCAGGCCGGCGAACCCTGCCGCCTTCGACGCGACGGCAAGCATCGCCGCCACCGGCATCGGCGAACCGGCATAGGTGTCGGGTGCCCAGAAGTGGAACGGCACCGCGGACACCTTGAACCCGAACCCGACGATCACCAGCATCACGGACGCGAGCAGCAGTGGCGGCGGCTGGACGCCCGCGGACTCGGCGAACCGGAAGGCGTTGGCGATGTCGGCGAGGTGGGTGGAGCCCGTGAAGCCGTAGACCATCGACATGCCGAACAGCATCAAGGCGACGGACAGGACGCCGATGAGGAAGAACTTCAGCGCCGCCTCGGACGAGTACAGGTCCCGCTTGCGCAGTCCGGCCATCACGAAGGCAGGGATGGACACCGTCTCGAGCGCCACGAACAGCAGCAGCAGGTCACGGGCGCTCGGCATGATGATCATGCCGAGGAAGCTCGTCAACAGCAGGAAGTAGTACTCGCCCTGGAAGAACCGGTTCTCGGCGAAGAAGCGCCATGAGATCCCGAGGATCGCGAGCAGCGCGCCGAGGAACACGAACTTGAAGACGACGGCGTAGTTGTTGACGACGAAGCTGTCGGCGAACACGCTTCGGGGGCTGTCCCACAGCAGGGCGGTGAACCCGATCGCAACCACGGTCCCGATGGCTGCGATCGGGTTCGTCAGCTGCTTTGCGTCGCCCTTGAGCACGAGGTCGACGAGCAGCACGACGATCGCGGTGATCGTCAGCACCAGCTCGGGTGCGATCGCGCCAAAGTCGATTGCCATCGTCGGTTCCCGGTTCGTTGGGGTCGGTCAGGGGATCGGCGCGTCGCCGAGGAATCCGACCAGCGTGCTCACGGCGGCGTCCTGGACCCCGAAGACGATCACCGGGAAGACACCCATGGCGAGGATGATCAACAGCAGCGGCAGCCATGACACCCATTCGATGGTCATGACGTCGGACAGTTTCGCGTCGGCCCACTTGGCGGTTGGCCGGCCGAGCCCGACACGTTGCAGGAGCCACAGGAAGTAGCCGGCGGTCAGCACCGTGCCCAGTGCCCCGAACAGGACAAGCACGAGGTACAGCGTCCCGTAGTTGTCCGCAAGGAACGGCGCCGGCGACAACGCGGCCCACAGAGCGGTGAACTCGCCCCAGAACCCTGCGAGACCCGGCAGGCCGAGCGACGCCATCGATACATAGACGAGCAGCGCGCCGTACCGCGGCATCTTCACGAGCAAGCCGCCGCCGATCTCGGCGATTTCGCGGGTGTGGTACCGCTCGTGCAGGGACCCGGCGAGGAAGAACAGCATGCCGGTGACCACACCGTGGGCGATGTTGCCGTACAGGGCGGCCTGGATCCCGATCTCGTTCATCGAGGCGATGCCGAGCATCACGAAGCCCATGTGGCCGACCGACGAGAAGGCGATCAGTCGCTTCACGTCGGTCTGGGCCAGGCAGCACAGCGACCCGTAGACGATGCCGATGACGGCCAGCACCCCGATGACGGGAGCGAAGCGCATGGCACCGTCGGGCAGGATGGGCAGGCCGATCCTGATGAAGCCGTAGGTGCCCATCTTCAGCAGGACGCCGGCCAGCAGGACCGAACCGACCGTGGGGGCCTCGGTGTGGGCGTCGGGTAGCCAGGTGTGGAACGGCCACATCGGCACTTTGATGGCGAACCCGAGAAAGATCCCCAGGAACGCCCAGGTCTGGAACGTGCGCGATCCGATACCGGCCTGCGACAACTCGATGATGTCCCAGGGGTTGGCGACGCCGGCGGCGGAGGCCTGGAAGTAGATCGCCAGGAACGCCACCAGCATGAACACGGACCCGAACAACGTGTAGAGGAAGAACTTCACACTGGCGTACTCGCGCCGGGGCCCGCCCCACACACCGATCATGAAGTACATCGGGACGAGGACGAGTTCCCAGAAGATGAAGAACAGCACGAGGTCAAAGGCCACGAACGTGCCGGCCATCCCCGTCTGAAGCAGCAGCATCAGGGCGAGGAACGCCTTGGGCTTGCCCGGCGACGGCATGTGCTTGGTGGTGTAGATCGCGCAAAGGAACGTCAGCAGGTACGTCAGGAAGAACAGCGGCAGCGAGATGCCGTCGATGCCGAGGTGGTACCTGGCGCCGATCGCGCTGATCCAGCTGATATCGGTCGTGAACTGCAACGTCTCGGAGGCGCGGTAATCGAACCCGGCGGCGATCACTGCAGCGAGGACGAAGCCAACACCGGTGATCGCGACGGCAGCGCGCTTGATCGTCTGCTCGGCCTGCGCCGGCATGGCGGCAAGCATTGCCGCACCTGCCACCGGCAGGAACAGCGCCACCGTCAGCAGCCAGCCCTGTTCGTTCAGCATCCCATGCTCCTTGCGGTCGCTGCCCGGTCGAGGGCTGCGGCCCGACGCGATGGTCGGGAGGTCAGGTCGGTCGAGTTCGTGGTCATGGCGATCACCTGGCACCCGCAAAGACGAGGACGAGGACGATCACACCGGCGACGAGCGCACCGGCGTAGCGCTGCACGTCACCGGACTGGATCCGCTTCAGCTTGTCGGACCACCAGGCCGCCGAGAACGCGGCCCCGTTCACACCACCGTCGATGATCTTCTGGTCGAGGGTCCCGTACGTGGCGTCGGCCAGCCGCTTGGCAGCCCCACCGGCGCTCCTGACGATCCCGTCGATGACGACGTTGCTCGACCAGGACGCCGCTGGGGACAGCTTGTCCCTGACCGGCACGACGATGTAGCGGTAGCCGAAGGTGTCCAGCCCGTACTTGGCGACGAGCGCCTTGGTGACCGGGCCCATCCGGAACATCGGGTCGTCGTCAGGCTGGCCCTTGCCGTAGATCGACCAGGCCAGACCGGCCGCGGCGAGGAAGACCGCGAAGGCGATCCCGGCGAGCAGCGGTTCGAAGCCCGGCGGGCCGTGCAGGACGTGCACGCCCCCGTCACCGTGCTCGCCGGGTTCGGCCGCAAGCGCCGGCGCAGCCAGCACCCCGGCACCTCCCACCGCTTCGCTGGCGGGGTGGTCGTCCTCAGGCGCGGAGATGAATGGATAGCTGGCTTCCTCGAGGGCGTGGGTCGCCGTCCAACTCTCGAAGTTGTTCGCGTCGGCGGGCCACAGGAACGATCCGGGCAGGCCGACGAGCAGCGCCCCGGCGGCGAGCACGACGAGTGGCACCGTGATCTGCCAACCAGACTCGTGCGGCGTCGCGTGATGGCCGACGGTGACGTGCTCGTCGGTGTGGTGCTCGTCGTGGGCGTCGTCACCGTGAGGGACGACGTCGTGCTCTTCGGCGTGGGCGTGATGGGCACCACGGTGTTCGCCCCAGAAGATCAGGAAGCAGGACCGTGCCATATAGAAGGTCGTGACGAAGGCGCCGGCCAGTCCGAGCCACAGCACGAGGTTGCCCGTCACGAACCCGTTCGCCGCCCACAACTCCCCCGCGACGAGGACCTCGTCCTTGGAGAAGAAGCCGGCCGTCAGCGGGAACCCGGCCAAGGCAAGCGAACCGATGATGAAGGTCACGAACGTGATCGGCATGAACTTCCGCATGCCGCCCATCTCGGACATGTTGTTGCTGTGCACCGCGTGGATCAGCGACCCGGAACCGAGGAACAGCAGGGCCTTGAAGAAGCCGTGGGTGAACAGGTGGAAGATGCCCGCCGTGTAGCCACCGACGCCGAGCGCGGCCATCATGTAACCGAGTTGCGAGACCGTCGAATAGGCCAGGACCTTCTTGATGTCGTCCTGGACGAGCGCGAGGAATCCGGCGAAGAACAGCGTGATCACGCCCACGATCGCCACCGTGTGCATCACGGCCGCGACCTGGATGTAGACCGGGTACAGGCGGGCGACCAGGAACACGCCTGCGGTGACCATCGTCGCCGCGTGGATCAGCGCGGACACGGGCGTCGGGCCGGCCATGGCGTCCGGCAGCCAGACGTGCAGCGGCATCTGGCCGGACTTGCCGACCGCGCCGAGGAAGATCATGAGGGCACCGAAGGCGATCGTGCCGTTGCTGAGCGTGCCGTTCATCGACAGCTCCATCGTGGTGCCGATGTTGAACGGCTTTTCGATCCCGGTGGCGGCCACGCCGGCCGACAGGATGATCACACCGACGACCAGCCCGACGTCGGCGAACTTGGTGACCATGAAGGCTTTGTTCGCCGCGTCCTGGTTGGGCTTGTCGTGCCAGTAGAAGCCGATGAGCAGGAACGAGCAGAGGCCCACCAGTTCCCAGCCGACGATCGCCTGCAGGGTGTTGTTCGCGATGACGAGGAGCAGCATCGAGAACGTGAACAGGCTGAGCATCGCGAAGAAGTAGGTGAACCGTTCCTCGCCGTGCATGTACTCGCGCGAGTACAGCTGCACCATGAGCGACACGGTCGTGACGAGCAGGAACATCATGGCCGTCAGGCCGTCGACGAGCATGCCGAGTTCGAGGGTCAGCCCGCCGCCGAGCGGTGACCAGTCGAAGGCCCGCTCCAGCACGACCCCGGGGTTCGAGAACGTGTGCCAAGTGATCCCGATCGAGATCAGCCACGCGATGAACACGGCCACGATGCCGACCTCGGAGCCCTTCAGCGGCATGAGCTTGCCGAATGCCGAGATGATCGCCGCTGCTGCAAGTGGCAGCAGGGCGACCAGCCAGGCGTAATCGAGCAGTTGCTCCATCAGGTCTCCGAGTCACTCACCAGCGCATGAGGTCGACGTCATCGACGTTGACCGACGCTCGGTTACGGAACATGTTCAGGACGATGGCGAGACCGACGCCGACCTCGGCCGCCGCGATCGCGATGATGAACAGCGCGAAGATCTGTCCGTCGACGGTCGGGCTGTCGGCGAAGCGGAGGTTGTTGAACGCCACGAGGTTGATGTTCACGGCATTCAGCATCAGCTCGACGCTCATCAGCACGAGCACGGCGTTGCGGCGCGCGATGATCCCGTAGATCCCGACGCAGAACAGGAAGGCGGCGAGGATCAGCGGACCTATGAAGTGGATGCCCTCGCTCATGCATCGTCCCTCTTGGTGCTGACGAGTTCGCCCCGGTCGTCACCGGGACCGAGTTCGCTCATCTGGATCCGCGTGATGGGCGTCTCGTCGCCGGACTCGCCCGACTCGCGGCGCGACAGCAGGATCGCCCCGATGAGCCCTGCGAGCAGGAGCATGGAAGCGACCTCGAACGGGAAGACCCAGCGCGAGAACAGCGCCAACCCGATCTCGGCGACCCCGACCCCGTCCACGGGGAACGCCGGCTGGTTGCCGAACGCCTCGACGATCAGGGTCACGAGGACCCCGAACAGAACGAGCGAGATGGCGGCGCCGAGCCCGCGGTTCTGCGAGTCCAGTGCCTCGCGGCCGATCGGGGCGCGCGTCAGCATCAGGCCGAACAGGAACAGGATGGCGATCGCACCGACGTAGACGAGCAGTTGGACGAGCGCCACGAAGTCGGCGTGCAGCACCAGGAAGACGCCGGCGATCCCTGCCAGCGTCGCGGCCAGGAACAGCGCAGCGTGGACGAGGTTGCGCGAGGTCACCGTCGCGATGGCGGACAGCCCGGTCGCGATCGCGATCAGGTAGAAGACGATCTCCTGAGGAGACATCAGGCGCCGCCCTCCTCGTCGAGCTTCTTCTGTTTCTGCTTCTTGACCCAGGCGGCCTTGGCCTTCGCGCGGGCGATCCGCTCGGACTTGCCCTCAGCGATCAGCTGGTCGTAGACCTCCTGGTCGACCTCGCCCGCACCTTCGACGTGGACGTCGGCCAGCTTCGGCTTGTCCGGGGCAGCGGCGGCGCCCGCGTCCGCGGCAGCGGTGGCCTCGGGCGCAGCCTCACGGGCGGCCTGCCTGGCCTTGCGGACGTAGGCGGCCTTGGCCTTCGCGCGGGCCACCCGTTCGGACTTGCCCTCGGCGATCAGCTGGTCGTAGGTCTCCTGGTCGATCTCGCCCGCTTCGATCTCGATCTCGGGCTCCGCGCTCTTGGCCTGCGCAGGGGCGGCACCCTGCTCGGCTGCCGGCGTGGCCGCCTCGACCGCGGCCTGCTCGCGGGTCGCGTCCGCGGCTTCGAGTTCCTTGTTCTTCTTGGCGATGGCGTCGCCGACCTCGGCCGGGATGTCTGCGCCCTCTTCCAGCGGCGGCGGCGGCGGAACCGTGTCCGCCCACTCGCGCAACTTTTCCATCTCGTGCAGGAGGCCGGTGACGGAGTACTCGGCGTACTCGAACTCGGGGGACCACCACAGCGCGTCGAACGGGCAGACGTCGACGCAGATCCCGCAGTACATGCACAGGGAGAAGTCGATCGCGAAGCGGTCGAGCACGTTGCGGGTCCTGGCCCGGCCGCCTTCCTTGGCAGGGGGCACCGTTTCTTTGTGGGAGTCGATGTAGATACACCAGTCGGGGCACTCGCGGGCGCACAACATGCAGACCGTGCAGTTCTCGTCCATCAGCGCGATGACGCCGCGGGTGCGTGGCGGCAGGTCAGGGCGTTCGTGGGGGTACTGCTGGGTCGATGCAGGCTTGAGCATGTGCTTGATCGTGACCCCAAGGCCCTTGAGCAGCCCGGTGCCGAACGGCGCGCGCTTCGGCGTGGTGATCTGGCTCACGCGAAGACCTTTCCGACGGCGACGACGGCGATGTTGAGCAGCGCCAGCGGCACGAAGACCAGCCAGGACATCTTCTGGAGCTGGTCCTCGCGCAGACGCGGGTAGGTCACCCTGGCCCAGACCATCAGGAAGGTCAGGAAGAAGATCTTGCCCATCGTGACGCCGAACCCGATGGCGGCACCGATGAAGTCGCACCCGAAGATGCCGCCGGCACCATCGCAGCCCGGCAAGGGGACGCCCGGGGCGATCTGCCAACCGCCGAGGTACAGCACGACCATCAGCGCGGACATGGACACCATGCCGGCGTACTCGGTCAGCAGGAACATCGCGAACTTGATGCCGGTGTACTCGGTCATGAACCCGAAGACGAGCTCGGAGTCGGCGATCGGCATGTCGAACGGCGGGCGGTTCAGCTCGGCCATCGCGGCGACGAAGAAGATCGCGAACCCGAGGGCCTGCGGGAACACGAACCACATGTTGACGTCGGTTCCGAGCAGCGACATCGTGGCCTGGGCTTCGATGATGTCGACCAGAGACAGCGACTCGGCCTGCAGGGCGACGGCCGCGGCCGCGAGGATCAACGGAAGCTCGTAGGCGATCAACTGGGCGGCCGCCCGGATGCCACCGAACAGCGAGAACTTGTTCGCCGACGCCCATCCGCCCATCAGGATGCCGAGGACCGACACCGAGCTGATCGCCAGGGCATAGAACAGGCCGAGTTCGAGGTCCTCGACCCAGAACGAGGGGGCGAGCGGCAGGACGAGGAAGATCAACATCGCCGGCACGAGCGCCAGCCCCGGTGCCAGCGCGAACACCTTGCGGTCCGCGGCCGACGGGATGATGTCTTCCTTCTGGATGAACTTGATGCCATCGGCGACGAGTTGGAGCGTGCCGTGCGGCCCCGCCTCCATGGGCCCGATTCGGTCCTGCTGGTGGGCCATGACCTTGTGTTCCATGTAGCCAACGACCAACGGGACGACGAAGAACAGGCCGAGCACAACGACGATCTTCAGCCCGACCGACAACCAGAAGTTGTCCAGGGTCAGGATCGACGCCGTCTGCGCGACCGTCGTCATGAGCGAGCCAGCGATGTCTGTCACCTGTCGACCCGATCCGCGACCGAGTCGCTCGCCGAGCAGGTGAGTTCGTCAGTAGTCAGAAGCTCGCTCAACGGTCGACGTCTCCTACCACGAAGAAGACCGAGCCGAGGATCGCCACGGCGTCGGGTACCAGGGCACCGCGCAGCAGGTAGGGCAGGACCTGCACGTTGCTGAACGACGGCGTGCGCATCTTGAGGCGCCAGGGGTTCTTGCCACCGTCCGACTCGAGGTAGTACCCCAGCTGTCCGAGCGGGTTCTCGGTGCGGATGTAGGTGTAGCCCTCCGGCGCCTTCACGATCTTCGGCAGCTTGGAGTTGACCGGCCCGGCAGGCATGTGGTCGTGGATCTGGTCGATGAGGTCCAGCGATGCCTCGATGCGACCGAGCAGCACGGCGAACCGGTCGAAGCTGTCCCCGTTGGTGCCGGTCGGGACCCTGACGTCGATCTCGCCGTATTTGAGGTAGGGCTCGGTGACCCTCGAGTCCTCGGGCACGCCGGCAGCCTGCAACGTCGGGCCGGTGACCCCGTACGCGAGGGCGACCTCGGGCGGCAAGGGGCCGATCCCCTTGGTCCTGGCGTGGAAGATCTCGTTGCCGAGAACGAGGTCCACGTAGTCCTGCAAACGCTTGCGGACCATCGCGGACAGGTCGGTGGACTCCTTCATGAAGCCCTTCGGCAGGTCGATCTTTACGCCGCCCACCTGGTTGTAGGTGAAGTGCAGGCGGCCACCGGTCGCCGACTCGAGCAGGAACTGGATGTCCTCGCGCTCGCGGAAGGCGTAGAACATCGGGGTGATCGCCCCGAGTTCGATCGCATAGGACCCGACGAACATCAAGTGGTTGAGCACCCGGTTCCACTCGGCAAGCAGCATCCGGATCCACTGGGCGCGATCGGGGACCTCGAACTCCATCAACCGTTCCGCGGCGAGCGCCACGCCGAGTTCGTTGGAGAAGCCGGACAGCCAGTCGTGACGGTTCGTGAGCGCCATGATCTGGCGGAAGTCGCGTGCCTCGGCGAGCTTCTCGAACCCGCGGTGCATGTACCCGATGACGGGGTGCGCATCGCGGATCTTCTCGCCGTCCATCTCGAGGATGACGCGCAGCACGCCGTGGGTGGCCGGATGCGCCGGCCCGATCGACAGGGTCATGTCGGCCGTGTCGAAGTCACCGTCACCACGGATCTCGAGGACCAGGTCCTCGCCGGGCGCCGTGCCGGGGTGAACCTGTTCGCGGGTGTCGAGGTCGCCCATCAGCGGTCCTCCTCCGCGTCGTGGCCCGCGTCGTCGCCCTCGGCCTCGGCCTGGGCATCGTCCCCACCGTCGCGCTCGTCGAGGCCGCCCTCGTCGCGCAGGTCGGCGGTCTGGCCCTCGGGGATGGCCGGACCGGCGGTCGGCGTGTCGCTTCCCGCAGCGGCCTGTTCCGCGGCCTTCTGCTCACGCGCCTCGGCCTGCTGGATACGCGACAGTTCTGCGCGGGCCGAGGCGATCGCGGCGTCGTCGGCGTCCTTGGCCTCACGCTCTTCGGGCGTCACGAAGTCCACGCCGGGCGTCTCGTCGGGAGCCTCCGGTTCGTCCGCGGCCTCGGACGGCCCCGGACCTGGCGTGGTCTGCGCCGCCGGCTCGGGCGCTGCCGGCTCGGGCGGCGCGGTGGCGTCGGGCCCTCCGGAGACCTCGGCGTGGGGGTTGGCGATCTTGGCCTGCTCCGCCATGACCTCGTCGAGGATCGATGGGCCGACGGCCTCACCAGGCCCCGGGATCTTGACGATCGGGTTGCCCTGCTCGTCGAGTTCCGCAGGTTCCTTCACGCCCGGCCACGGCTTGGCCTCGCGTGAGGCGAGGTAGAAGTCCTTGCGCAGCGGCCAGCCCTCGAAGTTCTCGGCGCAGAGCAGGCGCGGCGTGAGGCCCGGGTGTCCCTCGAACTCGATGCCGAACATGTCCCAGGTCTCGCGCTCCATCCAGTTCGCGCCGGCGTACAGGTCGACGAGGGACGGGCAGACCGGCTTGTCGCGGCCCCCCTCGCAGTGCACGCGCAGCAGGATCCGTTGTCCGCGGGACGTCGAGTACAGGATCGCCACGATGTCGAACCCTGCCTCGCTGCGGTCGACCCCGAAGAGGCAGTCGAACATGTCGTAGGCCAGCAGCGGTTCGTCCTTGCATGCTCGCGTCGTCGCCACCCAGGCGTCGGGCGCGACGGTGACCGTGAACGTGCCGTTGGCGTCAAGGGTCTCGAGCACGCCCTCGCCCAGCCGGTCGCGGAGCAGTTCCTCCTGCTCGGCCGGGGTCAGCGCCTCGCCGGCGCGGGACAGGACGGGATAGGTCACGGTCAGGCCTCCGCCGCGGCAGGCAACTCGTCGAGCGGCGTGGCCGTGCCGTCCTCACCGAGGACGATCGGTCGCCGCTGACGCATGCGCTCGGGCAGCGATTCCTGCTGGATCATGTCCTGCAGCGCGATGATCCCGTCGAGCAGCGCCTCGGGGCGGGGCGGGCAGCCGGGCACGTACACGTCGATCGGCAGGATCTGGTCGACACCCTTGGTGACCGAGTAGCTGTCCCAGTACGGGCCGCCGCAGTTGGCGCACGACCCGAACGAGATCACGTACTTGGGCTCGGGCATCTCGTCGTACAGGCGCTTGACCGCTGGAGCCATCTTGTCGGTCAGTGTTCCCGACACGATCATGAGATCCGCCTGCCGGGGGCCGTGCGCGAACGGAATGACACCGAGCCTGATGAAGTCGTGCCGGGCCGTCGATGCGGCGATGAACTCGATTGCGCAGCACGCCAGACCGAAGTTGAAGCACCACAACGAGTACCTGCGACCCCAGTTGAAGACGAACTTGACGGGCTTGGGCAGTTCGACCTGGTCCATCACTCCCATACGAGCACCTTCTTGCGCCAGGCGTACACGAGGCCAACCGCCAGGATGCCGATGAAGACGAACATCTCGATCAGCGCGAAGATCGGCGTGATGACGGAATCGTCGCCGAGTCCACCGAGGATGACGGCCCACGGGAACAGGAACACCGACTCGACGTCGAAGATCACGAACAGGAAGGCGAAGACGTAGTACCGGATGTTCATCTGCGACCAGCCGGTGCCGACCGCGTCGACGCCGCACTCGTAGGTGGTGAGCTTTCCGGGGTGCGGCATGCTCGGCCGCATCAGGCGACTGACCAGCATGATCACGGCGTACAGCCCGCTGCAGACCACGACCAGGATGGCCAGGGTCCCGTACTGCTCGTAGAAGCTCACGCGTTGCACTCCTCGGCGGCGCGTCGCGACGTGACGATCTGGTCGACAGGCCGATGGCCTTCAGCGGTGCGCGATGCTACCAACCTCACCCTGCCGCTCCCCAAAGGAGAACGCGATGCCATGACCCCTGGGCGAGCCGACACGGTTCCGGTCGACGCGCAGCCACCGGCGGACCGCAGTCGGGTGCGACCCCACCCATTGCCGACCGACGATTTTTGTGACATTCTGTCGTGACAGACACCCGTTCCGCCTAGCGGGACACTGTTACAAGTCGTAGGAGGCAGGCGATGAGGGGACGACGGATCACGACCGTGCTCGCACTGTCCATGGTGATGGTGGTGCCCACCGCGGTGCAGGCAGCCGACATGCTCGAGGTCATGCTGGTCACCGAGGACGGGCAATTGCACGCCTACGACCCCGCGAGCCTCGCGTTCGAAGGCGAGGGCGAGGAAGCGGTGATCTCGGTCACCAGCCAGACACTGGCCGCCTCAGACGACGGAACCGGGCTCGTCCCCCTCGGCGAGGCGTGTGCGGACCCGGCCTCATCCAACCACGTGGTCGTCGGGCAGGGCGGAGAGGCGCCGGGCTGGACCTACCTGGAGATCAGGGGTGACGGTGTCGGGACGCTCGAGACGACCGCCGCCGGCCACCTCACGCCGGTGGGGATCGATCCATCCCCGTACGGCTGCGTGTTCCTGCCCGACGGCCGGCTCGTGACATCCGTGGCGGGCGATCGGGACCCGGCCAGCCGGACACCGAGTGGCGAGTTGATCATGTGGTGGCCGCCCTTTGACTCCGACGACGTCCCCCACTGCAAGTTGCTGACACAGATCGGTCAAGCCGGAGGTGTCGCGCTCGACGCCGATGGCGCCGTGTTGTTCACCGCCGCGAAGTACGACCGTCGCGGCAACACCGGTGGCGTCTTCCGCCTGACCGGAGAGCTTCCCACTGACCCGGCCGCGTGCGAGGACGTGGACGGCGTTCCCAGCGCGCCCGGCATGGGCCAGTTCGTGTTCCTCACTGACGCCGAGTCGTCCACGCCATGGGACCTCTCCCCGACCGCTTCAGGCGGCTGGTTCGTGTCGAATCCCTATACGGGAACGATCACCGAGTACGACGCGGGCGGCTTGATGATCCGACGGGCCGTCGGCAACGGCAGTTCCCTGCCGGGCGGATTCATCGAGGAGTTCACGCCGTACGGGCACGCTCTTGCGCCGAACGGCGACCTCTGGATCGCGATGTACGGACTGTCCGACACCACGACCGCAGCGGACGGCGCCGCGCAGGTGCATGTCGCGCCCCTGTCGACCCGCAGCGAGCCGGACCCGTCGGGCGACCGCAACTTCTTCGCCGGTTCAGGCGGCAAGTCGCGCATCACTCGGGAGATGAACCGGACGCAGGGCATCGCCCTGGTGAGCCTGTCCACCGCACCGGCAACCCAGGCGCCTCCTGCGGAGCCCGCTCCGGCCCCCGACAGCGACGTCGCGGCGGAAGCTGCGCCCGACCAGGGCGCGCTCCCCACGACAGGCGGCGGCATGGCGATGCTCGGGCTCCTCCTGGTCGCAGCAGCCTCGGTGCTCAGGGCAGGTGCCAGTCCACGGGCACGACGCCCTGTTGTTCGAGCAGGTCATTGGTTCGGCTGAACGGCCGCGATCCGAAGAACCCGCGGCTGGCTGACAGCGGTGAGGGGTGGGGTGCCTCGAGTGCCGCGATGGCGCCCAGTTGCGGACGCAGGTCCCTGGCGTCACGCCCCCACAGGATGGCGACGAGCGGCCCACCTCGGGCCGCGAGCGCGCTGATCGCCTGCCCGGTCACCGACTCCCAGCCCTTCCCACGATGCGAGGCCGGCGTGTGCGGCCGCACGGTGAGCGACCGGTTGAGCAACAAGACGCCCTGATCTACCCACGGGGTCAGGTCGCCTGAGGTGGGCATCGGCAGGCCGAGGTCGTCGCAGTACTCCTTGAAGATGTTCTGCAGGGACTTCGGCAGCGGCCGGACGTGCTCGGCGACCGCGAAACACAGGCCGATCGGGTGGCCTGGCGTCGGATACGGGTCCTGACCGACGAGCAGAACCCGCACGTCTTCGAACGGCATCTGGAACGCCGCGAACACCCGGTCCCCCGCCGGCAGGAACGGTCGGCCAGCCGCCACCTCGGACCGCAGGAAGTCCCCCATCCGCGCGATGTCGTCACGAACCGGGTCGAGCGCGGCCGCCCACCCGGGCCCGACGAGTTCCTCGAGAGGTCTGACCGCCACCTCGCTCCCGACATCGGCTGCGGACCACGGATTGCGTCGGGGAGCGTAGGTCGAGTCGGGTTGGGGCTGACGCGCGCTACCGTCGGTTGGATGGAACTCCTGCTCATCCGACATGCCCAACCCGACTGGTCGCCTGGCGGGACCGGCGTCAACGACCCGGGACTCACCCCGCTCGGCGTCGCCCAGGCCCAACAGGTCGCCGACCGCCTCGAACTCGAGGAGGAGGTCGATGAACTTTTCGTGTCGACGGCTCGTCGAGCGCAGGAGACGGCCAAGCCGATATCGGCGGCCGTCGACCCCACGCCGTCCGACGCGGAATGGCTGCACGAGATCCGGGCCCCCGACGACTGGGACGGTACGCCGGCCGAGGAAGTCGCCGAACACTTCGCCAAGGCCCGCCTGCGCAGCCGGGAGGAGTTCTGGGAGGGGCTGCACAAAGGGGGCGAGTCGTTCTGGGACTTCCACGCGAGGGTGACGACCGGCCTGGACTACGCGCTGGCCGAACGGGGCGTGCTGCGCCATCCGGACGAACCCGACCACCTGTGGAAGGTGCCGAAGGACAAGAAACGGATCGTGATGGTGGCCCATGCCGGGACCAACAGCGTGATCCTCGGCCACCTGCTCGGGGTGCGGCCGCAACCGTGGGAATGGGAACGGTTCCTCATGGCCCACGCGTCCGTGACGCTCCTGAAGGCCGTGCCGATCTCGTCAGGGCACATCTTCAGCCTGCGCCGGTTCAGCGACATCGGCCACCTGACACCGGACCAACTCACGCAGTGAGACCTCGTCCGGTGGCGCGTCAGCCGACCCGGTCCAGTGCATACCCGGCCAGCCGCTTCAGTGCCTTGACCACCGGGGCGTCGCCGAGGTCGTCCAGCATGACGACCGCCGTGTCGATGTAGTCCTGTGCGGTCGCCCGCGCCCGCTCCATCGCATCGGAGCCGCGGAGGATCTGCAGCATCCGGTCCACGTCCGCGTCGGTCCGCTCGCCGTCGAGCAACGCCGCCAGTTCCCCGTCGTGGTCGGCGTCGAGGGCGTACAGCACCGGCAGCGTCCGCACGCCCTCCCTCAGGTCCGTGCCCGGCGTCTTGCCCGACTGCTCGTGCTCGCTGCCGATGTCGAGCAGGTCGTCGGACAACTGGAACGCCATACCCGTGTTCCAGCCGTAGGTCGTGACGGTCTCGACGACCTCGTCGTCGCACCCGGACAGCAGGGTGCCGTACCGGCACGACGTGGCGATGAGCGACGCGGTCTTGCCCGAGATCACCTTGAGGTAGTGCTCGAGCGTCGGTTCGACGCGCGGGATGTCGTCGGGCAAAGCACCGACCGAGCCCTGGACCTCGAGGATCTCGCCCTCGCACAGCGCGGCCAGTGTCTGGGCCATGATGCGCGTGACTTGGACGCCCAGGTCCGCCGACAACTCGGACGCCCGCGCGAACAGGTAGTCCCCGGTCAGGGTCGCGACGGTGTTGTCCCAGCGGTGGTTTGCGGACGGCGATCCGCGCCTGGCCGTGGCCTCGTCGATGACGTCGTCGTGGTACAGCGTCGCGAGGTGGACGAGTTCGACGATCACGCCGGCTTCGGCGATCCCGTCGGCGTCCGGGTCACCGAGGTGGGAGGTCAGCGAAACCAGCAGCGGGCGGAACCGCTTGCCGCCTGCGTCAATCAGGTACCTGGCGACCTGATGGACGAACGTGTGCGAGGACTCGACCTGCCGGCGCAGCAGCACCTCGACGTCGTCGAGCACACGACCGACCTTCAGCCCGTGACTCTCCAGTTGGTCGAGGACCACGGCTGGGATCTGGAGGCTGGCTGTGCGGTTGGTGGTCATGTCTCTCCGGCGGGCCGGCGTTCCGGGCGCCCAGTTCGGCGAACTAGCGCACGAGGATGGTGCTGGCGTCGGCAAGGTCGAGCAGGAAGGACGGCTGGATGCCCAGGAACAGCACCAGGATCGCCGCCACGTTCACCGCGAAACCCCAGCCGCCGGCGTAGAGCGGTTCGTCGGCGGACTCGTCGGGATCCTCGAGGAACATCATTCCCATGAGACGAAGGTAGAAGAAAGCGGCGATGACGCTGCTGATCACGCCGATGACGACCAGCCAGGCGAGGTCGGCCTGCAGGCCGGCCTCGAAGACCGTCAGCTTGCCGACGAAGCCGATTGTGGGTGGCAGGCCAGCCAGGGACAGGAGCGCAATCGAGAAGATGCCGGCCAGGAACGGGCTGGTGCGACCGAGCCCACGCAGGTCGGCGAGGGTGACCTCGCGGCGGTTCGAGCGTTCGATGGCGAGCACGACGCCGAAGGCCGCCAGCGTCCCGATCGCGTAGGTGAGCAGGTACCACAGGGTCGCGGACAGTCCGGCACGGTTGGCGCTGGCGACGCCGATGGCCGCGTAGCCCGCGTGGGCGAGCGCCGAGTAGGCGAGGATCCGCTTGACGTCGTGCTGCACGAGGGCGACGACCGCCCCGTACACCATCGTGATGGCCGCCAGGACGGCGATCACCGGGACCCAGTAGTCCGCGAGCGACCCGAAGGACACCAGGTACAGCCGGAGCACGACGGCGAACGCGGCTGCCTTGGTGCCCGCGGCCATGAAGGCCGTGACATTGGTCGGAGCCCCCTGATAGACGTCCGGGGTCCAGGCGTGGAACGGCACGAGGGCGACCTTGAAGCCGAGCCCGACGGTCGTCAGGATCAGACCGATCGCGACCACGCGCTGCGGGGTCGAGGTCAGGCCGACAGCAAGACCGATGCTCGGGATGTCCAGCGACCCGACCGCGACGTAGATCAGCGCCATGCCGTACAGCAGGATCGCCGAGGCGACCGCGCCCATGACGAAATACTTCACGGCCGCTTCCTGGGATCGACGGTCGCGGCGTGCCATGCCGCACATCACGTACAGCGCGATCGACAGGATCTCGAGGGCGACGAACAGGATGATCAGGTCGTTGGCCGCCCCGAGCAGCGTCATCCCGACTGCCGAGAAGAGCAGGAGCGGTTCGTACTCGGGCCGGTGGATCTCGCGATCACGCAGGTAGGCGTGACCGAGTGGCAGGACGAAGAGCACGGTGACGTACACCGTGACGCGTGTGAACAGCGCGATGCCGTCCATCGCGATCGACCCGCCCATGGCCTCGGTCGCGATGAGCGCACCGTCCTGGTACTGCATCGGCCCCATCGCCTGCCACAGGGTCAGGACGAGCGATCCGAGCGCGCTCCACCACGCGACGGCGGCGTGCATCATCGGGGGGGCGGCCGCGAGGCCGATCGGGAGGGCAACGACCCCTGCGCCGAACACCACGGTCACCGCGCCAGGGGCAACGAGGTCCCGGGAGATGAGGAAGGCGCCCAGTGCGACGGCAATCGCGCCGACCGGGAGCGCGACGAGCATCCGCCGCCTGCCAGCGACGGCCAACAGCATCAGTGTAAGGGCACCGGCGGTGGCCAGCAGTTCGGGCGCGAACGCCGACCACACGAAGGTCTCCGGGGCGGCAAGGGCTTGGGCGAGGATCACAGCGGGCTCCTCACTGGTCCGTCGCGTCGGCAGGGACGACCGTGCCGGCCGGTCCGACGTCCTGGACCGTGCTCAGCACCTCCCTGACCGACGGCGTCACGAGGTCGTAGAGCGGCTTGGGGTAGACGCCGATCGCGACGATCAGCGCCACGATCGGGACCATGACGCCGATCTCGAACGGCTTGAGGTCCGTGGTGTTCTCGTTGTCGGCACCTTCGAGCGGCCCGTGGAACACGCGCTGATAGGCCCACAGCAGGTACAGCGCCGCGAGGACCGCACCGAACGCGCCGAGGATCGCCGCCCAAGGGGCGGTCTGGTACGTGCCGAGCAGGATCGGGAACTCGCCGACGAAGCCGTTGAGACCGGGCAGCGCCAACGACGACAGCGCGACGACGAGGAAGAATCCGGCAAAGACGGGAGTCCGTTTGGCGAGCCCGCCGAATGCGGCGATCTGGCGGGTGTGGCGTCGCTCGTACAGGAACCCGATCAGCAGGAACAGCGCGCCGGTCGACAGGCCGTGGTTGATCATCTGCACGACGCCGGCCGAGGCCGACGTGAGGTTCAGCGCGAAGATGCCGAGGACCACGAAGCCCATGTGGCTGACTGACGAGTACGCCACGAGCTTCTTGACGTCCTTCTGCATCAGCGCGACGACGGCGCCGTAGAGGATTCCGACGACCGACAGGACCAGGATCCACGGGACCGAGAAGAACCCGGTGCCCGTGCCGAGCGCGAGTTCGCGCGTCGCGTCGGGAAAGAGCGGCAACGAGAAGCGCAGGAAGCCGTACCCGCCCATCTTCAGCAGGATCGCGGCCAGGAACACCGAGCCTGCGGTGGGCGCCTCGGTGTGGGCGTCGGGTAGCCAGGTGTGCACCGGGAACAGCGGCACCTTGACCGCGAAGGCCACGAAGAACGCGAGGAACAGCCACCGCTGGGCGCCGGCGTCGATCGACAGCTCACGGATGGCGTCGTACGCGAACGTCGTGCCGCCCGTCTGGGCGTACAGCCAAAGGATCGCGACGAGCATCATCAGGCCGCCGGCGAGGGTGTACAGGAAGAACTTCACCGCCGCGTAGCGACGCTGGGCACCTCCCCACATGCCGATGATCAGGTACATCGGGATGAGGGTGAACTCGAAGAAGACGTAGAAGAGCAGCAGGTCGGTCGCCGAGAAAACGCCGATCACGGCGGCCTCGAGTACGAGGAACGCGGCCATGAAGCCGTTGACCCGGTCCGTGTGCTCCCAGGACGCCACCACGATCAGCGGCGTGATGAAGGTGGTCAGCACGATCAAGACGAGGCTGATGCCGTCGACCGACAACGTGAAGGACGCCCCGAGCGAGGGGATCCAGACCAGCGACTCGGTCAGCTGGAACCCTCCCGCGGTGACGTCGTATCGGGACACAGCGACGAGCGAGGTGACGAGCGCGGCGCCGCTGGTGACCAGGGCGATGGTCTTCGACGACTTCTCGTCGGTGGCCATGAGCCCGATCAGCGCCGCGCCGACCAGCGGCAGCAGCAGGGTGATCGTCAGGATTCCCATCGGCTACCTCACCTGGACCAGGAGGACGGCGAGCAGGATGACCGCGCCGGCGACCATGCCGGCGAGGTAGCCACGCACGAGTCCGGTCTGTACCCGTCGAACACGGCGGGCCGTTGCGGTCGACGCGGCACCGGCGCCGTTGACGAGGCCGTCGATCACGTTCGTGTCGAACCACACCATGCCGTTCGCAACCCACCCGCCGAACCGGACCAACACCGCCTCGTACAGCTCGTCGACGAAGAACTTGCGCTGCATCAGTTCGGCGATCGGGCCCCGGATCGGCTCGGCGATGGCGCCGGCAGACAGGTCACGCCGGCCGTACAGCGCCCACGAGGCCCCGATGCCGACAAGGGCCGCGACCACGGAGATGGCGATGAGTGCCGGCTCGGTCAACGCACCGTGCTCGGCGAAGGCGAGACCCTCGGTCGACGCGACGGCCGGTTGGAGCCAGCGGTAGAACGGGCCGTGGTGGGTGAGGTTGAGGACAGCACCGCCGACCAGGCTCAGCGCGCCGAGCACCAGCAGCGGGAACGTCATCGACGTCGGTGACTCGTGCGGATGGACGTCGCTGCTGAAGCGCCTGTCGCCGATGAAGATCAGCAGGAACCAGCGCGTCATGTAGAAGGCGGTGAGGACCGCGACCAGGACGCCGACCACCCAGATACCGGTGAATCCGTTCTCGTACGCGGTCGTCAGGATCTGGTCCTTGCTGAAGAACCCGGCGAACGGCGGCACGCCCGATATGGCCAGCCACGCGACCGCCGACGTCCAGAACGTGATGGGCATCACCTTGCGCAGGCCGCCCATCCTCCAGACATTGCCCTCGTTGGCCATGGCGTGCATGACCGAACCGGCAGCGAGGAACAGCAGGCCCTTGAAGAAAGAATGGGTGGTCAGGTGGAAGATCCCCTCGGAGAACCCCCCTGTGCCGACGCCGACGAACATGTAGCCGAGCTGAGACACCGTCGAGTACGCCAGGATCTTCTTGATGTCGTCCTGACGGATCGCGATCAGGGCGGCCAGCAGGGCGGTCGCGGCACCGATCCAGGCGATGACGATCATGCCGTCGAGCGACTGGACGAGCAGCGGCGATGACCGGACCGTCAGGTAGACCCCGGCCGTCACCATCGTCGCCGCGTGGATCAGTGCGGACACGGGGGTCGGGCCGGCCATCGCGTCGGGCAGCCAGACGTACAGCGGGATCTGGGCGGACTTCGCAGCGGCGCCGCCCATCAGCAGCAGCACGACGGCCAGGGCGACGTTGGACGGCAGCTCGCCGGCGTGGTCGAGGATGGGGAGCAAGTCCAGCGTCCCGAACGCCGCGAACAGCATGAACATCGCCACCATGAACGAGACGTCGCCCACGCGGTTGGTGATGAAGGCCTTCTTCGCCGCGGCCGCGTACTCGCGCTTCTCGAACCAGAACCCGATGAGCAGGTAGCTCGACAGACCGACCAGTTCCCACCCGACGAAGAGGACCAGGAACGACGATCCCAGCACCAGCACGAGCATCGAGAACAGGAACAGGTTGAGGTAGGCGAAATAGCGCTCGTAGCGGGGATCGCCGTGCATGTAGCCGTGCGAGTAGACGTGCACCAGCGTGCCGACGCCCGTCACTACGAGCAGCATCACCGCGGTCAACTGGTCGACGAGCAGGCTCCACGTGACCTGCAGCGGCCCGGCGTCGATCCAGTCGACCATCGGGCGCACGTGCGTGCCTGGATCGGACTGCACCTGCAGGAACACCATCACCGACAACAGGAACGTCAGCGTCGACGCGCCAGTGGCGATGAAGGCGGCCCGTTCGCGCAGGGGCTTGGCGAGCACGAGGACGGCCGCGAATCCGACCAGGGGGATCAGCGGGATGAGGTAGGCCATGCCGATGGCGCCGGTGGTCGTCTCGAACACGGCGTTGACGGCGTGGCCCGCATCTGCCTCGGTGGCCAACAACAACGAGTGCATGTCAGCCCTTCAGCAGTCTTGGGGCGTCGAGGTCGAGCGTCCCCCGTCTGAAGAAGATGTTGACGATGAGGGCGAGGCCGACCACGACCTCGGCTGCGGCGACCACGATCACGAAGAAGACGAAGACCTGCCCGTCGGGGCCGCCCCACAGGCGGGACGCGGCAGCCAGGGTGACGTTGACCGAGTTCAGCATCAACTCGACGCACATGAACAGGACGATGGCGTTGCGCCGCAGCAGTACGCCGGCCAGTCCGATGCAGAACATCAGGGCCGACAGGGCGAAGTAGTAACCGATCGGCATCAGACGTCCTCCCCCGGCTCGGCTGGGTTTCGATCGTCGTCGGGATCGATAGGGGCGCCGACCTGGGCCTCCACGAGGTCCTCCTCCGTGGGAACTGGAGCGGACGGCTCGAACGCCGGGTCGTCGTCCTGGTGGACCTCGGTGCGCTTGCCCAGGATCAGCGCACCGATTGTGGCGACCGTCAGCAGCAGCGCGGCGGCCTCGAACGGGAAGGCGTACCGGCCGAACATGCTGGCGGCGATCACCCCGACCGACCCTTCGTCGTCAGCGGCGAGTGCGGCGTCCATCCCGACGCACGCCTGCGCGGACCGGCTGGCCGCGGCCGTAGCCGGCGCCTGTTCGCCACACCGCGAGTTTTGGCTCGTGTAGGTCCCGGAAAAGCCCCACAACAGCGCAGCCGCGAGCAGTCCTACCCCTGCGACGGCCCCGACGCGGTGCCAGACCTTCAGGTCGACGAGCAGGTCGTCGCGATCGACACCGAGCAGCATGATCACGAACAGGAACAGCACCATGATCGCGCCTGCGTAGACGATGACTTGGATGATCGACAGGAACGAGGACTGCAAGGCGAGATACAGGCCAGCGATTGCGAGGAAGTTGATCACCAGCATCAGTGCCGCGTGGACGATGTTGCGCATCGTCACCATGGCGACGCCTGCCCCGAGCGCGATGGCGCCGAAGACCACGAACAGGATGATCTCGGCGGTGTTCGCCGTCCCTGCCGCTGCTTGCGCGAGGACCGGTGCCATCAGGGCTGCTCCTCCTCGGTCGTAAACGAACCGGTCGGCACGACCTGGCTGGCGCGGTACTTCGGCCGGTGGGACGCCTCATCGAACTTCCCACCCTTCATGGTCGGCGGGGTCACCGCGTCGCCGCCGTAGTAGTTGATGCCACGTTCGGCGACCTCGCGGTCGAGGTGCGGGGTGGAGTGCCCGGTCTCGGGGACCGGGGCGAGCAGCATCTGCTTGGTGTAGATCAGGCCGCGGCGCGTCTGCGACGACAGTTCGTAGTCGTGGGTCATCGTGAGCGCCCTGGTCGGGCACGCCTCGATGCACAACCCGCAGAAAATGCAGCGGTTGTAGTTGATCTGGTAGTCGTCGGCGAAGCGTTCGCCCGGCGAGAACCGCGCGTTGGCCGTGTTGTCGGCGCCTTGCACGTAGATGGCGTCGGCGGGACAGGCCCAGGCGCACAGTTCGCACCCGATGCACTTCTCGAGGCCGTCCTCGTACCGGTTCAACTGGTGCCGGCCGTGGAAGCGGGGAGCGACGGGTCCCGGCTTCTCGGGGTACTCGGCGGTTTCCGGGCGGCGGGTCATCGCACGCAGCGGCACGGAGAATCCGCGGCCGAGCACGGTGTAGCGCAGCGCCAGATACAGGACCGCGACGAGGGCGACGAAGAAGATCAGCGTTCCGAGGGCGGAGGGCATCAGGCGTTCACCTCCTCGATCGGGTTGCTGAGTCGAGCGTCGTCGTCGACGTCGTCACGGCGCGCCGTCGACTCGACGGGACCGGTCGGTCGCTCGGTCGACTTGCCCGTCGGTACCACGAGCAGGGCGACGACGACCACGGCCGCGACGGCGATGATGGCCACGCGGGCGTTGTCGGTGCCCTGTTCGTTGACGAGCACGAGTGCTGCGGTGACGAGCGTCCACACGAGACCGACGGGGATCAGGATCTTCCACCCGAGGTCCATCAACTTGTCGTACCGCATCCGTGGCAGGGCGGCCCGCAGCAGGACGAAGAACACGATGAAGATCCCGGTCTTCAGGAAGAACCAGAGGATCGGCATGATCCAGGCGAACGCGGACGGCAGCCCGAACGTCGGGCCGGACGGACCGCCGAAGAACAGCGTCACCGCGATCGCGGACATGATGACCACGCCCATGAACTCGGCCAGCATGAACATGCCGAAGCGCATGCCCGAATACTCGGTGTGGAAGCCGCCAACCAGTTCGCCTTCGGCCTCGGGGAGGTCGAAAGGCGGGCGTTGGGTCTCGGCGATCATGCCGATGACGAAGACCACGAACGCGGGGAACAGCGGGATCGCGAACCAGTTGGGCGCGCCAGTGAACAGGCCGGCCTCGGCGCCCTGGATGCGCACGATCTCGGACACGCGGAAGGTTCCGGCGTAGATCAGCACGGAGGCCACCGCGAGACCCTGGGCGATCTCGTAGCTGACCATCTGGGCCGTCGACCGGACCCCACCCATCAGCGGGTAGGGCGACTGTGACGCCCAGCCGGCGAGGAAGACCGAGTAGACATGCAATGACCCCATCGCGAGGAACCACAGCACGCCGACGTTGAGGTCGGCGGCCTGCAACGGGAAGGTCTCGCCGAACATCGTGACGGTCCCGCCGATCGGGATCACCGCCACGGTCAGGAACGACACGATGACGGCGACCATCGGTGCGGCGCCGTAGACGGCACGGTCGACCATGCCTGGCGTCACGTCCTCCTTGAAGAACATCTTCAGGCCGTCGACGAGCGTCTGCAGGACGCCGAGCGGACCGACCCGGTTGGGGCCGAGGCGTGACTGCATCAGGGCGACGATCCGGCGTTCGGCCCAGATCAGCAGGGCGGTCGTCAGCAAGAAGACGACGAAGACGACAGTGGTCCGGAACAGGTGGACCCAGAGCGGAAAGTCTTCAGTCATGACTCTCCCCTCGCGACCTCGACCAGAATCGGGCCGTCCGAGGCCGCGCCGAGCGCGGTGGCCGGTTCGTCGGTCGAGTTGGTCGGCACGTGGATGGTGCCGGGGTACTGCTGGCGATCGATCTTCACAGGCAGGCGCAGGGTCACCGCACCGGTGACCTCGACGACGTCGCCGTCCGCGATGCCGCGCGCGTCCGCGTCCGATGGCGACAGCGAGATCGTGGCCGGCCGGGAACTACGCAGCAGGTCGTCCGCGCCCGTGAGCATCGTGGCGCGGTCGAGCAGCACCGGATGCGTGTGCAGCACGAGACCGTCGCCTGAGGTGGCGTCCGGTGCACCGCCGGTCGCGGGCCAGGCGACCGTGCCCTGCCTGACGCCGAGGCGCTGCATCTCGGCGTGGATGCCGTCGAGGTCGCGGAACCCGAGGTCGCCGCCGAGCAGGCCGGCGACCTGGACGAGGATCTCCCAGTCGTCCTGCACCAGTTCCGGACCGGCGAGCGCCGCGTCGAACCGCTGGGCACGGCCTTCCCAGTCCGTGCGGGTCCCTGACCGCTCCTGCGACGCGGTGACCGGCAGGACGACGTCCGCGAAATCGGTCGTCGCGTTGCGGGCGATGTCGTGGACGACGACGGTGGCGCGCTTCAATGCCTTGGCGGCCAGTGCCGGATCGGCGGCGTCCCTGGCAAGGTCGACACCGAGCAGGTACAGCACGTCGATCCTGCCGGCGGCTGCCTCGGACAGAATCGCGTGGAGATCGCGACCACGGGACGGCAACTGCCCACCCCAGACCTCTTCGACCTCGGTCCGGTCGGTGTCGTCGTCGAGACGGCGTCCGCCAGGCAGTAGACCGGCGGACAACCCAGCTGCGACGGCGCCACGCGCCCCCGCGCGCCGCGGGACCCAGCCGACCTTGCCACCGATGTGATCGGCGATGCGTCCGGCAGCCGCGAGCACACCAGCCGGCGCCCGTTCTCCGACGAGGATGACCACGCCCTCGCGTCCCCGCAGTTCGTCGACGACGGCATCGAGGTGGCCGGACGAATAGCCCGACGCCACCGCGGCCTCTGCCATGTCCGACAAGCCGAGCGCGCGGCCGAGCGCTGCCATCGCGCCAAGTTCCTGGTCGACGCCGGTCGCCAGATGGCGCCAGGCATAGGGAGCGAGCGAACCCATCCGGGGACCGACCGCGACGAGCTTGGCCTTGCGGTCGCGCCAGGCCTTGCGCAGTCGCAGGTGGAGGATCGGCACCTCCTCCTCGGCGTCGAGCCCGACGGTGAGGACGACCGGTGCCCCTTCGACGTCGACGTAGGTCGCCGTGTCGTGGCTCGTGACGGCCGCGAGCGCGTCGACCTCGCCGTCAGGCGCGAAGCGCGTGCGGAACTCGACATCGTCGGTCCCAAGGACGGTCCGGGCGAACTTGGAGGCGGCGTAGGCGTCCTCGTCGGCCAGGCGGCCACCGGTCAGGACCGCGACGCTCTTGATGCCGTCCTCGGTCCGCAGCGCGGACAGGACCGACTTCAGCGCGCCGGACCAGGTCGTGTCCTGCAGGTCGTCGCCGACGCGGACCGCCGGCGAGGTCAGCCGTGTGTCGGCCGTGAGGTAGCCGAACCCGAAGCGACCGCGGTCGCAGGTCCACATCTCGTTGACGTCCATGTTGGTGCGGGCGAGCTGCCGCTCGATCCTGCCGCGGCGGGACTGGATGGTGAGGTTGCAGCCGGCGGAGCAGTGCTCGCACACCGACTTGGCCGACCGCAGGTCGAACGGCCTGGCCTTGAACCGGTAGGTGGACGAGGTGAGCGCGCCGACCGGGCAGATCTGGATGACGTTGCCCGAGAAGTAGGACTCGTAGGGCTCGTCCTCGTAGATCGCGACCTGCTCGAGGGCTCCGCGCTCGAACAGTTCGATGAACGGATCCCCCGCTATCTGGTCCGAGAAGCGCGTGCAGCGCGCACACAGGACGCAGCGTTCCCGGTCGAGCAGGATCTGCGGATTGACCGCCACCGGCTTGTCGTAGCGGCGCTTCTCGTCGATGAAACGGGACTCGTTGCTCCCGTGTTCGAGCGCCTGGTCCTGCAACGGGCACTCGCCACCCTTGTCGCACATCGGACAGTCGAGCGGGTGGTTGATCAGCAGGAACTCGATCGTGCCGCGCTGCGCCTTGCGCGCGACCTCGGACGTCAGGTGCGTCTTGACCACCCAGCCGCCGGCGCACTGGGTCGTGCACGCCATGGCCGGCTTGGGCTGGCCCTCGACCTCCACAACGCACTGGCGGCACGCCCCGACAGGGTCGAGCAACGGGTGGTCACAGAACCGCGGGATGACGTTGCCGAGTTGCTCCGCGGCACGGATGATCAGCGTTCCCTTGGGGACGGTGACCTCCTTGCCGTCGATGGTCAGGGTGACGGTGTCCTGCTGCTCGCTCATCGTCACACCCCGGTCGTCTGGAGGTCGGTGCGGGCGAGGTAGTCCGTGGCACTGGCGTCGTTCAGCGACAGGACCCCGTCGGGGAGGCGACCGCCGGCGATCAGCCGTTCGTACTCGCCCCTGAAGTGCTTGATGCTCGAGACGATCGGGCTGGTCAAGGCGTCGCCGAGCGCGCAGAAGCTGCGACCGAAGATGTTGTCGGACATGTCGAGCAGCAGTTCGAGGTCGGAGTCGCGGCCGCGGCGGCCTAGGATCCGTTCGTACACCTGCGCGGCCCAGTACCCGCCCTCGCGGCACGGCGTGCACTTGCCGCAGGACTCGTGTTCGTAGAACTTCACGTAGCGGTACGCCGTCTCGACGACCGAGGTCCTGTTGCTGTGCACCATCAGGGCACCCGTGCCGAGCAGCGACCCGGCGGCGGCGATGTCCTCGAACGTGTACGGCAGGTCAGCGTGCTCGGCAGTCAGCATCGGAGTCGACGACCCACCAGGGAAGAAGAACTTCAGCTCGCGGTCGTCGAGCAGCCCACCTGCCGCCTCGATCATCTCGCTGACCGGTGTACCGAGCGCGAACTCGTAGTTGCCCGGCTTCTTCACCTCGCCGGAGATGCACATCAGCTTGGGGCCGGGGGACTTCTCGGTCCCCCACTGGCGGAACCACTCGGCCCCGCTGCCGATGATGTACCCGGCGGCCGTGATGGTCTCGACGTTGTTCACGGTCGTCGGGCAGCCGTACAGGCCGTGGGTGGCCGGGAACGGCGGCCGCAGGCGAGGCTGCCCGCGGCGGCCCTCGAGCGAGTCGAGCAGGGCGGTCTCCTCGCCGCAGATGTAGGCGGCGGCGCCGCGGTGAAGCACGACGTCGACACGGCGGCCCGACCCGAACACGTCGGCGCCGAGGTAGCCCTTGGCGTACGCCTGTTCGATCGCACCGCGCAGGCGGCGGGAGACGAGTCCGAACTCGCCGCGCGCGTAGATGAACGCCAGTTCGCTGCGAATCGCCAGACACGAGACGATGATCCCCTCGATGAGGCTGTGGGGATCGCGTTCGAGCAGCAGGCGGTCCTTGAATGTGCCCGGCTCGGACTCGTCGGCATTGACCACGAGGTAGACAGGCTTGCCGGTGTCCTGCGCGATGAATGACCACTTCAGACCGGTCGGGAAACCGGCCCCGCCGCGCCCGCGGAGGCCGGATTCCTTGATCGTGTCGATCATGGCGCCGGGATCGAGGTCGATGGCCTTGCGGGCGGCCTGATAGCCGCCGGTCGACTCGTACACGTCGATGTCGAGGGCGTTGTCGACGGTGTACCGCTGTGAGAGCGCCTTGGCCGGTCCGAGAGAACCCATGTCAGTCCTCCTCGTCCACGTCGGTGGTCGGTCCCGCGGTCGTGTCCGACGCCGCCTGGGGTTCGTCGTTGTCGAACATCGCACGGAACAGCGCACCGCCGTGGCCGGCCGGGTCGCCCCCGGGATGGGTGACGGGGATGTCCGTCTCGCCCGTCTTGTACGCGGGCGGTACGTCGTGGCTGGCCACCGAGTGACGGGCGGCCTCGACGAGGTGGTCGCCGAAGGCATCGTTGGCCCCGGACAGTTCGCGCTCGACCTCGCGGAAGGACGGAGCGGGTTCACCTGACCAGTTGGACACCGGCGGCGTGCCCTTGCGGCAGCCGTCGAAGAGGCGGTCGGCCTCGTCGTCGGTGAGCGGGCCGTACATTTCGTAGTTGACCTGCACGACAGGGGCGGCGTCGCATATGCCGAGGCACTCGGCCTGTTCGATCGTCACCCCCGTGTCGAGGTCGGTGAGGTCGCCACCGAGCGCCTTCTTGTAGCGCTCGAAGATCGTCTGGGCGCCGGCCACTTTGCACGTGGGATTGGTGCAGACCGACAGCAGGTAGTCACCGACGGGTGCCCGCTTGAACATCGTGTAGAAGGTGGCGACGGCCCCGACCTCGGCCTTGGTCAGTCCGAGCCGGTCGGCGCAGAACGCCACGCCCTCGTCGGTCACGTACCCGTGCTCGGCCTGCACGAGATGCAGCAACGGCAGCAGCGCCGACCGGGCGATCGGGTACCGCTGCACCAACCGATCCGCGTCGGCCAGGAAGGCGTCGGACAACGTCACCTGTCGACTCCTCCCGCGCCCGCGTCGCCTCCTGGCACGCCCGGCATCGGGAGTTCGTCTGGTCGCAATCCTCGGCTCAACGGTCGACTCCTCCCGCGCCCGCGTCGCCTCCTGGCACGCCCGGCATCGGGAGTTCGTCTGGTCGCAATCGTCGGCTCAACGGTCGACTCCTCCCATGACCGGGTCGATCGAGGCGACGACGGCGATGACATCGGCGACCAGGTGGCCGCGGGCCATGAGGTCGGCCGACTGGAGGTGGACGAAGGAGGGCTCTCGGACATGCACGCGGTAGGGCTTGTTGGTGCCGTTGCTGGTGATCGCATAGCCGAGCTCGCCGCGGGGCGACTCGACCGTCGAGTAGACCTGGCCGGCAGGCACGGGGAAGCCCTGCGTGACCAGCTTGAAGTGGTTGATGAGCGCTTCCATGGACTCGCCCATGATGTGGCGGATGTAGTCGGGGTCGTTGCCGATGCCGTCCGGCCCGATCGACTGCTGGCTCGGCCAGGCGATCTGCTTGTCCTGCACCATGACGGGGCCGCCCGGCAGCGTGTCGATCGCCTGGCGGATGATCTTCAGGCTCTGGCGCATCTCCTCGAACCGCACGAGGAAGCGCGCGTAGCTGTCGGCGGCGTGATCGACGGCGACCTCGAAGTCGTACTGCTCGTACCCGCTGTACGGCTGCGCCTTGCGCAGGTCCCACGGCACGCCGGCGGCGCGGAGCAGCGGGCCGGTCACGCCCATCTGCTGGCAGGTGTCGGCATCGATGACCCCGACGTTCTGCAGGCGCTCCATCCAGATCGGGTTGCGAAGCAGCAGATCCTCGTACTCGTGGATCTTTCGCGGCATGAGGTCGAGCAGCGCCTCGCACCGCTCGACGAAGTCGTCGGTGACGTCCTGGGCCAGCCCGCCCGGACGGATGTAGGCGTGGTTCATCCGCAGCCCCGACTGCGACTCGAACAGGTCGAGGATGTGCTCGCGCTCGCGGAAGCCCATCGTCATCATCGTCAGCGCCCCGAGTTCCAGGCCACCGGTCGCCGCCCACACCAGGTGCGAGGCGATCCGGTTGAACTCCATGAGGATGACGCGGACGGCCTGGGCGCGTTCGGGGGCCTCGATGCCGAGCAGCTTCTCGACGCCGAGGCAGAACGCCGCCTCGTTGAACAGCGGCGCCAGGTAGTCCATCCGGGTGAAGAAGGTCGTTCCCTGCACCCAGGTGCGATACTCGGCGTTCTTCTCGATGCCGGTGTGCAGGTAGCCGATGACGGGCGTCAGGCGCGTGACGACCTCGCCTTCGAGGTCGAGGATCAGCCGCAGCACGCCGTGGGTTGACGGGTGCTGGGGACCCATGTTGATCGTGATCGAGCTCTCGCCGACGGCGTCGTCGAGGCTCTCCCAGTCGGCCCCGTCGACGAACAGGTCGTCGAAACCTCCGCCCGTGTGGGCGGGCATCGGTGTGGGCGATGCAGGACCAGAGGTCACGGCCCCTCACCTCCCACGATGTCACGCAGATCGCGCTCGTTGGGCGGGGGGATGAACTTGTCGTTCTCGTAGGGAACGTTCACGCCGCCGAGGGGGTAGTCCTTGCGATGCGGATGACCGACCCAGTCGTCGGGCATCAGGATCCTGGTCAGGTTCGGGTGGCCGTCGAACTCAACGCCGAAGAAGTCGTAGACCTCGCGTTCCGGATAGTCCGCACTTGCGTACACGCTGGTGGCGGACGGCAGGCGCGGGTTCTCGTCGCTGGTTGGCAGCGACAGGCGGAACCAGTGGTTGCGTTCGATCGAGCGGACGATGTACAGGACCTCGATCACGCCCTGGTCGCGCGAGACGCGGTACTCGGGCCAGCCCGTCGTGGATGGTTGACGGTCGATGACGTGGTCGCCGGCCGGCCAGTGCACGCCGGACAGGTCGACGAGCATCCCGCAGCGCAGTTCGTCGTCGTCGCGGCAGAACGTCAGGACCTCGATCAGCGCGTCGGGCGTGACATGGATCGTGAGCTCGCCGTACTGAATGTGCGTCGCCAGGGTCGGGAACCGGTCCTGCATGCGCCGCTCGATGGCTTCGAGGGTCAGCGGGTCGGCGGACAGCCCGGGGATGGTGACCTCGGTCATCACTTCGCCCCCTGCTCGGCGAAGGTCTCGTTGCGGATCTTGGCGTGGAGCCTGAGGATCCCGTCCATCAGCATCTCGGGCCGGGGCGGGCAGCCGGGCACGTACATGTCGACCGGGACGATGTGGTCGACGCCCTGGACGAGGGCGTAGTTGTTGAACATGCCGCCCGACGTCGCACACACGCCCATCGACAGCACCCACTTGGGGTCCGACATCTGGTCGTAGATGCGCCGCAGGATCGGGGCCATCTTGTTGGACACACGGCCGGCGACGATCATCAAGTCGGCCTGGCGGGGCGAGGCGCGGAAGACCTCCATGCCGAAGCGGGCCATGTCGTGGCGAGGGCCACCAGTTGCCATCATCTCGATGGCGCAGCAGGCCAGGCCGAAGGTGGCCGGCCACAAGGACGCGCTGCGGGAGTAGTTGACCAACTTCTCGAGGTTGGTCAGCAGGATCCCGGATGGGAGCTTGTCCTCTAGTCCCACTTCAGACCTCCACGGCCGATCTCGTACACGAATGCGATGCCGAGCACGCCGATGAACGTGGTCATGAGCAGCAGGCCGTACCAGCCCAGCGCGCGGTACACGACCGCCCACGGATACAGGAACACGGTCTCGATGTCGAAGATGAGGAACATCATCGCGACCATGTAGAACTTCACCGAGAAGCGGGTGCCCTTGACGTCACCGAGCGGTTCGTTGCCGCACTCGTAGGCCGACAGCTTGGTCGGGTTGGGCCGCGAGGGGCCGACCATGCTGCTGACCAGGCGGGATCCGGCGGCGAACGCGAACGCCAGCACGAACAGCAGCACGACGGGCAGATACTCCGACAGCACCGACAGCTCCTGTCGTCCGAGACGGTCGTCACCGCGGGGCGGGCAGGGACCGCCGGGTGACGCGTAGGACTGCAGCCTAGGCATCCGCCGGGGTGGCCTGCGACCTCGCTCCGGCCACTCGGTCGCGGCGGGGCTGCAGCCACCTCGACCTCACGGCCGCCATGACCCGACGGCAACTTCGTGAAGATATTCACGAACCCTACCCGACGCCTGCCCACCCGCGCCAAGCCGACGTCAGCGGACGGGGGCCAGGCGTTGGAGGGTGTTGATGATCACGTCCTTGGCATCGCTCGGATCGCGGTCCGTCAGGTGCGCCATGAGTTTGAGGACGAGTTCCATCAACGGGCGGTGCGGCATCCCGTACTCGGTGCAGACGCGCATGACCGTCGGGTTGCCGACGAGTTCGGCGAACACCTTGCCGAGCGTGTAGTAGCCGCCCCAGCGCTGACGCAGGCGGTGGTCGTAGGCGTCGAGAGCAGCCGTCGACCGCCGTCCGTGGGCGTCGGCGACGACCTCGGCAGCCAGGCGTGCAGCCTCCATGGCGTAGCTGATGCCCTCGCCGTTGAAGGGGTTGACCATGCCGCCGGCGTCACCGACCAGGATCATTCCCCGGCGATGCAGCGGCGTGCGGTTGAAGCCCATGGGGATCGGGCCGGATCCAATCGAGCCGGTGCGCGCGTCTGGCGTCGTGCCCCACTCGTCCGCCATCCCCGTTGCCCAGCGGTCCAGCATCTTGCGGTAGCTCGTGCCCTGGAAGTCCTTCGAGGTGCTGAGCAGCCCGAGCCCGACGTTGAGCGTTCCGTCGTCCAGAGGGAACACCCACCCGTACCCGGACAGCAGATTGCCCGCGCCGTCCTTCAGGTCCAGGAACGAGCTGATCCAGTCGTCGTCGGCCCGCGGCGAGCGGTAGTAGGTCCGGACGGCGACCGCCATCGGCCGGTCCTTGCGGCGGTGCAGTCCCGCCGCGATGCCGATCTTGGAGGACGCCCCGTCGGCAGCGACGACGACCGGGGCCCTGACGATCCCGCGGCGTCCGTCTTCGTCCTGCCAGACCACCCCGGCGACCCGGTCGCGACGGTCGTCCTGCCAGTGGAGGTCGACGACGGTCAGCCCCTCCCACAGCCGGGCGCCGAAGGACACCGCGGTACGTGCGATCGTCTCGTCGAAGACCGCGCGCGTGCAGGTCGCCCCCCAGTTCGGCCAGTCGTCGAGGGTCGGCCACGGCAGTTCCATCGCGGTGTGGCCGCCGTGGATCCGCAGGCCTCGCTGGGTGGCCCAGCCATCGACCCGTCCGTGGGCTTCGTCCTTGAGGCCGAGCAGCAGCAGTTCCTCGACGACCCGCGGGGTCAGGCCGTCGCCGCAGACCTTGTCCCTGGGGAACCGCTCCTTCTCGATCGCGAGCACGTCGAGGCCAGCCTGGGCGAGGTAGGCGGCGGCGGTCGCCCCACCGGGGCCTGCGCCGACGACGACGACGTCCGCATCGCTGACGGCCGACGGGTTCACGATCCCTCCTCTCCGTCGGGCTCCGGCAGCGGGTTGTCGAGCATGATCTGCAGAGCCGCCGCGAGGTCGTCGCTGGGGACCACGACCGCGGTGTCCGGCCGACCGAGCGGTGCCGGTTCGCCGTGCTCGCTGAGGTCGAGCCGCAACTGGATCGTGCCAGCCACGTCCTGGCCGGATTCGCGAGCAGCGTTGGCGACGTCGAACCGGATCGAGGTGACGAGCCCGTCGGCGACGATGACCTCGCCTGCGACTTGCTCGGGCAGCGACGCCAACTGGGCCTCGAGGGCCGCGAGGTCGAGGATGCCGCCGACGCTGACCTCGGCGTTGAGTTCGCCGACCGTCCGCAGCAGGGCGTGGAGTTGCAGGTCGACGGCGTAGCGCCGCTGCCCGTCCGCCTCGATCTCCTGCTGGACGGACACGAAGCGTCGGACGAAGCCGGGCAGGTTGCCGCCCAGATCCTGCTGCAGACGTTCCGGGTCGACCGACGGGTCGTCCACCACCTCGTCCTGCAGAAGGCCCCCGAGGGCACCGTCGAACTCGCCCTGCACGCTGATCCATTCGCCCGAGAACAGCGCCGTCGTCGCGTTGCGCACCGTGCGCGGGATGCCGAGATCGACCATGGCCGGCAGGATGCGTTCCTCGAGGTCGACCTCGAGGCCGGGGCCCAGCAGGTCACTGATCCCCATGCGGACGAACAGGTCGTCATCGCCGAACCGGCGGATCTCGAACACCGGTGTCGTGGTGACGGCGCGCACCTCGAGGCTCGTGACGTCGTCGCGGACCGTGCCTGCCAGTGCGAACGTGTTGAGGAACTGGGCGACCTGCCGCGCCTCGTCCCCCAACGCGGCGAGCGCCTCGCGGTCGGACACGGCCGACAGGCGGTAACGGTAGGAACCGTCGAAGGTGCGTTCGACGGCCTGAGCGAACCGCTCGGCCGGATCCGCGGGTTCGCCACGACAGCCGGTCAGCACGGCAGCGATGACCACGAACAGCGCGAGGTCCCGCCGTCTGATGCGCCCCAACTTCATGCCTCCCCCCTCGAGGGGGGAGGGGCCGGCGTTGCCGGCCTGGGGGGTGACACAGAGAGTGCCTCCCCCCTCGAGGGGGGAGGGGCCGGCGTTGCCGGCCTGGGGGGTGACACAGAGAGTGCCTCCCCCCTCTCGGCGCGGTGAACGGCGACGATGCCTCCGGACAGGTCCTTCACGCGGACATGGCGGAAGCCGGCGTCCTCGATCCAGTCGGCGACGGCGCGGCGGTGCGGCCATGCACGGATGGAGTCCGCGAGGTACTGGTAGCTCGGCCCGTCCGACGACACCAGGGTCGCGATCCTGGGCAGCGCACCGACCAGGTACCTGGTGTACACCTCGCGGAACGGTGCCCAGGTCGGCGCGGCGAACTCGCACACGACCAGGCGCCCGCCCGGGCGGGTGACGCGCGCGAACTCGTGCAGGGCACGGAGCGGATCGGGGATGTTGCGCAGCCCGAAGCTGATCGTGACGGCGTCGAAGGTGCCATCGGCGAACGGCAGTGCCTGGGCGTCGCC
>Ga0326597_10001465_pt1 | contig 38109 bp, 30 predicted proteins | sample RVTome_12_FD_203789 | JGI IMG/M metagenome (GOLD analysis project Ga0326597, IMG submission 203789) | Soil microbial communities from uranium-contaminated site in the Upper Colorado River Basin, Wyoming, United States - RVT100D185 | ecosystem: Environmental > Terrestrial > Soil > Contaminated >... | reverse complement strand
CCGTCCCCCCAAGAAGCGGCGGGTCTAGCCTCATGTCGAGATACGTCGGCCCCAGCTGCCGCCTCTGCCGCCGCGAGGGAACCAAGCTGTTCCTCAAGGGCACCAAGTGCCTGACCGAAAAGTGTCCGGTCGAGCGCCGGGCGTACGCGCCCGGGCAGCACGGCCAGTCCGGCGGACGCCAGCGCAAGGCCTCCGAATACGCCAAGCAGATGCGCGAGAAGCAAAAGGTGAAGCGGATGTACGGGCTCACCGAACGCCAGTTCCGGAACACCTTCCATGGCGTCACCCGTGAACCAGGCGTCAAGGGAACCAACCTCCTCGTCGCCCTCGAGAGCCGCTTGGACAATATCGTCTACCGCATGGGTTTCGCGGCCAGCCGTAAGGCGGCGCGGCAGCTCATCGGCCACGGCCACATCGAAGTGAACGGTCACCGGGTCGACATCCCCGCCTACCGGGTGGTCCCGGGGGAGGAGGTTCGGGTGGCGCCGGCCAGCTGTGAGCTCCTGGCGGTGAAGGCCGCCCAGGAGAGCTCCGCCCGGGGGCACCCGGTGTCCTGGATCTCGGTGGACGCGGAGAAGGCGGCCGGTCGGGTGCTCGAGCGGCCGACCCGCGACGCGATCCCGATCAACGCGCAAGAACAGCTCATCGTCGAGCTCTACTCGAAGTGACCATGACCATTGACCTGACCGGGTTGGTTCGTCCCCACCTCGTCGAAATGACGAAGCGGGACGACAACCCCAACGCCGCCGAATTCCGCCTTCAGCCGCTGGAGCGGGGCTTCGGCTACACGCTGGGCAACTCGTTGCGCCGTCTCCTCCTCTCGTCCCTGCGGGGGAGCGCGGTGTGGGGCTTCCGCCTGGACGGCGTGGTGCACGAGCACCAGACCGTCCAAGGGGTGCTGGAAGACGTCCACCAGATCATCCAGCGGCTCAAGGCGCTCACCCTCGTCCTGGCCGACGACGTCGACGAGGCCGTGTTGCACATCCAGCGAGCCGGTGCGGGCCCGGTCTACGGCCGTGATATTCAGGAGCATGGCTCGGTCACGGTCAGGAATCCCGACCACCTGCTGTTCACGCTGCAGGACGACCGCGAGGTCGCGATGGAACTGTATGTGAACAAGGGTCGGGGGTACGTCGAGGCCGAAATGCACCCGAGCGACCGCTCCCTGCCGGTCGACCTGGTACGCATCGACGCGATTTACAATCCGGTGCGCCGGGCCAACTTCGCGGTCGCCGAGACCCGCGTGGGGCAGCGCACCGACTACGACCGGCTCACGGTGGCGGTGGAAACCAACGGCACCATCACGCCCGAGGACGCGATCGCCTACGCCGCCGCGCTCTCCCAAGTCCACTTCCAGTACTTCGTCGACTTCGGGAAGGTGCCCATCATGCGCGAAGTCGCGTCGAGCGGAGGCGCCGAGGGGTCGGGTAATCTGCGCCAGCGGCTGGGACGCCCGATTGACGACTTCGAGCTCTCGGTTCGGTCGCTCAATTCCCTCAAGAACTCGAATATCCGGACCCTCAAGGATCTGGTGGAGTTCTCGGAGGACGATCTCCTCAAAGTGAAGAACGTGGGGGAGAAGGCGCTGAGCGAGATCGCCGAGCTGCTGCAGCGCGAGGGCCTCAACTTTGGCATGGGGTTCGAGGAAACCGATGGTGAGCTGCGCATCGTGCGCCCGGGCGTTCCGCCGGTTGCGGTGCCGCCCGCGGGACCGGGAGAGGCGCGGTAATGCGGCACCGCGCCAAGGGACGCCAACTCTCCCGCACCTCGAGCCACCGGCGGGCCCTGCTCGATAACATGGCGGCGAGCCTGTTCGCCCACGGGCGCATCGTCACCACCGAGGCCAAGGCCAAGGAACTGCGTCCCTTCGCCGAGAAGCTGATCACCCTGGCCCGGCGGGGGGACCTGCACGCCCGTCGCCTGGTCGAGCGGCGGATCCAGGACCGGGAAATTCTGGGCCGGCTGTTCAGCGAGATCGGGCCCCGCTTCGCCGCCCGCCCGGGAGGCTACACTCGGATCCTCAAGCTGGGAAACCGCAGCGGCGACGGCGCCGACGTCGCCCGCATCGAGTTGCTCTCCGAGTGACCCGCGTCTCGGCACCCGAATACGCGAAAGGGGACCCTCGGGTCCCCTTTTTTCAGGCCTTTCACTCTGGCGCGGCGGCAGCGGCCGGGAGCTTAGCTGGCCTTCTTGATCCGGTTACTCTTCAGGCACTGGGTGCAGACCCGGATCCGCTTGGGCACGCCGGCCACCAGCACCCGCGCGGTCTGCAGGTTGGGATACCAGCGGCGCTTGGTCCGGTTGTTGGCATGGCTCACGTTGTTGCCGGTGACCGGCCCTTTGCCACACACGGTGCATACCCGTGCCATACGCTCCACCCTTCCGCTGATCGTCGTCGCATCATACTGGAAACCTCGAATACTAATGGATCGAAGCGGATGACACAACCGGGAACCCCCTCACGCAATGCCTAAGGCACTGATCACCGGAGTGACCGGCCAGGATGGCTCCTACCTGGCGGAGGTGCTCCTGCGGAAGGGGTACGAAGTGGTGGGGGTGGTGCGCCGAACCAGCCACCACAGCTACGAGCGCATCGAGCATCTCCTCGGCCGAATCGAGGTCGTGGCGGCGGATCTGCTGGACCAGCACTCGCTCACCGTGGTGCTGCAAGAGGCCCGCCCGGATGAGGTGTACAACCTCGCCGCGCAGTCCTACGTCCCGACCTCGTGGACCCAGCCGGTGCTCACGGGCGAGTTTACCGCGCTCGGTGTTACCCGCATTCTCGAAGCCATCAGACTGGTTCACCCCGCCGCCAAGTTCTACCAGGCGAGCTCGTCGGAGATGTTCGGCAAGGCCCAGGAGACGCCCCAGCGGGAGACGACGTCGTTCTACCCCCGTTCCCCCTATGGCGTAGCCAAGGTCTACGGGCACTGGATCACGGTGAACTACCGGGAATCGTATGGGCTCTACGCGGTGAGCGGGATCCTCTTCAATCACGAATCTCCCCGGCGCGGCATCGAGTTCGTGACCCGGAAAATCACCGACGGGGTGGCGCGGATCACCCTCGGTCTGGCTTCCGAGCTCCGGCTCGGCAACCTGGAGGCCCGGCGGGACTGGGGCTTTGCCGGCGACTACGTCGAGGCGATGTGGCGGATGCTGCAGCGCCCGACACCGCAGGATTATGTGATCGGAACCGGTGAGACGCACAGCGTGAGGGATTTCGTGGAGCTGGCCTTCGCCCACGTCGGGCTGGACTACCGGCCCTACGTGGTGACCGATCCACGGTATTACCGGCCCGCCGAGGTGGACCTGTTGCTGGCGGACCCGACCAAGGCGCGGCGGGAGCTCCGCTGGCAGCCTGAGGTGGGCTTCGCCGAGCTGGTGGCCATGATGGTCGACGCCGACCTCGAGCGGCTGAAGACCGCCGGCTCGCGGAAACCGGACGGACCATGAAGGTTCTGGTCACCGGGGCCGACGGCTTCGTCGGTCGGCACTTGGTGCGCCTGCTGCTGCAGGCGGGCGATGACGTGATCGCCGCCTGCCGGCCGGGGGGAGCGCCGGTGGACTGGCAGGGAGAAGCCCCCGCAGCCTGCCACATTTCCCAGGTGCCGTTGGAGTTGACCGAGGACGCGTCGGTCAGGGCGGCGGTCGGCTCCGCCCCGGACGCCGTGGTGCACCTGGCCGCCTTGGCCTCCGGGCAGGAGGCCCGCCGCGATCCCGGTGCCGCCTGGACCATCAATGCGGCGGGCACCGCCCGTCTCCTCGCGGCCATCGTGGAGCTGCGGGAATCCGGCCGGGCCGACCCCCTGGTTCTGGTGGTCTCCACCGGAGAGGTCTACGGGCGGGGCCAGGCGATCCTCCGGGTCGAGACCGACGCGCTGCTGCCGCAGTCGCCCTACGCGGCGAGCAAGGTCGGCGCCGAGGTCGCCTCCCTGGAAGGGTGGCGTCGCGCGGGGGTGCGGGTGACCATCGCTCGTCCCTTCGCCCATACCGGGCCAGGCCAGGCGCCCCAGTACGTGGTGCCGACCTTCGTCCGGCGCCTGCTCCAGGCCCGGGCGGCGGGCGCGACCACCGTACCCACCGGTAATCTGCAACCGGTCCGGGACCTCCTGGATGTGCGCGACGTGGTGACCGCCTACCGGGGGCTGCTCCTGCATGGACGCCCCGGTGAGGCCTACAATGTCGCGCGGGGAGAGGGACTGGGGCTCGCCGATCTATTCCGCCGGCTGGCCGCCATGATCGGGGTGCGGGCCCACCCCGAGCCGGATGCAACCTTGACTCGTCCGGCGGACATTCCGCACCTGGTGGGCGATTGGTCGAAGCTCGGGCGGGCGACCGGCTGGGCGCCGTCGATCTCACTGGAACAGACTCTGCGGGGAGTGGTGGATGCCGAAGCGGACTGACCTCTCGACCATCCTGCTGCTGGGCTCGGGGCCGATCGTGATCGGGCAGGGCGCCGAATTCGATTACTCCGGCACCCAGGCGGTCAGGGCGCTGAAGGAGGAGGGCTACCGGGTCGTGCTGGTCAACTCGAATCCCGCGACCATCATGACCGATCCGGAATTGGCCGATCGGACGTACATCGAGCCGATCACCCCCGAATGGGTGACCAAGGTGATCGAGCGCGAGCGGCCGGACGCCTTGCTCCCGACCATGGGCGGGCAGACGGCGCTCAACGTGGCGATGGCGCTGCAGCGCGACGGCGTGCTCCAGCGCTACGGGGTCGAGCTGATCGGGGCGACCGAGCGGGCGATTCGCTTGGCGGAGGACCGGGAGGAATTCGCGCAAGCGATGCGGCGCATCGGGCTGGCCACGCCCCCAGGCCGCACCGTGCGCAGCGTCGACGAGGCGCTTGAGGCGGTGGCGGTGACCGGGTATCCGGCGATTCTCCGCCCGTCTTTCACACTGGGGGGCACCGGCGGGGGAATCGCCTACAACCGGGAAGAGTTCGAGGGTCTGATCCGCCGGGGTCTCGAGCTGTCGCCAGTGGGCTCGGTTCTGGTGGAGCGGAGCATCATCGGGTGGAAGGAGTTCGAGCTGGAAGTGATGCGCGACGGGGCCGACAACGTCGTCATCGTCTGCTCCATCGAGAACCTGGATCCAATGGGGGTACATACCGGGGACTCGATCACGGTGGCTCCCGCGATGACCCTCAGCGATCGCGAATACCAGGTCATGCGCGACGCCGCCATCCGGATCATCCGGGAAATCGGAGTGACCGCCGGTGGGTGCAACATCCAATTCGCGGTGGATCCGGCCACCGGCGAGCAGCTGGTGATCGAGATGAATCCGAGGGTCTCCCGATCCTCGGCCCTCGCCTCCAAGGCCACCGGGTTCCCCATCGCCCGGATCGGCACCAAGGTCGCGGTCGGCTACCGGCTCGACGAGCTGCCCAACGACATCACCCGGACGACCCCGGCTTCGTTCGAGCCGGTGCTGGACTACGTGGTGGTGAAAATTCCGCGGTTTGCGTTCGAGAAGTTCCCCACCGCCGATCCCACGCTGACCACCCAGATGAAGTCGGTGGGGGAGGCGATGGCGATCGGCCGCACCTTCAAGGAGGCCTTCCAGAAGGGCCTCCGGGGTCTGGAGACGGACCGGGCCGGCTGGGTCGTCGGGGCAACGCCCGCGGACGACCGTCTGGCAGACGCCAGCATCGAGGGGGTGCTGGCCGCGCTTCGGACACCCACACCGGAGCGGATCTTCCAGATCAAGCGCGCCTTCCTGCTGGGCGCCACGGTCGAGGCGGTCGCCGAACGCACCCGGATCGATCCCTGGTTCCTGCACCAACTGGTGGAGTTGCTCGAGGCCGAGCGGGAATGGGCCCGCAACGACGCCGGCGACGACGAGGACGCGGCGAGGCGCCAGCTGCGGGTCATGAAGCGCCTGGGTTTTTCCGACCGCCAGCTGGGCCAAGCGCGCGGTCTCTCCGACGCAGAGGTCCGCCGGTGGCGCCACCGACTGGGAGTCCGGCCGGCCTACAAGACGGTTGATACCTGTGCCGGCGAGTTTCCCTCGTCGACGCCCTACCTCTATTCCTCCTACGACGAGGAGAACGAAGCGCGCCCGAGCGAAAGGGCCACGGTGGTCATTCTCGGGAGCGGTCCCAATCGCATCGGGCAGGGAGTCGAGTTCGACTATTGCTGTGTGCGGGCGGCGATGGCCTTTCGGGAGCTGGGTTACCGCACCGTGATGGTGAATTCCAATCCGGAGACGGTCTCGACCGACTTCGATATCTCCGACGCCCTCTATTTCGAGCCGCTGACGTTGGAGGACGTGCTGGAGATCGTGACCGTCGAGCGGCCCCTCGGGGTCGTGGTCCAGCTCGGCGGCCAGACCCCGCTGCGGCTGGCTCGTGCGCTGGAGGGCGAGGGGGTGCGGATTCTGGGGACCTCGCCCGAGGCGATCGACCTCGCCGAGGACCGGGGTCGGTTTGAGGCGGTGACCCGGGAGCTGGGCGTCGCCCAGCCGCCCGGCGGTGTCGGCTACTCGGTGGATGAGGCGGTGGCGGTGGCGGCGCGGGTCGGCTATCCGGTTCTGCTGCGCCCCTCCTACGTGCTCGGCGGCCGGGCGATGGAGATCGTATACGACGATGCGTCGCTCAAAGGGTACTTCGAACGGGCCGTCCGGGTGGCTCCCGAGCACCCGGTGCTGATCGACAGTTTCCTGGAGGACGCCTTCGAGGCCGACGTCGACGCCATCGCCGACGGCTCCCGGTGTGTGATCGGCGGCGTCATGCAGCACATCGAGGACGCGGGGATCCACTCCGGCGACTCGGCCTGCGTGCTGCCCCCCTACCTGATTACCGAAGACCAGGTGGAAGAGATGCGCGGATACACCCGGGCCTTCGCCAAACGGCTCGGCGTCGTGGGGTTGCTCAACGTCCAGTTCGCCATCAAGCACGGAGTAGTGTACGTTCTCGAGGTGAATCCGCGCGGCTCCCGCACGGTGCCCTTCGTGTCCAAGACCACCGGGGTTCCCCTGGCCAGTCTCGCGGCCGCCGTCATGGTGGGCAAGACGCTGGATGATCTGGGGCTGCATGACGACGTGCTGCAACCGTACGTCGCCGTCAAGGAAGCGGTGTTCCCCTTCACCAAGCTCCCCGGCGTGGACCTGATCCTTGGCCCGGAGATGCGGTCGACCGGCGAGGTCATGGGCATCGCTGACTCGTTCGGCATGGCCTTCGCCAAGGCCCAGATCTCGGCGGATGGTGCCCTCCCACTGGAGGGCTCGATTTTCGTGACGGTGAACGATCTCGACAAGGCCAACGTGGTCCCGATCGCACGCCGCTTCCATGCGCTCGGGTTCCGGGTGCTGGGGACCGAAGGCACCGCCCGATACCTGCGGGCCCGGGGCATCCCCACCGAGCGGGTGCTCAAGGTCCACGAAGGCCGTCCCAACGCGATCGACCTGCTCCTGTCCGACCACATCCAGCTGCTCATCAACACCCCACTCGGCAAGCTGAGCCAGCAGGATGACTACGCCATCCGCCGCGCCGCCCTGCAGCACCGGGTGCCTTACACCACCACCCTTTCGGGCGCCTCCGCCGCCTGCGACGCGATCATCGCGTTGCGGAGCCGGTCCGGCGAGGCGCGCTCCCTGCAGGAATGGCACGCCATGGCTCGCGAGATGTCCCCCGAATGGACCGGGTGACGGCCCGGGATCCGGCGTTCGCCCGATCCCTGCGGGCGAGGCTCCGGGGCGAAGTCCGGGAAGCGGAATCGTTGGCGCGGTATTCCACCTATCGGATCGGGGGTCCGGCGACCGTCGTGCTCCCCGCCGTCGCGGAAGACGTGGGGGTGGCCCTCGCCATGGCGGACGAGGCGGGTGTTCCCTGGTTCGCCCTTGGCCTCGGGTCGAACCTCCTGCTCCCCGATGAGGGACTGGAGGCGCTGGTTATCCGGGTGGGCAAAGGCCTCGACGAGGTGACGCAGGAGGGTGAGCGGTGGCGGATCGGGGCGGGCCTCCCCGCGCCGCTCGCCGCCCGGCGGACCGCCGCCGCGGGGTACGCCGGACTCCATATCTTCGTGGGCGTCCCGGGTACCGTCGGCGGGGGCGTCTATATGAATGCCGGCTGTCACGGCGGCGACTGGTCGGAGGTGGTGGAATCGGTCACGGTAGTGGACCGTGCCGGACGGGATGCCGTTCTGAAGCGAGCCGACGTCCCGTTTACCTATCGCCGAAGCGGTCTCGAGGGCCGGCTGGTGATCGAGACGGTGGTCCGTCTCCGCCCCGAAGCTCAGGAGCTGCTCGACCGGCAAATCGCCGAGATGTTCGAGTGGCGCCAGCGGGGGACGCCGTTCAACCAGCCCTGTTGCGGGAGCGTCTTCAAGAACCCGGGGGGGGCAAGCTGGAAACGGGAGGCTGGGCCGAGGACCGCGGGTCAACTGGTGGAGTGGGCCGGTCTCAAGGGCGTCCGCATCGGTGGGGCGGAGGTTTCCTCGGTGCATGCCAACTACATCGTTAACCTCGGACATGCGACCGCCGCGGACGTGCGCGCCCTCATCGAGCGGGTCCGAAGCGAGGTCGAGGGGCGGTGTGGAGTGAGGCTCGAACCCGAGGTGAAGCTGATCGGGCCGCGGGGTGAGTACCTGAATGCGGAGAGTGAAAAGTGAAAAGTAAAAAGTGAAAAGGAGTCAAGGGTCAAGAGTAAGAGGTGAGGGGTGGAAAGTGAAAAGGCAGAGAGCCAGGGGTGCAGCGGTGGTTGCCGTGTCCCTTTTCCCTTTTCCCTTTCCCTTTTCACTTTTCACTTTTTACTTTTCACTGTTCCCTTCACCCCTTTTCACTTTTCACTTCTTTCTTTTGCCCTGAGCCCCATGTCCGACTACTTCGTTCATGAGTCGTCCTATATCGATGACGGCGCGGTGATCGGTGCCGGCACCAGGATCTGGCATTTCTGCCACGTCATGCCGGGCGCGGTGATCGGCGAGGGCTGCAACCTCGGGCAGAACGTGGTGGTGATGTCCGGCGTCCGGCTCGGCAATAACGTCAAGGTCCAGAACAACGTGTCGATTTACCAAGGGGTTATCCTGGAGGATGATGTCTTTTGCGGGCCGAGCTGCGTCTTTACCAACGTCGCGAACCCCCGCAGTCAGATTTCCCGGAAGTCGGAGTACCGGCAGACGGTGGTCCGACGGGGCGCCACGATCGGTGCCAACGCGACGGTCATCTGCGGGATCACGCTGGGGGAATACTGCTTCGTGGGGGCGGGGGCGGTCGTGCGGAGCGACGTGCCGGCCTTTGGCTTGGTAGTCGGGGTGCCAGCCCGTCTGGTGGGGTGGATGTGCCAATGCGGGGTGCGGCTCCCGGCCTCGGACGGCCTCCGCAGGTGCCCGGCCTGCGGGGCGACCTACCGGGAGACGGGGTCGCGCCTCAGCCAGATTGACCCGCCGGCCGCGTCAGGCTAAGTTCCACGGCTGCCAAGGGTTCCGCGTACATCAGCGCCTGTGGCCCGGCGGACGCCTGAGCCGGCTCGCGGGCGATTTTCACACACTCCCCCGGGGACGGATCCGGGGTGGAACTGGGAGACGGACTGACGGCGTGAACGTACCCCTGCTGGACCTGGTGGCGCAGTTTCGCGATATCCGGGACGAGGTTCTTCCGGCCATGATGGCGGTCATCGAGCGCCAGGGGTTCATCATGGGGCCGGAGGTCTTCCAACTGGAGGCCGAGGTGGCTCGGCTGTCCCATGCGCGCCACGGGATCGCCTGCGCCAGCGGAACCGACGCGTTGTTCCTCCCCCTCAAGGCGCTCGATCTCCACCCGGGGGACGAGGTCATCACCACGCCATTCACTTTCTTCGCGACCGCGGGGGCCATCCACAACGTCGGCGCCACCCCGGTGTTCGTGGACATCGAGGAGGCGACCTTCAACATCTCGCCCGCTGCGATCGAGGCCGCCATCACTTCCCGGACCCGCGCGATCATCGTGGTCCATCTGTTCGGCCAGATGGCGGCGATGGAAGCGATCCTGCCGCTGGCTCGCCGGCACGGACTTGCGGTCATCGAGGACGCCGCCCAGGCCATCGGCGCGCGCCGCCAGGTGCACGGGGTATGGCGGAGGGCGGGCGAGCTTGCCACCGTGGGGACCTTCTCCTTCTTTCCCAGCAAGAACCTGGGTGGATTCGGGGATGGGGGGATGATGGTCACCCAGAGCGACGAGCTGGCGGAGCGGCTCCGGCGCCTCCGACTCCACGGCGGGAGCCGGCAATATCTCCACGAGGAGGTCGGTGTCAACAGCCGCCTCGACACCCTCCAGGCGGCGGTCTTGCTGGCGAAACTCCCGCACCTCTCCGCCTGGAGCCAGGCCCGGGCGCGCCATGCGGGGCGCTATACCCAGGCCTTCACGGGCCACCCCGCGATCTGTCCGCCGGGTGTGGATCCCCTGAACGAGCACATTTTTCACCAGTACACGCTGCGGGTGCCCCGGCGGGACGAGCTACAGGTCCACTTGCGGGAGCAGGGCGTCGGCCACGCGGTGTATTACCCGCTCGCGCTCCACCTGCAGCCATGTTTCGCTCATCTCGGCTACACCCGCGGCCGCCTGCCCGTCAGCGAGAGAGCCATGGACTCGGTGATCTCACTGCCGATCTATCCCGAGCTGACCTTGGAGCAACAGGACGCTGTGGTGGGGTCCCTGCTCGCCTTCTACGCCTGAACGGATCGGCCACCCCGAGTCGAGGGAGTCATGCAATGGATTTTGCAGGGGAGCTGATCCGGAAGGCCGAGGCTCGCGAGGTGCGGTTCGGGATTGTGGGATTGGGCTACGTGGGTCTTCCCCTCGCCGTGGAACTGGCCAGCGCCGGCTTTCAGGTGTTGGGGTTCGATGTGCAGCAGCGGGTGGTCGATGGCCTGAACGCCGGCGACTCCCATGTCAAGGACGTGAGCGACGCGCAGCTGAACGCGGTCGTGGCGGCGGGGCGCTTCCGTGCGACGAGCGATCTGGCGCGGCTCTCGGAGCCCGATGCGATTTCGATCTGCGTTCCCACCCCGCTCTCCAAGTTCAAGGACCCCGACGTCAGCTTCATCGTCGCCGCGACTGAGTCGGTCAAACACGCGCTCCGCCCGGGTCAGGCGATCATCCTCGAGAGCACGACCTACCCCGGCACGACCCGGGAAATCTTGCTCCCCGCCCTGGAGAGCACCGGACTGGTCGTCGGCCGGGATTTCTTTCTCGCCTTCAGTCCCGAGCGGGTCGATCCGGGGAACCCGATCTACGGGACCCGCAACACGCCCAAGGTCGTCGGCGGCATCACTGCGCGGTGCCGGCAGGTGGCTGTTGCGCTCTACCAGCCGGCCATCGATCGGCTGGTCCCGGTCTCCACCACCGAGGCCGCCGAGCTGGTCAAGTTGCTCGAAAACACCTTCCGGAGCGTGAACATCGGATTGGTGAATGAAATGGCGATCGTGTGCGACAAGCTGGGGGTGGACGTCTGGGAGGTGATCGAGGCCGCCGCCACCAAGCCGTTCGGCTTCATGAAGTTTCTTCCCGGCCCCGGGCTCGGTGGGCACTGCATCCCGATCGATCCCCACTACCTCGCCTGGAAGATGCGGGGCCTCAACTACAAGACCCGGTTCATCGATCTCGCGGGCGAGCTCAATACCGAGATGCCGCTCTTCTGGGTGCGAAAGGTCGCAGAGGCGCTGAACCAGCAAGGGAAAGCGGTCCGGGGGGCCACGGTGCTGGTGCTGGGCGTGGCCTACAAGCGCGATATCGAGGATATCCGGGAGAGCCCCGCGCTCGACATCATGCGCCTGCTGGAGGGGCAGGGGGCGCACGTGCTCTACCACGACCCGCATGTCCCGAGCTTCTGCGAGGATGGTCGCGAGTTCCGCTCGGTTCCCCTGACCCCGGAGACGGTCGCCGGGGCCGATTGCGTCATGGTCGTCACCGACCACTCGTCGGTAGATTATCGAGCGATTCAGCGGAGGGCCAGGCTGGTGGTCGACACCCGGAACGTCATGCCGAAAGAGAGCTGATATGCATGTGGCGGTGATCGGAAGCGGCTACGTGGGCCTGGTGGCGGGCGCCTGTCTCGCGGAGACCGGCAATGACGTCATCTGTGTCGACAAGGACGAGGAGAAGATCGCGCGGCTTCGGCGCAACGAGATTCCGATCTACGAGCCCGGGCTGGAACCGATGGTTCGGCGGAACCAGGAAGAGGGGCGACTCACATTTACCACCGATCTGGGCGCGGCGGTCCGAGCGTCGCGGGTCGTCTTGATCGCCGTCGGGACCCCGCCGGGGGAGGACGGGAGCGCAGACCTGCAGCACGTCCTGGGGGTGGCTCGCGAGATCGGCCGTCACCTGGACGGCCACAAGGTGGTGGTCACCAAGTCGACCGTCCCCGTGGGAACGGCTGAAAAGGTTCGTGCCGCCGTCCGCTCGGAAACGGACCAGCCCTTCGCGGTGTGCTCCAACCCCGAATTTCTGAAGGAAGGCGCCGCCATCGAGGACTTCATGAAGCCCGACCGGGTGGTGATCGGCGTGGACGACGAGGAGGCGAAATCGGTGATGGGTGAGCTCTACGGCCCGTTCACCCGCCAGGGGGGCAACCGGGTGCTCTTCATGGATATCGCCTCCGCGGAAGTCACCAAATACGCCGCCAACGCGATGTTGGCGACCAGGATCTCGTTCATGAATCAGATGGCCCGCTTCTGTGAGCTGGTGGGTGCCGATGTCAACAACGTCCGCCTGGGAATCGGGTCCGACCAGCGCATCGGGCGCGCGTTTCTCTATCCCGGCCCCGGGTACGGAGGGTCGTGCTTCCCGAAAGACGTCAAGGCCCTCATCCACACGGCCGAAGAGATGGGCCTGTCGCTCGCCGTCCTCAAGTCGGTGGAGGCGGTCAACGAAGAGCAGAAACGGGTCGTCTTGCACAAGACGTCGCGCTATCTGGGGGACGATCTCGGCGGGAAGATCGTCGGGATCTGGGGCCTGGCCTTCAAGGCCGAAACCGACGACATGCGGGAAAGCCCGACCATTCCCCTGATCGAAGGGCTGCTGGCAGCCGGGGCCCGGGTCCAAGCCCACGACCCCAAGGCCACCGACTCGGCGCGGGCCATTTTCGGCGACCGCGTGATGTATGCCGCGGACCCCTATAGCGCCGCGCACGGGGCGGATGCCCTCCTGATCATGACCGAGTGGCTGGTGTACCGAAACCCCGATTTCGAGCGGGTGCGCAAATTGCTTCGACGTCCACTCCTGATCGACGGCCGAAACCTGTACGACCCGGAGCGGATGGCGGCCATCGGGTTCGAGTATCACGGGATCGGCCGGGGCGGTCGGTGACCCGGATTCTGGTCACCGGGGCGGCCGGGTTCATCGGCTCCCACCTGGTCCAAGCGCTCGACCGGGAGGGCGACGAGATCGTGGGCATCGACAATTTCGACCCGTTCTATCCCCGTGCCAGCAAAGAACGCAATCTCGCGGAGATGGGACGGCTGACCCGGTTTACCTTCGCCGAGCAGGATATCCTGGACGTGGACGGGCTGCGGGCCCGGCTCACGCCGGACACCGTGATCGTTCACTTGGCGGCGAAGGCCGGGGTGCGTCCTTCCCTTGCCGATCCGGTGGGATACGCCCGGATCAACGTCGCCGGGACGGCGGCGGTACTGGAGGCGGCCCGCCAGGCGGGTGTCTCCCGAATCGTGTTCGGCTCTTCGTCTTCGGTCTACGGCGACTCGACTCCCGTGCCCTTTCGGGAAGATGCCCCGGCGACGGAGCCGGTGTCGCCCTACGCCGCGACTAAGCGAGCCGGAGAGCTGCTGCTGCACGCTCTCGCGCCGATCCACGGGTTTCGGGCGGCCACCCTCCGATTCTTCACGGTGTACGGGCCACGACAGCGGCCTGACCTGGCCATTCACGCCTTTGCCAGGCGGATGGTCGAGGGAAAGACTCTCATCCTCTTCGGCGACGGCAGCCAGGCGAGAGACTACACCTACTGTGACGACGTCATCGCGGGAGTGGTGGCGGCGATCGAGTGGACGGCGACCGCCAAGATCGGGGTCGAAACGTTCAACCTCGGGGGGAATCGATCGGTCCCGACCGGCATGATGGTGGCGGAGGTCGCCGCGGCGCTGGGCATCGAGCCGAAGACCCGGCGGGCGCCCATGCAGCCGGGTGACGTGCGGCAGACCGCGGCGGATCTCACCAAATCGGGGGCCATCCTCGGGTACGTGCCCAAGACGCCTTTCCCGGAGGGGATTCGGCGCTTCGTGGCCTGGTTTCGAGAGGCATATGGCTGGTCAAACTGAGCGCCTGCTGGCGCGGGCCCGCGATCGATTCGCGGTCCAGGACTACTACGGCGCGATCTTCTTGCTGCAGGAAATCGTGGCCTCAGGGCGGGCGTTCGCCGACGTCCACCATCTGCTGGGTGTCTCGCTCTCGCTCCTGGGCCGGTCCGGGCAGGCGCTGGAGGAGTTTGGCCGAGCCTTGCAGCTGAACCCCCGGTATCTCGAAGCCCTGATCCACTCGGGGCTGGTCCTGACCGACCTGGGGCGGGAGGCGGAGGCGGAAGCCGCCTTCCGGCGGGCCTCCGCCAGCCTGCCGCCCTCGGCCGATGGCTTGTCCGCGCCGGTGGCCGCGCGGTTGGCCAACCTTCACGCCGATCTGGCCGACGCGTACGCCGAGGCGGGCGCGCTGGGGCGGGCCATCGAGGAGTACGGGCGGGCCCTCCAGCTGGGCCCCGGCTTCCACGACCTGCGCTACCGGATGGCCCGGTTGATGCTCGAGGCGGGGCGCGCCCTCGATGCCAGAGAGGCGTTGGAGGAGGTACTGCGAGCGCGGCCCAATTTCGTGGACGCCGAAGCGGCACTCGGTCTGGCCCACTATCTCTCCGGGGACGGGGTGGGTGCGCGCGACGTCTGGAAGGCGTGTCTGGCCCGGCGTCCCGAGAACGCACGAGTGGAGGCGTACCTCTCGATGTTGGGACGGACCGGAACGTGAGAGTGGTTTTCGCCGCGATCGGCCTGGTCGGCCTGGTCGGTGCGGCGTGCGGGCGGAGTGATGATCCGGAGCGACGCGGCGACCAAGCCTATGGACGTGGCCGCTATGCCGAGGCGCTCGAGGAATATCGCACCGTCCTAGCCGGCAATCCCGACCCCCAGGTTTGGGCCAAGGCCGGCGCGGCTGCGCTCCACACCGGCAATCTTCGGGAGGCCGCCGACGCCTATCGCCGGCTGGCAGGGGGAGACCCGGGCCGATCGGCTGAGGCGGCGGAGGGACTCGAGGCCGTGGTGCGCGCGGCGGAGCGCGCCAATGACGGTGGCGCCCTCAGGCAGGCCGTCGAAGGTCTGCAGGCCACCGTCCCCGAGCGGGCGGCGCGGTATGCCCGGGTGTTGGCGGCGCAGCCGGGGGTGGAGGGTCCGGAGCTGGTGGCGCTTCTGCCAGCGGCTCTCGCCACGGCGCCGGACCCTGGCACCGTGGATTCGCTGCTCCTGGTCTACGGTCGCGCCTTGCGGTCGACCAGCGGGTGCGGGCAGGCGCTCCTGCAGTTCCGGGCGGTGCTCCGGCGGAGCCAGCATGACGGACTCCGCGCCGCCGCCCGGGGCGGGGTGGCGGATTGTACCTTCGACCTCGGCGAGCATGCGGCGGAAGCCGGCGACGAGCAGGGCGCCGCGCTGTGGTTCGCTGAAGCCGCCCGCATGGATTCGACCTCGCCGGTTGGACGGCGTGCCCTGCTCCGGTATGGCGAGGTGCGTCTCCGGCAGGGTGATACCCTGGCGGCGGCGCTCGCCTTCCAGACCGCCGTCTCCGCCGAGGCCGGCGAGTCCGATTCCATCTCTCGGGTGGCAGCGGCCCGGCTCCGGGCCCTGGGGCCGGCACCCTCGCCGGGCGATTCCGTTCACCCGGAAGGACCGTGATGCGTCGTTGTACCCGGCTGCTGTTCCTGGGGATCTCCGCCTGCGGGGGAACCGCTCCCGTTCCGCGGGCGCAGCCGACCCCCGTCTCCAGGATCGCCGAGGCCGCCACACCGGCCGCAGTGGACTCGCTGTGGACCAAGGCCGAGTTCGCGGTACGCCACGGCAAGTGGGGCGACGCCCGGAAGCACCTGGACCGGGTGATTCTGGAGTTTTCTCCCGGCGACGGTCGCGTGGCTCGGGCGCACTACTTTCTGGGTGAGGCCCTCTTTGCCCTGGGCGAGCGGCTGCAGGCGGCGCGGGAATTTCGGCGTGCGTCCGACGATACCCCCAACGATCCGCTGGCTCCCGAGGCGTTGCTTCGGGTGGGCGACGTCTACGCCGATCTGTGGCGGCGGCCGGAGCTCGATCCCTCCTACGGCCAAACCGCGTTGGCCACGTACCAGGAGCTGCTGAACCGTTACCCCGGGGGGCCGGCCGCGGAGCGGGCCCAGGCGCGCATCGCCGATCTGCAGGAGCGCTTCGCATTCAAGGAGTACAAGGCGGGGCTGTATTACTTCCGCCTCAAGGCGTACGATTCCGCCATTCTGTATCTCAAGGATCTCGTCGCAACTTACCCTCGCTCGTCCATCGCGCCCCAGGCCCTGGTCAAACTGGTGCAGGCGTACCGGACGCTCGGCTACCGGGAGGATGTCCAGGAGACCTGCGGGTACATCCGGCGGTTCCATCCGGGTGCCCCTGGTGGCGGGGAGGTCTGTCCGCAGGACTCCACCGAGGCTTCCTGATTGATGATCGGCCTTCTCGGCGGGTCATTTGATCCCGTGCATCACGGGCACCTCATCGTCGGGCAGGTGGCGGCCGAGCGGCTCGGCCTCGATGGCCTCCGGTTCGTGCCCGCGAGAGAGCAGCCCTTCAAGCGGGGGCGCCACGCGGCTCCGCCGGAGCACCGCGCGGCGATGCTCGAGCTCGCCGTCCAGGGACAGGAGGGGTTTTCGGTCGAGCGAGCGGAGCTGGAACGGGCCGGGCCGTCGTATACCGTCGATAGCCTGCGCGCTTTGCGAGGCCGGGAGCCGGGCGCGGAGTTCACTCTGTTGCTCGGTGCCGATGCCGCGGTGGACCTGCCGCTGTGGCGTGAGGCGACCGAGCTGCCCGGCCTCGCCCGCATCGTGGTCTTCGCCCGGCCCGGCGCCGCCGTGCCTTCCCTGCCCATGATCGCGGAATCCATCGAGGTTCCGGCCGTCGACATCTCGGCAACGGAGATCCGCCGGCGGGTCCGCGCGGGCCGGTCGATTCGATACTGGGTGCCCGACGCCGTCGCGGAGTACGTCGCCCGGCACCGCCTATATTTGGACCCAGAATGATCAAGACACTGATGACCGCGGTCTTCGGGACCCGGTTCGACCGCGAGCGGAAGCAGCTGCAACCCACGCTCCATGCGATCCACCGCCACGAGGAGGGGCTCAAGCACCTCAGCGAGAGCGAGCTGAAGGGCCAGACCGCCAAGTTTCGGGCGGTCCTCGCCGAGCGGACGGGTTCGCTCAAGGCGGAGCTGGAGGAGGTCCGGCAAGCGAAGCACGCCTGCGCCGACCCATCGGAGCGCGACGCGCTCGAGCAGCGGTTTCACCAGCTCGAGACCCAGTATAAGAAAGATCTGGGCGCGGTCTTGGACGAGCTGCTGCCGGAGGCCTTCGCCACCGTCCGGGAGGCCTGCCGGCGGCTGCTGGGCACCACGGTTCAGGTCATCGGGCACGAGGTGACCTGGGACATGGTGCCGTACGATGTCCAGCTCTTCGGGGGCATCGTGCTCCACCGGGGGCGGATCGCCGAAATGGCCACCGGCGAGGGCAAGACTCTGGTGGCGACCTTGCCGCTCTACCTGAACGCGCTGACCGGCAGGGGCGCGCATCTCGTCACCGTCAACAACTACCTGGCTCGGCGCGACTCGCAATGGATGGGGCACGTCTTCACCTATCTCGGTCTCACCGTCGCCTGCCTGGACGACACGGAGCCCTCCTCGCCCGAGCGCCGGGCGGCCTATCTCGCCGACATCACCTACGGCACCAACAACGAGTACGGGTTCGACTACCTGCGCGACAACATGGTATTCACGCTCGACCAGCGGGTCCAGCGGGAGCACGCCTACGCGATCATCGACGAGGTGGACTCGATCCTGATCGATGAGGCCCGGACCCCGCTGATCATCTCCGGCCCGGTCGGGAACGAGACCGACGACAAGTACGGCCAGTTCAACCGGCAGGTAGCCGAGTTGGTGCGCAAGCAGACCGGAGTGGTCAACACGCTGCTGGCCGAGGCCGAGAAGCTGCTGCTCGACGAGAAGACTCGGGGCGACGCCGCCCTTAAGCTCTATCAGGCCCAGCTCGGCATTCCGAAGAACAAGCGGCTGCTCAAGATGTTGAATGAGACCGGCATCAAGCAGCTGGTCCAGCGGATGGAGCTGGATGCGATCGCCGACCGGAAGCTGCCGGCCCGGCAGCAGCGGATGCGGGACCTGGAGGACACCCTCTACTTCGTGCTGGATGAGAAGGGCCACTCGGTGCACCTGACCGAGCGGGGCGCCGAGGCGATGTCGCCCAATGACCCGGAGCTCTTCCTGGTGCCGGACATCTCCGAGGAGATCCATCGCATCGAGAAGGATCCCGATCTCACGCCGCACGACCGGATCGAGCGGCGGAGCCAGGTGGAGGGGGACTACGCGCTCAAGAGCGAGAAGCTCCACATCATTCACAAGCTGCTGCAGGCCCACGCGTTGTACGAGAAGGAGGTGGACTACCTGGTGCAGGACGGCCAGGTATTGATCGTGGATGAGTTCACCGGCCGGATCATGGCCGGGCGCCGGTGGGCCGACGGACTGCACCAGGCGGTGGAGGCGAAGGAGGGGGTCCAGGTCAAGGGCGAGACGCAGACCTTCGCCACCATCACGATCCAGAACTACTTCCGCATGTATGACAAACTGGCCGGCATGACGGGCACCGCGGAAACCGAGGAGACCGAGTTCTACTCGATCTACGGACTCGAGGTGAGCGTGATTCCCACCCACCGTCCCATTCGGCGCCTCGACCAGGCCGACCGGATCTACAAGACCCGAAAGGAGAAGCACGACGCCATCATCGCCGAGGTGGAGCGGCTCCATGCCCTGGAATGGCCGATTTTGATCGGGACCGTCAACGTCGACGTGTCGGAGACCCTCTCCCGGCAGCTCAAGCGGCGGGGCCTCAAGCATGAAGTGCTGAACGCAAAGTATCACCAGCGGGAGGCGGAGATCGTGGCGGGGGCCGGGCGGAAAGCGGCCATCACCATCGCCACCAACATGGCCGGCCGGGGAACCGACATCAAGCTGGACAAGGCGCTGGACCTGACGCAGCCCGAGGCCGGACTGCAGATCATCGGGACCGAGCGGCACGAGTCGCGGCGCATCGACCGCCAGCTGCGTGGCCGGTCGGGCCGCCAGGGCGACCCGGGGCAGTCCATCTTCTTCCTCTCGCTGGAGGACGACCTGATGCGGCTCTTCGGGTCGGACCGTATCGCCCGCTGGATGGACAAGAGCGGGGCGGAGGAGGGTGAGGTCATCACCGGTGGTCTCGTTACTCGGGCGATCGAGCAGGCACAGAAGCGGGTCGAGCTGCAGAACTTCCAATCCCGCAAGCGGCTGCTGGAGTACGACGACGTGATGAACCAGCAACGGGAGGTGGTCTACTCGCTGCGGCTGTTCGCGCTGGAACGGGGGGAGGAGCTCAAGGCCGAGGCGCGCCGGATGATCGAGGCGGCCTTGGAGCGCGCCGTCACCCAGTTCATGGCGACCGCCGAGCGGCCGGAGGAGTACGACCGCGGCGGTTTGCGCGAGGCCCTCACCATGCAGTATCTGGTGGCCGTCGATGCCGTCACCGACGCCGAGGCCGCGCCCACGATCGAGAAGATGGCGGAGCTGGTGAAGGCCGAGGGAGAGCAGGCGTTCCACCGCAAGATCGAGTACCTGGCGGGCTTCGGGCGGTCGATCGGGGTGCCCGACGTGGACACCCAGGTGCTCTCGCAGGTGATGCTCGCGGTGCTGGATGAGCGGTGGAAGGACCATCTGTACGACCTGGACCAGCTGCGCAACGCCATCCAGTACCGGGCCTGGGGCCAGAAGGATCCGCTGGTCGAATACAAGCGCGAGGCCTTCGAGATGTTCGAGGACCTCATGCACGACATCCAGTCAACCTTCACCGAGCGGTTTCTCAAGATCCAGGTGAGCGCGGAGCCCCCCCGGCCGGTGCCCCCGCCACCTCCGCCTCCCGCGGGCCCGGATGATCTGTTCACCGGAGCTGCCCGCCGGATGCCGCCCCCACCCGTGGTGGCGCCGGGGGTGGCGAGCTCCCTGGGACCGCTAGGGGCGGTGGGTGCGCGGGCTGGCGTGGTGCCGGAAGTGGGCCGGAACGAGCCCTGTCCCTGCGGGTCGGGGCGCAAGTACAAGAAGTGTCACGGGGGGGGGCGCTGAGTGTGCTCACGCTTCCCGTCCTTCCTCTTCGAGAACGGCCCCCGACGACTCTGTCGGTCGCTGCTGCATTTGCCCCACCCGGGCGCCCCCTGGTTACCATTGTGGAAGGCTTCCCAGGGGAGCTGAGATCGCGGCGCTCCCGGCGGGAGCCAGGGAGTTGCAACCTGAGGTAATGGCCCAGGCATCGGACGGAGGTGTCTATGGCTCACATCAGGCAAGCCAGCGTGCCGCTGGTGGTAGTCGTGGCGCTCGCCGGCGCTTGCGGCCGGTCGGAGGAATCGCGCCATGCGGGAGCCGAGACCGGAGCGACCGACTCGGCCGCGGTGGCGGGGTCCGCCGGCCGCTCGGCCGAGCGACGGGTCTCGAATGTGATGATCGGACGGCGGATCGCACCCAATGACCGCATCACCGAGCCGACCTTTCAGTTCGCTCCCCAGGATACCGTGCATATCTCCGTGGCTACCCAGGGAACGAGCGGCCCCGGCATGCTCACCGCAGCCTGGCGGTCTCAGAGCGGCGAGATCCTGCAGCAGTCCTCCGAGCCGGTCCGGCCGGAGGGCGAGAACACCGCGTTCCGCCTGTCACAGCCGAAGGGGTTGAAGCCGGGAACCTACAAGGTGATCCTGTTCCTGGGCGACGACTCGGTTGATACCAAGGTGTTCGTGGTCCACAAATAGCGCCTGCGGCGGGGGGCCGATTGCCGGCACCCTGTTGGCGGCCCGGTGGGGCGAATGCAGCACCGCGGCAGGATCGTCACCCCGGGCCTCTGGATTCCGGCGGTCGCCGGAATGACGGACTGCCTCGCCCCGGCAGGATCGTCACCCCGGCGAACGCCGGGGTCCAGGAGGAATGGAAAGGGCGCAATGGTGTGCGGTATCGCTGCGTAACTTCTTCGCCCGCCGCAGGATAAAGCCACGCGAGCACCCCGGGCGCGGATTATGTTGCCCCGGTGGACATTCCTATCGGCACCCTCCCCGCCGCCGACCGCCCCCGCGAGCGTCTCTGGTCTTTGGGCCCATCCGCGTTGACGGCGGCCGAACTTCTCGCCATCCTCATAGGAACAGGCAGTGGCGGAGCGGGGGTCATGGATCTGGCCCGGAGCCTGCTGGAGGTCAGCGAGGGCTCCCTCCGCCGGTTGGCGCAACGCCCCCATTCGGAGCTGCTGCGGACCCAGGGTATCGGCCCAACCAAGGCCGCTCGGCTACTTGCGGCATTTGAGTTGGGTGCCCGGCTCGGACGCGAAGAGCGACCCCCGGTTTCTCGCATCCGGGAGCCGGAGGATGTCGCGAACCTGTTTCGAGGCCGTCTGCGAGACCTCCAGGTCGAGGAGTTCCACCTCCTCGCGCTGGACAGCCAGAGCCAGGTGCTTCGGGAAGTCATGGTGACGCGCGGCCTCCTCAACAGCTCCCTGGTGCATCCTCGGGAGGTATTCCGGGCCGCCATCGCCGAAGCCGCGGCGGGGATCATCGTGGTGCACAACCACCCGAGCGGGGATCCGACCCCGTCGGCGGAGGACCGGGCGGTGACTCAGCAACTGGCGGCCGCGGGCCGCCTGCTGGACCTGCCGCTGTACGACCATGTCATCATCGCGGGAGACCGCTTCGTGAGCTTCGCGAGCGCTGGACTGCTGTGACCGGAACGCTGCCTGCCCTCTCGCCCGATTTTCGGGCAGTGCTCGATCGTCACGCCGACCGTCTGGACCTCGATCTGATCGAGCGGGCCCTCCGCTTCAGCGCGTCCGCCCATCGGGGGCAGAAGCGGATGTCGGGCGAAGACTTCGTGTCCCACAGCATCGCGGTGGCACTGATTCTGGCCGAGCAGCTGCTCGACGGCACCACCATCGCGGCAGCGCTGCTCCACGACGTGGTGGAGGACTCGTCGGTCCGGCCCGAGGACATCGCGCGCGAGTTCGGGGCGGAGATCGCCAGCATCGTCGACGGACTCACCAAGATCTCGAGCCTGACCTTCCGCTCCTCGGCCGAGGAGCAGGTCGAGAACTATCGCAAACTGCTGCTGTCGATCGCCAAGGACGCCCGGGTCATCATCATCAAGCTGGGCGACCGGCTCCACAACATGCGCACCCTGGAGCATCTGCCGCCCGAGCGGCGCACCCGGATCGCGCTGGAGACGCGCGAGATCTACGCCCCGCTGGCGCACCGCTTCGGCATGGCGGGGATCAAGGCCGAGCTGGAGGATCTGGCGTTCAAGTTCCTGGAGCCGGAGGAATACCGCGACCTGGCCGCGCAGGTCGCGGCCAAGAAGGGCCAGCGGGAGCAGACCATCCAGCGGCTCCGCACCCCTCTGGAGGCCGAGCTCAAGCGCGCGGACATCGAGGGGTACGACGTCACGGGCCGTCCCAAGCATCTCTGGTCCATCTTTCAGAAGATGCGCAAGCGGAACAAGGGGTTCGACGAGATCTACGATCTGATGGCCATCCGGGTCATCGTGTGCTCCGTGCCGGAGTGCTACCACGTGCTCGGCATCATCCACCACAACTGGACCCCGATCCAGGAGCGGATCAAGGATTACATCGCGAGTCCCAAGTCGAACGCCTACCAATCGCTCCACACGACCATCTTCGGACCGGGGGGGCAGCTGTTCGAGGTGCAGATCCGGACCCAGGAAATGCACCGGACGGCGGAGTACGGTATCGCGGCGCACTGGCTCTACAAGCGCGACGGCAAAGCCGACGAGCTCGACCAGCACCTCGGCTGGTTCCGGCAGCTGCTGGAGCTGCAACAGGATACCCACAGCCCGGAGGAGTTCCTCGAGTTCCTCAAGATCGACCTCTACCAGGACGAGATCTTCATCTTTACGCCCCAGGGCGACGTCAAGCGGCTCCCCAAGGGGTCCACCGCCATCGACTTCGCCTTCCACGTGCACACCGAGGTGGGGCTCAAGTGCCAGGGCGCCAAGATCAACGGCCGGATCGCCCCGTTGCATCGGGAGTTGCGGAGCGGTGACACCGTCGAGATTCTCACCGGTCCGAACGCCCGGCCCAGCCGGGACTGGCTCAGCCACGTGCGCACGGCGCGCGCGCGCCAGAAGATCAAGCAGTGGGTGAATCATGAAGAGGAGCAGCTGAGTCTGACGCTGGGGCGGGAGATCCTCGCCCGCGAGGTCCGGCGCCGGCGCCTGGATGCGCTCAGCGACCAGCGTCTGACTCAAGCCGCCGCCACCCTTTCCCTCGCCGATGGACGGGGTCTGGAGATCGCCGTGGGACGGGGCGACGTGCCGATCGGCCAGGTGATCCGCGCCCTTTACCCCGATCTGGGGACGGATGAAATGGTGGAGCCCAAGCCCACCGTGTTCGGCCGCGTCATCGATCGCATTCGACTGGGGCGGGGGATCAAGATCCAGGGAGCGGACGGCCTGCTGGTGCGCTACGCCCAATGCTGCCAGCCGGTGCCGGGCGATTCCGTCGTCGGGTACGTCACCCAGGGACGGGGCATCTCGATCCACCGCTCGGACTGTCCCAATCTCCTCACCCTCTCGTCGGAGGGGCGGAGGGTGGACATCGACTGGCAGGAGTCCGCCGGCGAATCGTTCGCGGTCCGCCTGGCGCTGACCGGAGAGGATCGGCGCGGGATGTACGCCGATATCATGGAGGCGATCAGCCAGACCGGAACCAACATTCGCGGGGCGGACCTGCACACCAAGGACGGGACCGTGTTCGGAACCATCTTCGTCGAGGTGGACAACCTGCCGCACCTGGGGAAGGTCCTGAAGGCGGTTCGGCGGGTGAAAGGGGTCGCCGAGATCGAGCGGCGCGAGGCGCCGAACAACTGAGACCGGCTCCGGCATGGTACACTACTGGATTCTCAAGACCGATACCGACGCCTACGACTTCACCCAACTCGAGCGCGAGCAGCGCACCGTCTGGGACGGGGTGCGCAACGCTCTCGCCCTCAAGCACATCCGCAGCATGACGAAGGGCGACCGGGTGCTCATCTACCACTCCGGCAAGGAGAAGGCACTAGTCGGTCTGGCTCGAATCGTCCGGGACCCCTATCCCGATCCGGCGCAGGGCGATGACCCCACCCTGGCGGTGGTGGACATAGAAGCGGAGGGCCGGCTCCCCGCGCCGGTGCCGCTGGCCACGGTGAAGGCCGACCCCGGGTTCGCCGACCTGGGATTGGTGCGAATGCCCCGGCTTTCCGTCATCCCGGTTCCCCCCGCCCAGTGGACCCGCCTGCTCGCACTGGGAGGGGTTCGGTAGCCTCTCGCCTTCCCTCGATTGACAATCCGGCTTCCGGCGGGCAGACTCCCCCCGACACGGTACGCTCTTTCTCTTACGCCCGAGGTGGGCCAGTGACCTCCGTCGAATCCCGCCCCCCGTCGCCCCAGGCGGGCGATCCCGCCCCCCGCCTCCATGCCGACGTCCGGCACTTCATCGGTGGCCGGTTCGTTGCCGGTGGTCCCCGATTTCAGGATGTGCTCAATCCCTCGACCGGTGAGATCCTCAGCCGGGTTCCGCTGGGCGGCGCCCCGGAGGTGGAGCAGGCGGTTGCCGCCGCCCTGGCGGCCTTCCCCGGGTGGTCGGGCACGCCGATCAAGGAGCGGGTGCAGGTCTTCTACCGATACAAGACCCTCCTCGAGCAGCACCTCAGCGAGCTCGCCGCAGTGGTCACCGAGGAGCACGGGAAGGTCCGGAGCGAGGCTGAAGCGGAGATCCTCAAGGCGATCGAGTTGACCGAGTTCGCCTGCTCGCTGCCGCAGATCGCGGTGGGAGAGGTTCTCGAAGTGAGTCGCGGGGTCGAGTGCCGGTTGGAGCGGCATCCGCTGGGCGTGGTGGCCGCCATCAATCCGTTCAACTTCCCGTCTATGGTGCCCCACTGGTCGTTTCCCAACGCCATCGCGCTCGGCAACGTCTTCATCCTGAAGCCGTCGGAACAGGTGCCGCTCAGCGCGGGCCGAATCGCCGAGCTGCTGCGTGAGGCCGGCTTGCCCGACGGCGTGCTGAACATCGTGCACGGCGGACGGGAGGCCGCGGAGGCGATCTGCGATCATGCCGACATCCAGGCGGTCACCTTCGTCGGGTCCACTCGAGTCGCCAAGGAGATCTACCGGCGCGGCACCGGACACTTGAAGCGGGTGCTGGCCCTCGGCGGAGCCAAGAACCACGTGATCGTCATGCCCGATGCCGATCCCGACATGGCCGCAGGCGGGGTCCTCGCCGCTATGAGCGGCTGCACCGGGCAGCGGTGCATGGCGGCCTCCGTCATGGTGGCGGTATCGGCCACCGATCACATTGTCGACCGGCTCGCCGCCCAGGCCAGGACCATGGTGCCGGGTCGGGATGTGGGACCGGTCATCAGCCGGGAAGCCAAGGAGCGGATCGAAGGGGCCATCACCGAAGCCGAGCGGGGCGGCGCCACGATCTTGGTCGACGGGCGGAACGCGGTCGTCCCGGGGAAGGAGGGCGGCTTCTTCGTCGGCCCCACGGTCATCGACCGGGTCCGGCCCGATATGCGGATCGCCCGGGAGGAAGTCTTCGGGCCGGTCCTGGCCATCGTCCGGACCCGCGATCTGGACGAGGCGCTGACGATCGAAAACGCCTCACCCTACGGCAACGCGGCGTCGATCTTTACCGAGAGCGGAGGACTCGCGCGGCGCACCATGGAGCGGGCGAGCGCGGGAATGGTCGGCATCAACGTCGGCGTGCCGGTTCCCCGGGAGCCGTTCCCCTTCGGAGGGTGGAACGAGTCGAAGTTCGGCGTCGGCGACATCACCGGGAAGGGATCCATCGAGTTCTGGACCAAGGCCAAGAAGATCACGACCAAGTGGAATCGCGAGGCCGGCACCAACTGGATGGCGAAGTAAGAAGTGAAAAGTGAAAAGTAAAAAGTAAAAAGTAAAAAGTGAAAGTAACAAGGGAAAAGCTGATGGACCGTGCCCCTCGTTCCGCGATCGCTTCGCGCGTCTCCCTCGAGGAAACCTGGATGACAACCACCGCTCCCAGCCGTCCGGCCATGCCGGCGTGCGATCACCGCCCCCAGCCGTATACCGGGCCCTCCAAGCCGGAGGTCCTGGCGATGCGTCGGCAGTATTGCCATCCGTCGACCTTCCTCTACTACCGGGAGCCGTTGATGCTGGTCGAGGGGTACATGCAGTACCTCTTTGACGAGGCCGGGCGGCGCTATCTCGATATGTTTGCGGGCATCGTCACCGTCTCCTGCGGTCACTCGCACCCGAAGTTCGTCCAGCGGGTGCAATCGCAGATCGCGGCGATCCAGCACACTACGACGATCTACCTGCACCCCGGCTTCCCCGCCCTCGCCAAACGGCTCGCCGGGAAAATGCCGCCGGGGCTGGAGGTCACCTATTTCGTCAACAGCGGGAGCGAGGCGAACGATCTCGCGATCTTGATGGCCCGGTGTCACACCGGGCATCAGGATGTCATCGCGGTCCGAAACGGGTATCACGGCGGCTCTCCGTCCGCGATGGCGCTCACCTCCCACCACACCTGGAAGTTTCCGGCCCAGGCGAACCAGGGGATTCATCACGCGATCAGCCCCGATCCCTACCGGAGCCCCTTCGGCGGCACGCCCGAGGAAATCGCCAGCCGCAGCGCGGCCGATGTGCGCGACCTGATCCGATTCTCCACGCCCGGGAAGATCGCCGCGTTCATCGCCGAGCCGATCCAAGGAGTCGGCGGGGTCACCGCCGGAGCTCCGAACTACCTTCGGGAAGCCTATGCCATCGCCCGAGAGCACGGGGGCCTCTGCATCGCCGATGAGGTCCAGACCGGCTTCGGCCGAACGGGGGAGCATTTCTGGGGCTTCCAGCATTCCGGCGTGGTGCCCGACATCGTCACGATGGCGAAGGGCATCGGGAACGGCTGGCCGCTGGCGGCGGTCACCACCCGGCGGGAGATCGCGGACGCGCTGACCCAGCGGGTTCACTTCAACACATTCGGGGGCAACCCGCTATCGATGGCCGCGGGGCTCGCGGTCCTGGACATCATCGAGGAGGACGGGCTGCAGGAGAACGCCCGCGTGGTGGGCGGCCGCCTCAAGGCCGGCCTGAGAGACCTCATGGTGCGTCACCGCCTGATCGGTGACGTCCGGGGCATGGGGCTCATGCTCGGCGCTGAGCTGGTGCGGAACCGCGCCACCAAGGAGCCGGCGACTGAGGAGACCGTAGCCGTGTGGGAGGCCGCCAAGGAGATGGGGGTGCTGCTCGGGAAGGGCGGCCTCGATGGCAACGTCCTCCGGATCAAGCCACCCATGTGTGTGACGGCGGCCGACGTGGATTTCACGGTCGAGGTGCTGGACGCCGCGCTGACGCGGGTGGAGGGGTAGCGGGCAAAGGCGGAGAGGACGGAGAGGACGCAGAGGACGCAGAAGGACTGCGATCTGTCCCTCTCCGACCTCTCCGACCTCTCCGTCCTCTCCCACCTCTCCGTCCTCTCAACTCGAAAATCCGATCCCTATCCGATCCAGCAGCCGGAGCACGAGACCCGGTCGGGCTCCCTGGTCCACCCGGCGGAGCGCTCGGGTGATGGCGGCGACGGCCCAGCTCCGGAGCGGCTCCGGCGGGTAGGGAAACGGCGGGGTGCGGACCATCGCGAGATCGAGGAGGTCGCTCGGACGCCCGAGGGCGAGGTGGGCCAGAATCCGTCCCGCGAGGCGGGTGGTGCCCAGGCCGTGGCCGGTGAAGCCCAGCCCGTAGTGAACCCGCCCGCCCAGCGCGCGGCCGAAAAAAGGGGTGAGGCGGGTGGTCGAGCAGATGGCGCCTCCCCAGGCGTAGGGAAACTCGAGGCCCGCCAGGCCGGGGAAATGCCGTCGAAAACTCTCTCGCAACGCCGCATAATGCCTCGGCGAATGATCGCAGGAGCGGTCGACCCGGTTCCCTGAATAGTAGGCGGCTTCGCTGGTGCCCCACAGGATCCGATCGTCCGCCGTCAGGCGGTAGTAATTGAAGAAGGTTCGTCCGTCGGTGACACCCTGGCGCCGGCGCCAGCCGATGGCGTCGCGCTGAGCCGGGGTCAACGGATCGCTGACCAGGATGTAATCGTACAGGGGGATGAAACGCCGGGTGACGCTCGGCACCAGGTGGTGGGTGTAGGCGCTGGTGGCAAGCACGATCCGTCTCGCGTCGACTTGTCCCGCCGAGGTCCGAAGTCGAGCCCCCGCTCCCCCCCCGGAGGCCTCCAAGGCCAGCACCGGGCTCCGCTCGTAGACCGTCACCCCCAGCCGGCTCGCCTCCCCTCGAAGGCCGTCGACCAGCTTGACCGGGTTCAGGACTCCACCGCCGGCCACCCAGACCCCTCCCAGATAGCGCGGCGAGTGGATCTCATCCCGGATCGCCGGCCCGTCCAGGTAGCGGAAGCTGTCGATCCCCAGCCGCCGGGCCACCTCCACGGCCCTCCGGACGTCCTCCACCTGGGCCTCGGTGAGCGCCACCATAAGCCGCCCGGTGGGTTCGTAGTCGCACTGGATTCCCCGGGCATCGAGAAACTGTATCAGCTCGGCGATGTTGGTCTCGCCCAGCCGGGCCAGCCGACGAGCCTCCGCCTCGCCAAAATGCTCGATTGCCAGGCCGTGGCTGTGATCCACCGTCTCCGACAGCATGCCCGCGTTCCGGCCGCTGGCCCCGTGGGCCGCCAGCTCTTGTTCCACCACCGCGACGTGGAGCGCGGGATCGAGGTCCTTGAGGAACAAGGCGCACCACAGGCCGGTCAGCCCGGCGCCGACGATGGCGATGTCCGCTTGCCGGCGGCCGGTGAGCGGCGTCGGCTCGCGGGAGGGGCGCTGCGCGAGCCAGAAGCAGGCCTCTTCGACCGGACGCATCAGGGGGAAGCCCCGGGATCAGGCCAGGGGGATCGGGCTGCCGGTCCGCTGGCGCAGTGTGCGCTGCTGCCACACGACGGTGGCGCCCAGGGCGAGGAGGCTCACCAGCAAAATGGCGGTCGCGAGGACGTTGATCTGGGGAGGAAAGGCGGCGCGGCGCGCGCCGTAGACGTAGAGCGGGTAGGTCACCCGGCTCCCGGCGTTGAACAGCGTAATGATGAAATCGTCCAGCGAGAGCGCGAACGCGAGCATGGCCGCGGCGGCGATACCGGGCGCGATGATCGGCAGCGTCACCTTCGTGAACACCCGGAGCGGCGGGGCGCCCAGATCCATCGCCGCCTCCTCCAGCGTCCAATCGAATCCCCGGATCCGGGCCCGAACCGTCAACGCCACGTAGCTCACCGAAAACATGATGTGCGCGATCACGATGGTGGAAAAGCCGGTGCGCGCGTTCACATCCAGGAACAGCGAGAGCAGCGACGATCCCAGCACCACCTCGGGCGTGGTCAGCGGCAGCACCAGCAGCAAGTTGACCGCGCCGCTTCCCCGGAACCGGTAGCGGGTGAGGGCCAACGCGATCAGGGTGCCGAACAGGGTGGCGACCGCGGTGGAGAACGCGGCTACCCGCAGGCTCAGCTTCATCGCCTCGAACAGCGCCTCGAACCGGAAGGGATCGAGCCAGGCGTCGAACGAGAACGACTTCCACACGAAGTTGAACTTGCCGGCCGGCTTGTTGAAGCTGTACAGAATGATCACGAAGATCGGCAGGAACAGATACGCGAGAACCAACCAGGCGTACCCATCGAGCAGCCACCGCGCCAGCCGTCGCATCAGGCCAGCTCCTCCGTGCCCAGGACCCGGGCGTAGGCCACCACGCCGAGGGTGATCACCACCATGAGCACGAAAGACAAGGCGCTCGCCAAGGAGTAGTCACGAACCTCGAGAAACTGGTTTTGAATCACCGTGCCGATCATCTGCTGGTTAGGGCCCCCCAAGAGCTGGGCGTTGATGAAGTCCCCCGCCGCCGGGATGAAGGTCAGGAGGCTGCCGGCAAACACCCCTGGCATGGAAAGCGGCAACACCACCTTTCGGAACGCGCCCAGGGGAGTGGAGTACAGGTCCTCCGCCGCTTCCACCAGGCGGCGATCGATCTTCTCGAGGCTGACGTAGATCGGCAGGATCATGAAGGGCAGAAAGTTGTAGGTGAGCCCGCCGACCACTGCCAGCGTGGTATCGAGCAGCCGGCCGTTCGGGCTCAGGAGATGAAGCTGCTGCAGCAGCCACGCTGCCGGTCCGCCGTCGTTCAGAATGGTCTTCCAGGCGAAGGTGCGGACCAGGAAGGTGGTGAAGAACGGCAGCACCACGAGCCCCAGGAGGAGGTTCTTGAGGCGCCCCGCTCGGAACGCGATCACGTAGGAGAGCGGATAGCCCAGGACCAGCGCCAACACGGTGGCCGCCAGCGAATACCGAAACGATCGGAAGAAGTGGGTGCCGTAGTTGCTCAGCGCGCGCTGGTAGCCGTCCCACCAGGGTGCCCCGTGCCCCTCGACCGAGGTCTGGGCCAAGGTGAGGATGGGCGCGACGAAAAAGACGAGCAGCCAGACGATGCCCGGGGCGATCAGAAGATAGGGAGCGAGGCGATTCCGCCTCGCTCCCCCTGCGGCGGTCCCTGCCATGCCGGCCCTAGGCTCCGATCGCGTCCTGGAAGATGCGGTTGAACTCGGTATCCTCCTCGTCGGTGAGCCCCCGGAACACGTGCAGCCGGGCGCGCAGATCGTCCGGGGGATTGACCAAGGAGCTGCTGGCCAGGTCCGGCGCGATCTTGGCCAGCTCCTCACCGGTTCCCTTCACCGGCGAGAGATAGGGGGCTTCCGCCACGATCTGCGCCGAGTGGGCCGGGTCATACACGTAGTTGATCCAGGCCATGGCCAGGTCCGGCCGATCCGATGTCTTGGGAATCATCATGTTGTCGGACCAGAGCATCGCGCCCTCCGTGGGGGCGATCCACCGAAGATCGGGATTGTCGGCGGCGAGCCCCTGGATATCGCCCGACCAGGCGATGGCAGCGGCGATGTTCCCGGCCGCCAGGTCCTCGGCGTAGTCGTTCCCGGTAAACTTGCGGATCTGGCCGCTCTCGCGGGCCTTCTTGATTCTGGCCGCCGCGGCCGTGACATCGGCCGAGGTCGCGGTGGATGGGTCCTTGCCCTGGCTGAGCATGACCAGGCCGATGGTGTCCCGCATTTCGGTCAGCATCGTCACCTGGCCCTTGAACTTCGGGTCGAAGATATCGTTGATGCTGGTGAGCTCGCGCCCGGTCTTCTTGGGGTTGTATCCGATCCCGGTCATGCCGGAAAGCCAGGGCACGGTGTACACCCGCCCGTTGTCCCACGTCACGCTCTTCAGATTGTCGACCAGGTTGACCCGATTGGGGAACTTGGAATCATCCAGCGGGGCGAGGTACCCGAGCTGGATCATCCGGCCCGCCATCCAGTCGGTCAGCACGACGATGTCCCGGTCGATGCTCTGCCCCCGCTTCAGCGGCTCGTCGATCTTGGCGAAGAACTCCGCGTTGTCGTTGATGTCTTCGGTGTACTCGGCCTGGATCCCGGTGGCCGCCTGGAAGTCGGCGATGCTCTTTTGGTCGATGTAGAGGGGCCAGTTGGAAATCCGCAGCGTCTTGCCCGCGGAACCGCCGCCCGCCGCACCGCCCCCTTCCTTCCCGCCGCAGGCGGCCAGAAAGCTGGCGCCCAGGGCCAGGCCGCCAGCACCAAGGGCGGTACGCGTCAGAAAGCCGCGCCGGCTGACAGCCTGCCGGAGGAGTTGATGGATCTCGTCGTCGCGTTGGTCGGAATGTCGGGTGCTCATGCGAGTGCTCCTGACTCTGGTGAAGGGTGCGGCGCTAGGGGCGTGGAATGGCCCGTTCGACCGTGCTCCGGAGATCGGGGTCGGGGTCCGGACGGCGGTCGGAGAGCGGGAGGAGTCGGGCAGCGTCCGGGTCCCAGCTCGCCCAGAGGGTCAATCCGCTCTGCAGGCCTGGCAAGGCGTCTTCGGGTCCGATATGCGCCACCACGTCGGTCCCGTCCGCGGCAGTGAGCCCGCACCGGACCACGGGGCCCTGGAAGACGGCATGCTGGAGGATCAGGGGGATCCCGGTCCCCTCCGCCGGGGGCGTGGCCGACAACCGAAGCCGTTCCGGCCGCACCATCACGGTGGCCGCCGCCCCCGACCGGATGGCCATGGTGCCGGTTGGAACCGGAATACCGCGGTTGCCGGCGATGGTCACCGTGGCCCGGGTACCATTGACGGCGGTCACCACCGCCGGAAGCAGATTGGCCACGCCGATGAAGTTGGCCACGAACACCGAACTGGGTGAGTGGTAGATCTCTTCCGGGGTTCCAATCTGCTCCACCCGGCCTTCGTTCATCACCGCGATCCGGTCTGACATGGTGAGCGCTTCTTCTTGATCGTGGGTCACGTAGATGAACGTGATGCCAACCTCCCGTTGGATCCGCTTGAGCTCGAGCTGCATCGCTTGCCGGAGCTTGAGATCGAGGGCGCCGAGCGGTTCGTCAAGCAGCAGGGCGCTGGGATAGTTGACGAGCGCTCGGGCCAGCGCGACCCGCTGCTGCTGCCCACCCGACAACTGGGCTGGCCTGCGGGTGGCGAAGTCCGCCAGCCGGACGATGGTCAACAACTGCTCGACCCGCCGAGTGGTCTCCACCGGCGCCACCTTCTGGCTCCGCGGACCGAATGCCACATTGTCCCAGACCGTCATGTGGGGGAAGAGCGCGTAGTGTTGGAAGACGGTGTTGACGTTCCGGCGGTAGGGCGGAACCCGGGAGACGTCCTTGCCTTCCAGCAGGATCTGGCCGGCGGATGGCTGCTCGAACCCCGCGATCATGCGGAGCGTCGTCGTCTTGCCGCAGCCGGACGGGCCCAGCAGCGAGAAGAACTCGCCTCGGCCGATGGTGAAGTTGGCTTCTCTGACGGCGAGGTACTCCCCGAACCGTTTCACCACGCGCTCGAGAGTAATGACCGGCTCCGCGCTGGACCCCGGCCATGGGTCGCCCGGGCCCGCCCCACTGCGGCTCACTGTGGCAGAAATGGGAAAGCCCCCGGCATGGGTCTCAATTGCTCCGCGCAGGCGCGCTGATCGGGACAAGCCGCGGTCCGGGCGGGCCTCATCGTGAAGTGGCGGGAGGGCATCGGATTCACAATCTGCACCGGCTTCTCGGAGTTGACAACCAGGGTGCTGGAAGGCAACCTCTACGCAGAGGCCATCGCCCGGCCTTTCCAATGCAATCGTATCCCTGACAGTACCATAACCCAGGACCTGAGATCATGACCAGCACCCTCGTTCCGGGCTCGCCGGCGGCGAGCGACCGCCAACTGGAACGGGCGCGAGACCTCGCGCGCGTCGAGATGGCGAAACTGCTCGCCCGGTCGCCGGGATCGGCCCACCTCTTCGAGCGCGCGGCCCGGATCCTCCCCTTCGGGGTGGTTTCGTCCTTCCAGAAGATGCAACCCTACCCGATCTACGTAACCCGGGGCGCGGGCAGCCACATCTGGGATCAGGACGGGTCTGAATACCTCGACTTTCACTGCGGCTTCGGCGCGATGGTGGTGGGCCATGCCCATCCCCGTATCGTGGAGGCGATCCGCGAAGCGGCTAGCCGGGGGACTCATTTCGCCGTGACCACCGAGTCGGGGGTGGCGTTCGGCGAGGAAATCTGCCGCCGCTTCAATCTCGACATGATCCGATTCGCCAATTCCGGCACCGAGGCCACCATGGATGCCATCCGGGTGGCCCGGGCCGCCACCGGGCGGGATGTCGTCTGCAAGATCGAGGGCTCCTATCACGGGCACCACGACAGCGTAATGTTCTCCGTCGTTCCCAACGCCGACGTGATGGGTGGCCGCGACCGTCCCGCCAGCGCCCCGGTTTCCAAGGGGATGGTCAAGGACGCCTCGAAATACATCGAGGTGGTTCCCTTCAACGACGCGGACTGTCTGGAGCGGCTCTTCGCGGAGAAGGGTGGGGAGATCGCCTGTCTCATCATGGAACCCGCGATGATGAACATCGGCATCGTGGTGCCCCAGCCGGGCTATCTCCAGCGGGTCCGCGAGCTGTGCACCAAGTACGGCGTGGTGCTCATCTACGACGAAATCAAGACCGGCTTCACCATCGCCGCCGGCGGCGCCACCGAGCGATTCGGCGTGCAGCCGGACTTGGTCTGTCTGGCCAAGGCCATCTCCGGCGGGCTCCCGGCCGCCGCTTTCGGGGGGCGAGAGGACCTGATGCGCCTCATCGAGCAGGGCGTCTCCCAGATGGGGACGTACAACGGCAACCCGCTGGTGTCGCACGCGGGGCTGGTGACGCTGAGGGAGGTCCTGACGCCGGAGGCGTACCGTCATTTCGCCCGGCTCGGCGCCCGGCTGGTGGCGGGCTGCCAGGCGGCCATCACCCGCCACGGCATCCCGGCCCACACCGTGGATCTCGGGGCCAAGGGGTGCGTGTCGTATCGTCCCACGGCGATGAAGAACTACCGGGACTTTCTCGATACCATGCCCGACTTCTTCGCGGCATCGTACCCCTGGCTGCTCAATCGCGGAATCTTCATGACTCCGGGTGATGAGGAGCAATGGACCCTGTCGGTCCAGCACTCCGAGGCGGACATCGACCGCTACGTGGAGGTCTTCACCGGGTTCTGTGAGGCGGTCGGCGGATAGCCGCCGGCCGGGGACTTTACGGAGTCCGCCAGGAGGTAGTCGAGCACGTCGCCGGCGGAGTAGGACGTGCGTCCGGCCAGGAAGCTCCCGATGTCCCGCAGGTCGTCCCCGCTGGTGAGGAGCGGCGACTCCGCCAGCCCCCCGGCACGGACCTGCCCGTGTCCGATGTTCGCCATCAGGGCGTTGCACAGGCACCGCCTCCCCAGCGTCTCCTCCAGGTGCCCGCCCTTGCGGACGAATGCCTCGGCCGGCTCGGCGGGACAGCGATACCCGATGCGTCCCTCCGGCGTGTAATAGGCGGTACGCAGGTACCCGAGGTCGCAGCGCCGCTCACGGGGGACGGCGAGACCGGGGTCGTCGGGCCAGCGCACCACCTTGAAGGGGTAGCCGGTGGGGGAGGCTCGAGGGTCGGTGAAGACGTCCACCTGGCCGCGCCGGGCATGCTCGAGTACCGATTGCTTGAGGTCGTCCGCCAGCCCGGATTCGTCACAGAAGGCAAAGAGCGACCCCACCTGAACTCCCGTGGCGCCGGCCCCCAGGGCGGCCCTCAGCCGGGCCGGGGAGCCGGCTCCTCCGGCGACCCAGAAGGGCAGCCCCAAGTCTCCCAGCTTTTCCAGATCCACCACGTCCCGCTCGCCATAGATGGGCTCATCTCGCTCGTTCAGGCGCATCTCTCCGCGCGGCGGGGCGTTGTGCCCGCCGGCGGTGGGCCCCTCCACTACGAAGCCGTCCACCCGTCCGCTTGCTTTCCGCGCCAGAACCGTGGCCAGGGAGTTGCTGGCGACGATCGCGAGGAACCGGGGACGAGTGACGGGTGGAGGTGCTCCCGTCCAATGCTCCCGTGGGTCGAAGGTGATCAGCTCCGACCGATCCGCGGGGAGCCCGTCCACTTCCAGCCGGAGGGAAGCCGGCCGGTGTTCCGCGAAGGCGTCGAGCACCCCGGGTATCTCCCGTGGGATCCCGGCTCCCATGAGGACGTAGTCGACTCCCCCCAGCATCGCTCCATACAGCGACGCCAGAGTGGGCAGCTGCAGCTTGGTCAGCAGGTTCACCCCGACCGGGCCGCCGTGCCCCTCCTTGGCCAGCCGCACTTCGAGGAAGGCGGCGAGCACGGTGAGCTGCTGGCGGGCCCGGCTCACGATCTGCTGGTACAACGGGATCAACCGGTACGGTTCGCCTGCCGGGCGACCCTCCGCCCTGAAGTAGCGACGCAGCACGGCGGCGGCCACGTGGGGAATGGGGAAGCTCTCCATTGCGCGCCGCAACTGGCCGGTGAGATCGCCGTCCTGCAGCCGCCGCACCAGCAGGGAATCCAGCGCGGTGCCCGACACGACGCCAAGCTGGCCGCGCAAGGAGACCGCGCGGGCCAAGGGCCAGCCGGACACGCCGATGCCCATTCCACCCTGGATGATCAGGGGAAGCGCCGTCGCCGTCATCAGTACCTCCGGAGGGGGGCACACCATCGCTTTCCGGCTCAGGCTGAAAGATAATTTCGTGGCGCCGCCGGCGGTGGCCCCGCCGGACACCAGATCCCAGCCGAACAAACCCCGGCAGGCGGGGTTATATTGGCTCCATGAGCAGCCCCGCGTTCAAGGTCGTCGCCCCGTTCGAGCCGGCGGGAGATCAGCCCAAGGCGATTGACGAGCTGACCGCCGGCCTCCGGCGTGGCGATCGGTACCAGACGCTGCTGGGAGTCACCGGGTCGGGCAAGACGATGACGCTGGCCCACACCATCGCCAACTACGGCAAACCGACCCTGGTGCTCTCCCACAACAAGACGCTCGCGGCCCAGCTCTACGGCGAGCTCCGACAATTTCTCCCCGCCAACGCGGTGGAGTACTTCGTGTCGTACTACGATTACTATCAGCCGGAGGCCTACGTTCCCTCGACCGACGTGTACATCGAGAAGGACGCCTCCATCAACCGGGACATCGAGAGTCTGCGCCTCCGGGCGACCTCCAGCCTCATGGAGCGGGAGGACGTGGTGATCGTGGCCACGGTCAGCGCGATCTACGGCCTGGGTGACCCGGTGGAGTACCGCAGGCTGATGGTGACGGTTCGCCGAGGCGAGCAGCGCGGCCGGGATGGCATCCTCAGCGAGCTGGTGCGGATCCAGTATGCCCGCAACGATGCGGCGTTCGAGCAGGGGACCTTCCGCGTCCGGGGCGACTCCATCGAGATCTTCCCCGCCTACGCCGAGCAGGCGATCCGCATCGAATTGTGGGGCGACGAGGTCGAGCGGATCAGCAAGATCAACCCGCTCACCGGCGACACGATCACCCGGCTGGAGCAGTGTGCCGTCTACCCCGCCCGTCATTTCGTAACCGAGCGAGCCAAGATCGAACGGGCCGTGGTACCCATCCGGGCGGAGCTGGACGAGCGCCTGGCCGAGCTCAAACGCTCCGGGAAGCTGCTGGAGGCGCAGCGGCTGGAGTCGCGCACCGGTTTCGATATCGAAATGCTGCTGGAAGTCGGCACCTGCGCCGGCATCGAGAACTACTCTCGACACCTGAGCGGACGAGCGGCCGGCGAGCGGCCGGCGTGCCTCCTGGACTACTTCCCGCCCGACTTCCTGGTGGTGGTCGACGAGTCCCATGTCTCACTGCCCCAGATCGGCGGGATGTTCAACGGCGACCGGGCCCGGAAGCTCACCTTGGTGGAATACGGATTCCGTCTCCCCTCGGCACTGGACAACCGCCCGCTTCAGTTCGACGAGTTCCTGGCGCTTGCGCCCCAACTGATCGCCGTGTCGGCCACGCCGGGCGACTACGAGCTACAGCTCTCCGGCGGAGCGGTCGTGGAGCAAATCATCCGCCCCACCGGTCTGGTCGATCCCGAGGTGGACATCCGGCCGGTTCGGGGTCAGGTCGACGATCTGCTGAACGAGATCCGCGTTCGCGCGGCGCGGCGCGAGCGGGTGTTGATCACGACGCTCACCAAACGGATGTCGGAGGATCTCACCGACTATCTCCAGCAGGCGGGCGTGCGGGTGCGCTATCTCCACTCCGACATCGACGCGATCGAGCGGATAGAAATCCTCAGAGGCCTGCGGCTCGGCGACTTCGACGTCGTGGTGGGGATCAACCTGCTGCGCGAAGGGCTCGACCTCCCCGAGGTGTCGTTGGTGGCGATCCTCGACGCCGATCAGGAGGGGTTCCTCCGATCCGACCGCTCGCTGGTGCAAACCGTGGGCCGGGCCGCCCGCAACCTGAACGGTCGGGCCATCCTC
>Ga0326597_10001464_pt1 | contig 38170 bp, 20 predicted proteins | sample RVTome_12_FD_203789 | JGI IMG/M metagenome (GOLD analysis project Ga0326597, IMG submission 203789) | Soil microbial communities from uranium-contaminated site in the Upper Colorado River Basin, Wyoming, United States - RVT100D185 | ecosystem: Environmental > Terrestrial > Soil > Contaminated >... | reverse complement strand
CCCCCGTCTCGAGCCACGGCGTGCTGCCGGTGGAGCTCGCGCTCGACCCCGGCGCCCAGCTCGACGCTCCGGTCCAGAACGCCTTCCTCTACGTGGCCGGAGGCCGCCAGGGCCTGTGGATCATGGAGGCCGATCCGGCCGCGGGGGTGACGCTCGACGCCGTGCGCGTCGACGACGCCGCCGACCAGGCGGACGTGCCGTCCCAGACCAGCCGGCGCTGGTGCAACGACGTCGACTTCATCACGATCGGCGGCATCGATTTCCTGCTGGCGCTGTTCGCCGAGAAGAACGAGAGCCGCCTGCGGCTCTACGAGCTCTCGCGCGTGCGCGCCCTGCTCCCCTCGAGCCAGCCGCCGCCGCTGGAGACGGGCAACGAGATCTGGGCCGACGTCGAGGTCGCGCTGGACTGGAACTGCGGCTTTGGAACCCCGCTGCACCCCGACCCGGCCTACCCGAGCTTCGCCTTCGGCCTGGCGGTCGACGGAACGAACGCCTACGTGGCGCTCGGGATGCACGGGCTGGTGCGGGTCGCCCTCACGGCAGGCACTCCGATCGGCGTCTGCGTCAAGGACGGCCCCTTCTTCGGCGACGCCTCCTGGTACGCCCAGCACTACCTGCCGGCGAAGCGCTACGACAACTTCGAGTTCTGGGGCGGGAGCCCGGTTCACATCCTGTACGAGCACCCGCCGTACTTCATGGACGTCGCGGTCGAGCTCGCGTCCTCGGGCCGGCACTATCTGTGGGCGGCGGTCGACCAGCTCGGGATCCTGCGCTTCGACGTCACGGACCCGTTCGCCTGGTCGCCGATGACACCGATCGCCCACCAGGAGGGCGTGGAGTTCGAGTACGCCGGGGCGAACGGAGAGCAGGGGATGCGCCTGCTCGACCCCGCCGACGACGCCACGGGCGGGGGCGTGGTGCGCACCTACGCCCACCGCCTGAGCCTGGTGCACCCCGCGGGCGGCGCGGATCCGGCGCTGGCCGTGGCGGTGAACGCGGAGCACTACTTCCGCTCGGACGGGATCCTCGACGAGGGGCGCACGCTCGACTACAGCGGACACCAGGATCCGATCCTCCCCCGGGCCGATCCGTTTCCCCAGACCGAGGGCAAGAACAACTACACGCTCCTGTACGACCTGGCGAGCCTGGTGGTGAACACGCCGCCGATCGATCAGGCTCCGCCGCCCGGCTCCGGGGTCTACAACTACGTCGCCTACCAGACGAACGGCGGCCAGCAGGTCGAGGTCGCCTCGCAGCTCCAAGGGAGCCAACAGGACAAGCTGGTCGTGTTCGGCGGCAAGCGCAGGTACTCGTCCCTGATCTTCGGGGATGCGACGACCCCGATGAACATCTCGACCTTCCGCGCGAGCTACATATGGCCGGAGGGCGATCTCGAGCTGCCGGTCCTGACGCGTGAGGCCGGGGACCGCCCCGGGCGCTTCGTGTACGACGTCTTCTACTGTCCCACGAACCCCGCGGTGCTGCTGACGGGCGGGAACGAGGCGGGGTTCCCGGCGGACGGGGTGCTGGCGAGCTGCGAGAACGAGATCCGGCGCGTGAACTACGCGCCGGACCCCGACGGCAACGACAATCAGGCGAGCTTCGGCATCGTCACGAATCCCATGGGCGTCTGGCCGGACACCGTCACGGGGCGGGACTTCGTGATCAGCGTGGGCAACGTTCCCTCGCAGCAGCCGCCGCCGCCCGACGCCGACCGCCCGCGCTGGCGCATGGCGGACTTCTACCCGGGCGTTCCGGAGGACATCTGCTCGGGCGCGCCCACCTTGCCCTACCGCTTGAAGCAGATCTTCATCGAGTCGCCGCTGGACTCGTGGTTCCAGCGCGGCCGGGGCTACTTCAACGGGGGCGCGGTGAAGCTCGCCTACGACCTGTTCCTGGCGGGGCTGGGGCTGCCTTTCGTCGGGCCCACCCGCATGCTCGTGGGGAGCCGCTTCAACACGCCGGAGGGGCTGGTGGCGTTCGACCGAGAGCCGCTGGAGACCAAGTTGCTCGACTCGGGCACATCCGATGGCGCTCTCATCAACCCGGATGCGACGACCCCGCGGGCCACGCTCGAGGCGCTGCTCACGCACCCCGAGTACGCGAGCTTCCCCCACACGGCCGAGGCGGGCACCTTCATCCAGTCCCAGGGAGGCTGGATCTGGACCTCCTTCCCGGACTGGCTGCAGATCCCGGGGCCTGCGCCGGACGGCGACCACTGGGCGGTGGCCGTGCCCTGCGGCTTCGTGCACTTCCCCCCCGACTTTCAGAACTCGGTGGATTCGGACTGGTGGCCGGACGGGGTCTTCCTGACCTACGACCAGCACCTGATGGTGCGGGTGTTCGACTTCCAGGATCCGGATCCACTCACTGATGACAATGTCAACACGCCCCTGCCCAGCTACACCCTGATCGGGCCCCGCAAGGGCTCGACCGCCTACCGGCTCGAGCCCTTCGAGTGGCAGGGCAGGGACTACCTGGCGGTGGCCGACTGGGGCGGGGGCCTGCTCATCTGGGACCTGACCGGGCTGCTCGCCCTCTCCGGTGGTGCGGATGATGTCATCTCTCCGGACCGGCCGGACTACGACCAGTGGATGCTGGAGGAGTGGCGCGCGCCGGACTGCGCCAGCGACGACGTGCAGAACACGGTCTGGGGCCTGGCGGTCGACTTGGCGGACACGGACCTGAACGGCACTGCCGACGAGGTGCACATCTACGTGCCCGTGGGGAGGGTCGGGATCGAGGTGCTGAAGTTCATCCCGTATCCAGATCTGAACGAACCCCACCTGGAGTGGATCACCCGCATCGAGCTGCCCTACGGCCAGACCGGGATCCGCATCCGCGACGACGGCGCGAAGCGGACGCTGCTGGTGGGCGACAGCAAGTCGGGGCTGCGGATCTTCGAGTACCTCTAGGAAGGAGGTGAGGACATGGAACGGACGATGAACACCGGAATGCAGCTTGCGCGCGCGGCCTTCGTGCTGCTGGCGCCCGTGCTGGTCGCCAGGACCGCGGCAAGCCAGGAGATCTTGTTCACGATCGATGGCCAGGCGTTCAACGACGCCCAGTGCAACGTGTCACGCGTGGGCGACATCGACCACGACGGCACGCCGGACGTGCTCGTCGCGTCGTGGAACCACGAGACCCTGCGGCTCGTCTCGGGCGCGACGCAGCAGGTCCTGCTCGAGATCTACGAGCCCTGCTGCACAGAAATAAACCTCGGCTTCGCGCTCGACGCCGCGGGCGACTTCGACGGCGACGGCACGCTCGACTTCGTGGCCGGGGCGCCCAACGACGGCTCGACCGCGTTCTGGGAAGGCTCGGTCCGCGTCTACAGCGGCGCCGACGGCCACGAGATCGCGCGCATGTACGGCGGCATCGTCGGCGGAGAGCTCGGCCGGCGCGTGGCCGGCCTTGGCGACGTCGACGGCGACGGCTACGCCGACGTGGCCTCGGCCGACAACATCTGGCCGGCCAACGTCAAGATCTACGGCGGCCCCGACGGGCACCTGATCCGCGTCCACGCCGGCGAGTCGAGCCGCCCCTCGGTGGCCGGGGTGGGCGACGTCGACGGCGACGGCCTGGCCGACTACGCCTGCGGCTTCCCACAGGACTCGACCAACGGCGAGTGGACCGGCCGGGCGACGGTCTACTCGGGCCACGACGGCTCGAGGATCCACGAGGTCTACGGGGAGACGACCGGCGGCATCGGCGTGACCGCCGACCACCTGGGGGTGGCGGTGGCCGGCGTGGGCGACGTCGACGGGGACGGGATCCCCGACTTCGCCGCCGGGGCCCCGGGCGCGGTCGATCTTGGCTTCACCGCCACCCACGGCATGGTGCGCGTCTACTCGGGGCTCGACGCGCGGATCCTGTACGAGTGGCAGGCGGACGAGCACACCGTGAGCGGCGGGACCAAGATGGGCTACCGGGTGCGGGGAGGCGAGGACCTGAACGGCGACGGCGTGCCCGACGTGCTCGTCTCCGCTCCGTACGACGGCGGCGAGATGGGCGCGGGGACAGGCGCGGGCTCGACGCTCGTCTTCTCCGGCCGCACCGGTGCGCTCCTGTGGCGGGTCTTCGACCCCGAGGCCAGCTACGGCGTCTGGTGGATGGACCTGCTCGGGGACATGGACGGCGACGGGCTCTCCGAGCTCGCCATGGGCAACCCGAGCACCGACCACGGCTACAACACCTCGGGCCGGGTGACGATCTACCGCGGCGCGGTCGGCGACGCCGAGGGCTTCTGCGGCGCGCGGCCGAACTCGACCGGCGCGGCGGCGAGGATCGCCAAGAGCGGGCCGATCGGGATCGAGGACGACTTCCTGACGCTCTCGGTCTCGGGCGCCGTCCCGCTCGCTCCGGCGCTGTTCTTCTACGGCGCCGAGCACCCCCCCGCGCCCTTCGGCGAAGGCGCGCTGTGCATCGGCGCGCCCTTCTTCCGCCTGCCTCCGGCGCTCTCCGTCGGTCTGAACGGGAGCGTCGCGCGCGCCCTCGAGCTCGACCAGCCGCCGCTCGGCTCCGGCCCCGGCCAGGCCCTGCCCGGCTCGACCTGGGCCTTCCAGCTCTGGTACCGCGACGGCCTCGCCTTCAACCTCTCCGACGCCCTGCGCATCCAGTTCCTGCCGTAGCACTCCCGAATCCGTGGGAGAATCCACCGGGCAGATTCCTCCACGATGCGCCGCCGTGCGGCCGCTACCTGCGCTCGCGCTCGAGCGGGCCGAACAGGCGCTCGCGCGGGATGGTGTCCCCGGCAACGGCCTCGAGCGGCTCGCGCAGGGGAGCCAGCCGGCCGCTCTTCAGGACCTCCAGGGCGGCCGCGCAGGCCGACTCGAAGGCGCGGTCCTTCTCGTCCTGCGCCCTCTTCAAGGCCGCCTCGAGCGCCTCCACCCAGCTCTTGTCGCGGCTGAGCGCGAGCGCGCAGGCGGCGGCGGTGCGCACCTTCGAGCCCTCGTCGGCGAGCAGCGCCGCCAGCGCCTCCCTCAGGTCGTCGCCGGGAGCCAGATACCCCAGGGCCACGACGGCGTTGACGCGCAGGAGCTCGTCCTTCTCCTTCTCGGCCGCCTTCAAGAGCGTCGCGCGGGCCTTCTTGTCGTTCGAGCCGGCGCTCGCGAGCGCGCGCAGCAGGTCCTTCTCGATCGCGGGCTCCTTCTCCTTCGCGAGCTGGGCCCGGATCGCCTTGAGCGAGCGCGGGTCGGCGAGCTCCTCGAGCGCGACCACGGCCTCGGCCCGGATGGCATCGTCCGAGAAGGTCGCGAACTCGGCCGCGATCTCCCAGTACGAGGCCGGCGAGTGCACGCCGATCAGGTGCATCAGGCGCTCGCGCCGTCCCTCGTTCGGCGGGCCGCCGCCGCGCGGGCCGCCGCCCTCGCCGCGGCGCATTTCGCTCAGGATGAAGTCGAGCGCCTCCGGCTCGTCGGCCATGAGGATGCGCCGCAGCGCGCCCTGGCGGTCGCCGCCCCTGGCCGTGCCCTTCTTGACCTCGGCGATCAGCGCCAGCACCTCCTCGCGCGTCGGCGGCCGGTCGCCCTCGCCCGCGTCGACCACGCCCTCCATGACGAGCCGCTTCGGCGGGCGCGCCTCGGCCGAGAGCTGCAAGGGGGAGCTCGGGTCGGCCGACTTCAGCGCCGTCACGAAGCACCACTCGAGCTCGCCCACGCTGATCTGGTACGGCACCGACAGCATCACGGCGCCCTGCGGGTCGAGGAACACGTGCTGCGGCGCGATCACGAAGCCCTGGGCGTCGGGCTTGAGGATCTGGCCGCGCAGCGCGACGTCGACGCGCCGGTGGTCCTGGCAGGTGATCGTGCCGAAGCGCGGGCAGGTGCGTTCGCCGTGGGTGTGCTCCGCCGCCGAGGCCACCAGGCACACCGCCGAGCGCGCCAGCTCCGTGATCGTCTTGTCGTGGTAGACCTTCGCCGCCATCACGTCGTTGGCGCGCTCGCCGTCCATGTTGACGGCCACGAAGACGACCTTGCCCTCCTCCCGCGCGCGCGCGATGGCGGCTTCGAATCCGGCCTCCCAGGCGATGTCGCCTGCCGGGACGGCGGGGGCGAAGACTGCCGGCACCCCGGGCACCCCGGGCACCCCGGGCACCCCGGACAGGGCGCAGGCGACGGCGGCGCTGAGGGCGGGCAGGAGGGCGGTGACGGCCATGGCGGGCTCGCTGGGGCTGGGGCCGGAGGTCGGAGGTCGAGAGGTGGCGAGGAACGTCCGGCGGCGGCCAAGGTAGCGGAGTTCCCTCGCCGGCGGAGCGGCCGAGACAGAATCCGAACCGGGTCGTCAACCGTCGAGCTCGCGCAGCGCCTCGGCCAGGGCGTCCCGGTCGAGCTCGACGTCCAGGACCTGCTCGACGGAGGAATCGCGCAGCTCGAGGAGCCCGGTCTCGCCGGCGAGGCGCAGGTGCGCGGAGCTCGGGCGCGGCCCTTCCCTCCGCTGCAGCCACCAGGACAAGAAGCAGGGTCCGGGCTGCTCCAGGTGCAGGAGCGCCTCGCCCTTCCCGTCGAGGGCCACGTCGAGCGGGTACGCCCCGCCGTCGGGCACGAAGGCCCGCACCCACAGCGCGGTCCCGGGCTCGAGCTCCGGCGGCGACCCGACGCGCACGCGCAGGGGGATGCCGGCGCGCAGGATCACCTTGCCGTCCGCGCCGATCCCCTCCAGCCGGGCGCGGCGCAGGCCCGGCGCGCGCACGTCGAGGTCCACCTGCGGCCAGGGCGTGACGAGCACCGCCTCGCCGCGCGCGATCTCCGCCGTGCCGGTCTGCGGCCCGTCCGCGGCGCCCGCCGGCCAGAAGCGCAGGCTGCCCTCGGGGACGGGCGCGTCTCCGGGGCCGACGACCAGGAGGCGGATCGCGCGCAGGAGGCCGCGCAGGTCGATCTCCCGCAGGCGCGGGTCGTCGCTGGGCCTCCCGGCCGGTACCCGCACGCCCTCGATCCGCGCCAGTGGCTCGCCGCGGCCCTGGAGCAAGAGCGCCAGGTCGTAGTCGCCGACCGCCAGCGGACCGACGTCGAAGTGCGCGTCCTCGGCCACGGCCCAACTGATCCGGACCCCGCTCGGTCCCGCGCCCTCGAGCGACGTGACCCGCACCTGCAGCTCGTCGGCCGGCACGCCCTCGTCGACGAGGACGGTGCCCGCGATGCGGCCGGCGCTCGAGAGCACGATGCGCAGTCCGCCGCCGCCGACCGCGATCGGCCGCAGCGCAGCGGCGACGTGCCTGCCGGACGAGACGCTGAGGCCGTACTCTCCCGGCTCGAGCGCGCCGTACAGGGCGAAGACCCCGTCCGCGCCGGTCCGCTCACCGTCGACCCAGGTCCAGCGCGCGGGAGCGCCGGGCTCGCCCCCGCTCCCGCGCTGCAGGACGACCATGGCGCGCTCCACGGGCTCGCCACTCTCGTCCACGACCACCCCGGACGCGATCAGCGGCGCCCCGCGGAGCTGCACCACGCCCAGGTCGGTCTCGCCCGGCGGCAGCGGCCGCGGCAGGTCCAGGCGCGCGTCGGCGTCGGCCGTGCGCCCGCGCGTGGTCGCGCGCAGCGTGAGCTCGGCCCGCTCCGCCGGCGGCACCTCCGCGCGCACGACGACGCGGAAGAGGCCGCTCGCGTCGGTGCGCACGAGCTGCGCGGGGCCGTCCAGAGCCCGGTTCCCCGGCACGACCACGCGAGCGAACAGGTCGTAGCCGGCCAGGGCCTCGCCCGTGGCGTCGACCACGCGGCCGACCAGGACCGGGAAGGAGCCCCCGAGCCGCACCTGGAAGCGCAGCTCCTGGCCGGCGACGTCCGGTCCCTGGCCTTCGGTCGCGCCCGGGCGCAGCTCGCCCGTCGGGGTCGCGTCGAAGTGCAACTGCAAACCGAGGCCAACGTGCTCGAACAGCGCCTGTCCGCCGCGCGCCGCGACCGTGCTGGTCCCGCTGCCCGCGGCGCGCGCGCGCGCGATCGCGGGGTCGGCCGCCGGCGGGTGGCCCCACAGCTCGACGCGCGCCTCGCCCTCGAAGGGCGCGCCGCCGGGTCCGACGAGCTCGACCCGCGCGCTCCCGGTCGGGGGCAGCACGAGCCGCAGCGGCTCGGGCTGATCCTCGGCCGGGTCGAAGCGCACGGCCGGTGGCTCGACCTGCGGAAAGCCGAGCACGGCCAGGAGCGCGCCGCGGTCGGAGTAGCGCCCGAAGCGCTGCTGCGCGTGGGTCACGGCGACCGCGCCGCGCGCGCCGGCCGTGCGCCCGCTCCAGACCGTCTGCTGCCAGCCGGAGCGCGCGAGCACGATCGCCACCGGCACGCCCGCGACGGGCAGCCCGCCGCCGTCGACGACCTGGATCTCGAGCGCGCGGTCCGCGCTCAGATGGATGAGGATCGTCCCGCCCGGCCGCGCGCGCACGGTGTCGAGGCTCCACAGGTCGCCGTGGCGCGCGGACAAGAGCAGCCGGTCATCCGCCCCCGCCGAGGCCGGGAGCAGGCAGGTCCCGGCCCCGTCGGTCACGCGCCGCTCGCCGTGCTCGCCGAGCCAGGCCTCCAGGTCGAGCTGCGCGCCGGTGGCCGGATCGTCGCGCAACACCTGGGTCTGCGCGGACGTGGCGAAGCGCACCTCGGCGCCGATGAGCGGCCGCTCGTCCCCGCGCGCGAGGACGAGCAGGGTCGCCGCGCCGGCGGAGGCCGCTGCGCCGGGGGAGACGCTCGCGCGCTCGCCCGGCTGCGCGTCGCGCGCCAAGCCGCCGCCCGCGCGCGACGCGCCGGCCGGCGCGTCGGGCACGAGCGGAGCGGGCTCGGCGGGGCCCGAGAGGATCGCCTGCTCGGGGCCGGAGTCCCCGCCCGGGCGCGCCAGCCAGGCCAGCCCGGCCAGCACGCCCGCGGCCGCGATCAGGGAGAGCACCAGCACGGCGCGCTTCATGCTTCCTCTCGTTCCGGGACCCCGCCGGTCGTCAAGGGTCCTTCCCGGACGTTTCCGGGCGGCTCCGGAGCGCGGGGTCGGATTCGGTCCCGGGGGCGGTCCGCGCGCCAGTGTACGACCCGGGCGCGACCGCCGTCGAACGCCGGGCCGCGTGCCGCCCGAGGCGGAAGGCCTTTCCGGCCGGGAGCGTCAAGCGCGCGCACGGATGCACCCGATGAGGTCCGCGTCCGCCGCCGCGCGCCCCGCCTCGCGCGGATTCCGGTACACTCGGTACGAACCGGCCGCGCGTCACGCTCCCTCCGCCGCGACGAAGGCCAGCGCCAGCCGCCGGCGAGCCGCTCGAGCACACAGCGATCCCCCCGCCCCTCCGCTCCCCAGCACCATGATCGGCCGCAAGAAGAAGATCGTCCTCTACCAGCCCCAGCAGGTGGACGAGACGCTCGGGTTGCCTTCCAGCAAGGACATGCTGCCGCTCGAGATGCTGTGCATCTCGGCCCTGCCGCTGCAGGAGGGCTACGAGATCGTGATCGTCGACGGCAGCCTCTACTCCGCCGACGAAGCGCACCGGCGCGTGCTGGCGGCCTGCGAGGGCGCGCTCCTGTACGGCACGACCGGCATCCTGGGCTACATGGTCACGGACGGCTACCGCTGCTCGCGCAAGGTCAAGGAGCGCTTCCCCGACCTGCCGGCGATCATCGGCGGCTGGTTCGCCTCGGTGAAGCCGGAGCTGCAGCTCGCCACCGGGCTCTACGACGCGGTCGCGCACGGGCAGGGCGAGCTGACGTTCCTCGACGTCGTGCACGCGCTCGACGCCGGCGAGCCGCTCGACGAGGTCGCGGGGCTGTCGCTCCTGCGCGAGGGCGAGGTCGTGCGCACCGCGCAGCGCGCCGTGGTCGGCTGGGACCGGCTCCCGGACGTGCCGTGGCACCTGCTCGACATCGAGCCCTACCGCGCCCACCAGCTCCGTCCGGACAGCCCGCGCGACGTGCTGCGCATGCCCAGCCCGCTCGGGATGGGATCGAGCCGCGAGCCGTACTTCGGCATCACCTACTTCGGCAGCTTCGGCTGCCCTGAGCCGTGCACGTTCTGCTGCTCGCCGGTCGTGACGAACCGGCGCTGGAAGGCGGTGCCGGCCGAGCGCATGCTCGACGACCTGCAGCAGCTCCACGAGCGCTGGGGCTTCGACGTCGTGCGCTTCCACGACGCCAACTGGGGCGTGATGGAGAAGCGCGTGCGCGCCTTCGCCGAGGGCGTGCTCGAGCGCGGCCTGGGCTTCAAGTACAACGCCTTCCTCGAGACGCACTCGATCCTGCACTACCAGGAGCAGACGCTCGACGCGCTGGCCGAGTCCGGCCTGTTCGTGGCCGAGATCGGGGCCGAGGCCGGCAGCGACGAGATGATGGCCGGCATCGGCAAGCCGATCCAAGGCGACGACAACATCGACGCGGCGGTGGCGATCGACCGGCGCGGGATCACCGGCTCGATCACGTACATCATCGGCTACCCGCACGAGGAGGCCGGCTCGATGCTGGCCACGATCGACCAGTGCCGGCGCCTGCACGTGGCCGCGCCGCTCGCGCGCCCGACGGTCTGGCCCTACCGGCCGATCCCGGGCACGGCCATGTGGGAGCAGGCGCTCGAGCTGGGCTACGAGCCGCCGCGCGGGATCGAGGAGTGGGGCTCGATCGGCGAGTACCACCTCGAGGAGACCTGGCCCGGCAAGATCCCGGCGCACGTGGCCGAGGCGCGCAAGATGTACCAGCACTACGTGACGCTGGACTACGGCCTGGCGCGCGGCAAGCGCGGGCTGTGGGAGAAGCGCGCCGGCCGGCGCCTGGCGGACGGCTCGTTCTCCTCGCGGGCCGCGCGGCTCGAGGCCCGGGCCTTCAGCCTCTACAACCGCATCGAGAAGAAGCTGACGCGCCGCGGCGAGGTTTCGCGCACTTTCATCGACCCCGGCCACAAGACCGGCTCGGCCGGCAACGAGCGCTCATCCTCGCGCGAGGCGATGACCTCGGTCACGGCCGCGAAGTAGGCCGCCGACGGGGGGCGCCGCCGGGATTCGATTCCCTTTCGGCCGGTTCCGTGCAACCGCCGCGCGCGCCGCCGGTCCGGGGGGACGATGGTCCGCTGGCCGACGATCCTCGCCTCCGCGCTCGCGCCGCTCCTGTCGCTCCCGGCTCCCTTTCCAGTGGCCGGCAGGAGCGCGCCGCCCGGCGCGACCCGGGCCGCAGACCAGGACGGGGAGCAGGAGGGGGCGGACCTCGACGACCTGAAGCGCACGCTGCGCACCGATCGCCCGGAGAAGCGCCGCGTCGCGGTGAAGCGCCTGGCCGAGCGCGGGGAGCGCGAGGCCTGGCAGCTCGTGATCGAGGCCTTGGAGGATCGCAAGGCGGAGGTGGCCGACGAGGCGCAGTTCCAGTTGGCGGGGCTGGACGACGAGAAGCTCCTGCGCGCGCTCTTCGGGCGCGGCGGGCTGCGCGCGAAGGACCCCTGGGTGCGGTTGCGCGTGGCCGAGGCCTTTGGCCGCATGCGGCGCGAGATCGACGGGACGGAGCTCCTGAGTCACGTCTCGCGGGGCGAGCCCGAGCTGTCGAGCACCTTGCTGTGGTCGGTCGAACGGCTGGCGCGCTCCGGGTGGCTGGTCGGGGACGGGCGCAAGGTGCGCCGCGCGCTCTCGGACGCCTGGAGCTCGCGCGCGCCGGCGGGGATGCGCGCCGCGGCCCTGGCGGCGCTCGCCGCGATCGACCCCGAGGCGGCCGCACCGCTGGTGCGCGCGGGCCTGACGGAACGTGATCCCCTGCTGCGCGTGGCGGCCCTGGAGGGGATCGACACCCTGGGGGAGGAGGGCGCGCTCGGCGCCTGCCGCGCCCTGGCGGGCGACGAGGACCCGCGCGTGCGCTTTCAGGTGCTCGACGCGCTCTCGGCCCGCGCCGCCGTGCTAGGGCGCGAGGCCGCGCTCGTGCTGTGCGAGCGGCTCGCGCTCGAGCAGCGCCCGCGGCTGCGCTGGCGCGCGCTCGAGATCCTGCAGCGCGTCTCGGGCCTCAAGCACCGGCTCGACCCGCGCCCCTGGCGGCTGTGGGCCTCGGAGCTCGCGCCGGACTGGCGGCCGGCGCCCGCGGGCGCCGTGACCGAGCTCGGCTCGCGCACGGTCGCCTTCGCGGGGATGCCGGTGCTCTCGGACCGGGTGTGCTTCCTGGTCGACTTCTCCGGGTCGCTCTGGTACGAGCGCGAGGGACGCCCGCCGCGCAAGCTCGCGGTCGACGCGCGGCTGCGCGAGGTCCTGCCGGCGCTCCCGGAGGAGGCCCTGTTCAACGTCGTGCCGTACACCGAGCAGCCGCACCCTTGGATGGAGGGTCTGGTCGCGAGCACGCCGGCCAACGTGCGGCGCGCGCTGGCGTGGTTCGAGCGCTGCACGGAGCGCGGCACGGGCAACTTCTTCGACGCCGCCCTTCTTGCCCTGGCCGATCCGCACGTGGACACGATCGTGGTGCTGACCGACGGCGCGCCGACCGGCGGTCGGCGCTGGAAGCTGGAGCTGATGATGCCGCTCCTGGTCGAGGCCAACCGCTACCGCAAGGTCGTCTTCGACTCGATCGTGGTCGACGCCCAGCCGGGGCTGCGCAAGCACTGGACCTGGCTGGCGCAGGCCACCGGCGGCCGCTCCATCGCGATCGAGCTGTGACCGGATCAGCTCCCCGGGTAGAGGCTCTTCAGGCGCTCTGAGCGGTAGAGGCTCCAGCTCTGCGGCGGCGCGCCGTCCAGGTCGACCAGGTGCAGCTCGAGCACGACCGCGGGCGAACCGGTGTGCGTCAGCTCCAGGATGCGCGCCCATCCCACGGGGTAGGTGTCTCCGGCCTGGCGGTTGGCGTCGGTCACGAGCACGTTGCCGGTCTTGGGCAGGAGATCGACGTCGCCGTACGCGGGCGAGAAGAAGGAACCGCCGCCGGCCGGCCCGCCGAAGGCCCACACCTGAGCGGCGGTGCCCGCGGCCTCGTCCACCTGGTACTCGACCGCGCGGCTGTAGGACCGGTTGTGCGGCATCGGCGCGTCGGGCGGGGTCGCGCGGAAGTTGCCGTTGTCGAACATGATCACCGTGCCGTTCGAGGTGAGCTTCGCCCCGTGCTGGTGGTAGTTCCACTGCAGGTCGACGCCGGTGGGCCGGAGCACCCTGGCGGCGAATTCCGGCCCCCACAGGGCTCTCGTCCCCAGGATCCACTTCAACTGGTTGCTGGTCCGGCCGAACTTGATGACCGCCTCCTGGTGGCGCGCGGAGTAGAGGATCGAGTCGTCCGCCGGGTCGTACACGATTGCGTTCCCGTGGCTCCAGTCGAACGTGCGCGTGCCGAAGAACGGGTCCCAGAAGTCGTGCATCGAGTCGTAGCACACCCGGTACGGGTCGATGAGGTCGAGGATCGCGTGCTCGCCGACGACCTCGCCGTCGCGCTTGAAGGCGACCACCACGTCGCCGACCACGTTCGCGCTGCGCAGCACCATCTCCCGCTCGACCTCGTCCGTCGGGTAGCTCGGGTAGGCGCGCATCTCGACGCTGAGGGCCATGAAGTCGGCCGCCATGCCCTCGGGCAGCTCGATCACGTCGTGGTGGAAGGCGTTGACGTCGACCAGCACCGCGCCCTCCGGCGCGCCCTTGGTGCCCAGCGCCGCCGCGTACCACTCCTGGACCACGTTGCCGAGCATGTCGATCTCGACGATGCTCACCCGATCGTACATGTAGAGCAGGTTGCCGTTGCGCAGTTGCTGGATGGCCCCGACGTGGTGCGGCGTGCGGAAGTACCAGACGACCTCGCCCTCGGCGTCGACCATGACGATGAAGGAGTCGGTCTCGCGCGAGCTGACGGCGTCGAAGACGGTGACGCCGTCCTCCATCTGGTCGGGCTCGCTCGTGATCACGTGCAGCGGCGCGAAGTCGGCGGGCAGCGGCGGGGTCACGAAGACCAGGGGGTCCCTGGCCTTCCACGAGCCGCCGTTCTGGTCGAAGACGGAGACGGTGATCTCGTGCGCGCGATCGGCCCGCGCGCCGAGCAGGAGGACGTCGTGCACCTGGACGCACTCGGGCTCGGGCTCCACCGTCCACGAGCGCGAGCCGTCGTAGATGCGCAGCTCGGTGCGGGTCGGCTTGGCCGTCACGTACCGGATCGACGCCGCCAAGGGCGTGTTGGGGTTCTCGTTCGGCTGGAGGACCGGCGGCTCGAGGAACATGGCGTCGGGCCGGGCCTGGTCCTGGGCCTCGGCGGGGCTGGCGAGCAGGAGGGCCAGGAGCGACGCGCAGGTCAACTCGACGAGAGCTGTACAGGGCTTCATCGGGATCGAGTGGGGGGGCCTCGCGGCGGGCGTCCGCGGCGAGGCGGGTCGGCGATCTGTCCGCTTGTGGGCGTGGCATCGCCGCGGATTCCCGGGCCTTCCGGGCGGCGCCACTTCCGCTCCCCTTATACCAGCGCGGTCCCGGGTTGCCCACCCGCCGCGGACCCGATCCCCGCGGCCGTGCCCGGGCGCGGGCTCAGGCGCGGGCTCAGGCGCGGCGCAGGCACAGGTACTGGAAGCGGCCGCGGCGCGCTTCGAGGCCCGGCAGGCGTCCGGCGGCGGAAGCCAGCGCCGCCGCCGCGCGCACGAGGCGCCGCGAGCTCGGCGAGAGGTTGCGCGTGCGGAAGGCGAGCTCCTCGCGCCCGGGGACGGCCTGCCGGCCGAGGCGCCCCTCGACGGCGAGGCCGGCCTCGGCCGCCAGCCGCTCGACGTCGCGCGGCTCGAGCGGCTCGAACGGGCCGATGTTGGGGTCGGGCGCGAGCACGTACTCGACGCCCTTCGGTCCGCCGCCGCGCCGGCGCAGCGACTCGGTCAGGCCGTGGAAGGAGCGCGCGCTGACGAAGCCCAGCAGCACGCGCCCGCCCGGCGCCACCCAGTGCGCCATCGCGCACAGCAGCGCGGGGCGGTCGCGCGGCGCGAGGTCCTCGAGCCGGAACAGGCACGTGACGACGTCGTAGGCGCCGTCCGGCGGCGGCCCGAAGCCGCGCTGCGGGTCGGGCGCGGGCCAGGCGTGGCGTCCGGCCCGCGGCCGCGTGCGCGCGGACACGAAGGCGGCCACGTCGGGCGTGCGCTCGACCACGTCGAAGCGGAAGCCGCGCCGCTCGCGGCTCATGCGCTCGGTCAGGATGCCGGTGCAGGGCAGCACGTCGAGCCAGCGCGGCGCGGGCGGGGCGTCCTCCGCCGGCGCCGCGCGGCCGTGCGGCACGAAGCGTTCCAGGATGTCGAGCAGCGCGCGCGTCTCCCATGGCCGCGGCTTGTTGTGCCGCAGGCCGTTCAGCACCCGCGCGCGCTGGTAGACGGCGAGCAGGTCGGACGGCCAGTCCGCCGGATCGAGCGAGGACGGGATGGGCCGGCCGGCGTAGTGGTTGTAGTGCGTGACCTGCGCGAGTGGCCGGCGCGGGGGCCCTTTCTGCGGCGTCACCTTCGGGTAGCCGAGCGCCAGCACGGCGATCACCAGCCGGTCGTGGGGCAGGCCGACGATCGCGCGCACCTCCTCGCGCTCGCCCATCTGCGTGATCCAGAACGTCCCCAGACCGAGCACCTGCGCGGCCAGGCTCATGTTCTGGATCATGGCGCTGGCCGACTGCACGTTGGCCCAGCCCTCCTGGGAGAACTCGCGCGCGTACGACACGACCAGATTGACCGGCGCGTTGCCCATCTGCGACGAGAGCGCCCCCAGGCGCGCGTTGAGCGCCGGATCGTCGACCGCCACCACGTCCCACATCTGGTAGTTGCACGAGCTCGGCGCCCAGATCCCCGCGTGCAGGACCTGGTCGATCAGCTCGCGCGGGACGGGGTCGGCGCGGAAGCGGCGCACCGAGCGACGCGCGTAGAGCGCCTGCCAGAAGTCCATCGCCGGCGTTGGGCCGACCGGTCGGCCGTCGTCACAGCCCGTCGCAGGGAAGTGCGCGCGCTCCGGCGCGGGGTCGATCCCGGAGCCGGGGTCGGGGGCGGGGTCGCTCGGCATGGAGGCTTCCTTGCGCGGTGCGCGCGATCGCACGCGCCGCCGGAACATTGGAACAGCTCGCGGGCCGGGTCAGAAGCGCGCGCACGCCGGAGTGGGCTCGGCCGCGCCCTCGGCAGCCCGGCGCCCGCCGGACGGATCGAGTAGGATCGCGCGCCGGCATCCACCCGACCCCCGCAGGAGATCCAGTGCGACCGACCCGCGCCGCCAGCTTCCTCGCCGTCCCGGCCGTGCTCGTCCTGCAGGCTTCCTGCCTGGCGTGGCCGCCGGGCCCGGCCCGGACCGCGCGCGACGTCACCACGCCGGAGCAGCACCTCGGCCACGAGCTCGGCCTGGACAACGTGCTGCCCGACTGGGAGGCGGTGTCGGGCTACTTCCGCCTGCTGGGAGAGGAGAGCCCGCGCGTGCGCACCGAGGTCGTGGGCCGGACCACCGAGGGGCGCGACTTCCTGCTCGCGATCATCTCCAGCGAGCGCAACCTGGCGCGGCTGGACGAGATCCGCGAGCAGGCGCGGCTCCTGGCCGACCCGCGCGGGGCCAGCGCGGAGCAACTGGCGCGCGCCGTCGAGGACGCGCCCGTGGTGCTGTTCGTCTCCTGCGCCATGCACGCCACCGAGTGCGCCGCGCCGCAGTTCGCGCTGCGGCTGGCCCACGATCTGGCGACCTCGGACGACGAGCCGTGGCGCAGCGCGCGCGAGGAGGTCGTGCTGCTGCTCGCGCCGAGCCTGAACCCGGACGGGCTCGACCACGTCGCGAGCTGGTACGAAGAGACCGAGGGCACGCCGTTCGAGGCCTCCGGGCTGCTCAAGCTCTACCAGTACTACGCCGGCCACGACAACAACCGCGACTGGTTCATGCTCACGCAGCAGGAGACGCGCATCGTGACCGAGCTGCTCTACACGACCTGGCACCCGCAGGTGTACTGGGACGTGCACCAGCAGGGCTCGCGCCGCGAGCGCTTCTTCCTGCCGCCCTTCCGCGACCCGCTGAACCCCAACCTCGACCCGGCCATCGTGGCCGGCATCGACCTGCTCGGCACGCGCGGCCTGCTCGACCTGACGCGCGCCGGCTTCTCCGGGGTCTCGACCGGGGTCTCGTACGACATGTGGTGGAACGGCGGCAACCGCAACGTGCCGGTGCGCCACAACATCATCGGCCTCCTGACCGAGGCCGCCTCGGCGCGCCTGGCATCGCCGGTCTTCCTGCCGCAGACCGACCTCTCGCCGCCGAGCGGGATCGACGGCGACTACGGGCCCTCGAACCGCTTCCCGGACCCGTGGCCGGGCGGCTGGTGGCGCATCGGCGACATCATCCGCTACGAGCACGGTTTCGCGCGCTCGCTGCTCGCGAGCCTGGCGCGCGAGCCGGAGTACTGGCTCTCGAACGCGCTCGAGGCCGCGCGCCGCGCCATCGACGAGCTGGGCGAGGAGGCGCCCCTGGCCTGGATCCTGCCCGCGGGCAACCGCGATCCGGCGGCGGTCGCGCGCCTGGTCGACGTGCTGCTGCGCACGGGCGTCGAGCTGTCGGTGGCCGAGGAGGAGCTCGTCGCCGACGGCCGCACCTGGCCGGCCGGGTCGCTCGTCGTGCTGCGCAAGCAGCCCTACGGCTCGCACGTCAAGGACCTGTTCGAGGTGCAGCGCTACCCCGCCGGCGACTCGCCCTACGACGTCGCCGGCTGGACGCTGCCCTTCCTGCTGGGCGTGCACCGCGTCGAGGCGATGGAGGTGCCGCGCGGGGCGACGCGCCGCGTCAGCGCGCTGGACGACGCGCTGGCGGGCTTCGGCGGGGACCCGCGCGCGGCCGATCCGGGGGTGCGCTCGCTGCACGACAGCGCGACCTGGTCCGACGCCTTCGCGCGCCTGTCCGCCGGCGAGCGCGTCTCCTTCGTGCTCGACGGGGACGGCGCCGGGCTGGTCCACGAAGGCGCGCGGGAGGACGCCGTCGTGCTCGAAGGCGTGCCGCGCGTCGGCCTGTACTCGCCCTGGAGCGGCAGCATGGACGAGGGCTGGATGCGCTGGGTGTTCGACGCGTACGGCGTGCCGTACGTCACCGTGCGCAACGAGATGCTGCGCGCCGGGGACCTGGAGCGCTTCCTCGACGTGCTCGTGATTCCCGGCATCTCGGCCGGAGAGCTCGACCGCGGGCGCGCACCGGGCTCGGTCCCGCCGGAGTACACGCGCGGCCTGGACCCCGAAGGCGCCGTGGCCGTCGAGGTGTTCGTGCGCGCGGGCGGCGTGCTCGTCACCCTGGGCGGATCGAGCCAATGGGCCATCGACCTGTTCGAGCTGCCGCTGGTGGACGTCACGAGCGGCGAGCAGGCGGCCGGCTTCTCCTGCCCCGGCAGCGTCCTGCGCGGCATACCGGAGACGGATCCCTACACGACCGGCCTGCCGGCCTCCCTGGCGCTGTTCTTCTCGCGCTCCGCCGCCTGGCGCGAGATGACGGAGGAGGAACGCGAGCAGGCCGGGCTCTCGGAGCGCGCGACGAAGACGCTCCTGCGCTACGCGCCGACGCGCGTGTTGATGTCGGGCTGGATCGCGGCGCCCGAGACGATCGAGGGGCGCGCGGCCTGGATCGTCGCGCCGCACGGGCGCGGGCGCGCCCACCTGTTCGCGTTCCGGCCGCAGTACCGCGGCTGGTCGCAGGCGACGTTCTCGCTCGTGTTCCGCGCCATCCTGCTCGGCGGGAGCCCCGAGTGATCCCGCGCGCGCCCGTGCTCGCGCTCCTGCTCCCGGCGCTCGGCTGCGCCGCGCCGATCCCGCTGCCCCCGCGCCGGCCCGCCCCCGACCAGCCGCTGCTCGAGCCGCGCACGCGCGCCGACCCGCAGAGCGGCGCGGTCGTGCTGGCCTGGGAGGAGCTCGTCAGGCCCGACGGCGAGCGGCTGAAGCACGGGGGCGAGCGGGCCTGGTACCCCGACGGCACGTTGCGCGCCGAGCGGCATTTCCTGCGCGGTGAGCCGGTCGGGACGTGGCGCAGTTGGCACCCGGACGGTGCTTTGCGCTCCGAGTACGAGCTCGACCCGGGGGGCGCGGCGACGACGATGACCTTCTGGCACGCGAACGGCGCGCTCGCTGCGCGCGGCCCGGCCCGGCGCGGACTGCGCGAGGGCGAGTGGACCTTCTGGCACGCGAACGGCGCCCTGCGCGAGCGCGGCAGCTACGTCGCCAACCGCCCCGAGGGGGATTGGACGCTGTGGCACGAGGACGGGTCCCTGCGCGCGAGCGGCGCGTACGAGGCCGGCCTGCGCGTCGGCGAGTGGCAGCACGGGCCGCGGCCGGAGGGCGCGCAGGAAGCGGACCACGCGGATCGCGCGGATCAGGCGGACAAGCTGGATCAGCCGGATCAGCCGGATCAGTAGGTCGTCCTGTCGTCCTTGCGCTGCCATTCGCGCAGGGCGGCCAGGGCCTCGTCGCGCAGGAGCTCGGCGGACGGCAGGTCGCGCTCCAGGGCCGGGCGCGCCAGCTCGGCGTGGAAGCGCGCGTCGTCGAAGCCGGCCGCGGCCGCGTCCGCGCGCCGGGCTGCGAACCACAACCGGTCGAGCCGCGCCCAGAGGATCGCCCCCAGGCACATCGGGCACGGCTCGCAGCTCGCGTAGATCTCGCAGCCCGCCAGCGACCACGTCCCGAGCCGCGCGCAGGCCGCGCGGACGGCGATGATCTCGGCGTGGGCGGTCGGGTCGGCGAGCGACGTGACGCGGTTCTGGCCGCTGCCGACGACCTCGCCGGCCTTGACCACGACGGCCCCGAAGGGCCCCCCCAGACCGGCCCGCATCCCGTCGAACGCGAGCTCGATCGCGCGGCGCATGAACTGCTCGTCCGCCCCCAATCCGCCCGGATCGTATCCGTGGAAGAACCTGCCGGGTAGGTTCTTCCACGTGGGGTGCGGGGTCACGATCGTCCAGGCCGAGAACCTGGCCTGGCTGCGGGGAGTGGCGGACGGCTCGTTCGAGCTCGTGGTCATCGATCCGCCCTTCAACACGGGGCGCGAGCAGCGCCGCCGGCGGCTGAAGACCGTGCGCGACGAGGCGGGCGGCGACCGCACCGGCTTCGGCGGGAAGCGCTACCGCACCGAGGTGCAGGGCGAGCTCTCCTTCGCCGACCGCTTCGACGACTACCACACCTTCCTGCGCCGGCGCCTGGTCGAGGCCGTGCGCGTGCTGACTCCGACCGGCAGCCTCTTCGTGCACGTCGACCCGCGCGAGTCGCACTACGTCAAGGTCATGCTCGACGAGCTGCTCGGCCGCGAGTGCTTCATGAACGAGATCGTCTGGGCCTACGACTACGGCGCGCGCTCCAGGCGGCGCTGGTCGACCAAGCACGACGTCATCCTGTGGTACGCGCTCGACCCGCGGCAGGCGACCTACCGCTACGACGACATCGACCGCATCCCCTACATGGCGCCCGCCCTGGTGGGGGAGGAGAAGGCGCGGCGCGGGAAGACCCCGACCGACGTGTGGTGGCAGACGATCGTCAGCCCGACCGGGAAGGAGCGCACGGGCTACCCGACCCAGAAGCCCCTGGCGATCCTGGAGCGCATCGTGCGCGTGCACTCGAACCCGGGCGAGCGCGTGCTCGACTTCTTCGCCGGCAGCGGCACGACCGGCCTGGCGGCGGCGCGTCACGGGCGCTCGGCGGTGCTGGTCGACCGCTCGCCCGAGGCGCTGGCCGTCATGACCCGGCGCCTGGCGCAGTACCGGCCCCGGGTCGTCATCCAGGACGAGCCCGTTACGCGCGGGTGACCCGCGCCCGCACCCGGCCGAGCCCGGGGCCCGGCGCGGGGGTCCCTCGGCGCCTCGGGGGGGCCGTCAGCCGGAGCGCTCCGAGGCGGCACGGTTCTTGGCTTCCGCGCCGGACCCTCAGGCTAGAATCCCTCTCCGCGCCGTCCCCGATGCCCCACCCCCGCTCCCTTCGTCTCTGGATCGCCCCGGCTCTCGCCCTACCCCTGGCCCTCGCGCCCGGCTGCAGCGGCACGAGCCCCGGCCCCCGGAACGCGGTGCAGTTCCCCGCCTGGGAGGAAGAAGTCGAGGACTTCTCGGCCTGGCTCGATCCGCTCCCCGCCCCCGACCCCGGCCCGGTGCGCCTCGAGCGCGTCACCACCGCAGTGCCCTGGCCGCGCGGCCTGGCGCTGGTGGACGGCGAGCTGGTCGTCCTGGCGCGCGGGCGCCACCGCCGGGCCGGCGGGGTCGATCCCGCCGTCGCCGACCAGGCCGGGACGCTGTTCGCGGTCGATCCACAGATCAGCGAGCCGGTCGAGCCCGGGCGCGCGGCGGGCGAGGCGGTCAAGGGCAACGCGCGGCCGCTGGCCGGGCCGGTGCAGGGGCCCTTCCACCTGTTCGATCCAGACGCCGGGCCGCCGGCGGACGACGTCCTGATGGACCGTCCATACTGCACGCTGCGCTTCGACCCCGTCTCGCAGAACCTCTTCATCTGCGGCTTCAGCGGCGTCGACCTGGCGCAGGCGGAGTTCCGCAAGAACGCGACCGACTCGATCCACCGCTTCGACCTGCGCACGATGCGCTGGTACGCGGTCGAGATGCACGACGCCTCGGTCGTCCCGCTCGCGGCGCTCTCCTCGACCGTGTCGAACGAGTACTACCCGCACCACGATCCGCGTGCCAACCCTGCGCCGCACGGCTGGCTGAACGGCGGCGACGGCGCGCTGGTCGCGGGCCGGTACCTCTACGCCGTCGCGAAGGACAACCACCTGCTCGTCCAGTACGACCTGGATCGGATCCGCGCTGATCCCGACGCCGGCCCGCCAGCCAGCCGGGCGGTGCTCGGCAGCGCGATCGACGTGCGGCTTTGCGGTGAGGTGCGCACGATCGCCGCCTTCGGCCACAGCGCCCTGGCCGAGCACGACGGCTACCTGTACGTCGGCTTCCGGACTTCCTCGATCGTGCTGCGCTTCGCGCTCGACGAGACGGGCGACCTCGCGCGGCCGGCGGTGGGCGAGCTGATCGCGGTCTTCGATCCCTACCGCCCCGGCGCGAAATCGGCCAACCTGGTCGACCTGGCCTTCGATCGTTCGGGCGCGCTCCATGCCTCCTGCGCCACCGCCGGCGTGGTCTGGCGCATCGGCCGGCCCGATCCCGCGCGCGTCTTCAACGGCATGCTGGCGGGCGAGCACGCGAGCGCGAACAGGCCCTACGTGAGCCTGGCCGAGCTGTGCGGCACACCGAAGGCGAGCACCGGGAACATCCTGTTCGACGAGCAGGACCGGCTGTACGTGTGCTCGGGCAACTACGACAGCGGAACCGACCTGGCCGGTGTGATCTACCGCGCCGTGCCGGCGGAGCGATAGGCGCGGACGACGCCTTCCGCTCCCGCTCGCGCGGCGATCCGCGCCCGGGCCGGCGGCGATCGCCGCCGGCGCGGCCCTTGACGCCCGCGCTGGGGCAGGTACGCTACCGCGTTTCCAGAGCCCGCGCCGGGAGCCGGGCACTCGCGCCGGGGGACGTTCCCAGGAGCAGATCCCCCCTCCCGGCCGCCGCGAGGCCCCTTCCGCCCCGTCCTCCGCGCGCCCGCCGCCGGAAATCCGTCCATGTCCAGCGCCGCCCAGACCCGATCGCCCTCCGCCCAGAAGCGGGAGACCGCCCTCAGGGCCCACCGCAACATCGGCATCATGGCCCACATCGATGCCGGCAAGACGACGGTCACCGAGCGCGTGCTCTTCCTGACGCAACGCATCCACCGCACCGGTGAGGTCCACGACGGCGAGGCCACGATGGACTACCTGGCCGAGGAGCAGAAGCGCGGCATCACGATCCAATCCGCTGCGACCAGCTGCGAGTGGAACGGGCACTCGATCAACATCATCGACACCCCGGGGCACGTGGATTTCACGGCCGAGGTCGAGCGCTCCCTGCGCGTGCTCGACGGCGCCATCGCCGTGTTCGACGCGGTCAGCGGCGTCGAGGCCCAGTCGGAGACCGTCTGGCGCCAGGCGAACCGCTACGGCGTGCCGCGCATCTGCTTCATCAACAAGATGGACCGGGTGGGCGCCGACTTCGCAAAGGCCGTCGCCTCGATCCGCGAGCGCCTGGGCGCCCGGCCGGTTCCGATCCAGCTCCCGGTGGGCTCCGAGAAGGGCTTCCAGGGCGTGATCGACCTGGTGCGCATGCGCATGTGCGTCTTCCCCGATGACGGAGACGGGAAGACCTTCGACGAGCGCGAGATCCCGGCCGAGCTGCTCGACGAGGCGCGCGTGCACCGTCACGAGATGCTCGAGACCGCGGCCGAGTTCGACGAGGAGCTGCTGGACCTGTTCGTCGACGACGAGGAGGTCCCCGAGGAGCTCGTGCGCAGGGCTCTGCGGCGCGGCGCGCTCACGACCGAGATCACGCCGGTCCTGGCCGGATCGGCGCTGAAGCACAAGGGCGTGCGGTTCGTGCTCGACGCCGTGGTCGACTACCTCCCGAGCCCGCTCGACGTCCCGCCCGTGCGGGGCACGCACCCCGACACGGACGAGGAGCTCGTGCGCGAGCCCAGGGACGGCGAGCCGCTGGCGCTTCTGGTCTTCAAGACGATCGCCGAGCAGACCGGCGACCTGACCTTCGTGCGCGTGTACTCCGGCGTGCTCGAGAAGGGCGTCAAGCTGCTCAACCCGCGCACGGGCCGCAACGAGCGCATCAGCCGCCTGGTCAAGATGCACGCCAACAAGCGCGAGCAGGTCGAGCGCGTGCCCGCCGGCGAGATCGCGGCCGTGATCGGCCTCAAGCAGACGGTCACCGGCGACACGCTGTGCGACCCGGACGCCCCGATCGCCTTGAGCAAGATCGTCTTTCCCGACGGGGTCGTCTCGATGGCGGTCGAGCCCGCCCGCAGCCAGGACCGCGACAAGCTCTCGGAGTGCATCGGGCGGCTGATGCGCGAGGACCCGACCTTCCGCTCCCAGACCAACGAGGCGACGGGCCAGCTCATCGTCTCCGGAATGGGCGAGCTGCACCTCGAGGTGATCCTCAACCGCATCCAGTCCGACTACCAGGTCAGCGTGCGCACCGGCCGTCCGAGGGTCGCCTACAAGCAGCGCCTCGCTGCCACGCGCGACACCGAGGCGCGCTACATCCGCCAGAGCGGCGGCCGCGGGCAGTACGCCGTGGTGAACGTGCGTTTCGAGGTCGTCGCGACCGAGCGCGGCGAGTTCGAGTTCCAGGACGAGGTCAAGGGCGGCAACGTCCCGCGCGAGTACATCCGCTGTGTCGAGGCGGGCCTGCGCGAGGTGTTCGTGAGCGGCGGCACCCTCGGCTACCCATTCGTCAACGTGCGCGCCACGCTGCACGACGGCAAGGCGCACGAGGTCGACTCCAGCGAGCTGGCCTTCCACAACGCCGGCGTGCTGGCCTTCCGGCAGGCGATGGCGGACAACATCGTGCTGCTCGAGCCGATCATGAAGATCGAGGTGCGCGTGCCCGAGGAGTTCCTGGGCGCCGTCGTGGGCGACCTGAACTCGCGCCGCGGCGAAGTGAACGCGGTCGACGCCCAGGACGACCAGCGCGTCGTGCGCGGCTTCGTTCCCATCGCCGAGATGTTCAACTACGCCTCCGGCCTGCGCGGCGCCACTCAGGGCCGCGGCACGCACTCGATGGAGTACCACGAGTACCGCGATCTACCCCAGTCCTTGGCGGAGAAGGTGCTGAAGGAGGAATAGCGGCACGCGCGGCGCGCTCCGCTCTGCTACCATCCTGCGCGCCATGACCAGTACCGCCCGCCGTCGTTGGTCCCGGGAGCTCGACCTGATGATCGACGGGGTCGCCTTCGATGTTCGGGGCCCCGCGCTGATCCACGGCTACGACCCGCCGGCCGGCGGGATGTGGGTCGACGACGTCATTCCCGGCAAGCTCGGTGCGCTCGACCGGAACAGCGGGGAGACGATGTGGTTCTCTCCCTGCGAGGTCGGCTACGGCCGCGGCTTCGGGGCGGGCTTCGGCGGTGTCGAGGAGGTCATCGTGCTGGGGCCGAGCGCGGGCGGGCCGCGCGTCGTGCGCATGGCGCGCGACACGGGCGAGCTGCTCGGCGTGGAGAGCATCGGCGAGCTCGACCAGGCCCTGGTGTTCGAGGACATCTGCGTCTGCTCCAGCGCCAGGCGCGTCTTCGCGGTCTCGACCTCGATGATGAGCGAGGTCTGGGAGTACTCGCGCGAGGGTGAGCGCTACCACCACATCGGGCGCTGCGGAGAGCGCGTGCTCGTCGCAACCAGCAGCCTGAAGACCCGCCGCCACGGCGTTCTCGCGCTGGACACCGTCAGCGGCGAGCCGGTCGGGGCGCTGGTCCAGACCGTGCTGCCGGTCATCCACGGGCTGGCGACCGATCGTTCCGAGGCCTCGGTCCTGACCGCGGACCTGTCGGCGGCCCTCCCGCCGGAGCTCGCCGCCCAGTACCTGGGCGACCTGTCGAAGTGCGAGGAGGAGAGCGGCGTCGAGGTCCTGACGGACACGCTCTCGCTCCTGGGCTTGTCGACCATCGCGCCGGAGGGCGAAGCCGGATCCTGGTACGAGATCCTCTCGACCGGCCCGGTCGAGGCCGTGCCCGAGGTCAGCATCGCCGCCGACAGCGGCAAGCTCTACGTGGTGCGCGGCGCCCTGCTGGAGGTGCGCGACCTCCTCACCGGCCGCATCCTCGGCGACTGGACGATCCCCGGACTCGACGAGCAGGTCGCCTGGCGGGTCTGCGATGGCGCGGGGCTCCTGGCCGAGGAACATCGCGTGTCCGTCTTCGAGCTGCCGGCCTGACGACCGGTGCTCGCGAGAGCGCGCCGTCCGGCCGGGGGCGCCGCTTCTTCGCGTGCGCTTGACCGCGCGAGCGCGGAGCGCACAATCTGTCCCTGCGATGGCCGCGGAAAAGACCGAGCAGACGGTGGACGAGGACGGGCTGGCGCTCCAGAAGTACGTCAGCACGGTGCTGGTGGTCGTGCCCGACCTGGGCTTCGACGACCAGGCGCTGCGTCACGCACGCTCCTGCCTGTACAACGTGCACGTCGGCACCCGCACGGTCTCGACCGAATCGGAGCAGCCCGTGATGGGCCGGCTGCAGGATGAGTTCCAGGTCGACGGCGGCGTCAGCGGCGAGACGATGGAGCCCTACGCGGGCGTCGTCTTCGTCGGCTGCGAGCGCGAATCGGGCTTCCTCGACCAGCCCGACGTACAGCGGCTGGCGCGCGAGGCCGCCCAGGCCGGCAAGGTGATCGGAGCCTGGGGGCGCTCGGTGGCCGTGCTGGCGCGAGCGGGCGTGCTCGCCGGGCGCCGCGTCACCGGTCATCCCGCAGTGGCCGGCGAGGTGCGCCGCGCTGGCGGCCGGTACAGCGGGCGACAGCTCGAGCGCGACGGGACCCTCGTGACTGGCCTCGACGAGGCGGTGGGAATGCGCCTTGGCAAGTCCCTCGCGCAGGTCGTCGGCATCTGAGGCGCCGGCGCGAGCGGCCGGGTGCCGCCGCGACGCGCGAATGCCCGCGGGCTCGCCCGAAAGGATGCCCTTGACGCGGAACCTGGCGGCCACCGCGTCCGTCCATCCTCGACCCGGGCCTACGTCGCCCGACGCAGGCCCCGCCGAGCGTGTACAATTCCACGCGGGTGCCGCCTGGTGACCCGGAGCGCACCCGAACGCACCTGACGTACCCGAATCCGCCCGAGCGACCTCGGGCCCGACCGGCCGCGGCACGATGCCACGACCGTGATCGGCCTCGACTCGAGCCGCACCGGCCAGCGGGCCGGCCGCGCGCACATCCCACGAACCCTGGAAGGAACTGGGGGATCGACCGTGACCGCAACTCCGATCCTGGACACCCTGGCTCGCGAGTTCAAGACGAGCGCCGAGCACGTGCACAACGCGCTCGAGATGCTCGACGCAGGACTCAGCCCGCCCTTCATCGGACGTTTCCGACGCGCGGCCGTCGGCTCGCTGTCCGAGAGCATGGTCCGCCGCCTGCAGCGCCGCCGCGACGAGCTGGACGATCTCGACCGCCGGCGCGGCACCATCCTGCGGCTGCTCGAGCGCGAGGAGGGCGTGACGGAGCACGTGCTGGCCTCGATCCGCTCCTGCATGGACCGCTTCGAGCTCGAGGACCTGTTCCTGCCGCACCGCCGTCCGGAGCCCGAGGTGCAGCTCGCTCTCGACCGCGGGTTGGGGGTGCTCGCGGACCGGCTGGTCGAGCCAGTGCTCCCGGCCGGGCCCGAGCAGCCCGAGTCGCCCGCGGAGGTCGGCGAGGAGCAGGCGGCGGCCGGGACCCGCGCGGCCACCGCGCTCGCGCAGGGCGTCGAAGCTCTCCAGGACGAAGCACAGAAGGCCGAGGACGGGAAGAGCGAGGCCGAGCAGGCCGAGGCCGCGCTCGGCGTCGATTGCGAGCCGGCGCCCGCCTCGGCGCCGGCGCGCATCGAGGCCGACCTGGCCGGCGTCGAGCGCGCCGTGCTCACCCCGGAGCTCGCGCGGCTGTGCGCGCCCTTCGTGTCGCCGGACAAGGGCATCCACAACGAGAGCGAGGCGCTGGCCGGGGCCGTGCGCATCCTCTCCGACCGCCTGGGCCGCAACACGCGCTTGCGCGGCTCGCTGCGGCACATGATGCGCAAGCACGGGGTGCTGAGCGTGCGCGCCACCGTCGACGAGAGCAGGGCCGGTCGCTTCCGCTCGCTGTTCAAGACCCGTCAACCGATGCGCCAGCTCCAGGGGCACCGGCTCCTGGCGATCCGCCAGGCGCAGAAGGAACGCGTGCTGACGGCGCGCATCAGCGTCGATCGCAAGCAGGCGCTCGACAAGGTGCGCAACGCGCTCTGTCGTCACCCCGACCCCGCCTGCGCTGGCGTGCTCGACGAGGTGTGCGCGCGGGCGCTCGACTACCGGCTGCTGCCCATGATCGAGGAGGACATCCGCCTCGAGCTCAAGGAACGCGCTGATGCGGAGGCGCTGCGCTTCCTCTCGCAGCACCTGCGCCAGCTCCTGCTGACGCCGCACCTCGCGCGCCGGATGCCCGTCGCGGGCCTCGACGTGAACGCCAAGGGCGACTGGACGCTGGCCTTCGTCGACGAGCACGGAGCCGTCAGCGGCGAGGAGGTCCGCGTCGAGACCGGCGACAAGGGCGTCGCGACCCTCGCAGCCGAGCTGCTCGCGATCCTGAAGGACCGCGACGTCCACTGTATCGCGGTCGGCAACGGCAAGGGCTCACGCGCGGCCCTGGGGCGGATCCGCGCCGCCCTGCGCGCCGCCCAGGTCGACGCGTTCGTGTCCATCGTGAACGAGGCCGGAATCTCCAGCTACGCCAACTCGGAGCTCGCGCGCAAGGAGCTCTCCGAGCGCCCCGTGCCCGCGCGCATGGCCGTCAGCCTCGCGCGGCGCTTGCAGGACCCGATGAACGAGCTGCTCAAGGTCGACCCGCGCCACCATGGCCTGGGCTCGGAGCAGGGTCTGGTCAGCAAGGCCAACGTGCGACGCACCTTCCGCGAGACGATCGAGTCGTGCACGGCCCACGTGGGCTGTGACGTCAATCGCGCCACGCCGCAGTTCCTGGCCGACCTGCCGGGGCTCGATCGCGAGACCGCCGAGCGCATCGTCGCGCGCCGGTCCGAGCGGCCGATCCAGAGCCGGGAGGAGCTGCGCGACGAGGGGCTCCTGAGCGAGGCGCAGTGGACCAGCGCCAGCGCGTTCCTGCGCGTCTACGGGTCTTCGGAGCCGCTCGACCGGACGAGCCTGCACCCCGAGCAGTACCCGCTCGCGCGGCGCGTGCTCGAGAGCGTGGCCGGCAGCGTGCACGAGGGACTCGGCCGGCCCGGCGTCACCCGCGGCCTGCGGCGCGAGGACTTCGGGATCGACGAGGACACCTGGCGCGACCTGGTGCGCGAGCTGGCCCACCCGGGGCGCGACCCCCGGCTGAGGATCCACAGGCCTGAGCTGCTGGAGCCCGACACCGACCCGGTGCGGCTGGTCAAGGACCGGGTGATCGAGGGCGTCGTGTCGAACGTGGCCAGCTTCGGCGTGTTCGTCGACGTCGGGCTGGAGCAGGACGCCATGATCCACATCAGCGAGGTGTCCGATCGGTACGTGCGCGACGCGCGCGAGCTGATCAGCGTCGGCCAGGTCGTGCGCGCGCGCATCCTGGACGGGAGCGGTCCGCGCCTGACGCTCTCGCTCAAGAACGTCCCGCGCGAGCCGCGCGGCGGGCGTGGCGGCGAGCGCGGCGGCGAGCGCGGCAGCGAGCGCGGCGGGCGCCAGGACGGCCGCGGCCGCGGGCGGGACGAGCGTGGCCGGCGCGACGAGCGCCCGCAGACCAACACCAACCTGCGCGCCGCCCAGACTCGCCGCGACGGGCTCGGCGCCGGCTCCGGCTCGGCCGGAAGGCGCGGGTTCGGCGGCGGCTCCGGGCGCGGCGCGGGTCGAGGGCGAGGGCGCGAGGGCGGCCGCTACGAGCGCGAGGAGCGTGTCGACGTGTCCGAGGTCAACCAGGCCGAGCGCCGGCCCGTCAACAATCCCTTCGCCGCCTTCTTCAAGGATGCGCGGGCCGACGGCGGCGCCGGCGCGGAAGAGCGGCCGATGGGGGTGACCGGGCCCGAGTCAGTCGGACCGGCGGCGGCCTGCGAGGAGCCGATGCGGTCCGAGCCGACCGAGCCGTCCGAGCCGTCCGCCCAGCCCGCCCAGCCCGCGCAGCCCGCGCAGCCCGAGCGGGCCGAAGACCCGAAGCGGTCCGCCCGGCCTCAGGACGCCGAGGAGCCGGAGGCCTCCTCGGAGCCGGTCGAGAAGCTCCCGTAGCCGGACACGGCGCGCGCCGCCCGCACCCCGATCAGGTCCCGCTCAGCGCGGGCATGGCCTGCAATCCAACTCGAGCGGACCCGGGCCCGCGCTGAGTTTCTGTTGGCGGGGGAGGCGGACCCTCCCCCGCACCGGCCGCGACCCGCGGCCTCCCCCTCCTCGCCGCCCGATGGGCGGCGCGGCGCCTCCGGCGTCGTAGCTCAGGTCCCTCTCCGGTCGTCGTGCCCGGCGCGGTCGATCCGTTCCGCGAGACCTTCGCCGTCGAACGGACCCTGCTCCCAGGCGGGGTTGCGACCCGGCATCGGCGGCGGGGTGCGATCGAGATCGAGGTCGAAGGCGCTCGCGCTCGGGTGCGCGCCGTCGTGCGCCCCGTCCTGCGTGGTCGGGCGGTACTCGCCGAAGTCGTCCAGGTCGTCGAGCAGGCCCAGCGAGCGGTCCTCCGCCGCCTCGGGCGCGCCGCCGATCTCCTCCTCGAGCGTCACCAGGACTTCGAGCTCCTCCACCTCGGGCGCGGCATGGGCCGTCGCCGAGGCGCGATCGGGCCAGTGCTCGTCGCGGCGCGGCAGGATCTCGTGCTCGCCGGGCAGGTCGATGAGGTCCTCGACCGGCCCCGAACGTTGCGTGCCCAGCTCCTCGAGCCAGGCCACGATCTGGCGCCGGGTCGCGTCGAGCTCGCGGTCCAGGCCCATCAGGCGATCGGCGAAGTGCTGGCTCTGCTCCTGCAGGCCCTGCTCGAGGCGCCGGCCGAGCTGATCGAGGCTGGCGGCCATGCGGTAGACCGGGTCGTCGCCGGGGGAGGTGGCCGCCTCCGTTTCCGCCGCCTGCGCGATCTCCGTCATTTGCCGTTGAGACTCTCTCAGCGCCAGGAGCTCGCGGTGCACGACGGCCAGGCCCTTGCGCATCGCCCCGAAGCTCTGCAGCAGCCGCCGGCCGGCGTGCTCGTCCTGCGCGGCGCCCGCCAGGCCGCGACTGATCGCCGCCAGCGCCAGCCCCAGCCCGAGCACCGTCGTTCCGGCGGCGAGCGGCGCGCCGGCCGAGATGCCCATGCTACCGAGCTTCTTCGCGATCCAGGTCGCCTCGGGCCCCAGCGGGCCGGCCCACGCCAGGGCCGCTCCCGACGCGATGGCGGCGATCCCGGCCAGGGACATCAGGGCGGCGGTGGCACGACCGTGGCGCCGGGACCTCGATCCCGTGCGCGTCGTGACGTCGTGCGTGCTCGGCCCTCGGGTGGTGCTCATGCTGCGCTCCCTGCGTTCCCTGCGGGTCCGCGGGTCCGCGACCCGCCCGTGCACGAGGTCGACCCGCGGTCGACTCCCGACCTGCCTCCTGCCCGCTCCAGGTGGCCCGTCGTGGTCAGGATTCGGGTGCCGGCGCCCCCGATCTTGAGCCAATCCGGACCCCCGGCCGACCTGCCGGGCGAGTGCGCCCCGGCCCTCGCTCGTGGCCCTTTTGCCGCGCGCAGTCCGAGTGTAGAGTCGGGTCCTCCACGCGCAGGAGCGGGACCCGCGGGCGCTGCCTCCCGCCCGACTCCGCACCGGGAGAGCGCTGGAAGATGGCGAAGGCGAGGAAGATCACGGGCACCCCGGTCGCGCCCGGTCTGGCGATGGGGCCGGTGCACGTGGTGCGCGCCACGCCGCGCGGCGTCCCGGCCTGGTCGATCCGCGAGTCCGAGATCGAGGACGAGATCGCGCGCCTGGAGTGCGCGCTGGGCGCGGTGGTCGCGCACCTGGACGCCCGCCGCGCCGCGGTCGCGGCGCACACCAACGAGCGGGATGCCGAGATCCTCGCCCTCCACCGCGTCATCCTGCAGGATCCCTCGGCCCTCGAGCGCGTGGAGGCCCGCATCCGGGAGGAGCGCGTCAACGCCGAGGTCGCCGTGCAGTCCCTGATCGCCCACCTCGAGCGCGCGGTCGGCGCGCTCGAGGGCGACAATGTTCGCGGCTACGGCGCCGACATGAGCGACCCGTGGCGGAGCGTGCTCGACGAGCTCATGCAGAGCGAGCGCGAGGAGCTGCGCTCCAAGGGGGAGCTGGTCGTGCTGGCCGCCTCCGAGCTCACGCCGCACGTCGTGACCTTCCTCGATCGCGAGCGCGTGCTGGCCGTGGTGACCGAGAGGGGGGGGCGCTTCTCGCACGGCGCCGTGCTCGCCCGCTCGCTCGGATTCCCCTGCCTGGTCGAGGTGCCCAATCTCCTCTCGCGACTCGAGCAGGGCATGCGCGTCATCGTCGACGGCGACCGCGGGACGCTGCAGCTCGAGCCGGGCGAGGAGGACGTCGACGTCTTCCTCGAGCGCCGCCGGCGCCGGCTGGCGCGGCTCGAGGCCCTGGCGGTGAACGCCGCCATGCCGGCCATCACGCCCGACGGCCGCCGCTTCTTCGTGCAGGTGAACGTGGAGAGCCTGCGCGACCTCGACACCTACCAGATCACGCACACCGACGGCATCGGTCTGCTGCGCACCGAATTCCTGTACCTCGAGCGCAGCCAGTTCCCGTCCGAGGAGGAGCAGTACCGCCTCTACCGCCGTGCGGTCGAGCGCCAGCAGGGTCGGCCGGCGACGCTCCGCACGCTCGACATCGGAGGCGACAAGCAGCTTCCGTACTTCAAGACGCCGCACGAGGTCAACCCGCAGCTCGGCTGGCGCGGGCTGCGCGTGTCGCTCGAGTGGCAGGACCTCCTGCGGGTCCAGCTACGGGCGGCCCTGCGCGCCAGCGCCCACGGCAAGCTGCAGATCCTGCTGCCGATGGTGACCTCGGTCGAGGAGGTGCGGCAGACGCACGAGATCTTCGACGGCGTGAAGGCGCAGCTCCTCGAGCAGGGCTACGAGATCGCCGAGGAGGTCCCGGTGGGGCTGATGGTCGAGGTCCCCTCGTCGGTCCTCATCCTCGACCTGCTGCTGGCCGAGGTCGACTTCGTCAGCGTCGGCACGAACGACATGACGCAGTACGTGCTGGCCGCCGACCGCGACAACCCGTGGGTCTCGCGCCTGTACGATCCGCTGCACCCGGCCGTGCTGCGGGCGTTGCAGCACGTGGCCACGACGGCGAACGCGGCGGGCAAGCACTGCTCGGTGTGCGGCGAGATGGCGGGCGACTACGCGACCGCGCTGCTGCTGCTCGGAATGGGCTTCGACGGGGTCAGCGTCGCGCCGAACTTCGTGTCCGAGGTCAAGTACGCGGTGCGGGAGACGTCGCTGGTCGAGGCGCAGGAGCTGGCGCGCGAGGCCTTGACGCGCAGCGTGGGCACCGAGATCCACCGCCTGCTCGAGCAGGCGCGCCGCCGGTTGCACGAGCGCGGAATGCGCCAGGCCGCGGCCGCGGCCGATCCCCCGTCCGAGCAAGGAGAGGAGGTCTAGTTGCGCCCCGTGCTCGCGCTCGGTCGCCAAATGCGGCCGCTCTGGTAGACTCGTGGTCGAGGAAGGAGGAGTGAGGGTGCGCGGATCCAGGTGGGGACGAGAGAAGCCCGACCGACCCCGCCGGGGCCGTTGGTCCCCGGCCGAGGTCGCCCGCCTGCAGGAGCTCTACGGCTTGCGGGACGACGAGTCGATCGCGAGGGAGCTCAACCGTCCCGTCGCCAGCGTGAGGAAGACGGCCGAGAGCCTCTTTCCGATGGCGACGCGCACGGGGCCGTGGACGGCGAAGGACGTGCTCGCGCTCAAGCGCTACCTCGGCGCGACGACCCACGAGGTGATCGCCCGCGTGCTGGGGCGCACGCCCGAGGAGGTGCGCAAGCAGATCACCGAGCTGAAGCGGCTCCAGAGCGCGCGCAGGTGGACGCAGGAGGAGATCGCCGAGCTCAAGCGTCTCTACGGGAGGCGCAGCGACGAGGACGTGGCGATCATCTTCGGGCGCTCGCTCGAGTCGATCCGCAAGCAGGCGCGTCGACTCTGCCTGGCCAAGGACAAGGCCTTCCTGCGCAAGCTCGGCGGCGCGTCCGCCACCTCCATGCCGCGCTGGTCGGCCGACGAGATCGAGCGCTTGACGGAGCTGTACTCGAGCTACTCCAACCTCGAGATCGCCCAGATCCTCGACCGCTCGGTCAAGAGCGTCGTCTCCAAGGCCCACCACCTGGGCCTGCGGAAGCACCGCGCGCGCCTCCAGGAGATGGGCCGCGAGAACGTCAGCCGGCGCTACGACAAGCACGAGAAGCACGGCGAGGCCCGCTGAGCGGCTGAACCGGGGGGGTCCGCCTTCCGTTGCCTTTTGGCGCTTCGCCTGGCGGCGCTGCAGCCCGCTCGCTCCGCTCGCTTTCACCAGATGCGCTCCGCCTCGAGCGTGCAGGCGCCCATCTGGTCCTGGACCGTGCCGGTGATGCACAGCGGCCCGAACTCGGCCAGACGATGGCCGTCGCGCCGGTAGACGGGGGGGAAGAGCACCACCTCCGCCAGCCCGCTCACGTCCTCGAGCGTCAGGAAGCGCATCCACTGGCCGTTCGACGTGCGCACGCGGCGGGTGGCCGCGGGCCAGCCGCGCAAGGTGACGCGGCCGCCGCGGTAGCGCGCGATCGATGCGCACGCGACGGGGTGCACCGGGCGCGGGCCGGCGCGCCGCGGCGGGGGCGCGACGGACGGGGCGGGCAAGAGCGCGATGCGCTCGTCGGCCGGGCAGGGGAAGATCGCGCTGGGGTGGTCGCGCACCGTCAGCCCGAGCAGCTCGTACTCGAGCGCGCCGCGCTCCTCGCGCGCGGTGTCCGGCAGCCCCGGCAGCACCAGCGCCGGCGCCTCGGGCGCGGGGAACAGCAGCGCGCTCTCGCCCGGTCGCAGGAGCGCGTCGCCCAGCCGCGCGCCCGGGCGCCAGCCCGCGCCGGGCGCGCGCGCCGCCAGCACGCGCTGGCCGAGGCGGCTCTCGGGCGTCGCCTCGCAGGCGGCCAGCCCGGCCGCGTCGAGCGGCGCGCCGCCGGTGCGCGCGCGGTCGCGCGGCGGGCGCAGTTGCGGCGTGCGCAACAGGTGCAGGCGCCACAGGAGCTCGGGCCGCGTGCGGTCGAAGGCGTCGAAGGCGCCGCACTGGATCAGGCTCTCGGTCTCGTCGGTGTGCGCGTGCGTGCGCTCGAGGAAGTCGGGCAGCGACAGGAAGGCCCCGCGCTCCGCGCGCTGCTCGAGCAGCGCCTCGAGCGTGCGGCGCGAGAGGCCCTTCACGATCCCCAGCCCCACCCGCAGCGCGGGGCCGTCGTCGCGCCACTCGACCGCGAACTCCTCGGCGCTCTTGTTGACGTCCGGCGGCAGGATCGCGACGCCCATGCGGCGCGCCTCCTCGACGTAGACGCGCCGGGCGTAGTAGCCGGTGTCGCTGCGCAGGAAGGCCGCCATGTACGCGGCCGGGTGGTGCGTCTTGAGCCACACGGCGCGGTAGGCGATGCGCCCGTAGGTGACCGCGTGGGCCTTGCAGAAGCCGAAGGAGGCGAAGTTCGCGACGAGCTCCCACGCGCGCCGCGCGTCCGCGCGCGCGACGCCCTCTCCGGCGCAGCCGGCGAGGAAGCGCGCGCACAGGTGCTCGAGCTCGCCCGCGTCGCGCTTCTGCAGCGCGCGCCGCAGCAGGTCGGCCTCGGCCAGCTCCATCCCGGCCAGGGTGGCCGCCACCTGCATGACGTCCTCCTGGTAGAGCATCACGCCCTGGGTGTCCCACAGCACGTCGGTCAGGAGCGGGTGCGGCGGCCGCGGCTCTTCGAGCCCGCGCAAGCGGCGCACGTAGGCGTCCTTCATGCCCGAGGCCGCCGGCCCCGGACGGATCAGGGCCACGGCCTGGATGACGGCGTCCATGTCCTGCGCGCCGGTCTGTTGCAGCAGGTTGCGCATGCCCGGCGACTCGACCTGGAAGCAGCCGACCGTGCGCCCCTCGCGCAGCGTGCGCGCCGTCTGCGGGTCGTCCTCGGGGAGCGCCTCGAGGTCGACCTCGACGCCGCGCGCGCGCAGCTCGCGCAGGCAGTCGTCGATCACCGTCAGCGCGCGGTTGCCGAGCAGGTCCATCTTGACCAGACCGAGCGCCTCGACGCCGTCCTTGTCTAGCTGGGTCACGACCACGCCCTTGGCCGCGCGCTGGCAGGCGACGAAGTCGGTGATCGGTCCGGGCGCCACGACCACGCCGCCGGGGTGCAGGCCGAAGTGCCGCGGCGCGTCGAGCAGGCCTTCGACCGCCCGCAGCACCCGCTGCCAGCGCGGGTCGTCGAAGGGAAAGCCGCGCGCCTCGGGGCTGGCGCGCAGGGCGCGCTCGGCCGACGTGGCCGCCGCCGCGTCCGGGCTGCTCTCGGCTCCGTCGAAGAGTCCCGCGGGAACGTGCCCCGGCAGCGCACGCGACCAGCGCTTGACCTCGACCGGCGGGATGCCCTCGACCAGGGCCGTCTCGCGGAAGGCGGCGCGCAGGCCGAAGCAGTTCAGGGTCGAGATCATCGCCGTGCGCTCGGCGCCGAACAGCTCGTAGACGTGCTCGATCACCTGGTCGCGCCGGCGCCAGCAGAAGTCGAGGTCGATGTCGGGCCGGTCGCGGCGCGCGGGGTTGAGGAAGCGCTCGAAGATCAGCTTGTAGCGCAAGGGGTCGGCGTCGGTCATGCCGAGGCAGTAGGCCACCAGGCTGTCGGCCGCCGAGCCGCGCCCGACGCTGGGGATGCCCTCGCCGCGCGCGTAGTCGACGATGCGCTTGACGAGCAGGAAGTAGGGCGCGAAGCCGAGCCGCTCGATGGTCGTGAGCTCGTAGTCGAGCCGGCGCACGACCTCCGGCCGCAGCGGCCGGTAGCGGCGCTGCGCGCCGTCGAAGGCGAGGCCGCACAGCCGCGAGTACGCCGTCTCGCCCGGCGCGAGCTCGACCTCGGGGAAGAGCACCCCCCCCAGCGGCGGCGCGTAGCGGCAGCGCTCGGCCACCTGGAGCGTGCGCGCGACCATCGCCGGCGCAGTGCCGTCCCGCGCGCGTCCCCACGGGCCGCGGACGTCCGGCAGGCCGGCGTACAGCGCGCGCATCTCGGCCGGCGCCGGCAGGTGCGCCGGCTCTTCGGCCAGCCAGGCCGCGGGCAGGTCGCACAGGAGCGCGTTGTGCTTGATCGCGACGCGCACGCGGTGGGCGCGCGCGCCGGCCGGGAGGGCGTGGTACACGTCCGGCGCGGCGACCGTCGCGAAGCCGGTCGCGCGCGCCGCTTCGATCAGCTCCGCCGCGGGCACGGCGCGCGCCGGCGGGGGAGTCTTGGGCGGCTCGAGCGGCTCGTCCGCGCCGTCCTCCGCTGCGTCGTCCGCGTCGACCGCGGCGGTGCGCGCCGGCCGCGGCGGCGCGAGGTGCGTGTTGCGCGTCCTCGCCGCGCGCCGTGCGCGCCCGCCCGGCGCGCGGGCGGCGAGCGCGGCGGGCGAGATCGCCGCCAGCGCGCGCTCGGGCGCGACGCGCCCCATCAACCCCAGCAGGAGGCGCGGGTGGTCGACCAGGTAGATCAGGCCCTCGGCGTGCTCGACCGCCGCGCGCACCAGGTCGAAGTCCTTCTCGGGCGTGCCGAGGTCCGCGCCGTGGCGCCCCGGATCGCGTCCGAGCCGGCGCGCGGAGACGAGCTTCAGGAGGTTCTTGTAGCCGCGCTCGTCCTCGACCAGGGCCACGATGCGCCCCGGCTCGCCGCGCGGGTCGGAGAGCTCGGCCGCGACGATCGGGCGCACGCCGCTCTCCTGCGCCGCCCGCAGGAAGTCGACCAGTCCCGCGGTCGAGTCGACGTCCGCCAGCGCCAGCGTCGAAAGGTCGAGCGCCGCCGCGCGCCCGACCAGCGCCGCCGGCGGATCGACCCCGGTCAGGAGCGAGTGGTGGCCGTGGGCGCGCAGGGGGACATAGGACGATGCGGTGTCAGGCACGTTCCCACCCCCCGTTGTCGAAGTCGATGGCGCGAGGGGACGAGAAGGTTCCGGACACCGTACCGTCACTGGTTGAGCGACGGCGTGCGCAGCCGGAAGCCGTCGGGTCCGAGCTCGCAGATGCGCGCCACGGGCAGGCTGGCGCCGCGCAGGATGCGGCCGAAGCCCAGCCGCGCGCGCAGCGTGTCCAGCGCGCGGTCGAGCCGGCGCCGGCGGTCGGCGTCGCCGAACAGCGCGCCCTGCCAGCCGGGGCTCGGCGACAGGCCCAAGAGCGTCAGGCCGACGCGCTTGGTGAGCGCGCGCCGGCGCGGCAGCTCGCGCAAGAGCGCGCGCGCGTGGCGCCAGAGCGCGTCGGTCGAGTCGCTCGGCCGCTCGAGCGCCCGGCGCACGCGGCGCGATACGGTGTCAGACACCGAATCGCCGCGCGTGTCGACGTAGGCGAGCGTCACCTCGAGCGAGGCGGCCTGCAGCCCGTGGGCGCGCAGCTTGTGCGCCGCGCGCTCGACCAGGTAGGAGAGCATGGCCTCGACGATCTCGCGCGCTCCCTCCTCGGGCTCGAAGGTGCTGATGCGCTGGATCGAGCGCGGGGCGCGCACGCGCAGCGTCCCGTCGCGGCCCTCGGGCGTGTAGGTGGCCTCGACCGGCTCGGGGTCGATGCCGCGCGCGCGCTCGTACAGGACGAGCCCGAGCGGACCGAAGCTGGCGAACAGCACCTCGCGCGAGACGAGCGCCAGCTCGCCGACGGTGCGGATG
>Ga0326597_10001463_pt1 | contig 38225 bp, 36 predicted proteins | sample RVTome_12_FD_203789 | JGI IMG/M metagenome (GOLD analysis project Ga0326597, IMG submission 203789) | Soil microbial communities from uranium-contaminated site in the Upper Colorado River Basin, Wyoming, United States - RVT100D185 | ecosystem: Environmental > Terrestrial > Soil > Contaminated >... | reverse complement strand
GACGGAACGGCGGGGCCATCTTGTTCTTGGCCACCTTGACCTTCACCCGGTTGCCCACGCTGTCGGCACCGTCCTTGATGGTCTCGATGCGCCGGATGTCGAGACGGACCGACGAGTAGAACTTGAGCGCTCGCCCTCCCGGCGTGGTCTCAGGTGAACCGAACATCACACCGATCTTCTCCCGGAGCTGGTTGATGAAGACAGCGGTGGTCCTCGACTTGTTCAAGGTGCCGGCCAGCTTGCGCAGCGCCTGGGACATCAAACGGGCCTGGAGACCGACATGGGTATCGCCCATCTCACCCTCGATCTCGGCCCGAGGCACCAGAGCGGCCACCGAGTCGATCACCAGCACATCGAGGGCCCCGGAGCGGATCAGCATGTCGGCGATCTCCAACGCCTGCTCCCCGGTGTCGGGCTGGGAGATGAGCAGCTCGTCGACGTCGACCCCGATCGCCTTGGCGTAGATCGGGTCGAGGGCATGCTCGGCGTCGATGAAGGCGGCGATCCCCCCGTTGCGCTGTGCCTCGGCCACGATATGGAGGGCGAGACTGGTCTTGCCCGAGCTCTCCGGCCCGTAGAGCTCGACGATCCGACCCCGGGGCACGCCGCCGATGCCCAGCGCCAGGTCGAGGGAGAGGGCGCCGGTGGAGATGACGTCCACCTTCCTGTTGGCCGCCTCCCCCATCTTCATGATGGCCCCCTTGCCGAACTGACGCTCGATCTGGCTGACCGCCATGTCCAGGGCTTTGTCTCGTTCCATCTTCGACTCCTTCCTCGACTCCCTCACTCGGGCTCCTAACGACGGTCAACGTATATGCGGGCTGTGACAGGAATCCCTGTCCGCCCGGATACTAGACCGAACAGGTGTTCGTGATGGTGATTTACCGACCCAGGGGGAATGTTTCAAGGGGCTCGTACCTGACCCCGCCTCGCCCGGGATGAGTCTTGTAGACCACGATCGACCGAACACGCCATCCGATGTCGGCCCCGGGAAACTCGTCGACCAGCCGGCTCACGTCCTCGGGGGGCCGCACCCGGCTCAGGGTGAGGTGGGCGCGGAAGGGCCGTTCCTCGGGAGCACAGCCGGCAGCCTGGGCCGCTTCTTCGGCTTCGGCCGCCAACTCTTCGAGCCGGCCGTGGCCCTTGGACACGGCAAGCCAGATCACCGTGGCGCTCCGGGGCCGGGGGAATGCGCCCATCTCCCCGAGCCCGACATCGAACTCGGGCCCTAGCTCGGTCCCGTCGAGCGCGGCGAGCAATCGCTCATAGGACACTTCGTCGGTGCCTCCCAGGAAGCGAAGGGTGACGTGCCAGTTCTCGGGCGGTACCACCTTCCCCGGCAGCGCGCCCGGCCCGAGACGGTCGGCCAGCGCCATCCGAACCTCGTCGGGCAGCGGCACCGCCACGAAGAGACGGCCTAGTGGTCTGCCTTCCACCATTTGCCGATGAGGGCGAGCCGGGTCAACTGGAGGGCGGCCGCCGTGGCGTAGGTTCGAACCCGCTCCCGGTCACCGGTGAACCTCAGCTCCCGGGCGCGGGTGTCATCGGGGGTGGCCACCCCGATGACCACGGTGCCCACCGGCTTCTCCAGCGGCTCGGGGCCCGCCGAACCGGTGACGGACACCGCGACGTCGACGCCGAGCAATGTCTGCGCACCCCGGGCCACGGCGATGGCGGTCTCGGTGGTCACTACGTGACTGATGTCGGCCACCCCGAGCAGCTTCTGCTTCAACTCCGAGTCGTAGGCCACCAGGCCACCCTTGACCACGGCCGAGGAGCCGGGGAGATCGGTCAAGCGGGCAGTGACCATGCCCCCGGTCATCGACTCGGCGGTCCCGATGGTGTACTCCCGGTCCGAGAGCAACCTCAAGAGCACACGCTCGATGGTCTCGTCGTCCGTGCCGAAGACGCTGTCGCCGAGCCGGGACCTCACCTCGTTTTCCATCGGTTCGATCAAACGCCGCGCCTCGGGCGCGGTCGCGGCCTTGGCCGTGATCCGGAGTTTGATCTCGGAGTTGGAAGCGAGAAAGGCGAGGGATGGATTCACCGACCCCGTGTAGAGATCATCGAGGATCTCGGCCACCTCCGACTCGGGCCGGCCCCAGGTGCGGATGAGACGGCTGGCAATCACCTGCTCGTCGCTCGAGGCGGCTGCCAATCGGGGCAGGACCTCGGCGAACAGCAGGTGCTCCATCTCGGCGGGCACGCCGGGGACACAGAAGATCAGCTTGCCCTCGTGCTCGACGACGAGACCCGGGGCGGTTCCCCTCGGGTTGGGAAGGAGCTCCGCACCCTCGGGGTGAGATGCCTGGCGCAGGTTGCTCTCCGGCATCTCCCGTCCTCGCCGCGCCCACCACTCCCGGAGATGCTCGGCGTACGTCGGGTTGAACACCATCTCACGCCCGGTGGCAGCGCACACGGCATCGCGGGTGATGTCGTCCTGGGTCGGGCCGATCCCACCGGTGATCAGCACCGCATCGGACCGATCGAGCGCGATCCTGATCGCGGCGGCGATCCGCCCCAGGTTGTCCCCCACCGTCTGCTGATAGTGGGCGTCGAAACCGCGCTCGGCGAGGGCTGCCCCCATCGTCGAGGTGTTCGAATTCACGATCTGCCCCAAGAGCAGCTCGGTGCCCACGGCGATGACCTCGACGATCATGGATTCGCCGTTCCCGGCTCTCGGTAGTCAGAACTCGGAAACCCGTCTGCCTCTGTTCTCGCTGATGACCGACTACCGACTACTGACAACTGCGCAGCCTCCATGTCGGGGCCGAACACGCCGGTGTACTCGACTGCGACCCACTCCCCCACCCGGCCCTGGTCGAGGCGGACCACGCCGTCGATCTCCGGGGCCTGGCGATGGGAGCGGGCAAGCGGGACCCCGTCTTCGACCTGGTCGACCAGAACCCGGTCGGTCCGCCCGAGCCAGCCGGAGTGTCGTGCCTCGGTGACTTCATCCTGGATGGCCGACAGATAGCGAAGCCGCTCCATAGTCTCATCCTTGGGGACACGGCCCTCCAACTCGGCGGCAGGCGTCCCCGGCTCCGCCGAGTAGGGGAAGAAACCGGCCCAGTCGAGCCGCGCCCCGGAGAGGAAGTCGGCCAGATCCTCGACCTGATCCTCCGTCTCGCCGGGGAAGCCGACGATGAACGAAGATCTGAGGGCCGCATCCGGCTCGAGCTCCCGTATCCGGTCCACCAGGGCCGTGTGTTTTTCGAGATTGCCCGGTCGCTTCATCTTTCGCAGCAGCGGGCCGGAGACATGCTGCAGAGAGAGGTCGAAATAGGGGGTCACCACCGGGTTTGTGGTCATCTCGGTGAGGAGACGCTCGCTGATCTCCCTGGGATGCAGGTAGAGAAGCCGAAGCCGATCCAGGCCCGGGACGTCGGAGAGGAAGACAAGGAGGTCGGGAAGGCCCCCGGGAGCCCGGATGTCACGGCCGTAGGCGGCGAGGTCCTGGGCCACCAGCACCACCTCGCTGACTCCGGACCCGACCAGACCCTGGATCTCGTCCCTGATCTCGACCGGGGGCCGGGATCGCTGCTTGCCCCTGATCGCGGGGATGGCGCAAAAGGTGCAGGGCTTGTCACACCCCTCCGCCACCTTCACATAGGCGTAGGGCTGGTCGGACACGGGACGACCGGTGGCGTGCAGGATGTCCATCACCGGGCGCCGGCGCAGGTCGACCGGCCGCCAGCGGGTGAGCCCGTCGAGGACCCCGACCAGTTCGCCGTATCGGTCGATCCCGAGCACGGCGTCGACCTCGGGAAGAGCCTTCTCCACCTCGGATCCGAAGCGCTGGGCCATGCACCCGATCACCACCGACCTGGCATCGGGCCGTTTGCGATCCTCGAGGTCGAGGATTACCTGCACCGACTCCTCCCTCGCCTCCTCGATGAAGGCGCAGGTGTTGACCATCACGACATCGGCTTCCTCGGGGCCGGCGGCCCAGTCGTAGCCGGCCTCGGAGAGCATGGCGATCAGCTTCTCCGAGTCGACCTGGTTCTTGGCACACCCGAGCGTGCTCAGCCAGACGGTGGGAGCGGACATGGTGTCGAGGATAGGAATCGTGCGGTGGTTGGGATGCACAGGTCGGTTCATGACCTCTGAGCGTCCCATTACAGGATTAGCGCGAAGACTCGACAACTGTGAGGAGGTGCCCGGGGCCGACTGCGTCGGCGAGCGTGTTCCAGGTGGCCGTGCTCACCCAGCTGTCCTCCTCGATCTCGGCGCAGGCGAGATGAACGGCGTCGACCAGGGCACCGAGGGAGTGGTCGAGGTCATAGGCCTGGATGACCGCGATGCGCGCGTCAGCCACATCGTGGCGCCCCACCGCCCGGATCGCCTCTTCTGCGAAGGCCTCCGCCTTCGGGTTCATCAGATCTCGCGGAACAGGTAGCGCCGGAGGATGTCGATGCGCCGGTCCAAAGTCTCCGGCTCGAGATACCAGAGCATGGCGGCCACGGTGGAGAGCAACGGGTTCCCGTCCTGGGGGGTGAAGGAGAAGCCGAAGACCTCGTTGCCGTTTCGTACCGCAAGCGTGTCGAGAGCGACGACCGTCTGGCTCATGATCCGGCCGTAATACCCATGATCGCGCCCGAAGGAGAACACCTGGTTGGCGGACTTCTTGTGGGTGACCGCCACTCTGGTGTTGGCCATGAGGCGCTCCTTGGCATCGTCGACCGTGATGTCCTCGTCGAGCTGCAATGAGAACTGGATCGAGTGCATGTACTGGGTGTTGATCTTCACCGCCGAGGAGTAGAGGTTGAGGTCGTAGCCCAAGGTCCCGAACAGCTCGTGGGCGTCACGGGCGTGGTGAGTGCCGAACCGCTCGTCCTTGTGCGCCTCGACGGTGGGGCTGGCTACGAAGCCGTCGTCCTGGCTGATGTCGTTGGCGCGTCGCATGCACAGGAACCTCCCGTCCTCCAGGTGGTTGGTCCCGTCGGCTTCGATCGCCAGCGAGCGGATGAGGGCGGCGATGTTGTGGGTGTTGCAAGAGACGATCTGGAGGAACTTGTCCTCACCGGCGACCAGGGACTCGTCGTTGATCCCCCTGGCGTACATCTTGCCGAACCCGAACTCGGACCCTTGCGCCATGAAGCCGACCGGGCCTTGGGCCCGGCTGTAGAACTCGTCCTTCATCTTGTTGCCCACCGGGGTGCAGTCGATGACGACCGTGGCGCGCTCGATCGCCTCGCGCGCCTCGTACTTGGGGGCGTGGCCCAACTCCTCGAACGCCGGGCGCCGGTCCTCGTCTACCGAGAGAACCGCCCCTCTGCCCTCCAGGTCGGACACCTTGGCCCTCTCGGTGAGGAGCGGGGTCCGCTTGTGGAAGGTCACCTCTTCGATGCCGAAGTGCTCCCTGTTGTCGGCCAGAAGGCCGATGAGTGGCTCACCGATGGTGCCGGTGCCCACGACATGGACGATGTTCATGACGGTGATCCTCCGAAACGCGCAGGGACATTCGGTGTTTTAGCCTACTTGCCCGTCGTTTCGGTTTCCCAAACTTCCACCGGCGCGACACCCGCTCATACGCTCAGAACTGGGCCTTCTCGGTGGAGCCCTCGAGAGCCAGAGTCGAGGACTTCCCGCCGGCCACCACCTGACTCACCAGGTCGAAGTAGCCCGCCCCGACCTCGCGCTGGTGCTTGGTGGCGGTGTATCCCTGAGACTCCATGGCGAACTCCCGGTTCTGCAACCCGACGTACGCGGTCATGCCGGTGGCGGCATAGCCCCGGGCCAACTCGAACATCGAAGCATTGAGGGAGTGGAAACCGGCCAGGGTGATGAACTGGTAGCGGTATCCCATCGTCCCCAACTCCTTCTGGAAGCGGGCGATGGTGTCTTCCTCCAGATGCTTCGACCAATTGAAGGAAGGCGAGCAGTTGTATGCCAGCATCTTGTTCGGGAACACCTCGTGGACTGCATCGGCAAACCGCTTGGCCTCGTCGAGGTCGGGCCGGGCGGTCTCACACCACAAGAGATCGGCATATGGGGCATAGGACAGGCTTCGGGCAATCGCCGACTCCAGGCCATCCCTCACCCGATGGAATCCCTCGGGTGTCCGTTCACCGGTGAGGAAGGCGTGGTCGCGCTCGTCGACATCGGAGGTGAGCAAGGTCGCACCGTTGGCGTCGGTCCTGGCCACGATCAGGATGGGGACGTCCATCACATCGGCTGCCAACCGGGCCGCCTGCAGGCTGCGAATGTGCTGACCCGTAGGCACCAGGACCTTGCCCCCCATATGACCGCACTTCTTCTCGGCCGCCAGTTGATCCTCGTAATGGACGCCGGCGGCGCCGGCCGAGACGAACCTCTTGGTCAACTCGAACACGTTGAGGGCGCCGCCGAATCCGGCCTCTCCGTCCGCGATGATCGGGACGAACCAGTCGATGTCGGTGTCGCCTTCGGCCCAATGGATCTGGTCCGCCCGGCGCAGGGCGTTGTTGATCCGTTCCACCAGGGCGGGGGCGGAATTGGACGGGTAGAGCGACTGGTCGGGGTAGACGTCACCCGCCACGTTGCCGTCGGCGGCGACCTGCCAGCCGGAGAGGTAGATCGACTTCAAACCCGCTTTGACCATCTGGACCGCCTGTCCGCCGCTGATGGCGCCCAGCGCGCTCACATAGTCCTCGGCAGTGAGCATGTCCCAGAGCTTTACGGCCATCCGGTTGGCCAGGGTGGATTGCTCCCTGATGCTCCCCCGGAGCCGGACCACGTCCTCGGCGGTGTACCCGCGGGCGACCCCGTCCCAGCGTGGATTGTTCTTCCAGTCTTCGGCAAGACGGGCGGCCTCAATGGCGATATGGGACACGGTGCCCTCCTTCAGTTGATCTTCTCGTAGGCGGGCAGGGTCAGGAACTCGACGAAGTGCTCGCCGAGAGCCACCTCCTCGAACAGCTCACGGGCGGTGCCCAATCGCTCGCGGTGGGGGTGGCCCTCTCTCCCCAGCTGATCCACCAGGGCTTCCGACAGGGAGCGAATCAGCGTCGCCGTGATCGGGTCCCCGTCCTCGGTCAGGACGCCGTGTCGCACCCACTGCCACAGCTGGGAGCGCGATATCTCTGCCGTGGCCACGTCCTCCATGAGGTTGTCGATGGCCGCGGCGCCGATCCCGGACAGCCAGGAGGCGATGTAACGGATGCCGACCGAGACGTTGGTCTCGACACCGGCGTTGGTTACCGAGCCGGGGAAGTCGAGATCGAGCAGGTCTCTGGCGCCGACTGTCACGTCATCGCGCTGTCGGCCCAGCTGGTTCGCCCTCGACCCGAGGACGGCATCGAACTCGCCCGTGGCGATGGGGACCAGATCGGGATGGGCCACCCATGTCCCGTCGCAACCCGCCCCTGCCTCGCGGGCCTTGTCCGCCGAGACCGCAGCGATGGCCGCTTCGGTCACCTCTGGGTCGCGTCGGTTGGGGATGAAGGCGGCCATCCCCCCGATGGCGTGGGCGCCCCTTCGATGACAGGTCTTGACCATCAGCTCGGTATAGGCATGCATGAAAGGCACCGTCATGGTCACCTGGGAGCGATCCGGAAGCACGAAGGCGGGGTCGTTCCTGAACTTCTTGATCACCGAGAAGATGTAATCCCAGCGCCCGGCATTGAGCCCGGATGAGTGCTCCCGCAGCTCGTGGAGTATCTCGTCCATCTCGAAGGCGGCGAGGATGGTCTCGACGAGAACTGTCGCCTTGATCGTTCCCCGGGGTATGCCGAGACGGTCCTGCGCCCAGACGAAGACGTCGTTCCAGAGTCTCGCCTCCTGGTGTGACTCCAGCTTGGGGAGGTAGAGGTAGGGGCCCGACCCGGCTTCGAGCGCAGCCCGACCGCCATGGAACAGGTAGAGCCCGAAATCGAAGAGCGAGGCCGACATCGGCTGGCCATCGACGATGAAGTGCTTCTCTCCCAGGTGCCAGCCTCGGGGTCGGACCACCAGGGTGGCGGTTTGGGCGTCCAGCTCGTAGGTCTTGGCCTCGGTCTCGAGATGGAGCTCGCGTCGGTAGGCATCGACCAGGTTGGCCTGACCGTCGAGCAGATTGGACCAGGTCGGAGAGGTGGCGTCTTCGAAGTCTGCCATGAACACCCTGGCCCCGGAATTCAGGGCGTTGATCATCATCTTGGCGTCGACCGGCCCGGTTATCTCGACCCTGCGATCCTCGAGGTCGGGAGGGACCGCGTCGACAACCCAATCAGCCTCCCTGATGGCCCGGGTCGAGGCGAGGAAGTCGGGGCGCTCCCCCTGGTCCAGCCCATGCTGGCGGGATTGACGATCGGCGAGGATCTGACCCCGCCGCCAACCGAACTCCTGCTCCAGATCGGTGACAAAGGCCACCGCATCCGGGGTGAGAACGCGACGCTCCACCTCGGTGTCGCGGATTTGATTCATAAGAGGGAGTGTCTTTACTCTCTGGCTTGGATCCAAACCGCCAACCTGCAAAGATAGACCAATCTTTCGAGGAAGAGGACAAATGACCGAAACTCACCCGCAATTGGATCCACTGGTATTGGGCAGGCGTCTTCGCCATCACCGTCGGCAAAGGGGGTGGACCCTAGACCAGCTCGGGGCGGTGGTGGGCCGGCCCGCCCCCTATCTGTCCCTGCTGGAGAACGGGAAGAAGGAGCCCCGGCTCAACCTGGTGCTCGAACTGGCTCAAGCCCTGGAGGTCGACATCTCCGAGCTTCTCGACCCGAGCCCACCCAACCGGCGCGATGCCCTGGAGATCGCCCTGCTCAAATCGCAGGACACCGCCCTCTTCGACTCGCTCGACCTCCCGGCGATCAAGCCCAACGCCAGGTTGGACAACGAGACTCTCACACATCTGGTCGGACTTCACGAGGCGTTGCGGGAGCGTTCCAACCTGGGATCGGCCGGTTCCGAGGAGGTGCGGCGGGCCAACGGCGAGGTCACCGCCTGGCTCAGCGCGCACGCCGGCTATCTGCCCGAGGTCGAAGCGGAAGCACGACGAGCCCTCGAGTCGAGCGGGTACTCGGGTGAGGGGCCGTTCTCATCGCGCAACCTTCTCGACCTCACCGCGCAGGCCGGGTTCGCCATCCATCCGGTCGATGACATGCCCTCGTTCGCCCGATCGGTGATCGATCTCGACCATCACCGGGTCTATATCGCCCAACGTGACGAGTTGCGCACCCGTCAGGCCCGTAAGGCCGTCCTGCAGACCCTGGCCGGGTTTCTCCTCGGACATGAGACGAATCCCGATCTGGACACATTCCTCCGCCAAAGGGTGGAGACGGCTTACTTCGCCACCGCGGTGCTCGGGCCCGAGGACGCCGTGGTGGCCAGGCTGAAGACGGCCAAGGAGAACCACGACATCGACGTCGAGGACGTCAAGGAGCTGTTCTACCTCTCCTACGAGATGGCCGCATGGAGGACGGTGAACCTGGCCACCCGTCATCTCGGGATCAGGGCTCATCTCATAGTGAGCGACCGGACGGGGATCGTGGCCAAGGCATACGCCAACGACGACGCCCCTATACCCAGGGACGAGCATGGGGGCATGGAGACACAACGCCTGTGCCGGCGCTGGGGGGCGTGCATGACCTTCGCGTCGGCCGAGAAATACCGGATCCATCATCAGTTCACCGACACCCCTCAGGGCACCTTCTTCTGCACGACCCATCTCGAGGCAGGGCGTGAGCCCTCCCACGCCGTAACTGTCGGAGTCCCCTTCGCCGAGGCGCGTTGGTTCCGCGGCCGTGACACGGAGATCCGGGAGTCATCGACCTGCCCCGACCCGGGATGTTGCCGGATGCCGGCGCCCGACCTCATGCGCAAGTGGTCGGACAAGGTGATCGTCTCCGCTCGATCTCAAAGCCGGATCCTGGGGCTGCTGGCCCCGGACCCCTATCCGGAGTTGGACATGCCCCAGGTGCTGGGGCTGGTCGAGACCCATTCGCGGCGCTGACCCGAACCGGATCTAGCTCAGGGCGGCGTCGACGGCGGCGATCGAGTGGATGCGGGTCGTGTTGAACCCGGGCACCCCGGCGTCGTCCTCGTCGAGGATCAGACCGAGCTCGGTGCAACCGAGGACCGCCCCCGCGGCCCCTTGGTCGGCGAGACGGGCGATGACATCGATCAGGAACCGATGCGAGCCGTGGTCGACGATCCCATGCACCAGCTCCTCGAAGATGATCCGGTCGATCTCGGCCCGATCCCGTTCGTCGGGAACCAGGCACTCGATCCCGTTGCGGGCCATCCGCTCCCGGTAGAAGCCGCATTCCATGACCGCTGCGGTCCCGAGCAGGGCGGCTGTCTCCACCCCCGAGTCCTCCATGCGACGGGCGGTCACGTCGATGACATTGACCAGAGGAATGCCACTGAACGACTCGACCTGATCGGCCACGACATGGGCGGTGTTCGCCCCCAGCAGCAGGAGCTCCGCTCCGGCGGCCCTCATCTGCCGACCGGCCACGATCAGGATCCGAGCCATCGTCTCCCAGTCCCGGGTGGCGGTGCACTCGGCGATCGGGGCGAAGTCCCCGGACCAGACGACCAGATCGGCCGAATGCTGCCCACCGAGGCGGGCATTGACCTCTTCGTTGAGGTAGCGGTAATAGCTGATGGTCGACTGCCAGCTCATGCCTCCGAGGAGACCGATGCGTCTCACCGCGTTTCCTCTATGAACCCTCTCAGATGATCGGAGAGCCGCTCCAGGGAGCGCTTGTGGACATACATCATGTGGCCCGCCTCGTAATACTCCATGCGCACGTTCTTGCGCAGCGTCTCGTCGAGCCCGAGATGATTGAAGGTGTACTCGGTGGCGAAGTGAGGCGTGGCCAGGTCGAACAGCCCATTGGCCACGAAGACCCGAAGCCGCTGCGACCTCGACATGACGTCTCGGAGACTCTCCGAAGTGTCCACGTAGTGGCCCTTGAAGTCATCGTAATCCCACGATTCGTTCACCTTCAGCGACAAGGTCTCATAGAAGGCGTCGTTCTCGAAACCGAGCTCTTCCCGCACATAGTGATTGAGCGTGGCGGTGAAGGGCCCGCCGATCTGGTCGTGAGCCGGGTCGTTCTCCAGGTTGTCGCCATCCGCGACCCGGTCGATCCCGGTGAAGCGGGAGTCGAGGCGACCCACGGTCCGACGTTGATCCCGCATCAGCTCCTTGCAGAAGCGATGGATGTGGATTCTCAGGTCGTAGCGCCCTATGTAGTCGGCAGGCAGGCCGGTGTACTCGGCCAGCTTGGCCGCCACCCGTGACCTCTCCTTCTCCTCCAACTCTGTCCCCCTGGCCAGCGCCGACCAGTAACGCCCTATGGCGAACTCCTCGACTTCGTCCAGCACCTCGCGCAGCGGCCGGGACTGGTGCTTCTTGGCCAGACGCCCATGGAACCAAGCGGTGGCGGCATAGGTGGGCAGGAACAACGAGTAGGGGAGATCGTTCCCGGGACGGAACATCTTTACGTCACGATCCTGGCCGATCGTCTGGAAGTTGAGCGCACAGGAGATGAGGGCCAGCCCGTTCAACTCGGCGTTCCTGGTCTGGAACAGGTTGTGGGCGATGGCCGCGGCCCTGGTCGTCCCGTAGCTCTCCCCCGCCAGGTACTTGGGCGAGGCCCAGCGCCCGTTGCGATTGAGGTAGTCGACGATGAAGTCGGAGAAGGCCTCGATGTCCCTGGAGAAGTGATGGAAGTCCTTGACCTTTTCCTTTGGAGTGGCGGTGGAGAAACCCGTGCCGACTGCGTCCACCAGCACCACATCGGAAACGTCGAGCAGAGAGTGGTCGTTGTCGATGAGACGACCGGGGATCCCGACCCGGAGCCCGTCGTCGTCGAACTCGACCCGGCGGGGCCCGAACAGCCCCAGGTGCAGCCACACCGTCGACGACCCGGGCCCGCCGTTGAAGGCGAACAGGATGGGCCGGGTCACCGGGTCGGCGCCGTCTTCGGTGTAGGAGACCGAGAAGAAGACCGCCTTCTTGTCGTCTCCCTGCTCGATCACCCGGGTGGAGGCGGTGGCGGTGTAGGAGACCTCCCGCCCACCGAACGTCCCGGTGTACTGCTTGGAGACGCTCTTCTCCTCCACTTCAGGGATCGGGGGGCTCTCCTCTTTGGCCGTTGTGTCCGTCTCGTCGGTCATGCCCAAAAGGCTAGACCTACCCGACCTCCCGGTTCGCGGCCTCAGCGATGAAGCGGATGCTCAGCCGGCGAGGAACAACGCCGGCTCTTCGAGGTTCTCGATCACGAGCTCCATGAACCGCCTTCCCAGGGCCCCGTCGATGACACGATGGTCATAGGAGAGAGAGAGCGGCATCACCGGTGCCACGACGGGCTCTCCCCCCATCGCCACCACACCGTCCTCGGCTCGACCCAGGGATAGGATCGCAGTGGTCCCGTAGGGAATGATCGGTGTGCCATGACCACCGCCCACGGCGCCGATGTTGGATACCGTGAATGTCTGGCCGCTGAGCTCGTCGGGGGCAAGCGATCTCGCCCTCGCCCCCTCGCCAAGCCGGCGCACCTCGGAGGCGATGTCGAGCATACCCTTGGCCCCGGCATCGCGGATCACGGCAACGATCAGACCGTCCGGCGTGTCCACCGCGATGCCGATGTGATGTGCGCCGTGGATGATCAGGTCGTCGCCGTCCAGGGTTGCGTTGAGCTCGGGGAACATCTCCAGGGCGGGTATGACGGCTTTCATGACGAGAGCCTCGATCGGAATCTTCGTCTGGTGACGCGAGCCGAGCGCGGAGCGAATCTGTAGGAGCCGCGTGGCATCGACGGCATCGAACGTGGTGACATGCGGTATCTCCGCCCAGCTCCTCGACATGTTGGCGGCGATGGTCCGGCGCAACCGGGACATAGGGCGGCGCTCGTCGTGTCCCGGCGCCGGGGCTTGCCCCGCCGCCGGTGTCGGTTGGGGTGGAGGCGTGGGCGTTTCCGCCGTCGCGGCCAGCTCCGGCCCGGACGAGGAGGCCGCGGTCAGCACATCTTCCCGGGTGACCCGGCCCTCGGGACCAGAGCCCTCGATGAAACCGATGTCGACGCCCAGGTCGCGGGCCAGCTTGCGCACGATGGGCAGGGCCTTGACCGTCGGGGCTTCCTCCGTCGCCACCGCCCGATGGCCCGAGGGAAGGGTCTCTGCCTCCTCGATCAGACTGCCCACGATTGGGGCCGCCACGCCGGCCGCAGCCGGCTCCGGTGTCGTCTCGACCGGATGCGTCGGGGTCTCGCCCGACTCGGGGCCGAGCACCTGGTCGGGCTCCGACTCATCGCCGATCACCACCAGCACGGCTCCGACCGAGATGGTCTCCCCTTCCGCCCCGCCATGTCTGAGCACGGTCCCGGCATGGGGCGAAGGGATCTCCACCACCGCCTTGTCCGTCTCCACCTCCACCACCGGCTGGTCCGCCTCGACACGCTCACCTTCGGGCACCAGCCAGCGCACTATCTCCGCCTCGGTGAGGCCCTCTCCGATGTCCGGGAGCCTGAATTCGTGAGCCATTACGCCTCCAGCACCTCTTCCGCTGCTCGCACGATCCGGTCCACGGTTGGAAGGTAGTGACCCTCGGAGCGCTTCAACGGGAAGACCGTGTCCCAGCCGGTCACCCGGCGCACCGGGGCCAGGAGCGAGTACAGGGCATGCTCCTGGATGATGGCGGTCACTTCTGCGCCCAGTCCGGCGGTGCGGGGGGCCTCGTGGATAACGACGACCCGGCCCGTCCTGGCCGCCGAGCCGGCGAGGGCCACGTAGTCGATCGGTGACAGGGTACGCAGGTCGAGCACCTCGACGGAGACACCGGACTCCTCGAGTTGTGTGGCGGCGGCTCGGGTCTCCTTGATCATCGCCCCCCACGAGATCAGGGTGATGTCGTCACCCTCCCGCTCCAGCCGCAGCGGCCCGATGTCGGTGGTGTAGTAGGTGTCGGGCACCTCCTCCTTCACCGCCCGGTAGAGCCGGATCGGCTCCAGGAACAGCACCGGGTCGGGGTCTTCGATGGCGGCGAGGAGCAGGCCGCGGGCGTCGGACGGAGTAGAGGGGACCACCACCTTCAGGCCCGGGATGTGGGCATAGATGGCCTCGGTCGACTCCGAGTGATGCTCGGCTGCGCCGATGCCGCCACCGTATGGGACCCTGATCACCATCGGGGCGGTGAAGCGGTGGTTGGATCGGTTCCGGATCCGGGCCACATGATTGATGATCTGGTCGTAAGCGGGATAGGAGAAGCCGAGGAATTGGAGCTCGGCCACCGGGAGCATCCCGGCGACCGCCATCCCGAAGGCAGCCCCGACGATGCCGGACTCCGCTACCGGGGTGTCGAATACGCGCTGCTCGCCGTACTTGTCCCTGAGCCCGTCGGTGATCCGGAACACGCCTCCGGTGCGGCCGATGTCCTCGCCGAGAAGCACGACGCGCTCGTCGGATTCCAGCGCGGTCGCCAGCGCCCCGTTGATGGCCTGGGCCAGGGTCAGCTCGCTCATCGCCCCGTCTCACCCATCTGAGCCCGTAGCGGCCCGGTGGGCCTCTCGTACATCCGCAGGAACATCTCGTCGGCGGTGGGCTCGGGCAGGGCCTCCGCCTCGGCCACAGCCTCCTCCACCCTCTCCGCGGCCCCGGTCTCGAGCTCGTCCTGCCATTCTGCGGTCCACCCACCAGCACGCTCCAGGAGAAGCCGGACCCGCTCCAGAGGGTCGTGCTCGCGCCAGCTGGCGGCCTCGTCCTCATCGCGATAGCGGCTCGGGTCGTCAGCGGTGGTGTGGGGGCCGAGACGGTAGGTGACCGCCTCGATCAGGGTGGGGCCCTCACCTTTGCGTGCCTTCGCCAGCGCGGCGCCGACGGCGCTCGAGACTGCGGCGACGTCGTTGCCGTCGACGAGGACACCAGGCATGCCGTAGCCGTCGGCCTTCATGGCGATCGACTCGGAGCGTGTCTGCTCGGAGCGGGGATGCGAGATGGCGAACCCGTTGTTCTGGCAGAGGAACACGGTCGGCGTGTTGAACACGGCAGCGAAGTTCATCGCCTCGTGGAAATCACCCTCGGAGGTGGCACCGTCGCCGAACGATGTCAGGGCCACCCGATCCGAGCCCCTGAGCGACTCCGCCCAGGCCAGCCCTACCGCATGGATCATGTGACCGCCGACCGTTATCGAAGGCGGGAGCACATTGACCCCCTCCGGCGGCTGGCCTCCACGCTCGTCACCGGTGCGCCCCGCGATGAGCAGACGCCAGGGATAGCCGGCCCGCCACATGAGTGCGGCATCGCGATAGGTCCCCGCCACCCAGTCACCCGGCTCGAGTGCGGCCGCGGCCCCGATCTGGGCTGCCTCCTGGCCCTCGAACGGGGCATAGGTGGCGAGACGCCCCTGCCGCTGCATGGCCATGCACTTGTGGTCGTAGGTCCGGGCCTCGACCATGTCCCCATAGAGCCGGCGCATCCCCTCGAGCGTGATGGGAAGACGGTCGCGCACTTTCCCGTCCGAACTGATCAGCGTGAGCATGCCGGCGGAGAGCTTATCCCTCGCCCCGATTTCGGCCAGAAGACGGTCAGACCCCGGCCCTCTCCGCGGTCAGGGCTTCTTCCATCTCCTCGATACTCATCAGGACCTCACGGGCCTTGCTCCCCTGGGAGGGACCGACCACGCCACGACTCTCCAGGATGTCCATGACCCGCCCGGCGCGGGCAAACCCGATCCTCAGCTTCCGCTGCAACATCGAGGTCGAGCCAAGCTCGCTGCGGACCACCAGGTCCATGGCCTGACGGACCAGGGCCTCTTCCTCGTCGTCGACATCTTCGGCCTGGGCCGCGGCAGCAGCAGCGGCTGCGGCCAGGACCTCCTGGTCCTCGTATCTGGCTTCCCGCTGCGTGCGCACCCATTCGACCACTGCGTGGATCTCGCTCTCCCGCACCCAGGCGCCCTGAATCCGCTGCGGCCGCGGCTCTTTCGCCGTCACCACGAGCATGTCTCCCATCCCGATCAACTTGTCAGCACCGGACCCGTCGATGATGACGCGGCTATCGGTCTGCGAGGCCACGCTGAAGGCGAGACGGCTGGGGATGTTGGCCTTGATCACGCCGGTTATCACGTCGACCGAGGGGCGCTGCGTCGCGATCACCAGGTGGATGCCGACGGCCCGCGCCATCTGTGCGATGCGGACGATCGACTCCTCCACCTCACGCCCGGCCACCATCATCAGATCGTTCAGCTCGTCGATGAGGATCACGATGTAAGGGAACCGGTCGAAGCCCTCGGGGTCGAGACCGCCGGCAGCCCATTTGACTCGATAGCCCTCGATATCCCGCACCTTGGCGTCGGCGAGCAGGTCATAGCGTCGATCCATCTCGGCAACGGCCCATTTCAGGGCGTCGTTGGCCTTCTTCGGGTTGGTGATGACCCTGGTGAGGAGATGGGGCACTCCGTTGTACTGGCCCAACTCGACCCGCTTCGGATCGACCATGATCACCCTGACGTCGTCGGGATGGGTCCGCATCAGCAACGAGGTGACGATGGAGTTGATGCACGACGACTTGCCCGCCCCGGTGGCCCCGGCGATGAGGACGTGGGGCAGCTCCGACAGGTTGAGCAGCTTGGGCAGGCCGGAGATGTCCATGCCCAGGCCAACGGCGAGGGGATGGGTCTCGACGGCGGCCTCGGCGCTGGAGAGGATGTCCCCCAGCGAAACGAGACGTCGTTTCGTGTTGGGCACCTCGACCCCGATGGCGGACTTGCCCGGGATCGGCACCAGGATCCGCACGTCGGGTGTGGCCAACGCGTAGGCGATGTCGTGGGACAGACTCGAGACCCGGTTGACCTTGACCCCGGGAGCCAGCTCGATCTCGTACCGGGTGACCGTGGGACCGGGGACGATCTTGGTCAGGGTTGCGTCGACCCCGTGTTGGACGAGGGTCTCCTCTAGCTGGCGGGCGGTGTCCTCGAGGGCACGCTTGTTGATCTCCCCACCGGTGCCTTCGTCGAGCAGGCTCAGGGGCGGGAGCTTATAGCCCCCACCGGTAGGCTCGGCGGGCGCGGCCGCCGGAGCGGGGCGGAGGGCGGGCTTGGCGGTCTCCTTCGGCTGCTCCTGCCTGGGACGGGATGGCTTCGGTCTCTCGTGGCGGCCCCGGCTCGGCGGGGGGGACTTGACCACCCGGTCGGAAACGTGGACTGCCCGCTCCGTCCTCGCGCCGATCACGGCGGTGGACGCCAGTCTGCGAGTGGCCCTGTACAGGTGGGCGATCCCCGTAGCCAGCTCCCGGACACTGGTCTGGATCATGATGAGCACACCCATCCCCATGGCCGAGGCGAGAACCACGAACGCCCCCCACATCCCCAGGATGCGTCGCAGCGGAAAGGCGATGAGTGAGCCCACGGCACCGCCACGCTCCTTGACCAGGTCGAGGTTCGGGGCCAGAGCCACCGCCCCGGTCATCAGGTGGAAGAGGGCAAGGGAGCCGATGAAGGTGACGATCCCGCCGGCCACCAGGCGCCGGGCCCCGTCCCGGGGCTTGCCGACGATCATGGCCACACCGATACCGGCCAGGGCTACGGGAAGGGCGAACCTCCACACCCCGAACAGGAACCGGCTGCCTGTGGCCATCCCCTCGCCCACCGGTCCGGCCAGATCGACGAAGGCGAGCAACACCAGAATGGCCAGCACGACAAGTATGAGCCCCCAGACGTCATCGGTCTGACGACCAAGCGTGTTGCGTACCGAGCCGCGGACCGCCACCAGCTTCTGGCGGATCGTGCTTCTCGGCGCCGTCTTCTTCTTCGCTGTGGACACCCGTCTCCGCCCGGAGGAACCCTTCCGGGTGGGTGTCCTGGTTCCCATGTGCTCAGAAACAATACATGGGAGTTGGATTTGGTCGCGGATTGCCGGCCTTGGCAGGAACTCGAGAGAGTTCGTCACGTATGCGTTGGCGGCTTCAAGTGCAACCTCGGGTTCCCCGTAACAGATACGTTACGTACGATCTCGGGTTCGCCGGCTCAGAGCTCCATGACGACCGGGACGATCACGGGACGGCGAGCGGTCTCGGCGCGGATCACCCGACCGGCGGCCTGACGGATCGTCTTCTGCAGCTCTCCGAGGTCGGAGCGCCCCGTGGCGTGCTCGCCGATGGCTCCGGTCACGGCTTCCGCCGCCTTGGCCAGGACCGCGCTGGGGTCCTCCATCATGCCGTGGCTGTCCATTTCGGGCCCGTAGAGCATCGCACCGGTGTCGTGGTCGATGCCGACTGTGATCACGACCACCCCTTCGTCGGCGAGATGCAACCGGTCGCGGAGCACCCCGGGCTGGACCTCGCCGAGAGCTGACCCGTCGAGGTACACATAGCCGGCGGGGACTGCCCTTCTCTGCACCTGGGTCTTGCTCCCCTTGATGATGACCCGATCACCGTCCTCGAGGACGTCGACGTGGCGAATGCCCATGCTCCGGGCGAGTTCGGCATGGGCGTGGAGATGTCGGTACTCACCATGGATAGGGACGAACGCCTGTGGCCGCACCAGGTTGAGATACGTGAGCAGTTCCTCGCGATTGGCGTGACCCGAGACATGGATCGGGGCATTGGTGCCATGCACGACATGGGCGCCCCGCCTGATCAGGTTGGAGATCACCTTCGACACCGCGGTCTCGTTGCCCGGGATCGGCTTGGCAGACATGAGAACCGTGTCACCCTCCCCCAGCTCCACGAACTTGTGCCTCCCCTGTGACATCAGGGACAAGGCGGCGAACGGCTCGCCCTGGCTCCCGGTGGTGATCAGGAGCTGCTGGTGGGGAGGCAGGTCGCCCAACTCCTTTATGTCGGCCACCGATTTCTCGGGCACATCCAGCACCTTCAGGTCGGCGGCGATCGCCGTGTTGCGATGCATGGAACGGCCGAAGAAGGCGATCGTGCGCCCGTTCTTGATCCCGGCATCGGCGATCTGCTGTATCCGATGGATATGGGACGCGAAACACGCCGCGATGACCCGGCCCTTCGCGTCCCGGATGACATCGGCGATGGGCTGCCCAACCGAGCTCTCGGATGGCTCGAATCCCGGCTTCTCGGCGTTGGTGGAGTCGGACAGGAGGAGACGAACCCCGCGTCGGCCCAGGTTGGCGATGGCGGGCAGATCGGTGGGTACGCCGTCGATCGGAGTGGGGTCGAGCTTGAAGTCACCCGAATGGAGGATCACACCCTCCGGTGTCTCCAGGGCAACTGCCGTGGCGTCGGGAACGGAATGGCTCACCGGGATCATCTGAAAGCGGAACGGCCCATGGTCGATCCACTTCTTGACCTCGACCTGGCGCAGGTCGGCGTCGACCCCTGTCTCGTCGATCCGGCCCCGGGCCAGCTCGACCGAGAGCCTGGTCCCGTAGACGGGGACGTTGACGTCCCTCAGGAAGTAGGCCAGGGCGCCGGTGTGGTCTTCGTGACCGTGGGTGAGGATCACGCATTCGACGTCGCCGGACCTCTTCGCCAACCAGGACCAGTCAGGGAAGACCAGGTCGACACCGAGCATGTCCTCCTCGGGGAACATGAGCCCGCAATCGATCAGTGCGATCTTCCCCGCGATCTCCACCGCGGCGCAGTTGCGCCCGATCTCACCGAGACCCCCGAGAAAGGTGACAGATACGCTCACAGGCCCTGGATGGCGCCGAGGGCCTTCTCGACCGCGACCAAGGTCTCCTCGGATGCCTTGACCAACGGGAGACGCACGCCGCCCACCGGCTCCCAGAGCCGGTCCATGGCCCCCTTCACCGGGCTCGGGTTGGTTTCGAGGAAGCACGCCTCGCACAGAGGGAGCAGGAGATGGTGGAGCCGCCGAGCCTCGTCGATGTCTCCGGCAAGTGCTGCTCCCACCATGGCCGCCACCGCCCTGCCGGCGAGATGAGCGATCACCGAGACCACACCGATAGCCCCGACCGCCATCATCGGCCAGGTGTGGGAGTCCTGACCCGAGTAGACGGGGAAACCGGGGATGCGGTTCACCGTGTGGCTGGTGAACTCGAGACTCTCGACCGCATCCTTGACCGCAACGACGTTCTCGTGCTCCGCCAACCTGGCAATCGTCTCTATGTCGATCAGCCTCCCCGTCCGGCCCGGGATGTTGTAGAGCATCACCGGGACGCCGACGTCGGCGATGGCGGTGAAGTGGGCCACCAGGCCGGCCTGACTCGGCTTGTTGTAATAGGGGGTGACGGCGAGCACTCCGTCACAGCCGAGATCGGCAGCCTTCCCGGTGAGCTCCACCGATTCGGCGGTGTTGTAGTTGCCGGTCCCGGCGATCACGTAGGTGTCCTTGCCGGCCACGGCGTCGACAACCGTCTTGTAAAGCGAAAGCTTCTCGACCTTGCTCAGTGTCGGGGACTCACCGGTGGTCCCGGTGACAACGAGAGCGTCGCTTCCGTTGTCGGAGAGATGGCGGGCGAGACGCCATGCCTTCTCGTGGTCGACCTCGCCCGATGCCGTCAATGGGGTGATCATGGCGGTGGCAACGTGGCCGAAGGGCGCCCTAGGCAGAGAGCTCACCGGCCCAGGTTAACGGTCGAACCACTGGAACACCCGAATGAGCTTCGTATGCCCGCCCCGTGCCTGGTCGTCCTGTCGGCCCGTCGGGCTCTGGAAAGAGCACGTGGGCCGCAAGAGACCTTCCACGACACCGAGATCGTCTCCTCCGACCGTCTCCGCGGGATGGTGGGTGCACGTGAGGACGACCGGCAGGCACGGACCGTTGCCTTCTCGGTCCTGGAGCAGGTCGTCGTCTGCAATCTCATCGGTCGACCAGACGTGATCTGGCGCCCGCCACTCCATGGCTGTGTTACTGAACGTGCATCTCGGAGGGAGCATCGAGACGTTCGGGCAGGTCATCGCAATCCTGACCCGCACATAGACTCGGGTCATGGCTGCAACCTCAACGATGCTCCCCCTCGGCACCAAGGCCCCCGACTTCGCCCTCCCCGATGTCGTCTCCGGCACGGAGGTTTCCCTTGGCGACTTCGACGCCAAGAAGGGCCTGGTCGTGATGTTCATCTGCAATCACTGCCCCTACGTCCGGCACGTGCGTGACGAGCTGGCCCGATTCGGGATGGACTACCTCAGCGCCGATCTCGGGATCGTGGCGATCTCCTCCAACGACCCCGATCAGTACCCGGAGGACGGCCCGGCGGCGATGAAGGAGGAGGCCACGACCTACGGGTACGCCTTTCCCTATCTATTCGACGCCGACCAGAGCGTCGCCGCGGCATACACCGCCATGTGCACCCCCGACTTCTTCCTCTTCGACCCGCACCGCGAGCTCGCCTACCGAGGGCGTTTCGACGAGACCCGACCCAACATGGGTGTCCCCGCCACCGGTGCCGACCTGCGGGCGGCGGCCAACGCCGTCCTGGCTGGGCAGCCTGTCAGCGAAGCGCAATGGCCATCCATGGGCTGCTCGATCAAGTGGAAGCCGGGGAACACTCCCGCCTACGTAGGGGCCGCCTGAGCCCTCATCTGAGGTAGGCAGCGCCGTGTATGACGCAGATCGCACAGAGAAAGAGAGGCCTCATGGCCACCCAGTACCCATCACCCCCCGACCTCACCATCGAGCTCGACAAGGCTTACACCGCCACCCTCGACACCAACCACGGTGAGATCGTGATCGATCTCGAGCCGGCCCGGGCTCCGCTGACGGTGAACAACTTCGTCTTCCTCGCCCGCGACGGCTATTACGACGGCGTCATCTTTCACCGGGTGATCGAGAACTTCATGATCCAGGGCGGCGACCCGACCGGTACCGGAACCGGTGGGCCGGGATACAAGTTCCGGGACGAGATCGAGGGGCCCGGGACCTACAGCCGAGGAACTGTGGCCATGGCCAACGCCGGGCCCAACACCAACGGCTCCCAGTTCTTCATCTGTCACACCGACGTCGGGCTCCCCCATTCGTACACGATCTTCGGCAAGGTCTCGTCGGGCATGGACGTAGTCGACTCGATCGCCACGACCTCCACCGACCGCAGTGATCGACCCGAGGAGGACGTTGTCATCAACAAGGTGACCATCAGCGAGACCTGATCGAGTATCCGACCGGAATACGTGACACAAACCAACGTTTTCCACTAGCGTTCTGACCGCTGCTTCGGCGGCGACTCGTTGGCTTCCCGTCATGCATTTTGCGACCGGATTGAGCGCAGGGTCGTACCGGACAACATGGCGAAGGGCTGCCAAGAGGCTCTTCATTAGACAAGGATGACGGGACGTCATGAACATCTATGTGGGGAACCTCCCCTTCAACACCACCGCCGCCGATCTCGAGGGGCTCTTCGGTGAGTACGGAACGGTGGACTCGGCCGCAATCATCAACGACCGTGAGACCGGCCGTTCCCGCGGCTTCGGCTTCGTCGAGATGGAAAACGAGGCCGGTGCCAAGGCGATCGAAGAGCTCGACGGGGCCGACTACAACGGACGCAACCTCAAGGTCAACGAGGCAAGGCCTCGTGAGGAGCGCCCCCGCCGGCACTGATCAGCCAGATCGCTCCCGGTGAACATGTCGCCCCGGCACAGGGCGATGCGCCGGGTCGTCGATGAAGAGCCGCTCGCCCTCCACGTGGAGCAGGTTCGGCCCGTAGGCCGCAGTCAGGTTGTCGACTGTCAGCACCTCGTCGGGCGTGCCTGAGGCGACGACACGACCGGAGAGCAGCAGGACATGATCGGCGACCTGAGCCTCGGCCAGGTCGTGCGTGGTCATCACGACCGTGCACCCGGTCTGGGTCTCATCGTGGATCACCTTGTCGATGGCCAGCGCAGAGGTCAGGTCGAGACCGGTCAGCGGCTCGTCCAGCAGAAGCATCTCATGCTCCTGGGCCAGGCCCTGGGCAACGAATACCCGCTGACGCTGGCCCCCCGACAACTCGCGCAAATGGCTGCCGGCCAGATCCGTCATCCCCATCCGTCGCATCGCGTCCTCCACCACTGCCTGGTCGTTGGCATCGAGGCGGCGTCCGCTGGCACCGGCGTATCTCCCCATCGACACCACTTCCCGCACCGTCACCGGCAGAGCCTCATTGACCTTGGTGCTCTGGAGGACATACGAGATCCTCTGCGGGGAGTCCCCGATCGTGGTGACTTCGATCGATCCGTCCACAGGCTCGAGGAGGCCGGCTATGGCCCCAAGCAGGGTCGACTTGCCCGAGCCGTTGGGACCGATGAGGATGCTGATCCCGCCGGCTGGGATCTCAAAGGAAGAAGTGTCGAGCGCGACGGTCGACCCATAGGCCAGCACCAGCCCCTTTGCCCTCACCGCCGCGGGCCTCACGCGCACCTCGCGCAGAGACCGTCGACTTCGAGCGAATGCCCCTTGGCGGAGAACGACGACAGAGCGGACGCCTGACCGACGAGATGCTCCAGTCGTAGCTCGAGGCGCCGGGGAAGCTCGATGTCCTCCACCGCCCCACAGTTGCCGCACACCAGGTGATGGTGATGACCGGCCAGCCATTCGGCGATCTCGTACCTGGTGACGCCCCTGGCGCCGTGATGGGGCTCGACCACACCAGCCTCCTCGAGCACAGAGAGGGTCCGATACAACGAAGAGACGGGGACCTTCCCGACCAGCTCCCGATGTAGCTCGGCGGCCGACAGGGGACCGTCGGAACGCTCCAGAGCCGCTACCACGAGACGTCTGCCGCCGGTGTAGCGAACGCCTGCTTCGCCGAGCCGGTCCTCGACCTGTCGGTCTTGAATTGACACAGAGTGCGTCCTTCCTCTAGCATCTGATAATGATTCTCATTCTAGCGCGACGATTGCGATAGGCAAATGGGGAGGTCTTCGCGCCGGGCATCGTCCCTGGCTTGGCTGCTGTCGATGGCGTTGGCCCTGGTTGCCTGCGCCGAGGGGGCCGAGCCCGACGAGGAGGGGCCCTTGGTCGTCGCCACCACTTCGATACTCGGCGACATCGCCTCCAATGTCGTCGGCGATGAAGGGCGGGTCGAGGTGCTGATCCCGATCGGTGTCGATGCCCACGACTTCGCTCCTTCTGCTCGGCAGGTGAGTCTGGTCGCCACGGCGGATCTGGTGGTTGCCAATGGTCTGGGTCTGGAGTCCGGTCTGCAGGACATCCTGGCGTCGGCCACCCGTGATGGAGTGGTTCTGGTTGAGTTGGCTCCCCTGGTCGACCCCCTTCCCTTCTCCCATCCCGGCGACCCCGGCGAGGATGATGGGGATGAGCATGAAGACCTGGATCCGCACTTCTGGATGGATCCGATTCGGGTGGCCGATGCAGCTCTCGCCCTCGGAGACGATCTGGCGGCCCGCCAGCCGGAAGGGGCATGGCGGGAACGTGCGGCAGCGTATGCCTCGAAGATGACTACCACCGATGCCTCCGTCGACGACCTGCTCGCCGCCATATCCCCGGATGATCGCCAGATGGTCACCAATCATGAGTCCTTCGGCTACTTCGCCGAGCGTTACGGCTTCGAGATCCTGGGTGTAGTGATCCCCGGAGGCTCCACGTTGGCCGACCCGTCCTCTGCCCAGCTAGCCGACCTGATCGAGATCATGGAGCAGACCGACGCCCGAGTGATCTTCGCCGAGACGAGTCGGCCGACCACTCTCGCTGCGGCAGTTGCCGGGGAGATGGGAGAGGACGTAGAGGTCGTTGAGCTATTCACCGAGTCTCTGGGAGATCCCGGATCAGGGGCGGAAACGCTTTCCGAGATGCTCATCACCAACGCGGGTCGGATCGCGACCGCGCTGGACTGAGCGGTCTAGCGTCTCACTCATGGATTGGCTGACAGCGCCTTTCGAGCTCGCCTTCCAACAGCGGGCTCTCTTCGGCGGCATTCTCGCCGCGCTCGCCCTCGCCCTGGTGGGAACCTGGGTGGTGATACGGGGCATGACGTTTCTCGGCGACGCTCTGGTTCATGGTGTGGTCCCCGGCATCGCGCTAGCCATCATCTTCGACTTCAACGTGATCATCGGGGCGGTCCTCGCCGCCATCGTCATGATCGGCGGCATCAATCTGGTCCATCGCCAGACCCGCTTCTCTGAGGACACCGGCATCGGCCTGCTCTTTGTGGGCATGCTCGGCTTGGGTGTGATCCTGATCTCGAGGAGCGACTCCTACGCAGGCAATCTCGCCTCGATACTGTTCGGAGACGTCCTCGGCGTCACGTCGGGCGACCTCGTCGCACTGGCTGTGGTCGTGATCGTGGTGCTGTTGGTGACCATCCTCCTCTATCGCCATTTCCTGGTGCTGGCGTTCAACGAGCAGAAGGCGCGCCTCTTCGGCCTGAGACCGGGTCTGGCTCACATGGCTCTCCTGTCCCTCATCACCCTCTCCATCATCGGCTCGTTCCAGACCGTGGGGACGCTTCTCGTCTTCGGTCTCCTGGTGGGCCCGCCGGCGTCGGCCGCCCTGCTCGTGAAACGAGTGCCAACGATGATGCTGACGGCCGCCGCGATCGGGGTCGCTTCGGTAGTGGTGGGTCTGATCGTCAGCTACTACGCCGACACGTCGGGATCGGCCACGATGGCGGTGATCCCGATCGCCCTCTTCTTCGCCGTGCTGACCTTCAAATCTCTACGACGCCCCACGGCCGTGCTCACCCGGCCCGGGGCGAACGGCTAGCTAGCGGCTCACTCTCCCCACGTCTCGCCAGGCTCGAGAGTCACCACCCGGGCCGAGGTGTGCTCCTGAAGCTCCTCGGGGGTGCCGGAGAGGACGGGGAAGGTCCCGTAGTGGATCGGGATCACCGTCGACACTCCGACCAGGTTGGCTGCTCTTCCCGCGTCACGCGGGCCCATCGTGTAGTGACCGCCGATCGGCAACACCGCGATCTCCGGGCCAAAGCGCTCCCCGATCAGCGCCATGTCCCCGAACACGTCGGTGTCCCCGGATTGGTAAACGATGGTCCCGTCCTCGAACTCGATGACCCAACCCCAGCAACCGAGGTCGCGGGTCACCTGATCGGCGCCGGACCCCAGAGTCGCCCCTCCGGTGTGATCGGCATGGACCATGGTGAACCGAACCCCGTCCACTTCGACCGTGCCGCCGTTGTTCATCCCGATCGACTCGATACCAAGGGCACCGAGCCAGACACTCAGCTCGTGAGAGCCGATCACGGTCGAGCCGTCGACCTTGGCCAGCTCCACCAGATCGGCACAGTCGTCGCCGACATGGTCGAAATGGCAATGGGTCGGCGCCACCACGCTCACCTTCTCCGGTGTACGGAAGGACTCGGCGTAGTTGGGTGCGCCGGACCACCGGTCGACCCAGATCCAGACATCGCCCGGCGAGCGATAGAGGATGCCGCCGTGCCCGAGCCGGGTGATCCGAAGGTCGGTCATCATGTGCCTCCTTTGCTTTCGACCCGGGGCCGACGTGTATCCCTCGGGCTCCTCGTCCACCTGAACCGTACTCATCGGATCAGATCCATCACCTCGCCCAACTCCTCCACCGAACGGGCATCGATCGGGTCGAGCACCGCCTGGACGTGCCCGATGCCGGCTTCGGCGAAGCGGGAGAGGGACTCAGCCATCTCGGATCTCGACCCGCTGATAGGGGTCACGACCGGGTGTTCCCCGCTGCCCGCTATCCGGCCCGAGCCCCGCTGGAACTGCAGATAGACCGCTGCGGTGCGCTCGAGGGTGGCCGGGTCCCGGCCCACCTCCGCGCAGGCGGCATCCACCCCCTCGATCAGCGGCGCCAAACCCGCGGCGCTGTTGTCGAACGCGGTGAACCAACTGTTCCACATGGCGACGTGGGGCACGGCGATCCTCAGCATCCGGGCGCCATTGGAGCCGATCATCAGCGGCATGTCGGCACGGGCCGCCGGTAGGAGCTCCAGCTCGCGGTGGGTGTAGAACCGGCCCTCGAAGGAGTCGATCGACCCCTCCCTGATGAGAATGCGGATGATGGTGAACGCCTCCTCGAACCTCGACACCCGATGGTCGTAGGGAAACCCGAACGCTTCATACTCGGCCTTGTTCCAGCCCGCGCCGAGCCCGAGGACGAGACGGCCCCCGCTTATCTCGTCCACGGTGGCCGCCTTCTTGGCGATCATCGCCGGGTTGTGAAACGATGTTGCCGCCACGAGTGGCCCAAGCAACACCCGCTCCGTCGCCTCTCCGAGGGCGGCCAGGATCGACCAGGCCTCCCAGGGGCCTCGCACCCCGCTGACCGGGTCGCGGAAGAGGAGGTGATCTCCGACCCACACCGAGTCGAACCCGGCCTGCTCGGCCGTGCGGGCGATATCCCGCACCTCGCTCCAGGATGCCTCTCGCTCGACTTCCGGAAGCTGTATGCCAACCTTCATCTGATACGTCATCGGTGCGATGGTACGAATTCACCAACCGAGCTCATCTCGTCTCAACCCGGCGCAGCGACGGGCGCATCTGCGCCGGATGGGCAGCGACTCGTTCGACATCGTCGTCATCGGTGGTGGGGTGACCGCATGCGGGGTCGCCCTCGACGCGGCGTCTCGCCGGCTGTCGGTGGCCCTGGTCGAGCAACGGGATTACGCCTCAGGCACGTCGAGTCGCTCCAGCAAGCTGTTCCACGGAGGGCTTCGTTATCTGGAGCAGAGAAACTTCTCCCTGGTGCGCGAGGCTCTCGCCGAGCGCAACCTCATGCTCAACCACATCTGCCCCCATCTGGCCGCCCCGATCTCGTTCCTGTATCCCCTTCAACACCGGGTCTGGGAGCGTCTCTACGTTGGGACCGGGGTCCTGCTCTACGACCTGCTCGCCTCGCTGGCGCAGAGCCCGCTCCCCCGCCACTCCCATCTGAGCAGGAGATCGGCGCTGGAGATCGCACCGGCTCTGGGCGACGGCTCGCTGGTCGGAGCGGTCAGGTACTGGGACGCCGTCGTCGACGATGCCCGCCACACCATGATGCTGGCCAGGACCGCGGCCGCCCACGGCGCAGCCCTGGCCACCGGGGTCAAGGCCACCGGGCTCGTGTTCGAGGATGGTCGGGTCTCCGGAGTCGAGGCCCGCGACCTGGAGAGCGGAGAAGAGCTCCGGCTCAGGGGACGCAGGGTGATCAATGCCACCGGGGTCTGGAGCGACGACATCCAGGCGATGGCCGGCGATCGAGGGCTCGATGTCAAAGCGTCCAAGGGGATACACATCGTCGTCCCGAAGGACCGGATCCGGGCCGGGACCGGTCTGATCCTGCGCACGGAGAGGAGCGTCCTCTTCGTCATCCCCTGGGGACGACATTGGATCCTGGGAACGACCGACACGCCATGGGAGCTGCGACGGGCTCATCCCGCGGCCAGCCGTAGCGACATCGACTACCTGTTGAGATGGGTCAACACCGTCCTCGCCGAACCCTTGACCGGGGAGGACGTCGTCGGCGTGTATGCCGGGCTCCGCCCCCTCCTGACCGGGGAGTCCGACGACACCAGCAAGCTGAGTCGGGAACATGCCGTGCTCGAATCGGCGACCGGTCTGATCAGCGTGGCCGGGGGCAAGTACACCACGTACCGCCTCATGGCACGGGACGCGGTCGACGCCGCCGTGTCGGATCTCGGTGAGAGGATCGCCGACTCCCGCACCGAGAACATCCAGTTGGTGGGCGCGGACGGTTTCGCCCGGACCATGGAGGATCCGTCCCAGATCGCACTGCCGGAGCCGGAGAGGCTGCTGAGGAGGTACGGGTCGGCGGTGAGCAGGTTGGTCGACCTGGTCCGATCCGACCCCTCACTGGGTGAGCCTCTCGTGGAAGATGCCCCGTATCTTCGGGCCGAGATCGACATGGCCGTCCGGGACGAGGGAGCGATGCACCTCGATGACATCCTGACCCGGCGCACGCGGATCTCCATCGAGACCGTGGACCGCGGTCTCAAGGCTGCGACAGAGGCCACACGCATCGTCGCGCCGATACTCGGCTGGGACGACTCCGCCGCCGACCGTGAGATCCGGCATTACCGAGCCCGGGTGGAGGCCGAGCGGGATTCGCAGGACCAGCCCGACGACAACACCGCCGACGCGGCGCGCATGGGTGCCCCCGATGTCAGGACCGGTCGAAGCGAGTGACCCCCACCGTGGTTGCACGGAGAGGGATCTCGGGCGGACCTGGATCCCGAATCGAGGTCAAGGGCCGAGCTCGGCGTCGGTGGGGATGGCGGCACGGTCGAAGTTGCTCACCGCGTTCCACAGGATCCAGCCAACCCCGTGATCCTCGGCTGCCTGGATCGACCGCCGGATCTGCTCGTTGGTCCACCAGAACGCCTGAAGCCAGGGGCGGAGGATGACACCGGGCTGAATCCGAGCCAGTCCATCCTGGATCGCATCGGATGTCACGTCGTAGGGATGGTCGTTGGGGTCGTCAAAGCCGAGAAAGCCGTCCGAGTAGTGGCTCGGGTACACCATCGGGCTGAACGCATCCAGGTGAAGAGTCAACTCTTCGGGTCTCTGACCGATCCCCTGGTCGTTCTCTGCAGCGAGGACGAACCCGAACACGTCTGCGCTCACCGCGCAACCAAGCCCGTGCAACCGCTGTCTGGCGGCCTCGAGAAAGCCTTCGATGGCGCCGACGCGCTCGGCCTGGGTCATGTCGAGCTGACCGCTGGCCTCCACGGAGTCCCCGGATGGGAAACGGACATAGTCGAACTGGATCTCGTCGAACCCGAGCGCACATGCCTCCTCGGCGAGAGCAAGCGGGTATTCCCACGCCGAGGTGATGGTCGGGTTGATCCACGGACCTTCAAACGCCTCGTCGGGCCGGGCCTCGGCCCAGAACCAATCCTCGAAGGTCACGATGCGGGTGATCACATAGAGGCCGTGCTCTTTGGCCTGTGCTATACGCTCGACCGGGTCGAATGCAGTGATCACGGCTCCCCACTCATGTGCCGTCGTCACCGATGTGTCGTAGAGAACCCGACCGCCTTCCTGCTTGGTGTCGAAGACGAGTGCATTGACCGCGGTGGCATCGGCCAACGCCAGGATCTCGCCGAAATGTGCATCGTCTCCGGCCACTCCTCCGCCCACTCTCAGCCCACGGATCCGAAGCGGCTCGATCACCACCTCTACGAAGGCTGAGGAGCCGTCCCATGCCACATCGGCCCCCACCCATGCCGGCTTGTCGACCCTGACCGGGCCCGGGGTCGAGACCAGGAGATCGAACCAGCCGTCGGGGGCGCTGATCGTCGTCTTCCCGTCGACGGCCACCGAGGCCCCGGGCACGGGGATTCCCTCCGCACTCACCACCTTGCCGAGGAGTTGGGTCCGGGGGAGGGTTTCGCCGGTGGAGGCCTGGTCGGCCGAGCCACCTTCACCTCGCCCCTCGGAGGGCATCCGCTCCCCACCCTCGACCCCGAGCGTGCATCCACCGAGCAATAGGAGGATGACTACCAGGGTCGCCCGGCTCACCTTTGAGTCCAGGGTCAGGCTCCGAGCCGGAGGACCATGGCCGTGATCGTGAACAGCAAGAGCAGCGTATCGGCCGTGCCGAAGGCGGCGATCCGGGCTGCGGACGCTTTGACCGCACCCTTGTCACCAGACTCGATCGCGCGGGCAGCACGCTCTGACCCCGGCGCGAACACGAAGATCCCGAACAAGGCTCCGATGATGATCATTCCGAAGCCGATGGTCACGAAGAGGCTGCCGAAGCCGTATGCCTCGTTCTCGATGACCATCCAGATCCCGGTGGCGAGGATGAGTATGGAGGCGGGCATGTAGAGCCGCGTTGTCAACTCGCCTGCCACCCGGTACCAGCCGGCTGCGGACTGAGGGCTCTGCCTTGCCGCCATCGAAGGCGCAACGGCCTGGACGATGTTGGCTCCCAACCAGGTTCCTGCCCCGGCAATGTGCAGTACCAGGAGAATGTCTCGCAACTCCATCACGACTCCGATCTTTCCGTGGGGAAACCTACCCGGCCGGAAGCCTTCCCAGTGGGCTTACCATCGCCGACCACGTGACGAGCACATCAGAAGGAATCGGCTGTCGTGACGCCGCCTTGTCCACCGTCTTCCTCCTCGGATTCGGCATCGTCTTCTTCGCCATCGGGCTCACCCTGATCAATCGCGATCTGTGCACCGGGCCCTGCGAGACGGCCGGGCTGACCCTCCTCTATGCCGGCGGACCGATATCCGCACTGATCGGCATCGCCAGTGAGTCCGTCATCGTGGCCTGGCCCCTGGATGTGACCCTGTGGGTGATCCTCGGGTTCGGGGTGGCCCGTTTCACCGGGAACAGGGAGATTCGGCCCTGGGGGCCTCTCGTGGCGCTGGTCGTGTTCTTCCTGCTCTATGGACTAGTCCTTTCGCAGATAGTCGAATTAGCCGTGTGAATCGCAGCTTTGCCTTTTACCGTGGGGCTCGATACTCGCTGTGCCCCGGATCCGAAACCTCACGCTTGCCGCTGCCGCTCTCTTACTGGCCGCCGCCTCGTTCGCCGGCACCGCCATGTTCCAGGCCGATCGGCCCGGCGCAGACCTGAGCCCGGTGGGGAACGCCGCCGAGATGGTCCAGATCCTCCAAGGCAACAGGACGGTCCTGTGGACCTCGCTGTCGGGCGCGGTCACCTCGTACCGGGTGGAGGGATGGGCCAGCACCGTGGACGGCAACGAGCTGGGTGGGGCCGTGGTCATCGAACGACCCGCCGACGGCACGGCGGGCGTGATCGAGCTTGGGGAGAAGCCGAAGTCTGTCAGCTTCGAGCAGGGCCGCTAGACCGCCAGGTACTGGTCCAAGTCGCCCTCGTCATAGGGCCCGACCGCCCCGATCATCCGCTGACTCGTGTACAGCTCCGAGGCAATCGCCTGCACATCTTCCAGCGTGACCGCCTCCAGCTTGGCCAGTCTCTCGTCGACCGATAGATGGGGCATACCGGCCAGCTCGTCCCGGCCCAGCCTGACCATGCGGCTATTGGGGTCCTCGAGGGCCAGGGCCAGGCCGCCCCGCATCGAGCCCTTGGCCCGCTCCAGCTCTTCGACCACGATCCCCTCCTCGACCACCTTGGCCAGCTCGTCCCGGATGACGTTCAATGCCGTGTCGGTCTGACTCGGTGTGGTCCCGACGTAGACGCCCCAGGCCCCGGCGTCGGCATAGGCCATCTTGAACCCGTATACCGCATAGGCCAGACCACGCTCCTCGCGGATCTCACGGAAGAGCCGTGAGGACATCCCGGCACCCATGACGTGGTTGAGCACCTCGAACGCCCAACGCTTCTCGTCGCTGCGGGTGAGCCCCTTGCCCCCAAGCACGATGTGGGCCTGCTCGGTGTCGCGACGGGTGATCCTGACCACGGGCCAGGGGGCGGCCGGGCCATGCTCGTGCTCGACGGTATCCCCGGACCAGTCGCCGAACCGCTCGGCGACCATCTCCACAACAGCCTCGTGGTCGATCGAGCCGGCAGCAGCCACCACCATCGACCCTGCCCCGTAGCGGCGCTTCCAATAACTGTGGATGTCGTCGCGGGACATGGCCCGGATCGACTCCCGGGTCCCGAGGACGGGCGCCTCGAGTGGGTGATCGACGAACACCGCTTCGGTGAAGTTCTCGAAGGCGACGTCGTCGGGGTCGTCTTCGTTCATGTTGATCTCTTCGATCACGACTTGACGCTCGGCGTCGATCTCGTTCTGCCGGAACGCCGGACGCTGCAACATCTCGGAGAGGACGTCGAACCCTGTGCCCAGGTCCTGGTCGAGGAGACGGGTCCAGAAGCAGGTGCTCTCCTTGGAGGTGAAGGCGTTGGACTCGGCACCGATGGCGTCGAAGATCTCCGAAACCTGGCGGGCGGACAGCTTCTCGGAGCCCTTGAACAGCAGGTGCTCGAGGAAGTGAGAGGCGCCGTGCTCGTTGGGGAGCTCGTCACGGGTGCCGGTGTCGATCCAGCAGCCGAGGGCGACCGAGCGAAGCGAGGGCATCGGCTCGGTGATGACACGGAGCCCGTTGGGAAGGGTGGTCAGCTCGTAATGCACGGCAGAGAGTGTATGGGCCCGCGATTCATACACTCTCACCGGATACCGAGTACTGAGTACGTGTCAAACCCCGCCAAAGGCGTCGTTTGACATCCATGAGACAATGAGCCGCTATGCGCGGACGCGACCGGACCTTTCTTGTCGACCTGATCGGGCCGGAGGATCAGGCGATCGAGGCTGTGGTAAGCCGCTATCAGCGCGTTGCCCCCGCCGTGACCCGGTTCGCCCGGAGCCTGTCCAAGAACCCGAACCTTCGGGTGCGGCTCGGATCGGAAGCGGCCGCCTCCGACGACGAGGTGGTGTGCGATCCACGGATCTTCCAGGCGGCCTACCACCGCAACGCCCCGGTTACTCCTGACGAGGTGGCCATTGCCTCCGCCCTCCACGAGGTGATGCATCTGGTGTCGACCAACTTCGACGAGAAACGCGGGCTCCCCGAGGGCTGGCCGGTGGAAGGTGAGCCCGCCTCGGAGACCGAGCTCGACCTGCTCACCGCCCTCGAGCACACCGCCAAGCCGGTGGCCGAGGTTCTCTTCTTCTCCCTGGAGGACGCAAGACAGGAGTCTCAAGGGCTCGCCCTATATCCCGGGGCCCGCTCGATCCTGGAGGACCTCTACCTGTCCTCGCTTGGCCAAGCGCTCAGCCGCTCCGGATCGTTGAGCCAATTCGTCTTGGGTTGTTTTCTCCTGACCGGGGGCTACGTCGAGCGCGACGTCCTGGAACGACGGTTCGACCCCAGGGCGGCCACCGCAATCGACGACGCCTCCCACCATTGCGAGATGGCTGCAGAGTCGGACGACCCCTGGGAGGTTGCCCAGCTCGCCCTCGAGTTGGAGGCCATCGCCAGGGCCCACGGGCTGATCACCGAAGTCCCCGCCAGTGCAACCAACGCCCAACGCCAGATGGCAGCCAAAGACGACGCGGAGAAGGCGGCCGATGGGCTCGATTCATTGCGGATGACATCCCCGATCGTGGCCGACGCCGACTCCTATCAGGACACCCGGCGCTCGGCCGAAGCCAGATCGGGGATATCGGACCGCAAAGGCGCCTCCGACATCGCCGGCGAGGAGTCGACGGACCAGCTGCTCCGGGTCAGTCAGGCACCGGACGTGTTCCTCCCCACAGGCCAAGGGGGCAAACTCGTGGTCGGGCCGATCCCCTCCTCCTTCTCACGGTTCTCGGAAGAAGGCGTGGCCGCCCTGACTCGGACGGCTCGGAGATGGGGCCTGGCCCAGCGAAGGGTGTCCGGTGAGCTGTTCCCCCTTTTCGCCGCCAACCAGCGCCGCGGTCTCCGCTCCGGGTTCGACCAGGGCGACGTCTCCCCGCATGCTGCCCTCTTCATCGGGGCCGGGCTCTATCAGCGGTTGTACGAGCGGCGGGCGGCACGGACCCGGAGAACCTACGCGGTCTCCCTCCTCGTCGACGCCTCGGCCTCGATGCTCAGCCCGGGCAAGGGCCCCGGCATCTCGGGAACCTCTTGGGCGATGCCTGCCGCCATGCTCGGAGCATGGACGATGGCCCACCTCTGCGACGAGCTTCAGATCGACTTCGAGGTCGCCCTCTTCAATCGAGGTTTCGCCGCTCGGCCCGAAGACACCGAAGGCTCCTACCGGCGGAAGCGGTCGGCGGCGACCGCCGGTCTGCGGCGCACCCAGGGAACGGCGGCCGACCGTCTCACATCGACGGTGAACCACTACATCGTCAAGCCGTTCGAGCGCCGCTGGCGCGACTCGGAGTCCGCCCTGGCCGGTCTGTTCTACACCGCAGCCGAGCCGAAGATGGCCGCCACCCTGGCCCGACGCGACCCGACCTCGGCCCCACCGGTGTCCCTGTTCGAGAAGGCGGCCAACGTCGACGAGTTCAACGTGATTCACGCCGCCGAGCGTATGGCGCGGCTGGGGGCACAGGTCCGGGTGCTGATGGTGCTCGCCGACGGTATGACCCGAGGGTCGTTGGATGCCCTGGCCAAATCGGTGAACGCCGTCGAGTCGAGTGGCACCACCGTGATCGGGATCGGGATTGGCGATCACACCGTTGACGAGGCCTACCGACGCCACGAGGTCGTCTCGCGGCCAGAGGACCTGGCCGAGGCCATGATCAACGGCACCCGGAACGCCCTGCGCAGGAGTCTGGCCCTTTGGGGCATGGACACCTGGTGGCTGAGGGCCCCGGTGCTGACGACAAACCAGGAGATCTCAGTTGCCTGACAAAGTGACATTCGAGGACCCTTCGGGAGAAGGGCCGCCGATCACGCTGGAGAAGTTCGACATCCCCGACGGCTCGGAGGACATCGAGCTCCGCCTTCGCAAGATCCCCGAGCCCGATCCGCACTATGTCGACCTCGGGATGCTCTACCGGTTTGCCCAGCTGGAGCAGGCCAGGGGCGCGGAAGGGCTGATCCCGCTTCATGTCGCGGTGCGGGGGCACATGGGGACGGGAAAGGACCACGACATAGAGCAGTTCGCTGCGGCAATGGGGCTCCCCTACTTCCGCATACCCCTCACCGGTGAAGTCCGGGACGTGACCCTGATCGGGTCGACCCGGCTCCACGGCGACGGGAAGGGCGGCACCGAGAGCCGCTGGGAAGACGGCGACATAACCCGCGCCCTGCGGGGACCGGCTTTGCTCAACCTGTCCGAGCTGAATGCGGCCGGGGCGGAGACGCTGTTCGCCCTGCACGGGCTTCTCGATCGTTACTCGTCACTGGACCTGCCCACCGGAGAGACGGTGCGGCTGCGGGACGATGTCCGGATTTTCGGGACCATGAACCCGACCGATCTCCGCGACTACGCAGGCACCCAGACCCTGAACAAGGCGTTCGCCGACCGCTGGGTCATATGGGAGAAGGAGTTCCCCGACGGGGACCAGGTCGAGGCAATGCTCAACCGCAGGTACCCCCATCTGAAAGAGGAGTACGTCAAGGCGATTTCTCGGCTGGCGGTGGAGGTGAACGCCTCCTTCGAGTCCCAGGACTCGGGGGTCAGGGTCGAGACACCGCTGTCGCTCCGCTCGGTCCTGGATCGGATCCCGACCGGCCTGGTGGTCTACTCCGACCGGACCGATCCGCTGCGGGTGGCGTGGGAGGAGTACGTCCTCCCCCATGTCGACCTGTTCGACCGGGACCACTACGAGACCGTCTGGAACGCGGTGGTCCGCAAAGGCCCCGGCACCAAGCCCTTCTGATCCTCAGTCGGAGCGAGTGATCCGCTCGAGGCGCGACCCGCCCAAGCCCGTGGCCGGTGAGACGCGGCCGGCCCTCTTCTCACTCATCAGGAGACACTATGCCCGCCCAGCACAGCCAGCTGAGTACCGTCGGGATCATGCCTTACGACCTGGGCAACCCGGAGCTGGACGCCAGGGTGGCCGAACTGGTGGCCGGCGCCACCTCGAGCGAGAACGGCGACCTCATCGCCGAGATGATGGTGACCGCCATCAAGCTGGGCCGCGACGACGCCTCGCGCGGCGATCTCAAGCTGATCAACACCGCCCTCAAGGAGATGCGCTATTCCAACCTCGTCTTCTCCCGCCACGACGAGCCGAAGGTGACGATCTACGGCTCGGCCCGTCTCGGGGAAGACGACCCCAACTATCGAATCACCACCGAGTTCGCCTCGATCATGGCCCTCAGCGGCTGGGGCGTGATCACCGGGGCCGGGCCGGGGATCATGGAAGCTGGCAGCAAAGGCGCCGGCATCGAGCACTCCTACGGGGTCAACATCCGACTCCCGTTCGAGGACGCGGCCAACCTGCACATCGCCCCGGAACGGGTGGTCAACTTCAAGTACTTCTTCACCCGGAAGCTCGGGTTCGTCAAGGAGGCACATGCTTTCGTCCTCCTCCCCGGCGGCTGGGGGACGCTCGACGAGACCTTCGAGCTCCTCACCCTGGTCCAGACCGGCAAGAGTGACCTCCACCCGATCGTGCTCCTCGAGGCGGAAGGAACCGACTACTGGGGGCCGATGATCGAGTTCATCAAGAAGCAGCAGCTGGACCGGGGCCTGATCAGCGATTCCGACCTCGCCCTGTTCCTCCACACCATGGACGAGAGGGCGGCCGCCGAGCACATCTGGCATTTCTACAGCAATTACCACTCGCAACGCTATGCAGGAGGAAAGCTGGTCCTCAGGCTGAACGAAGAGCCGTCCGACGAGATGCTGAAGAGACTCAACGAGGAATTCGCCGACATCGTGGTCGAAGGCAGCATCGAGAAGGTTCCCCCCGGCCAGGCCGAGATCGATGACGGTGACGCCCTCGACCTGCACCGGGTGGCCTTCGTCTTCGATCGCCGCCACTTCGGCCGACTTCGCACGCTGATCGACCGTCTCAACGACATCTCCGTGGCCCACAAGCCCGCCCATCTCCCCGAGCCCATGACCGAGGAGCACGCGGAAAGACCCTGGTAGCGTGGGTTTCGCCTGGGAATAGAAACCTGTCCCGGGCTACCATTGGGTTGTGCGCGACATCCTTTCCGATCTCGTAGCTGAACAGCAATTCCTCGACCAGTCCCTACAGAGGATCCCGATCAAGATCTGGGACATGGTCACCCCGTCCAAACCGTGGACAGTCAGGGACACCATCGCCCATCTCGCCGATTACGAGGAGCTGGCGGCCGACACCATCGCCGGAGGCGACAAGCTGAAGCGGTGGCAGACCGCCCCCAACCTGGGCCCGCTCAAGAACGAGGCGATCAAGAAGGGACGCGGGATGCGGCCACAGGATGTGATCGAGTGGTGGCGCGGGGGCCGGGCCAAGGTCGTTGAACCACTCTCCCACATGGAGGCCGGGTCAAGGATCGAGTGGATCGAGGGCGACATGAGCGCCCGCACCTTCGCCACCTTCCGTCTCATGGAGACCTGGATGCACGGTCTCGACATCTACGCCACCCTCGGTCTCGAGGTCGAGGACACGCAAAGGATCCGGCACGTGTGCTGGCTCGGCTGGAAGACGCTCCCCCATGCCTTCAAGCACGCCGGGGAGGATTACGAGCCGATCCGCATCGAGGTCATAGGTCCCGGTTACGCCAAGTGGGTCTACGGCCCGAACGACACCGACCAGCTGATCAAGGGCTCGGCCTCCGACTGGGCCCGGATCGCGGTGCGGAGGATCCGACCGGAGAAGACGAATCTCAAAGTCAGCGGCGACTATGCCGAGAAGGCGATGCAGGTAGCCCGGGCCTACCTGTGAGCGCACCCCCCGTCTCGCGGGGATGGTCCATCTGCTCCCGCTCTCCGGCGCGCCCTGATTCCAGGGGCCGATCTCCGGCGCTACAAGGGCCGCATCCGACGCGATGAGATGACACCGGTGTTGAAACCGGCGAGGTGGAGCTTTCCCGAGAAGCGGGCGTGCTCGATCTTGAGACATCGATCCTGGACGACCTGAAGACCGG
>Ga0326597_10001462_pt1 | contig 38230 bp, 34 predicted proteins | sample RVTome_12_FD_203789 | JGI IMG/M metagenome (GOLD analysis project Ga0326597, IMG submission 203789) | Soil microbial communities from uranium-contaminated site in the Upper Colorado River Basin, Wyoming, United States - RVT100D185 | ecosystem: Environmental > Terrestrial > Soil > Contaminated >... | reverse complement strand
CGCCAACCGGCACCCCGACCACCGGCCCGCCCCAAAAACCGCCGCGAAACCTCGCGGCATCCTCACCAGCGCAGACAAACCCCCGCTTCCTCTCCCCCGCTGAGCCTTAGCCGGGGAATGAGGGGGCCCTTGTCCGGGGTTTGATCCCGGCCCGTGATGGCTTATCCTAGGGGCGGATACGGACACGGCCAAAACCGGCGGCCAGGGGCCACTCGGCGTGCCGCGGCGGCCGGTCGGAGAAATACCGATGGAACCACTTCCGGAAAACTACTCGTTCGATCTGGTGGAAACCCTGCGCTCGGTCGTCGGCCTGCGCGCCACCGTTCCCTCCGACGCCCATAGCGCCCAGCGGCTGGGCACCGAGCGGGCCGGCAACGGCTGCGTGATCTCGGCGGACGGACTGGTGGTGACGGTCGGATACCTGGTCACCGAGGCGGAGAGCACCTGGCTCGTGGCCGACGACGGGCGGGTTATCCCCGCCGACGTCGTGGGCCGCGACACGGAGACCGGCTTGGCGCTGGTTCAGGCGCTCGAGCCGCTCGACGTCGAGCCCCTGAAGCTGGGGCGTTCCGCGGCCATCCAGGTGGGCGAACGCGTGGTGGTCGCGGGCGCCGGCGGCGTGCCGCATGCGATCGACGCCCGGGTCGTTGCCAAGCAGGAATTCGCGGGCTATTGGGAGTACCTTCTGGACGAGGCGATCTACACCACGCCACCCCATCCGCATTGGGCGGGAACCGCCCTGATCGCGGGCGACGGGGGCCTGGTGGGGGTCGGTTCGCTCTTTGTGCAGCAGGTGGCCCAGAACAAGCGGCCCATCGACGTCAACATGATGATCCCCATCGACCTGCTGCCGCCCATCATCGACGACCTCGTGCGCTACGGCACCGTCGACCGCCCGTCGCGGCCCTGGATCGGCCTGCAGGCCGCTGAATTCGGGGAGAACCTGGTGGTGGTCGGCCTGACCGACAGGGGGCCCGCCGAGTCCGCGGACGTCCGCGTCGGCGACGTCGTCGTCGGGGTCGGCGGCAACCCGGTGGGGAGCCTCGGCGATCTGTTCCGCGGCATGTGGAAACTGGGCGAAGCAGGCGTCCGGGTGCCGCTCAACATCTTCCGCAACGGCCGGCAGCTCGAGGTCGCCATCAAGTCAGAGGATCGCGCCAAGAACTACAAGTCGCCAAGGATGCACTGACGTCAACGGGGCCCGAAAGGCCGGGAGGGAAGCATGCTCGATGAACCCAAGCGGGAGTTTCCCGACTGGCGGAGCTATAGCCAGGAAGAACTCGACGCCCAATACAACCAGAACAGCCTGGTTGCCGATTCCAGCGCCTTCAAGCAGCGCAAGATCGCTGAGAGCGAAAGGGCGCGCGCGGAGTTGGACTGCATCCTCGACGTTTCCTACGGGCCGACCCTGTCCGAGGTGCTCGATATCTTTCCCGCTCCCACCAAGGGTGCGCCCATCAACATCTTCATTCATGGGGGCGCCTGGAAGTCGGGGCACAAGGACGAGGTGGCCTTCCCCGCGCCGGTGTTCCATGCAGCCGGTGCCAACTTCGTCGCGGTCAATTTCGACCTGGTTCCCGACGTCCTTCTGGAAGAGCAGATCCGCCAATGCCGGGCGGCGATCGCCTGGGTCTACCGCAACGCGGGCACCTTCGGCGGCGATCCCAACCGGGTCTACGTCTCCGGCCATTCCTCCGGCGGTCACGTCACCGGCGTGATGGCCATCACCGACTGGGAGGGCGTCTATGGGCTTCCCGCCGACACAGTCAAGGGGGCGGCGCCGATTTCCGGCATGTTCGATCTCGCCCCGGTGATCCGGAGCTGGCGCAACAGCTATCTCAAGCTGGACGAGGAACGCGCCGATGCGCTCAGCGCCATCCGCCATATTCCGGAAGCGAAGATCTCGATGGTGCTGGCCTACGGGTCGAACGAGCTGACCGAGTTCCAGCGCCAGTCCTGCGATTTCGCACGGGCATGGCGGGCGGCGGGGCAGGAATGCCGCCTGATCGAGGTGCCGGGCAAGCACCATTTCGAGATGGGCGCGGGCTTCGGGGACGCGCAGAACCCGGTCACGCAGGCTATCTTCGATCAGATGTCGCTCTGAGCGGCGAGGGCCGTTCCCCCGTCTCGGGCGCCTGCCGGGGGTCGGCCGCCCGCGGGTCGAGCATGCGCGTCTCCGGCAGCAGAACCCGCACCGTGGTGCCCTGACCCGGCGCACTTTCGATCTTGATCTCACCGCCATGCATCTGTGCCATGCCTTGGGCCAGCGGCAGGCCCAGGCCCGCGCCTTCGTAGCGCCGCTTGAGCCCCGATTCCACCTGTGAGAATCTCTCCAGCGCCCGCGGGATGTCCTCGGCGGACATGCCGATCCCGGTGTCGGCAATCGTGATGGTGACCGGCGTTCCCGGAACGTGTTCCAGGCCCACGGTGACGGAGCCGCCCGCCTGGGTGAATTTGACCGCGTTCTGCAGGAGGTTGATCATGATCTGCTTGAGCCGCCGCCGGTCACCCTTGTAGGCGGGGAAGTTCGGAGGGATCTCGGCGACCAGCGAGACGCCGCCCTGCTCCGCCTCTTCGCGCACCAGCATCAGGCAGGATCGCACCGTGTCGGCCAGGTCGAGGATCTCCTCGTCCAGGACGGCCTTGCCGATTTCGATCTTGGAGAGATCCAAGATGTCGTTGATCAGGCTGAGAAGATGATTGCCTGACTCGTTGATGCTGTCGACATAGTCGCGATAGTGGGGCTCTGCGATGTTGCCGAAGACCTCCGCCTGCATGATTTCGGAAAAACCGATGATCGCGTTGAGCGGCGTGCGCAGCTCATGGCTCATGTTGGCGAGGAACTCGGTTTTGGCCCGGTTCGCTTGCTCGGAGAGGTCGCGGGCGCTCACGAGTTCGGCCTCCGCCTGCTTGAGGTCGGAGATGTCGGTGAAGGTGATCACCCGTCCGCCGCCCGGCATGGAGGTCCGGTAAACGTTGACGATGGTGCCGTTGGGGCGGCGGTGAACGTCGTGCTGGGTTTCATTGCTGCCGGCGCGGACGAGCCGCCGCGTGATGATCTCTTCCGTGGTTCCGCTGTCGGCGTAGAACTCGCCGCTCTCCGCCATGACCCTGAGGACCTCGGAATAGTTCATCCCGGTCTTGATCTGCCTGGGGTTCAGGCCGAACACCTGCAGGTACGAATCGTTGAACAGGATCACGTTCAGATCGGGGTCCAGCACCAGCAGCCCTTGATTGATGATGTCCAGGGTCGTGGCCAGAAGGTCGGTCTTGCGGGCGAGTTCGCTCTCGGTCTCCAGCAGCTTGGTGATATCGGTGTAGGTGGTGACGAACCCGCCTTCCGGCATGGGCACCCGGTCGATCCGCACGGTCGGGCCATTGGACAGCGTGCGCTGGGTGCTGACGAGCTTGCCGCCGCGCACCACGTCGAGACGGGACCGGACGAACTCCCGCGTCTCTTCCGGGGACCTTCCTTGCCTTTCAGCGCTATGCCGCAGGATCACCTCGTAGGGCATGCCTTTCTGCATCAGATGGTCGGGATATCCGCACATCTCCCGGTAGCGCTGGTTCCACAATACCATCCGGCCCTCGGAGTCGATCACCCGAACGCCGTGATTGATGTTGCTGACGATGCTTTCGAGCAGCCGCGCGTTGCGCTGGTTCTCGAGGCTCAGGCGCAGGTCCTCGGTCACGTCGGTCAGGGTCACCAGGGCCCCGCCGCCGACCAGGTTCTTGCGGTAGACCGCGATCACCGACCCGTCGGGCTTGTGGCGCAGGTTCCGCCATTCGCCGCCCTCCTTCATGCCGCGCATGCGATCGCGCAGGTAGGCATCGGCATCGACGTCGCCGAATTCGCCGCGCTCGATCAGGTGGTGCAGCACCTCGGCGTAGTGGAGGCCCTTCCTGAGGAAGCCGTCGGCGAAATTGTAGAGCGATTCATAGGTGCTGTTGTAATGCAGGAGCAACATATCCTTGCCGAACAGCGCGATCCCTTGATTGACGTTGTCGACGACGGTTTCCAGGAGATCCGAGGGCCGGGCCGGGTTGGGGGCCTTGCGGCGCTGGGCGAGCGCCAGGCTGGCGAGCCGGGCACAGGATTCCAGCGCGGCGCGTTCCCCGGCGCCGGGCGCTTTCGCCTCGCCGAGGAAACGGATCAGGAGGCCGGCCTCATTTCCTTTCCTCCCGTAAAGCGGCCAGATCCATGCCGTCCCGAAGCGCGGGGCATCCTCGCCGAGCTCGAGCGCCTCGGCGAGAGGAGAGGTCGGGAAATCGTCGATCACCATGGGACGGTGCCCGGCCTCCCGGCTCGACCGCGCCAGGTCGAAATAAATCCGGCGCAGTTGTCCTGTCCGGGCACCCTCCGGCACCGGCCCGATCCCGACCGATGCGGCGGATCTGATCGTCTTGGCGGGCCCTGCCGCGAGGAGGATGCAGGCGGCGACCGTGCCTCCGTCCGGTGCGGCGGGCTCGCAGGCCATGGCGCAGATATCCGTGAGGACGTCCGTTAGCGGGGAATTCTCCGTCATAGCGCGGAGAACGTCATTGATTTTTCTAAAATCCATCGCCCGTGTCTATGCCGCGCGTACGGGATGGCAGAGCGCGACCGGCGTCCATCCGAAGTCGGTAGTCTCGGCCCAATTGGTAAAGAAACGTTAAAACCTTGACGCGTGCTCAGTGGAGCCCCGCGGTTTTCCGGCCAGGGTCGGCGCCGGCGGGGCATCCGGCCTTGGGACCAGACGGCGCGCTCCCCGGCCGGGCCGGGGGCGAGGTCGATATTGGGGGGCGTGGAGGGGCTTTCCGGCGCGGTTTGGGGCCGGCGGCCCCGTGATCAGGCCCCGCGCACGCGGTCGAACACCGCGAGCGCATCGCCGGGCGGGTCCACGCCGCGCCAGGCCACATGTCCATCCGGCCTGACGAGGACGAGGGGGCGTTCATACAGCGCGGCGATCTCCGGATCCGCGATGGCGATGACCTGCAAGGGCACGCCGCGGCGCCGGGCGGCTTCGGCCAGGGTCTCCGCGCCCGGCGGGCTCGCGCCGAGACGCAGGAGGACGAATCCCCGCCCGAACAGGTCGATCAGCGGCCGGCCGTCGGCAAGCCGTGCATCGGGGGCGCGGGCGCCGGGACGGGTGGTCGGCGTATAGCTCTCGCGCTCGACCGGAGGGGGCGGCCCGGGTTCCTGCCAGACGATGGGGGAATCGTCGTAGCGGTAGCCGATCTGCAGGCCGAAATTGGGCGGCGAAAGCACCTCCTTCATGATGCGCTCGCCGACTTCCGCGCGTTCCAGCGCGCCTTCCGGTGAATCCTCCAGGATATGCGGGGTGGGCGTGACGTGCTCGCCGCGGGCGTAGCGCGCCGCGGCGTAATCGACGTTTCGCTTGCCGATGGGCCGGCGTTCCGGCGTGTAGCTTTCAAAGAGCCTCTCTCCCGCCCAGCCCCTGAGCGCGGCCTCGATCTTCCAGGACAGGTTGGTGACGTCGCCGATGCCGGTGTTCATGCCGAAGCTTCCGGCCGGGGTCAGCTGGTGGATGCAATCCCCCGCTAGCAGGATGCGCCCGTCCTGATAGCGGTCGGCGACCAGCTGGCGCCGGATCCAATCCAGGACCGAGATCACCTCGTAGTCGAACTTGCGCCCGGCGAAGCGCTCGAGGTCGCTGTCCACGTCGACCTTGCCCCAGGAATCGGGGTCCAGCGAGCCGCGGATCTGGAAGCGCCAGAGATCCTTGCCGTCAATCGCGTTGACCGACGCCCATTGGCCGTCCGGCCCCATGGCGAGATAGCTGCGGCCGTCGCCCTTGTCGTGCATGGTGGCGAATTCAGCGGAACGGAACAGGACGTTGGTGGCATATCCCAGGACCGGCGTGCCATCCAGCTTGATGCCGAGGGCATCCCGGATGGGGCTGCGGGCGCCCTCGCAGGCCACCACATAGGCGGCGCGAAGGGCCTCTTCCTGCTTGGCGCCATCCGTCGATTCGAGCCGGGCCGTGACGCCCCCCTCATCCTGTTCGACGCCGAGGCAGCGGGTGCGATAGCGCAAGGTCACGGAATCGAATGACCGGGCGCAGTCCCTGAGGGCCGGGTCGAACACCGTCTGGGGGCAGCGCTGGAAGGGCTCCAGTGTCCCCCGCGGCGGGGTGACCTCATCATAGGCGGGATTGACCTGGCGGGCGATTTCCCATCCCGTCAGGGTGGTGAAGTAGATGTGGTCGCGGGCGCGGCCCTTGGGATAGCCCTTCTCCCGGATGATGTCGGCGATGCCCCAGCGGCGGCAGTATTCCATCGTCCGCATGTTGACGCCGTTGGTCTTGGGATGGACGATCTCGCCGTCCCCCTGTTCGACCAGGGTGCAATCTATGCCACGCCAACCCAGCTCCGCAACCATGGCAAGGCCCACGGGCCCGCCGCCGACGATGAGAACGGGCACGTCGAAATTCGCGCTTTGTGCCATTTGCAGGACGGGTTCTCGCTTGATGTTTTCCTGCATCTAACGGCGCGGGCGCGTCGCCTGTCAACGCTTCAGCAGGCGCCCGAACGTCTTGCCCAACGGCAAATGCCGCGGCTACTCTAGGCGATCATCCCGACGGACGGGACAAAAGGGGAGGGAAGGCGCTCTTGCCACTGACGGGGCAACCGACGGCGCGCCGGGCGGTCTTGATCGCGGCTTCCGCGGTGGCGCTGATTGCGGTGTCCTTCGCATTGGTCCAGTGTGCGGGCAGCCTGCCGCGCTCGGAGCAGGTGACCCAGTCGACCTGGCCGACATTCGACGCCGCCAAGGCCGCCTACGATAAGGTGCGCGCCGGGGAAACCACCGCCGAGGACCTCAAGAAGATGGGTTACGACCCCTACAATGACGCCAATATCAGGGTGATGAGCTATCTCGACATCAACCGGCTGTTCCTGGCGGGCGAGGCCCGGACGGTGGCCAGCATCCCCAAAGAGGTGCAGGCTTGCCTCGCAGAGCAGGAAGCCTGCAGGGGCTACGGCGTCAATCTCGAGCGCATCCATCGCAAGCGCAGAGGCTCGACCTTCCTCGACCTCCTGAATTTCCGGCGCAAGACCCACGAGACCGGCTGGCGTTTCAGTGCCGTCTTCGTGGTCCACAATACCCTGGTGATCTACAAGCTCTGGTCGGGTGAGCCAAAGATCGACCGCCTCACCGATGCCGAAAATCCCCTCGGCCCCATCCAGGAGCCCGTCGACGTCATCAGACGGGCGATTCCATGAATGAAAAGCGCCGGCTCGACCGGCGCTGATCAGTGTAACAAAAGGTGGTCCCCCCACCCCATCCAATCAGGGAGACGAACGGCGTGAAGACGATTCCTCTGACCATCGCCACATCCGATTACGACCACATGCGCGACTTCCGCGATGGCTTCGTCCGGGCCGAGGGGCTCGATCCCACCTGGCTCACCATGGAAATCCACGAGATCTTCACTCGCTTCACCTTCAACCGGGAATGGGAGGTATCGGAGCTCAGCTTCGCCAAGTACATCGCCCAGGCGACCCGGGAGGAGTCCGACATCACCGCCATCCCGGTCTGGACGTCTCGCCAGTTCCGGTTTTCCTCGTTCTACTACAACGTCAATTCGGGCATCCGGGGGCCCGAGGACTTCGCGGGCAAGCGCATCGCAGTGCCGGAATGGGCGCAGACGGCGGCGGTCTACACCCGCGGCTGGCTGCAGCATCACGCGGGCATCGACCTTACCTCGATCCACTGGGTCCAGGCAGGCACGGAACAGCCGGGCCGCGGCGAGAAGGTGGAGCTGAGCCTCCCCGAGGGGCTCGAACTCGAGCGCATCAACGACAAGTCGATCTCGGAAATGCTGGCCTCGGGAGAGATCGACGGCGCCCTGGTGGCCCGGGCGCCGAAGGTCTTCGAGAGCGGCCACCCGGACGTCAAGCGGGTGTTCCCTAACTATCGCGAGATGGAGGAGCGCTATTACGACGGAACCGGCATCTTCCCGATCATGCACGTGATCGCGCTGCGCAAGGACATGCTCGAGGACAACCCCTGGATCGCGCGGAATCTCTATAACGCCTTCCTCGAGGCCAAGCAGCGGGCCATCGGGCGCTTCACCGAGATCAGCGTGTCGCGCTACTGCCTGCCCTGGGCGGTCGACCACGCGGAACAGATGATGAAGAAGTTCTCGGGCGACTTCTTCCCTTATGGGATCGAGGCCAACCGCAAGACGCTGGAGGCTTTCTGCCGATACACCTTCGAGCAGGGGATCGCCCATCGCCATGTCGCGCCGGAAGCCCTGTTCGCCGAGGGCGCCGACGTCGACGTGCAGATCTAGGAGCGGAACCATGACCGGAAGCACCGAACCGCCCAAACTGCGTCCGCCCCGCCATGACGGCCGCGCGCCCAGGCTGAAGGCGCCGGCCAAGGCCTGCGACACCCATTTCCATATCTATGAGGACAGCATTCCGATGAAGCCGGAACGCCGCTACACGCCGGTGGAAGCGGGACTTGCCAACTACAGGAAGATGGCGGCGCGCCTTGGGCTCGAGCGCGGCGTCGTGATCACCGGCAGCGCCATGACCGGAAACCGGCCGACCCTCGACGCCATTGCCGCCATGGGCGGCGCCTTCAAGGGGCTCGCGCACATCCGGCCCGAGGCGGAGGACCGCGAGATCGAGGCCCTGGCCGAGGGCGGCATGACCGGCTTCAGAATCTCCACCCGCTCGGTGGGCGGGCTCGGCCCGGACCATCTTCTTTCCCTCGCCGACCGGGTCAAGGGGCTCGGCTGGCATGTCGAGATCCATCTCAACGACATCGCGGAGGTGGTGGCGCTCCTGCCGACGCTGCGCCGCCTGCCGATCCCCTACAGCGTCGATCACGTGGGCTACCTGCGCCCCGATTGCGGCCCGGGCACGAGCGAGTTCGAGGCCGTGAAGGGGCTCCTTGCCCGGGAGGAGAACGCCTATCTCAACCTCTATGCGTGGTACGACCTGACGGCCGAGGGCCCGCCCGCCTATGGCGATATGGCCGAGATCGTCGCGCCGCTGGTGGAGGCGCGCCCCGACCGCATCCTCTGGGGCACCAACTGGCCCCATCCGACCTTCGACGTCCCGGTGCCCGACGATGCCGACCTTCTGGATTTCCTGGGCCTTGCGGTGCCCGACGAGGCGCACAGGCGGATGATCCTGGTCGACAACCCGGCCCGCCTCTACGGCTGGGATTAGCGGCGCCGGAACCGCGCGGCTCTCAGTGGCCGCCGTGCTTCTCGAAATAGCACTGGTGGTATTCCTCGGCCCGCCAGAACGTCTGGGCCGGGGCGATCTGGGTGACGATCTCGTCGCGGTAGCGGCCCGACGCCTCCAGCCGGTCGCGCACCGCCTTGGCGGTTTCCATTTGCGCGTCGGAGAAGGTGAAGATGGCGGAGCGGTACTGGTCGCCGACGTCGGGGCCCTGGCGGTTCATCTGGGTCGGGTCGTGGATGGCGAAGAAGACGTCGCAGAGGCGCTCGAAGCTGACCTCGGCGGGATCGAAATCCACAAGCACCACCTCCGCATGGCCGGTGGTATGGGAACAGACATCCTGGTAGGTGGGGTTGTCCTTGGTGCCACCGGAGTACCCGACGGCCACGTCCCTGACGCCGGGGACCTTGCGGAAGGCCGCTTCCACGCCCCAGAAACACCCCGCGCCGAACATCGCCTGTTCCATCTCTCGCTCCTTGCCCGAAACCTTGGGCCCCTAATCTAGAATTGGCCGTGCGCTACCGCAATGCCGGGAAACCGAGGTTTTCCAAACCAAAGATCGTCCATTAAAATATCGGGCAGGGGGGTTGCATATGCAGGCCAGAAATGTTTGGCTTGTCGGGCACGGCTTGGCGATGGCCATATATATCGGGCGCATGCCACACACGTGCATCACGCCCCGTTTTGGGGGCGGATGCTGGAAACCAAGCCGGTTGCGCCCTAGTTTTTGCTGCGTGCGGGACTGTTGCGAGTGTTCGCCGCGTGGCGGCCATGCCGAGCCTCCGATGAGAACAGAGGAGGCAAGAAATGAGCGAACAACAAATCTCGACGGAGCAACAGGAAGTCGTTACCCCTCAGCAGGTGCAGGCCGCGAACAACGCCAATCGCGGGCGTGCGTCGCGCCCGGGTTGGATCGCGGGGCTCTGCGTGCTGGCGTTCCTGGGCGGCCTGGCGCTGTTCATGTACCACTTCTAAACGCGTTTCGGCGCTCGGGGGTCGCCGCCCGCGGGGGCCGCGGACGCGGGACGAGCCGTTTGCGAACCGGGAGGCGGTGTTTCGCCTTCCGGTACCGGGCCGTGGGGCGCTAGCTAAGGTCGGGCGCCGTACGGCCGGGATGGGGATAGGCTTTGCCGACCCCCTGCTTTTGGGCGCGGGCAAAGATTTCTATTCCGGTCGCCAGGTCGGCGAGCCCGACGCCCATCCATTTGAACAGTGTGAGGTCGAGTCCAGCCGGCCGGGTCTCGCCCGCGGTGACGAGTTTGCAGAGCTCACGCACGTCCGCCCAGTCCCCCGGGCCGCCATCGTAGAAGGCCTGCAATTCGCGGGACATCTCGCGGCATTGCTCGAGATTGTCCACCACCACGCGGTCGCAGCGGGGCAGGATGTCCTCGCCGATCTCGGCGAAGGCCGGGATGATGGCGCCGGCGGCGTTGATGTGGCTACCCGGCGCCACCATGTCGGAGAACAGGAACGGCTCCTTCGCCCGGGTCACGGTGGTGATGATCGGCGCGTCACGCACCGTATCCTCCACCGATTCGCCCTCGACAACCTCGAAGCCGTAGGTATCCCTGGCGGTTTCGGCGAAGCGCTTGCGGTTCGCCGCCGTCGGGCTGAACACGCGAAGCCGCTTGAGCGGCTTCACGGCATGGACCGCCGCGACCTGTGTGATGGCCTGCTTTCCGGTGCCGACGATCGCCATGTCATCGGCGCCCACCGCGGCAAGGTAGCGGGTTGCGACCGCGGCCAGAGCGGCCGTCCGCATCTGGCCGAGCGCCACCGCCTCGATGATGGCCTTGAGCTGGCCGTCGTCGGACCCGTGCAGCAACACCAGAGGCGCCGACTTGCCGCCGACGTTGCTCCACACCTTGGCGCCGGCGAACCCGGCGCCGGTGAATTGCGCCCCGGTGATGTTGAGGCTGCCGCCCTCCCACACCGACTGGCCCTTGTGGAGGTTCCTGGCCTTGCCCTCGGCCTCCATCCGGAGGCCCGCCTCCAGCGCTTCGATCACGCCGGAAAGGTTGATCAGGGAGACCACGTCGGCCTCGGTCAGCCAGAGGAAGGTCTTGGGGGCGTCATCGGCCATGGAAGTCTCCGTTGCAACTGGGTCACGCGGCGCCGGTTATACCACATGGCGGGGCTGGGCGAGATGCTGGGCAGGGCGGGCGCCCGGGTGGCCGCCCCCGTTGCCAAGGGTGGCCGCGGTCCCTAAAGTTCCTGACCTCCGGAAAACGCGCTCGGGCGTAGGGGCCGGAATGCGGGCGGCGGCCCGCGCCGCTCCTTCGTCCCGTGGGGCGCCGGCGATGGGAAAGAACACGGGCGCTGGCCGATGGAGGATGGCGATGTCGATGCGTAAATTCGTGGCCGCCGGTCTGGCCCTGGTCCTCGCGGCGGGCTGCGCGCCCCCGAGGGAGCCCGGGGAGGGCCATCCCGAGGCCCGCCAGCGCGGCCTCGACTCCATGATGGTCCCCGGCGGCGGGGCCTATCTCGGCGGCAGTCCGGGGCAGGGGGCCGGGCGGTTCCTCGGCCCCGGCCTCAACATGATGCCGCCGACCGTGCGCGGCCAGCCCCTGACCGCGGCGGAGGTCACCAACCATTTCAACTTCCGCCTCGCCCGGTACGGGGACGGCAGCGTCATGCTCGGCACCGTGTCCGAGAAAGACATGGACACCATCAGTGTCGAGATCGTGACCTTGGACGGCGTGCCCGTCGCACGGTACGAGGTCGACCGGAAAGCCGGGATCATCCGCCGGGTCAGGTGAGGGGGATCGGCCCGGAAGAGGAACGCCCTCGGTCTCCCGGGGGCGTTCGGTTCAGGTTGGCGGGTGCCCGGGATGCCGGGGCTCAGCCCTTGCAATCGATGGTCTTCGCTTCCTCGCCGGCGCCGGGGTAGGTGAAGGTGCAGGTCATGCCGACCTTGATGGCTTTGCGCTTGGCCTTCTTGCCGTTGACGGTCAACTTGGTGCGCGAGCCGGAGACCTTGGCCGTGGCGCTCTTGCCCTTGCGGTCGATGACGATGCGGCGCCCGCCCTTCTTGGTGGCGGTGACCTTGCCGGTGTGCTTGACCATCTCGATCTTCGCCATCTTGGCCTTGCCCTTGTACTGCTGGACGTCTTCCAGAAGCTCGAGGGTGGCCTTGGGCGTCGCCGCCATGTCGTTGACGATCTTCTGGATCTCGTCGCCGGTCACGAGCTCGACGTCGCGCCTCTGCTTCTCGGCGTCGGCCAGGAACCTGGGATCCTTGGACATGGCGTTGAAGGCGGTCCGTATGGCCTTGACGCGCTCCATGGGCACCTTCGGCCCCATGGTGAAGGGCCGGCCCATGGTCTTGGCGGCATAGACCAGGTTGAACAGGCTTCGGACCTGGTCCACCGTGTAGGGAGCCTGGACGCGCTCCTTGGTGACGTAGTCGAAGATCGGGGCCACGCCCAGCTTCGTAAGCTCGGGATAAGGCTTCAACCCGTGCTGGATGATGGGGATGATGTTGCCCTCGGCGTAGTACTTGCCCGCGGCCGCTTTGAAGGACGACCAGGATTGGCAGACGCCGTGAACCTCGCCGCGCTGGATCGCCAGTTGGACCGCCGTTGCCGAGGGATAGCCCTTGACCAGTTGGAACTTGGTGCCGAGCAGGTTGTTCATCATCGCCGGCTGGATTTCCAGGTCGTTGGGACCGGCGCCTCCCATGAGCACGGACTTGGTGAACAGCTGGTCGAACTTGGTGATCCCGGCACGCTTGTCCAGTGCGCAGACCCCGGCCTCGTTCGCCAGGCTGCCGATCCAGTTGAGGTCTTTGGCCTCAAATTGTGGGCCCTTCTGCCCCATGATCTGCACCAGCGCCAGGTTGCGTTGGATCATGGCCATCACGCTGCCGTCCTGGGGGGCAACGTTGGATAGGAAATTGGTGACGACGATGCCGCCGGCGCCCGGCATGTTCTTGACGATCCAGCTGGGCTTGCCCGGGATGTGGCGGCTGAGGTGCCGGGTTGTGAGACGGGCATAGGTGTCGTAACCCCCGCCGGGGGTCGAGCCCACCAGCATCTGCATCCTCTTGCCTTTGTAAAACTCCGCGACGGGATCGGCGGATGCCGGCCCGGTGACCGCGGCAAGTCCTACGGCGCCCGCGATCGCGAATGCGCCTGCAATGGTTCCGACTCTCATGATCATGGCTCCCTGTTCTTGTCGAGGGCTTCTTTGACGTGCCTCCCATCTCTAGTTTTTTCTCAACACTATACCTGCCGCGGGGGGAGGCTCAACCTCTCCGCCCGGCATCCGGGAACCCGCCCGTAAAAAAAACGCCCCCGCAGGGGCGCCGAAGAGTGAAATTCGTCCTATCCGTTATGGCTGAAGATCAACCCTTGCAGTCGATGTTCTTGGCTTCCATGCCGGCGCCGGGATAGTTGAAGGTGCAGGTCATGCCGACCTTGACCGCCTTGCGCTTGGCCTTCTTGCCGTTGACGGTCAACTTGGTGCGCGAGCCCGACACCTTGGCGGTCACCTTCTTGCCCTTGTGGTCGATGACGATGCTGCGCCCGCCCTTCTTGGTGGCGGTCACCTTGCCGGTGTGCTTGACCATCTCGATCTTGGCCATCGTGGCCTTGCCCTTGTACGTCTGGACGTCTTCCAGAAGGTCGAGGGTGCCCTTGGGCGTGGCCGCCATCTTGTTGACGATGTCCTGGATCTCGTCGCCGGTCACGAGCTCGACGTCGCGCCTCTGCTTCTTGGCATCGGTGAGGAACTTGGGATCCGTCGCCACGGCGTTGAAGGCGGTCCGTATGGCCTTGACGCGCTCCATGGGGACCTTCGGCCCCATGATGAAGGGCCGGCCCATGGTCTTGGCGGCGTAGGTCAGGTCGAAGAGCTGGCGCACCTGATCCACCGTGTAGGGAGCCTGGACGTGTTCCTTGGTGATGTACTTGTACATCATCGGCACGCCGAGCTTCGTCATCTCGGGACTGGGCTTCATCCCGTGCTGGATGATGGGGATGATGTTGCCCTCTTCGTAGTACTTGCCGGAGATCACCTTGAAGGACGACCAGGACTGGCAGACGCCATGCACCTCGCCGCGCTCGATCGCGAGATGGACCGGCGGGGTCGAAGGATAGCCCTTCACTAGCTGGAACCTGGTGCCGAGCAGGTTGTTCATCATGGCCGGCTGGATCTCGAGATCATTGGGGCCGCTGCCGCCCATCAGGACGGTCTTGGTGAACGCGTCGTCGAAGGACTTGATGCCCGCGCGCTTGTCCACGGCGCAGACCCCGGCTTCGTTGGCCAGGCTGCCGATCCAGTTGAGGTCCTTGGCTTTGAAGCGCGGCCCCTTCTGGCCCATGATCTGGACCAGCGCCACGTTGCGCTGGATGGCCGCGATGACCGTCCCATCTTGGGGCGCGACGTTGGCGGTGAAGTTCGTGACGATGACGGCGCCCGCGCCGGGCATGTTCTTGACGATCCACTTGGGATTGCCCGGGATGTGGCGGCCTATGTGGCGAGTCACCAGGCGGGCATAGGTGTCGTACCCGCCGCCCGGGGAGGACCCGACCAGCATCTGCATCCTCTTGCCGCTGTAAAAGTCGGAAATGGCGTAGGCCGAAGCCGGGCCGGGGCCCGCCGCCAGTGCCAGAACGCCGCTCAGGCCGAGTGCGGTGATAAGAAAAGAAATCCTCATGATCTTTCTCCCTTTTGATTTGGATCATGCTGGGGTAAGCATAACTGGACAAAATTGTCACGATCGTGGCGGATCAATTCTCCTGATTTTTGGCCAACAATCATATGTATTTACAATAACTTAATAGTGCGGCCCCTGTAAAGGGGCACCGCCGGCGGGTGCTGTCCTAAATAGGGGCAGTCTGTCCTAATTCAGATGGCTAAGTGTCCTAAATTGAAATTGCCGGAGAATACCCCACCGCTTGTCCTGATCGAGTGGGAGGACAGCGCACAACCGGTATCTGAATGGCGATACCTCGATGATTTGGGTTCGCTGTCTGTAGTGCGGTGTTTATCTGTTGGATTTTTGGTGCACGATGGGAAGCGCGTTAAAGTCCTTGCTCCCAATGTTGGTGAAATTGGGACGGAACACGCTCAAGCATCCGGCGTGTTCCGTATCCCGAGTCGGTGTGTTTTGCGTGTAATCACCCTGAAAGCGGGGCGATAGAGTTACTTTTTTCTTCCGCTGGGCTTGCCCTTGTCGGGCCGCTGCGTCATTGCTGAGGCGGAAACCTTACGGGTTTCAGAGGGGCTTAGCTTTCCGGTTCGGAGTCCCTTGCTTGCAATAGAACCGACGCCCTTACCAGTCTTTTCGTTTTTAGCCATCACCATTCTCCTTGGTTTGAGACTCTGGCACAGGCTCTCCTTTTGGCTCGTCTGGGTCGGAAAGGATTTCCTTGTCCAATTCGAGCTTCTTGATGAGATTCTCAATTTCTTTGACGCCGACATGACCGCTAACCACAATCCGAAAGTTTGCGGTTTTGGATAGCAGCCCGTCTGCCAAAATCCGTTCGCCTTCCATTGGCTCGTGCCGATCCTTATTGGGAGGTGGGGGTGGCGGCTCATCATCTTTACCATCGTCACCGGCATCTTCCATTTCAGGCTCCATCATAGCAGAGCCCTTGAGATCAGCAAACGCAATATTTTCCTTAAAAATACTGAGTAGCGAACGAGCGGATTGCTCAGACAGCCCAACATCCACCTTAAGATGACTCCGGGCTATCACATCTTCTGGTGGTTCAGCGCCCCATTTTTGCCATAGCATCCGCAACATATGGGGCTTTATTGCAAACTCTTTTAGGAGTTTGGCGCGTTCTTGTGGGCGTTCATCAAGGAAATATCGTTTCCCCTCTTCGGTAAAAGCCAGCCGGCGTTTATCATGTGTGCCTTCGTCGGTGCACAGCCCGTACATTTTAAGACTGGCGACAGTCTGAAACCCACCGCTACTTTTGCTCGAATACTCCCAGAGAGCAAACGCGTCAGAAACAAGAACGTCACCCCCCTTGCCAGCTTTGAAAATAGCTTCCGCTCGCTTAAGTGCGCGTTTTAGCCCAACGAACGGGAAGCGGGTGCTGCCTTTAATGTCCTTTGCCATGACATCCTCCATGGTTCTCGGAGAAATATGAACCACAAAGGAGAAATTAACAAGGAGAATTTCAGATTTTTTTCTTGAAATCTCCCTCGCGGCCCTTTAGCATCATTCGTGGCGTTGATGGAGGCGCACATGAGAGAAGTCGGGAGCCCCCGGCGACCTAGCCGACCGAAGGGGGCGAAGATAAAGACAGGGGCCATTCCGCCCGCCCCGCTAAGGTGAAGGAATGGCCCCGAAATCGGCTCTAGTAAGCGTATCGGTTCAGGGGTCGTCTAACGGAAGGACACCAGGCCCTACAACCTCGGAGATGTCGGTTCGATTCCGACCCCCTGAACCATTAAGCCGGGACCGTCGCTGCTGGAACAGCGGCGGCCCCATCGCCACCACAAGGGACTGGGCCCTCGCAATGACTGGCTGCTTCTATATAGCAATTTCCCGCTGCGAATTCCAGTGGGTCGGTCTGGTCCCCTCAACGCTATGGGATCAGACAAATGAACATTCTCCCGTTTGATAAGCAAATTCAGGTCATTTCGGCCCTTACCGAAGGCTGCTCCATTCGGGCAACCGAGCGCTTAACGGGTGTCCACCGTGACACGATCATGCGTCTCGGTGTTCGGATTGGCCAAGGTTGCGCCGTGCTTCATGACAGCATGATGCGTGACCTTCAAATCCCGATCTTGGAGTTTGATGAGGTTTGGGGATATGTCGGCAAGAAGCAGCGCCAGACCCTGCCTCACGAAACCGATAAGGGCGATCAGTACACGTTCATCGCCCTGGACGCGACGGGCAAGGGAATCGTTTCCTACGTGACCGGCAAGCGGACCGAGGCCAACACTCGCGCCTTCGTGAATGACGTTTGGGAGCGCATCATCAACAAGCCGCAAATCACCACGGATGGGTTTGGCCCTTACATCGAGGCCGTCGCGGAGTGCTTCGGCGACGGCGCAGACTTCGCCCAGTTGGTGAAGCACTACGCAGCGGAGAATACGGTAAATGCCGCGCGGCGCTATTCGCCCCCTCATGTAGTACGGGTAGAGAAGATGGTAGTAAGCGGACGCCCGGCGCGGCGGCACGTCTCCACTAGCTATGTCGAGCGCCAGAACTTGACCCTACGGATGCAACAGCGCCGCTTCACTCGGCTGACCAACGGGTTTTCAAAGAAGCTTGAAAATCATCGGGCAGCGGTTAGCCTGTATGTCGCTCACTACAATCTATGCCGCATCCATGAGGCCACCAAGATTACCCCTACCATGCACTTGGGTGTTACCGATCACATTTGGGAAATCGGTGAGTTGATTGAGGCCGCCACTGGTGGTTGGGAACCACCACCGCGGTTTGCACGTTTTGAAGTAATCGCTGGTGGGAAAGGTTAAGATATCATTAACACCAACAAAAAATCTTAATAATTCAGTAACTTATGGCTGGTAAATTATCTTGACAAGATTGAAAAATTTGATCTTTGAGGGCGTATTGAGTCTTGAATCAGGGCTCTAACTGTCCTAATTAGATACTACGTGAGCTGCGAGACGGACATTTTGGACCCACCATCGGGTCGGATTTACGGCCACGTAATTGACGGGGTACCTAAACAATCTTCAGGGGGAGCGGCACCACTACGCGCGTCCGTCGTGAGTTGAGGTGGTGACTGAACATGGAAGGTGCGAGCGGAAATTGCTCAGGCGGCATCGGAAGCTCGTTGGAAGTCATGACGCAGGTTGAATTGAAGGCACTGAAGAAAAGGCTATTCGAGGACAGTAGCGTCAAAAATATCAAATTTTTCCCGGGGACGAACTCAGATGCGTCTCCCGAAGATTTTGCACGCGAAATCAACAAATTTTTCGCAGAGGCGGAAAATGGAGCGGAAAGCTTCAATCTAGAGGAAGATGTTGACGGCGAGTGTACGTAGCTAGCAGGAAGCGAACGCTTCCTCATGCCATTTTCTGATCTGTATGACCGGGTTCAAGAGCAGACCCCCAAAATAAGTTCGAGGTGGATACGGGATGAGGTTATTCATCTCACCCATATCTCTGCTGTCAAAGAGCAGTGGACCGGACTCATTGACACAGAATCAATGCGTGGTTTCTTTATCGAGGGGCCACTAAAACCGCCAGTCCCCTTAGCTGAAAATGAGGCACTGATAGTGTTGGCCCGTGCTCTGCCCAAAGAGTGGCGGAGGTTTGTTTATACAAAAGAACTCATGCATGCTTTCGATACCCCGGAAGAGAAGGCCGACACGCCAGAGAAATTTGATCTGCAGGTCGAAAGGCTCGGCGATCCAAGCGCAGAGATTTCTCCTCAATACAGGGCAGAAGCTAAGGCCTTTTGGAGGGCGTTAGCAACGTTGTGTCCAGAGGAGCACCGGCTTGCTTTTAAGGCGGCAACTGAGGCGGGAGAGATAAGTCCGGCAGTCATTGGCGCGCGCCTTCAGATACCGACGCAGTATGTAAGAAATCTCCTCCGAGAGGACTTCACCGCGATTGTTGAAAAACTGAAATAATCCCGCGGTGTCCTAATCTGAAATAAGAGTGTCCGAATTAGGACAGCACCCGCCGGCGGGCGGTGCCCCGGGCGTCAAAATTGGTTAACGGGGGCCCCGGGCCACCCGCGATTTGGTATAACCGGGCAAAGCCCCCGGCGGGCGCAACGGCACAGGCGGGACACAAGAAGCACCATGGCCACGCGGCCCGAGAGCAAGACCAGGACGAAGCCGCGCCTCGGCCTGCCCGCCAGGATCTCCCGGGCCGGCGCGGTCAGGATCTCCCGCGCGGTGCTCGGCAGGCGCGAGTGCCGGATCACGCGCCGCGAGGACATCTTCCGCATCGCGTCCCTGGGCCTCGACTGGGACATCGGGGTGATGGTCTACGCGCCCGCCGACGGCGCAGTCACCCGCGGCCGCGACGGGCGGAAGGCTGGCTTTTTCCTGCTCCACGGCGGCAACGGCGATTTCAAGTCTGTCGAGCCTCTGGCTCTGCTGCTGGCGGAACGTTTCGGATACAAGGTCGTGTCCATGACCTTTCCGGGGCGCCTCTATTTCCCCAATCGCAGCCGGGATTGGCCCGGTGACACCATCGAGCCCGATGGCCGGGCGCGCATGCCGATCTGGAAGCGCGGCGAGGTGATCACGCCCGACCAGTACCGGCTGATCCACGAGACTTCGCTTCGGGACCGCTACGGCACGCGCACCCTGGCCCGCGCCAAGCCGGGAACGCTCTTCTATCACCGCATGGCGGCCTGGCCCGCGGCATTCGAGGAGGGCATGGTCGCCGCGTGCCGGCGGCATTTCCCGGAAGGCGACTATTCCGTCTATGCCCACGGCCATTCGACGGGCGGGGCCTTCACGGCGATCCTCAGCCAGCGGCTTGCCAACATGGCGGGGCAGACCGAGGTGGAGACCGCGCCCATCGGCGAGATCAATCGCGTGAAGCACGCCTGGTCGGGGTCGCTCGGCAAGATCAAGGGGTTCGAGAAGGGCGCCCAGGGCCAGGATGGCCTTGAGGACCGGTTCACCGATCTCTACCTCCGGACCTGGCGGGACCGGGCGCGGTATGCCGGGCCAGAGGCGCTCGGCAAGGAGGGCCCCCAGGCCCTGATGCGGCTGCCGGCGCTGATGGAGGATGTGCTCGAGAGCTGGCGGACCGAGCGGCTCAGGCCGCAGTTCAAGGCGGAGTTCCTGATCACCCACAACATCGCCGCCTCGCTTGAGAAAGCCGCCCGGGCGGCGGCCAGGCGGCTTCGGTCGTCACGCGCCGAGACGGCCGCCCTAGTCGGCCGCTACCTCGATTATGGCCGCTACCTCAAAGGGCCCGATGCGAGGCCGGTGCCGCCCGTTCTGTTCGTCAATTCGTGCTACAGCCGGGACAATTCCGAAGAGGTGTTCAAGGAGGTGATCCTGCCCATGCTGGGCCGCCTCAGGCCGCCGCCAAGGACGCACTTGGTGGTCGTCGAAGCCTCGAGCCACCTCTATACCGAGGCCGATGGCGAGGATCTGCCCTTGGGCATGACGCCGGTCGCGGCCAAGCTGTTCGACGATGCCTTGACGAGAGGCTACTTCCTGGTCTGACCCGCCGGCGGCCGATAGGGGGACAGGGCTGTTGACGATTTTTATCGAGCTCCTGCTGATCATATTCCTGGCCCGTGCCTTCGGCGAGGTGGCGGAGCGGATGGGACAGTCCGCGGCAATCGGCGAACTGGGGGCGGGGATCGTCCTCGCCGCGCTCGCCAGTGCCCTCGGAGGCTCGGTCCCGTTCCTCCGCAACCTGATCGCAAGCGAGGCCTTCCATGCCGCGGCCCAGGTGGGGATCTTTTCGCTGATGCTGATGGCGGGGGTCGAGCTCCAGCCGCGGGATGTGGCCCAACATAAGCTGGGGACCTTCTTCGTGGCCCTGGGCGGCGTGCTGGTGCCTCTCGGTCTCGGCGTCGCGACGGGGCTTCTCCTGCTGCCGCCCGGCGAGGCGCGTTTCGTTCAGGCCTTCCTGATCGGCGTTGCCATGGCGATCACGGCGATCCCCGCTTCGGTCCGCATCCTTCAGGATCTCGATCTGCTCGACGCGCCGGTCGGACGAATCATCATCGGTGCCGCGTTGTTCGATGACGTGATCGGGCTCGTCCTGCTCGCCGTGCTCACGGCGCTGGCATCGACCGGAACGCTGCCGGGGCCGTCGGAGTTCGCCCTCCTGCTTGCCAAGGTCGCGGCCTTCTTCGCGATCACCGTCGGGCTCGGCGTGCATATCTATCCCAGGGTGAGCCGCGGTCTCAGGACGCTTCAGGCGACCGCCGTCGAACTCAGCGTGCTGACGGCGGTGGCGCTGGCTTACGGGCTGCTGGCGGAGATGCTCGGCATGCACTGGATCCTCGGTGCCTTCATGGCGGGGCTGTTCTTCGAACCCGACCGCGTGGGGCTCCGCGCCTATGACGGAATCAAGCTGATCGCAGGCGGGGTCACGGCGGGTCTGCTCGGCCCCATCTTCTTCGTTTCGATCGGCGCGGGAATCAATCTGGGCGCCGTTGCGAAAGCCCCCTGGTTCCTGGCTCTGCTGATCATCATCGCCTTCCTCGGCAAGCTGATCGGGGCCGGGGTGCCCGCTATGATGGGAGGACTGGGGCGCCGCGAAGCGGCCGCCGTCGGCGTCGGCATGAGCTCGCGCGGCGCCGTCGAACTGGTCGTCCTTTCCATCGCGGTGGAGACGGGGATCATCGCGGACGGGGTGGGACCGGGGGCCAAGGCGAGCGATGGTCCCCCGATCTATTCCTGCCTGGTGGTCATGGCGGTCGTGACGACCTTGCTGACTCCGGTTCTGTTGCGCTGGATCCTCAAGGGCCCCGTCGGGCCCGCCCGGCGGGACGACATCCAGACTCCCGACCAACCATTCTAAACCAATCACTTCCGGCTCGGCGCCCGAAACGGGGGATAGACTCCGCCAGATTCGTGGGACACCGCATTCTTTTTCGTTGACATGCTTAGAATTCTAATCTATTTAATTAGTAAGCATTCTAAATATAAAGCCCATCGTTTCGATGGGTTGGGGCCGAAGCCCCAGGGCTTCGGGAGAGGAACGGAAAAGCGGAGACGGAAGATGACGGACATGAAACCTCAATTTATCGACTATTCGGGGTCCCGGGCGCCGGAGAAGCATTCCCATGGCGACCATTCCCTCGACCTTTGGGAGCCGATGATCGTTCCCAAGGAGGCGATCGACGCGGAAATCGACCGTCTTGCCTCGTTGCCCAAGCCCAACAACGGGGTGCGGCGCTCGCGCATCGTTCACCCGCGCTCGGTCAATGAAAAGGCCCACAGCTGGGCGCCCGGCGTGGATGTCAGCCTCGACGTCCTGCTGCCGGGCGAGCGCACCAAGGCCGTGCGGCAGAATTCCGGGGTCGTCAATTTCTGCATCCAGGGCGGGGGCTCGATCGTCCAGAACGGCAGGACCACCAGCTGCAACCGGTACGACGTCGTCACCACGCCATCGATGTGGGTGCACGAGTACGTCAACGACACCGACGAGATCCAGGTGCGCCTCAGGTATTCCAACGGCGCGCTGCTCGAGCGGCTCAACATCCATTACGTCGACGAGAACCCGCCGGCCCACGGCGCGAGGGACGACGACCTGACCGAGACGGCGGAAGAGATCCACGTCGATCACGCCTCCAAGTACGGCGCGTTCCAGCTCACCAAGGAGGGCGCCTGGCTGATGCCCTATGAGGGCTTGGTCAACCCGCCGGCTGCTAAGGTGGTTTCCCACCACTGGCCCTGGGAAAGGGTCAAGGCGGAGCTCGACAAATATGCCGAGGGGCTCGACCAGAGCTACGAAGGCCGGCGCCTCTATCTGCTTTACGATCCGGTGACCGGGCGCGCCAACGGCACCACCGTCAATTTCTTCGCCACCATCACCCATCGTCCGGCGGGGATTTCCGACCGGCCGCACCGGCACGCGTCGGCGGCGATGAACTACTACTTCGGCGGCGAGGGCCATTCGGTGGTCGAGGGCAAGGAGTACGCCTGGAAATCCGGGGACTTCATGTTTTCCGCCCCGGGCTGGGCGATCCACGCCCACGCCGCGGATGTGGGCCCGGTCTATGAGCTGACCATCCAGGACATGCCGTTCTGCATCAACAACGACTGCCTGTTGTGGCAGGAGGACATGACCGGACCGATTTCCCTCTTGGGCTCCCACGCGGGCTTCGAAACCAACCGCGAGGTGCTGTCCAAGGCGAGTTGACGGCCTGCGCAAGCGGGCCGTCGCGGGGAACAGGGGTGTGTTGGTCTCCGCCGGCTCCTGTTCCCCGACCCTTAGCCGGGTCCGGTCGTCGACCGGGCCCGGTTTTTTATCCCCAGCAAAGCGGGCCTCGGCGTCAATCGGGCGTTGGCAATGGGCCGCCCATCTGTAACAATTTCCGGCTAAGTTCCCCCGTGCCAGGACAGGCCCGGCCGAAAAAGTAACCGAGCAGGAAGGGAGATCCGGAGATGGATGTCGGGCGCAGCGGTCAGCAGAATCTCGCCATGCGAACGAAGATGAAAGGGGCCCTCGTCAAGGTTCTGCGCAAAGCAAAACCCGACGGGACCCGAATCAGGAGGTTCCCCCGCCCGCGCCATCCGGGCGGCTATGTCCGCCTCGCGCACACCGGGCTGATGAAGATGTTCAAGGGCGATCCGCTGATGGTGGGTCCGAGGCTGCCGGTCGCCGATCCCGCGCCGCTTGCCGATCCCTGGGCCGGACGCGCCGCCGCCGTCGCGAGCGCCCTGGATATCCTGGCGCCGGCCTCGGCCCGGGCGGCGGTGCATGGCGAGCCGGTGATCGTCACGGTGAGCGATGAGGATACCGCGCAGGTCTTCCGGGCGGCGCTGGAGCTGACCGCCGTCAACCGGCTGACCGACGGCCTGATCGAGGTGCGGGTGCGCGGAGCCTGATACGCCGCCGTTCCCTGCCGCACCAGGCGGCGTGAGGCGCCTAGATGTCCTTCTCCACCCGCCGCACGGGCGTTTCCGGATGGACCTCGTCGGAGGACCGGCGGCGCTGGAAGGAGATTTGGCCGTTCAGCTCCCAGTCGCCTTGCACGGCGGCCTTGGCGAATTGCTCCCAGCTCGTCCCCCAGTCCCCGAGATGTACGCCATGCCACGGCGCCTGCGGGCTCAATGTCGGCAGACCGATCCTCTCCCACAGCTTCTTGGCGTCTTCCATGAATTCCCTCGCCGGCAGCGCCAGCGGCGGCATCGGGTGCTTTGACGTGGCGTCGACGAGCATGGTCGAACTGGACGTATCGTCCTGCTTCGGGCCGTGGGAGCGCGAGCGGTAGGGCACGATGAGGACGTCCTTGACCGGATTGGACCTGTAGGCCATCGACCACAACACCGCGTCGGCATTGTGCGGATCGACGTCGTCGGTGACGGCGACGACGATCTTGCCGCATTGCGCCTGCATGGTGGCCGCCCCCTGAAGCCCACGCCAGATTTCCGTCTGCGGTGTGCCGGATTCGAACTGCAGGAAGATGACGGGCCTGAGGTTCGACAACGGCTCGTGCATGACGACGCCGGTGATCCCGCGCACGCCCATCACCGTCCGCAGATGATGCAGGAACAGCGGTTCGTAGGCGACCTTCTTGATGACGCTCGATTCGCTCGGCGTCACCTGGCTGACGATCGAGGGCAGGATCGGATCGCGCCGCATGGTGATCGCCGTCACCCGCATGGACATGTTGAATTCCTCGAGCGCGATGTGGCCGTGGCTTTCGCCGAACGGGCCCTCGGGCTCGACCACGTCGGTGTCGATCAGGCCCTCGACCACGATCTCCGCATCCGCCGGAATTTCGAGATCGACGGTGAGCGCCTTCGCGACGCTGAGCGGCGCGCCGGCAAGGCCCCCGGCGACCGCCATTTCGTCGGTGTCGATGCCGAGCTTTTGCGGGCCCGTGTACTGGATGATCGGCGCCGCACCAAGGACGATGGCGATCGGCATCCGTTCGCCGCGCGCCTTGTACTTCAGCCAGTGGGCGTAGCCGCCCGCGCCCGTGAGGCGCGTGGCCATGCGCACGCCGAGCCGGTCGGTCGCTTTCAGACCCGCGCGGTAGGTGCCCATGTTGCGCACGCCGCTCTCCGGATCCTTCGTCACGCAGAGCGTCGCCGTCAGATAGGGCGCCGAGTCGAAGCCGGGGCTCGAGATCGGGATCGGCAGCGCGGCCAGGCCGCCGCCCGGCTTGCGCAAGTCCTCGCCCTGGATGACGACTTCCTGGCACGGCGCATCGCCGACGCGCACCGGCTGGATCGGCGCGGCGATGGCGCGGTTCCAGACATTGCCGATCTCCTCCACCGGCACGCCCATGCCGACGGCGTAGATATCGGGATTGGCCGCGAAGACGCCGGCCACGACGGGGGTATCGAACTTGCGGCCGTCCGAACCATGGACGTTCGTGAACATGAAGGCGCGGCGCGCGCTTTCAGGCAATCCGCCCACGAACTGCCAGCGCACCAGCGGATGCAGTTGCGTATCCTTGTTGACCGGCTCGTCGATGCGCGCGAGCAGGCCCTTGGCCTCGAGCCGTTCGAGGTGCTCGCGCAGGTCGAGTGGAGCGAGAATGACTTTGCGGTCGTCCATATCGTGCCTTTGTCCGGCAGGTGCCGGAATGGAACGGAGCCGTGCGGCGGGCCGCAGCGGCTCCTGGGAGAGCGGGTTGTGCGGGCGCTTGGTCCTAGCCGCGCTTCGGGCCCTTTGCGACCGGCCGTGTGGGGTCCCCGGTCCATGCCGACCAGGAGCCGACGTAGAGCGGCGCTTCGATGCCGGCGGCGTACATGGCCGCCAGTTCATGCGCGGCGGCGTTGCCGCTGCCGCAGTAGACGCCGACCGGCCGCGAATCGTCGATGCCGAGCCCGGTGAACAGGGCCCTAAGCTCTTCGGTCGATTTGAAGGTGCCGTTGGGTCCGATGGCATTCGCCGAGGGCGCGCAGACCGCGCCGGGGATGTGGCCGGTCGCGGGCTTGTCGGGCTCGCCTTCATAGGCCGTCTTGCCCCGCGCATCGAGCAGCGCGCCCTTCCGCGCGATGTCGGCCGCCTCATCGGCTTCGATCGTCGGCATGCTTCCCGGACTGACCGTGAAACCGCCGTTGCCGGGGGGATGGGCAGGCTGCTCCGCCAGGGCCTGCCGCGCCGCCTTCCAGGCCGCCAATCCTCCATCCAGAAGGCGGACGTTGGGATGGCCGGCCCAGCGCAGGGTCCACCATGCGCGTCCCGCCTGCGCGCCCGAGGCGTTGTCGTAGACGACGACGAGGGAGTCCGCGCCTATGCCCCAGCGCCGCAGGTTGTCCTGCAGCACGGCGGCGTCGGGAAGGGGACGCCGTCCCCCCAGCTTGGTTGCCGGGCCGGAAATGTCGGAGGCCAGCGAGACGGCGATGGCGCCTGGAATGACCTGCCGTTCCAGGGGCGCCGTCTCGAGATCGTCGCTGACGTCGAGGATCACGAGACGCGCCTTGCCGGAGATTTCGGCCGCCAGCTCGTCGACGGAGATGAGGACGCTGGACTGGGGGTCGCTCATGCCGGCCTCACGCGGTCATGGTGCAGCGGTAGAGGACGCGCGTCGCCGAGCTGGTGTAGTCCTTGATCGCCCGGTGTTGGACGACCCGGTTGTCCCACACGGCCAGCGCGCCTTCCTCCCACTCGACCCGGCAGGTCGCCTCCGGCGACTTGATGATGTCGAACAGGATGCCGAGGATGTTCTGGCTGTGCACGCGGCTGACGCCCTTGATGTAGCAGACATAGGATTCGTTGATCGCCACCCATTTGCGCCCCGTCACCGGATGCACGCGGACCAGGGGCATCTCGAAGGGCGGCATGCGCAGGCGCGCCTGGGCGGCCTCCTCCGGATCGAGATAGCGATCGGTGATATGGCCGGTCGCGTCCGGGGACTGGATCACTTTCAGGGAATCCAGGTATTGCGCGAACAGCGGATCGAGCTGCTCATAGACGTAGGTGGCGTTCGAGTACATCGTGTCGCCGCCGGAGCCCGGGATGCGCTTGGCGAACAGGGCGGTGAAGGCGGGGGCGTCCGCCCGGAACCCTCCGTCCGCATGCCAGACATGGTTGCGCAGGTGGGCGTCCTTTTCGGCGCTGATCACCGTTGCGTCGGGGTTGTCCGGCGCGCGGGGCGTGTGCGGCCCGGCATAGTCGAAGAATTCGCCGAGGAAGCCGGCGAATTTCGTGAAATTCTTCGCCGTCACGGTTCCCGGCTCGAATATGACCAGGCCCCGGTTGTGCAAATGCTCTCGCATGGCGGCGCGGAAACCGTCGGATACGGCTTCGCCGTCGAACCGGTAGCCGGAGATGTAGGAACCGATGGACGGCTTGATCTGCGAGATGCTTGCGCCCTCCGGCAGGGTGGAACTTTCTGAACCCGGGTGAAGGGTGGGAGTTGCAAGAGACATGTGGGGAACCTTTCCTGCACTGGGACATGACGATTTTTATATTACCAAAAAAATCAGTAAAAAAGGCCAACTTTTCCTTAGATAGCTAATTATATTTCCGCCGGGCCTGCAACCGGCATCCCGCGCCAAGAGCCGATTTCCCAAGGTGTTCCGAAGCTGGAGCCGATGCTATAGTGGCCGCCCGCCCATGACCGAAAAACAGCAACGGAGAGAGCCATGGCCCTTCCGGAAGTAGGAAGCGAAGCGAAGGACTTCACGTTGACCGATAAGGATGGCAAGACCGTCAGTCTCGCGGATTACGCGGGGAAGAACGTGCTGCTCTGGTATTTCCCCCGCGCCTACGGCGGCAACTGCACCAAACAGGCCTGCTCGTTCCGCGATCATGCCGCGGACTTCGAGGCCAGGAATACGGAGGTCGTCGGCATCACCTTCAGCCCGCCCGAGGAGCTCAGGGCGTGGGCCGAGGAAACGGGGCTTGGCTCGGGGCTGCTCTGCGATTCGGATCATTCGGTCGCCATGGCCTACGGCGCCGCCGACGGTCCGGACCAGGAACGTCCGACCCGGGTTTCCGTGCTGATCGGGCCGGACGGCAAGGTGCTGAAGACCTACACCGTGTCCGATGCCGCGGCGCATCCCGGGGACGTGCTCGAGGACCTGGGCTAGGGCTCGCCGCATGCGCTGAGGCGCGTCGCCCTCCTTCCGGGCCCGGCCCGGCTCCTGGCGGAGCCTAGAGGACGCGCTGCAGCCCCTTCCACAGAAGGATCGCTGCGCCCAGAAACAGCACCAGCTGGAAGGCGCCGTAGAACCGCTTCGCGTCGGCGCGGCGGAAGAAATGGATTCCGGCCCAGCCGCCGATCAGCGACGGCGGAACCATGATCAGGGCCTCGATCATAAGCCGTAGCGAGATCAGCCCCATCACGGCCGCGGCGATCAGGCGCCAGTAGATGAAGATCGCCCCCATCAGGATCGACGTGCCCCGCAGCAGGGCGGGCGTCGGGCAGGCGAACTTGAGGTAGATGGAATAGAGGTACATGCCGCCGCCGCCGGCGATGCCGGTGATCAGGCCGGCGGCACTGGACAGCGTGAATGCCGTGGCCGTGCTCCGTAGATCGATCGATCGGGCCAGCCGCTCCATGATCTCGTAGCGGTCGAGCACGACGATTCCGGCCATGACGATGCCGAGGCAGATGGTCAGCCACCCCGCTTCCAACGACTTGAAGACGAACACGCCGAGGGTCAGGGCGATGAAGCCGGAGACGAACATCGGCTTCGCGACCTTCCAGTCGCCATGGCGCAGCGCGAAGGGAAAGATCTGGAACTGGCAGTAGCAGGCGGTGACCAGGCTCAGCAGGATGGCGTAGTGGGGTTCGACCACGAAGGAGGTGAAGACGATGGCGGGCGCCACCGCGCCGAACCCGAAGGCGCCACGGATCACCGCCGTCGCCAGGTAGATCAGCACCAGGAGCGCGATGGCGTGCCCATCGGTGTTCTGGAAGGGGATCAGGCCTTCGGGAAGGACGTCGAGGCTCACCTCCGGCGCGCCCCATGACCGGTCGCGGCTTGTCGCCGAGCGTGTCTCATGGCGCGCGGACCTTACGCCCGCCGGGCCGGGCCGCGCCAGGGAAAAACCGGTGCGGGCCGCGCTTGTGCGGGGGGGTGCCGCCGCTATAGTAGCCCGGGATCAAGGAGCCCGGAGGGGAAGGGCATGCGACGACACCGCAGCACCCGCGAGATCGCCCGCGCCGCCCGCGGGCCCGCGCCCGCGCCCGGGCGCCGGTGATGGACGGCGCGCGGGACCAGATCCGGGCCCAGGTCGCGGCCCTCTGCGCGCGCTTTCCCGGCGTTTACTGGCGCGAGAAGGACCGCACCCGGGAATATCCCCACGAGTTCGTCGCGGCGCTCACCGAGGGCGGATGGCTCGCCTGCCTGGTGCCCGAGGTCTATGGCGGCAGCGGCCTGGGGCTGGCCGATGCCGCGGCGATCCTGGAGGAGATCCACGCCTCGGGCTGCAACGGCGCCGCGGCGCACGCGCAGATCTACACCATGGGCACCATCCTGCGCCACGGCTCGGACGCGCAGAAGACGAGGTACCTGCCGGAGATCGCCGCCGGGCGGCTCAGGCTGCAGGCCTTCGGCGTGACCGAGCCCGAAAGCGGCTCCGACACGCTGTCGCTCGCGACCCGCGCCTTGCGCGATGGGGAGGACTTCGTCATCAACGGTTCCAAGGTCTGGACCTCGCGGGCGGAGCATTCCGACCTCATGCTGCTGCTCGCCCGCACGGCGCCGAGGGAGGAGGGGAGCCGCCGCACCGAGGGCCTCTCCGTCTTCATCGTCGAGATGGCCGAGGCCAGGGGCCGGGGGCTTACGATCCAGCCCATCCGCACCATGATCAATCACGCGACCTGCGCGCTCTATTTCGACGACCTCAGGGTGCCGGCCGCCAACCTGATCGGCGAGCAGGGCCAGGGCTTCCGCTACATCCTCGACGGCATGAACGCCGAGCGCATCCTGATCGCCGCCGAATGCGTCGGCGACGGGCGCTGGTTCACCGACCGGGCGGTGGACTACGCCAAGGAGCGGCGCGTCTTCGACCGGCCCATCGGCCAGAACCAGGGCGTCCAGTTCCCCATCGCGCGCGGCTATGCCGATATCCGCGCGGCGGCGCTGATGGTGGACAAGGCCGCCGCCCTGTTCGACGCCGGGGCGCCCTGCGGGGAGGAGGCCAACATGGCCAAGCTTCTCGCCTCGGAAGCGTCCTGGCAGGCGGGCGACACATGCATGCAGACCTACGGCGGCTACGGCTTCGCCGAGGACATGGATGTCGAGCGCAAGTTCCGCGAGACGCGGCTTTACCGCACCGCGCCGGTCTCCACCAACATGATCCTCGCCTATATCGCCGAGCACGTCCTCGGCCTGCCGCGGTCGTATTAGGCCCCGCGAAGGGGCCTCAGGCCCAGCCGGCGATGCGGAGCTTGTTGACGTAGTGGTCCCAGGCCTTGTCCTGGGAGCGCTGCTTCAGGATCTGCGGCGTGATCTTCTTCGAATGCTCGAGGCTCAGGTAGTTGGGCGTGCCCATCTGCCTCGCCGTCATGGTCATCCAGCACGATTCCTCGAGGAAGAGCGTCAGGATCAGCGCCTCGTGCAGATCCTTGCCGACGACGATGACGCCGTGGCCCTGCTGCATGATGGCGCGGCCGTCGCCGAGCTGGCGGGCGAGCTCCCTGGCCCGGTCCACGGACTTGGTCTGGCCCGGGCTCTGATATTTGACGATCTTGCCGTGGAACGGCGCGCCGTAGTGGTGCACCGGCTGGAAGTCCTCCTTGACGGTGCTGAAGGCCGTCACGTGCGGCGGGTGGCAGTGGATGATGGCATTCACGTCGGGCCGTTCCTCGTAGATCGCGGGATGGGCCTTCCAGTTCCTGGAGCCGCCGGAGATGGCATAGGTCTCGAGGTTGTCGGTGGTCACCAGGGTCGGGCTGGTGACGGGGATCGCCATCATCTCGTCCGGGCCGATGCGCACGGAAACGTTGAAGGCCCCTTCGGACACGCCTTCATGGGCCAGGATGCGGCAGGCGAGGACGAAATCCCTCTTGAGGTCCTCGAGATCCATCTTGATGGGATCCACGGCAATGACGTCGAGATCTGCGGACATGATCGTCTCCTTCCTTGTTTCCTCAGCGCTCGATCTCCTTGCCCGGGACCGGCGCGCGGGACCTTTGGCGCCATGATAGCACCTTGGCGCGAAATCGGGAATCTCCCGTGCGGCGCCCTTTCCGTTTATCCTGGAGAGGATCGGGAATTCCTTGGTCCAGGGGAGGCGGCCATGGCGGCGGCAATCGGCGCGGAGGCGGTGCGGGAGAGGATCGTAGCGGCGACCGCGGGCGCGGGCGAGCATGCCCTCCTCGATGTCCGGGAAGAGGGCGTCTACGCCCGGGGCCATTGCCTCTATGCCGCCAACGCGGCGCTCAGCCGGCTCGAGCTTGTGATCATGGACCTCGTGCCGCGCCGGGCCGCGCCGCTTACGGTAATGGACGGCGGCGCGGGCGAGGACCTCGCGAGGCTCGCGGCGGAGCGGCTGGAGGCGCTCGGCTTCGAGGACGTCTCGCTGCTGGACGGCGGGCTCGAGGCCTGGCGGGCCGCCGGGTTCGAGGTGTTCGGCGGCATGAACGTGCCGTCCAAGGCCTTCGGCGAGCTGGTCGAGCAGACCAACCGCACCCCCCACATCACCGCCCACCAGCTCAAGATCATGATGGACCGCGGCGACGACCTCGTGGTGCTCGATTCCCGGCCGCTCGACGAGTTCCGCAGGATGAACATCCCGACGGCCACCGATTGCCCGACCTCGGAGCTGGTCTACCGCATCGGCGAGATCGCGCCCGATCCCGCGACGCGCGTGGTGATCAACTGCGCCGGGCGCACGCGCTCCATCATCGGCGCCCAGACGCTGATCAACGCGGGCATCCCCAACGAGGTGGTGGCGCTCGAGAACGGCACCATGGGCTGGCATCTCGCGGGCTACGCGGTGGAGCGCGGCAACGAGCGCAGGCCGCCGGCAGTCGGGCCGGAGGCGCTCGCGCTCGCGCTCGAACGCGCCCGGGCGGTCGCCGGCAGGGCCGGGGTCGAGGTCATCGATTTCAAGACCCTGGAGGCATTCCGGGCCGAGGGTGCGGCCCGCAGCCTCTACGTCTTCGACGTGCGCACGGCGGAGGAATACGCCCAGGGCCACCTCGCGGGCTCGAAGCCCGCCATCGGCGTGCAGCTCGTGCAGAAGACCGATTCCTTCATGGCGACGCTGGGCGCCCGGGTGGTCTGTGTCGACGACACCGGGCCCCGGGCGCTCACCGCCGCGTCCTGGCTCCGGCAGATGGGCTGGCAGGCCTACGTGCTCGATGGCGGCATCGAGGCGGGCCCGAGCGCCGCCGACGCTTACGTCCCCGATATCCCGGACGGCGTGGGCGCGGGCGCCGAAGCCATCTCGCCGAGGGTGCTGGCGGTTGCCAATACGCGGGCCAAGGTGCTGATCCTCGATTTCACCCGCAGCCTCGACTATGCCAAGGGCCATATCCCGGGCGCCCGATTCGCGATCCGCGCCCGCCTGGGAGAGACGCTTCCCGCCCTCGACCAGAGGGAGATGGTGGTGCTGACCTCCGAGGACGGGCGCCTCGCCCGCCTCGCCGCCGCCGAGGCCCGGGCCGCGGCCCGGGTGCCGGTCAAGCTGCTGGCCGGCGGCAACGCGGCGTGGCGGCGCGAGCGGCTGCCGATTGCGGACGGCGTCGCGGATGCCGCGGACCCGGTGGAGGACGACGCCTTCTGGAGGCCGTATGAGCGCGCCGAGGGGGTCGAGGACGCCATGAACCGGTATCTCAGCTGGGAACAGGGCCTGATCAAGCAGATCGAGCGCGACGGCACCGCCCGGTTCACCGTGCTCCGCCCGTGATCAGCCCACCGTCCGGCGCACGACATGCTCCACGGTCAGACCCTGCACGACGATGGAGAAGATCACCACGCCGTAGGTCATGGCCAGCATCAGGTCCTTCTGGGGAAAGTCCGGCAATGACAGCGCGAGGGCGACGGAGATGCCGCCCCGCAAGCCGCCCCAGGTGAGCACCGGGATGGCGCCCCGGGTGAAGTCCCGCCTCAGGCTGAGCGCCCCGATGGGGATGGCGACGGCGGCGAGGCGCGCGGCCAGCACCACGGGTATGGCGAGCAGGACGGCGGCCGCCATGCCGAGGGTGAAGCCGAGCGCAAGCACCTCGAAGCCGATGATCAGGAAGAGGACGGAATTCAGCACCTCGTCGATCAGCGACCAGAACTTGAACAGGTGGTCGCGCGTCGTCTCGCTCATGGCGAGGCGGCGGCCCTGATTGCCGATCAGCAGCCCCGCCACCACCACCGCGATGGGCCCGGAGACGTGGATCATGGTGGCGACGGAATAGGTGAGCGCCACCAGGGCCAGGGTGATGAGGACTTCCAGGTTGTGCTCGTCGATGGTGCCGATGGCGCGGTAGGCGACGAAGCCCGCGGCGAGGCCGAGCGCCGCGCCGCCCAGCGCCTCGAGGACGAACAATTCGGCGACGGTGAGGGCCGTCACCGGGGCGCCGCCTTCCGCGCCGATGGCGATCGCCAGCAGGAGGGTGAAGACGACGATGCCGACCCCGTCGTTGAACAGGCTCTCGCCGGCGATCTTGGCTTCCAGCGACGGCGGCACGCGGACGGTCTTGAGGATGCCGAGGACGGCGATCGGGTCGGTGGGCGAGATCAGAGCGCCGAACACCAGGCTGTAGCTGAACGGAAGCCCGAGGCCGAGGGCGCCTGAGAGCAGATAGACCGCGTAGCCCACCAGGACCGTCGAGATCACCACGCCGACGGACGCCATGGCGCCGATAGCCCATTTGCGCCGGGCGATCTCGCTCAGGTCCACGTGCAGGGCGCCGGCGAACAGGAGGAAGCTCAGCATGCCGTGCATCAGGATGTCGGGAAAGTCGATCCCCTCGACGGCGCCGCGCACGGTGGCGCGGAAGCCGAGCGCGGGAAAAAGAAGGTCGAGGGCGAGAATGGCGAGCGAGGCGGCCAGCGCGATCACCACCAGGCCGATGGTGTGGGGCAGCCTGAGCCAGCGGTGATTGACGTAGCCGAAGGCGGCGGCGAGCGCGAGCAGAACCGCGGCAAGGTCGAGGAGCGCTGTCATGCCGGGATCATACCCCCGCTCGGCCTGGACGAGGGGCAAAGGCCCCCGGTCCCCGGATCATAGAGCCTTCGGGCGAGAGGGAAGGCGGGAATTCCGGCATCCGCGACGGAGCACGTTGCTCTAATGGTCGATCGCGTCGAAGATTTCCTCGAAGATGAGCCGCATCTGCGTGGAGACGATGGCGCCGCGCTCGACCGCCAGCCGCTCCACCAGCCGCCCGCGCATGGCGACCCTGCGGCCGCGGATCGTGACCCGACCCTTGATACCGGCCTGCACGGTGGCGGATCGCCCGTCCGGCGCCACGCGGATGCGGGTGACCTCCATGGCGTAATCCCGGCCCGAGATGACGCCCTGGGACCGAATCCGATCGAGGAGGCCGAGGAAGGTTTCGCGGTCGAGCTCCAGGGTGCCGATGCCCGACTCCGGGGGGTAGGAATAGCTGACCGTCCAGTCCGGCGCCGTGTAGAGCTCGGTGATCCTGCGGCCCCGCTTCTGGTCGGCCGTCCGGTAGCGGTCATAGAGCCTTCGGAGGAGGGCCTCGGTCAATCTGCCGCCGGGCCCCAACTCCTTCACGAGGGTCCGCCAGTCGCCGCCCCGCTTGAGGTAGACGAAATCGACCGTCTTCCCGCCTTTGGCCAAGGCCGCGGCCCGGATCACCGCGCGGCGGTAGTCGCCCTTCTCGACGTTGACGACGAAGTGTTCCCACAGCTCGTCCGCCTCCATACGCAGTCCCGGGATGTCGCTGAGCGGCGTCCTGGTTCCGAATCTCAGCACGAGCGCCCGGCCCTGGGCGGTCTTCTCCACCTGAATGGAGAGGATGTCGAGACTCTTCCCGGAGTTCACGCGGAAGGGATCCGCCGCCGCGGCCCCGATCCCCGCCGCGGTCACGATCAAGAGGGAGAGCACGAGTCGCCCGAAGGTCCGCACCGCCGTCAACTCCTGTTTCGCGCAATGGCTTAAATCTAGTGCCGGGCCCTTAAGAAATGGTTGCGGGGCGCCGCCTCCCGGTCCTTGGGCGGTGTGCCTGCTAGAGGTCGACGCCCACGGAAACGTGGGTGACCGCCATCTCCGTCCGCCACACGACGATCGCGCCGCCCCGGAGCCGCAGATGGCTGATCGCCCGGGCCTGGCCGACGACCATCCGGCCGTTGGTGCGAAGGTGCTCCATCTCGCGGCTCTCGACCTTGGCGGACTTTCCGTCGGCGGAAATCTCGATGCTGACGACGTCGCTCTGCCGGTCGTAGTTCTCGATCAGCTCGACGCTTTCGCGGCTCATGGCGAGCGTCGCCTGCCGGTCGAGGGTGAAGGGCGCGGCCCCCGGCACGCCGGGGAAGCTGTAGGTCACCGTCAGGTCCTTGGCGGTATAGAGGAGGGCGACGTTCCAGTTCCTGTCCTTGATCACGTCCTGGCTGCGCTGGTAGAGCGCGCGGATGACGTCTTCGTTGAGCGTGCCCCCGGGCCCGAGGCCCTTTTCGAGGGTGCGCCAGTCGGGCCCGCGCCGCTCGTAGACGAAATCGACGACCTGATCGGTCCGGGGCCGGGAGCCGGCCCGGATCACGGCACGGCGGAAATTGCCTGCCTCGACGTTGACGGCGAAATGCTCCCACAGCTGGTCCGCCTCCTTGCGCAGGCGGGCGAGGTCGCTCAAGGGCGTTTTGGTGTTGAACCGCATCACCAGGGCCTGGCCCTTGTCGGTGGTCTCAGGGCTGATGGAGACGATTTCCAGCACCTGGCCGGAATTGACCCTGAAGGGCTCCGCCCGCGCCGGCGCGAGACCCGTGCCGGCCGAGATCAGAGCGGCAAAAAGGACGAGGCGGAGGTTTGTCATGCCGGGCTCCCCCAAGGTTCGCGCGAAGGCCGCAAGATATCGAAGGACCCTTAACAATCGATTGCGGACCCGGGACCTGAGCGCAAGGGCGGCCCTAGACGCTGAGGACGATCTTTCCGACATGGGCCGAGCTTTCCATCCGCGCCTGCGCCTTGGCGGCCTCGGCGAGGGGGAACACGGAATCGATCACCGGGCGGATGCGCCCCGCCTCGATCAGGGGCCAGACCCGGGCCCTGAGCTTCTCGGCGATGGCGCCCTTGAAGGCGGGCTCGCGCGCGCGCAGCGTGGACCCGGTCAGGGTCAGGCGCTTCAGCATCACCGGCATCAGGTTGACTTCCATCTTGGCCCCGGCCAGGAAGGCGATGAAGACGATGCGCCCGTCCGGTGCGGCGGCGGAGATGTTGCGCTGGACGTAATCGCCCCCCACCATGTCGAGGATCACGTCGGCGCCGCGGGGGCTCTCCGCCTTGAGGATATCGACGAAGTCCTCCTCGCGGTAGTTGATGGCCCGCGCCCCCAGAGCCTCGCAGCGCGCGCATTTCTCGGCCGACCCCGCGGTCGCGAAGACCTTCGCGCCGAAGGCCGCGGCGAGCTGGATGGCGGTGGTGCCGATGCCGCTGGAGCCGCCGTGCACCAGGAAGGCCTCGCCCGCCTGGAGCCGGGCGCGGTCGAAGACGTTGGACCAGACCGTGAAGAAGGTCTCGGGGAGGGCGGCGGCCTCCTCCATGTTGAGGCCCGCGGGCACCGGCAGGCATTGCCGGTAAGGCGCCGTCGCGTACTCGGCATAGCCGCCGCCCGCGAGAAGCGCGGTCACCTCCTCGCCGATGGCGGGGCTCTCGACGTCATCGGCCCGGGCGACCACGGTGCCCGCGACCTCCAGCCCCGGCAAGGGCGAAGCGCCCTTGGGCGCGGGGTAGAGCCCCTGGCGCTGGATCACGTCGGGCCGGTTGACGCCGGCCGCGGCGACGCGGATCAGGACCTCGCCCGGGCCCGGCCGGGGCACGGCGAGCGTGACGGGCTTGAGGACCTCGGGTCCGCCTGGCCCCGTGATCTCGATGGCGGCCATGGTCTCGGGGATGTCGGTCAGCGTTGCGGGCATGGTCTCGGCCGAGGGTGAAGGGGATGACGGGCGGGCCGTCATTTTGCGCCGCGCCTCCGATGCGGGTCAAACCACAACTCGGGCCGCGCTCCCTCCGGCCGGCCTCAGGCGGGGGCGGTCCCGGTAGCGGCAAGCTTCGCAAGCCTCGCGATTGCGGGATGGGCGGTCGCCTGGGCCTCGAACCATCTCTCGCCCGCGGTGATGTCCTCGCCCGATGAAGCGAGCACGCGGGCGATGTCTTCCCGGCGGTTCCCGGCCCCGTAGGCTTGCTGCGGGTTCTTCGCGTTCATCCCGTGGAGTGGGCTCGAGGCGAGGGCCTCGATTCCGCCTTCGCCGGGGGCGATCTCGAGGTGATGGAGGAGGCTTTCGAGGGATGCCGCCGGGTCGAGGAGGTAGCGCTCGAAGTCGAACCAGGTGACGGCGCCGCCGCGGCTTTCCGCCGCGGCGTCGAGGGTCAACATCTCCGTCACCCACGTCATGGCGACGATCTCGCCCGGGTCCATCCCGGCGAGGCCGATGGCCTCGCCCTCGAGCAGGCGGTTGAGCCGCCTGATGCGAAGCGGCGCCCGGGTCATGACGTCGCTCAGGCCGCCCGCGCCCTTCAGGATCGTCGCCATGAAGGGGCGGAGCGGCGTGAAGATGGCCCCCGCCCGTGCCGAGGGCACTCGTCCGAGGATGTCGGCGGCGAGGATGTTGGTGTAGCTGGTCGGCTTGATGACGACCCGGTCCTCCGCGGTGAAGGTCTTCGAGAGCAAGGCCAATACGAGCCCGAGAAGCGTCGCGTAGCGCGCCTCGCTCACCCGGCTTTCGGGCCGGCCGAGGTCGATCTTGAGGAGCGCCAGCCAGTTGAGCAGGAGCGGCTCGCGCAGGGCCAGCACGCCCTCGAGCGAGCCGAGGAGCCTCGAGATCAGGGTCGAGCCGACATGGCCGATGTGAAAGAGATAACGCCGGCAGGGCTCGGGGCGCGCCTCGGCCCCGGCGCCGGAATCGGCCAGCGCCATCAGTTCGTCGAGCGGCACCCAGACGGGCGTTCCCCCGACCGTCAGGGTGCGGTGATCGAGAAAGGCCGAATCCCGGAAGCCGTCCGGCGTCATGTGGACGAACTCCACCCGGTCGAGGGGGTCGATGCGCCTCGGATACATCCTGGCCGAGGCCATCAGCAGGCGGATGGTTTCGTCATCGCGCCGGGGAGCGGGGGCACCTTGCGTCATCACGTGGTCCATGTTCCGGGCCGGCCTCGGCGGTCGTCGGGCGCTGGGAAGAGCACCTCGCGGGCCGAGATTGGCCCGCTCCGGCGTCCGCCGTCAACCCGGCGCGCCCTCATTCCCCGGCTAAGGCTCAGCGGGGGAGAGGAAGCGGGGGTTTGTCTGCGCTGGTGAGGATGCCGCGAGGTTTCGCGGCGGTTTTTGGGGCGGGCCGGTGGTCGGGGTGCCGGTTGG
>Ga0326597_10001461_pt1 | contig 38249 bp, 40 predicted proteins | sample RVTome_12_FD_203789 | JGI IMG/M metagenome (GOLD analysis project Ga0326597, IMG submission 203789) | Soil microbial communities from uranium-contaminated site in the Upper Colorado River Basin, Wyoming, United States - RVT100D185 | ecosystem: Environmental > Terrestrial > Soil > Contaminated >... | reverse complement strand
GGGCTCATCGTCGCCATCGGGGTATCTCCTGTCTGGTGATGTGGCTGTCGACAACCGCCATCATCCCAGCCAGGAGACCTCCAGGCTCATAACATTCTAACTCCCGCGCCAGCGGGTTCGTTCAATCATGAATGTCGATCAGTCCTAGGGCGCTCGCGTCGCTGCGATCCCCCCGCTCGTCCCCGCGAAAGCGGGGACCCAGACGCGATGCCGCCGCCGGCGAAGCCCTGGATTCCCGTTTGCGCGGGAATGAGCGGGGGCGGGCGAGCCTGCCAAGTGCGCCACGCCAGGCCGCGCACCTTTCGGAGAACGCCCTTGTTCCTGCCCCATGCCCCTGCCTCCTCGGCGCCGGCGCGGCTGTCGGGGGGCGTCGGCGCCACCGGGCAGGCGCACGACGTCGCCCTGGTGCAGGCGCTTCTGAAAGGGGCCAAGCAGGCGAACGGCCAGCCCTACTATGCCGGCGCCGTCGACGGGCGCCTCGGCGCGCGCACGCAGGCCGCCCTGGCGCTCTACCGCGCGAGCCAGGGTGCGGCGGCCGGGCCGGCGCAGCGGCCGCTCGCCACCGGCGATCCGCTCTTCACCCGCCTGGCCCAGGGCCAGCGGCTGGCGGTGCTGCCGGGAACGACGACGCCTTACGTGCCCGACTACACGGGCGGGCCCGGCAGTTTTCGCGACGAGCTGACGCCGCTGCCGCTCAATCCCGCGGCGACGGCGGCGCTGAAGGCGGTGCAGTCCGAGATCCAGCGCATTTACGGCATCCGCCTCGACGTCGCCCTGCCGGGGAAATCCTTCTGGGAGCCGATGCTGATCACCGAACCCAAGCCGCTCGACGTGATCGCGCTCGCCGTCTTCGCGACGCGTGGTCTCACCGTGATGGGCCCGCAGGGCCAGCCGCTTCCGATCATCGGCCTGCAGCACTTCCAGGCGGCGGCGCCCGACCTCGCTGGTAGGCTCGCCGAGATCATCGAGGCGATGATCGCCGCCAAGCTCAACCGCGGCTTCTTCGCCGATCCGCCGGGCGTGGCCGAGGCGCGCAAGGCCTTCCGCTTCCCGGTCGAGAGCGAGGTCGACGGCATCGAGCGCTTCTGGCGGCGGCTCGTCGTCAAATGGCGGGAAAAGGGCTTGGATCAGGCGGCCGAATTCCTGGCCTACTACCTCGACGGCAAAGGCCGCGCCGACCCCAACCATCCCGACGAGGTGCTGACCCGAGAGCAGGCGCTTGCTCTCGACCCAATCAGGAATGCTTACAAGGATACAATCCAGTACTTCAACAGTTTCACCCTTCGATTTCCTCGGCGCCCTAGTCAAAGCAACGCCTTTGAGGAAATGACAAAGATTACAAACGATCCGACTGTGCCATCCGTAAAATTTACAGATTACTGGGACGCGGATTTCGTCTTGAGTATAAAAAATCTTAGGCTTCCTCTCGAATTGGCATCAGGAGAATTTGACTTCTTTTTTGCCTCAGGCCAAAGCAAGTTTCGTTTTGAGGGTGAATTCAATGTCACACGGGAGGGTCATACATTATTGATAGAGGTAGAGTTCACGCGCGTGTGGCAAGATAGGTTCGATTTTGGGACTGTTTATTGGTTCGACAAACATGCGCAAGTTCTGGAGAGGTACAAGGGTGCAAAACCGTTCAGTTGGCGAGCGCGCTGGCCGGATTCTCAGAACGCCAAGATGAGAATCGTGCGCGATGCGAGAGGAGCGCGAGAACTCCGTCGACACTTCATTAAGCCACTAACGCCTAAACTCTGAAGAATTCATGACCGACCGGGAACGATGCGACTGGAGAAATCGCCGGAAATAAAGGCGCTATAGCCAACTTCGTAGGAGTTGGACAACGGGAACAACCCCTGCAACAGGAAATCGAGAACCGGATGGAAGCCGAGCTCCAGGCTGAGGGCGAATGGTTCCTGCGTTGCCCGCAATACCAAGACATAGCAGCCGAAGCGAAAAATGGAGCCAAAGTTGCCTGAACGAATCCGATAGCCGCAGCCCGGCTGCAGAACTCTCCGCATTTCCCGCAGCCGTTGCGCGCCACCGGGGCCGATGTTGGCGAGGCCGGCGGGCGGCGCTTCGGGGCTCACTTTGGCCAGCGCGCCGCTGCGCGCCAGGGCGCAGATTTCCTCGCCGATGGCCGCGACTTTGGCATAGCCAAACGGCAGGCTCGCCAAAGTGGCGGCATAGTAGAGCGTGAAGAGCCCGAGCGGCAGCATCAGGCAGGCGCGCAAGCCCGGCCGCGAGCGCAGCCGCCAGGTCAAGACGAAGGCCAAGGGAACAGCGAGGAACCACAGGCCGGCGAGAGCGGCGAGACCGGCGCCGAGCGGCAACAGCCAGCCCGGCCCGCTCGGCCGGGACCGTGGTTGCGAGCATGCGACATTCGCCATGCGGGCCTCCGATCTAAAATTTTTCGCGCTCCAGTACCACCCGAATAAGTCGAGAATGTGGCTGCACGATCGCGCAATTGCGGCCCTGCCCGCGCCGAGCGGCCCGCCGGCCCCCCCAAGCAGAGGAGAGAGAGCCCATGGCCAACCCGACCCGCGGCGAGGTGGCGATCACGCTCGCCGGCAAGGACTACGCGATGCGCCCGACCATGGCCTTCATCGCCGAGGCCGAGGCGGCGCACGGCAGCCTGATCGCGCTGATCGAGCGCTTCGGGCGCAACCGCTGGACCGTGGCGGAGCTCGCCGGCGTCATCGCCCTGGCGCTGAGAGACGAGGGCCCGGGGCCCCGCGCCATCGCCGAGGCGGTGCACGAGGCCGGCCCGGTGCACTTCGTCGAGCCGGTCCTGCGGCTCTGCCACAACGCGCTCACCGGCGGCCGGCCGCTGGAGGCCGACCCGGGAAACGGGGAGGGGGCGGCGGCCGCCCCGACGCCGCCGCCGACGGCGATGCAAGCCTGAGGCGCTTTCCCCTGCGCCGGCTGATGGGCGTCACGATCGGCCTCCTGGGCTGGCCGCCGGCCAGCTTCTGGGCCGCCACCACGCACGAGCTCGCCGCCGCCTTCGAGGCCCGCGCCGAGGCTTATGGCCGGGCGCCGACGCCGAGCCCGGCCGTCTTGCGCCGGCTGATCGAGAGCCACCCCGCCCGCGTCCGCTCGATCAGGCCCGCGGGTCAGCCTCGACGTCGGGCTTGAGCTCGCCGACGCGCTCGAGGAGGTGCTGATTAAGGGCGAGAGCGCCACCGAGGTGCTGCGCGCGCTTGCGCCGCAAATCCTCAGCCTGCTCCTGGAAGCGTTCGTCAGCGCACCACGGGCCAGCGTAAAAAACGGAATGCGACGAGCCGGTTCACACTTGCACGGACTTACGGACGCGTTTCCCCCGCTTCCGGTGTCGGGGGGTCCACGAAGAGCGGGTGCAATTCGTAACGCTTGAGCACCGAGGCACAGGGCTCGCTGCCGGACCTCAGAGGGTCGCTTTGCCAGAACAGTCCCGTGAAGAAACTATGGGCGAACGCTAACAGGGCCAGCGCGTTATCCGAGGGGTCTAATTGGTAAGGCTTCAACGTTGCAATGAAGCGCCGTGTAAAGGCGCTGCCGTCGTCATGGGTGCAGGCGGTTGCCTTACCTGCGATCGCTCCCGATATCGAGGCGAAGTCGATGACTTCGGCCATGTCGACGGTCTGAGATGCCGACGACGTCGAGATTGCCGCCAGCCCAATGAGCACTATCGGGATGACAGTCCAAATTCGAGGCAAGATGGCGCGAGGCCGCCGTTTCATGCCGTACTCTTGTCTCGATCAATTCGCCCCAGAGCGTGCAGCCAGGACCTCTTTAAGATCTTCGTGAACGAGCTGCACCATTGGACAGTACTCGGCTTTGTCTATAACGGCGGCGGCACCAATGGTGACGAGCCGCCAGAGCTGGGCGACAGGCCTGAGTGCCGATTTGTCGCGGTGTTCGCGAGCTGCCGCCGAATAATAGCTGAATAGGGCGCGATAGACCTCGCTGTCCTCTCCACCTCTGGGCTTACAGATAGCAATCAGGACCTGTATCGCGCTGGCCCACGCCGCGACTGTCATCTCGTCGGGCTGCGCCGAAGCGGAACGGCCGAATGGCAAGAACAACAGCGTGATGCAGGTGACCAGCATCAAGTTTCGCATGACGTCTCTCATGCCTCCATATAGTTAGAATTAAATCTACTGTTGAATAACTTTTCTTCTATACGCCAAGATCTCATCTGTCAAGCATCGCGACCATCATTGCCGGCAAGCCAACAACCGTCCTGCGACCGCTACGGAGTTTTTCGTGAGGTAGATGACATAATGAACATCACGACCGCCGCGTCACCCGATCTGCCGCACGATTGCAAGGTCTTCATGGAGGGTCTTGGCAGGTTGGAATCACGGCTGACGCAGATCGCTTCCGGGACTCTCCGATTGCCGGTGGCCGGCGGGTTTGATCCAAGTCAGCTGATCATGTCTGCTACGTCCGGCGGCAAAGGTTCTGGCGGCATTCTCGAAATACTGAAGGACGCCAAGGAGCTCGCCGAGTTCCTGAACATTTTGTTCCTTTCGCCTCTCAAAAACGCTGACCGCATCCTGGCGACGGCCGGGGCCATCGGCATGCCGGCGGAGAGCCTGCAGGCGTTGCGCTTTGGCGCCGCCGAACGGGGCGTCGATCGGCAGGATCTCGACCGTGGCCTGCAAACTCTGTTCGAACGGATGATCGAGGCGGCGGGCAGGGACGGAAAGCTGGCCGGCGTCAACGTCAAGGACGAGGAGACCGGGGAGCTGCGCGACACATTGGACGTGTTGCGTGAGATCGCCGGTGCGCTGGCCGCAATCCCGCCGGAACGGCGGCTCGAACGCTTGTCCCTTGCCAGTCAGGCTTTCGATAGCGATGCCGGTACGCTTGTCGACCTCATTGGTGGCGGGGCTGCCGGCCTGGATGCAATGGGCGAACGGGCACGGAAGTTCGATGCGGTCATCGAGCAATCGGTCCTCGAGCAATTGGCCGCTGCCGACCGCAGCGTCGCAACGTTGGTGCAACAGGTCGTCGCCTATCACTCTATACTTTTGAACATGACAGGCGTCGCGAATCGCGTGAGGGAGGGCGCGGTTGACACTCAGAACAAATTGAGTGCGCTGCCGGACGGAGAAGATGTTGACCGATTCTTTGATTATTTGGCGCGTAAGAGTCAGGATGCGCTTAGCTTGCTCCAGCGCATCGACGAATTTCTGAAAAGCCTCGGTGGCGCGGCAGAGCCGCAATCCGACGAAAAGAAAACGCCCACGACCCCCCGGCTGCGGAACTTCCCTTTTGGCGGATCTATACCCTTCGCACCACTGCCAGACGAGTTCGAGATTCAAGGTGGCGGCGCCGACTTGTTCGAGCGCGGCGCCGGCGGCATCGCGGCGGCGAGCGCGGCCTGGCGCGAGCAGGCGCCGGTGCTGCGCGAGGCGAACGCGCAATACGGCGAGCTCAGGCAGGTCTTCATCGAGCTCCCCGAGGAGCTGGAGCGGCTGAGCAAGCACAGCCGGCGGCTCGGCGCCGAGCTCGCCGGCGCGCTCGAGGAGGTGCTGATCAAGGGCGAGAGCGCCACCGAGGTGCTGCGCGCCCTGGAGCGGCAGATCCTGGGGATGCTGCTCAACGAGTTCGTCACCAACCCGCTGAAGGACATGATCGGCGGCATCGAGGGCTCGGTCGGCGGCGGCGTCGGCCAGTTCCTCGGCGGCTTCCTGGAGAACGCGCTGGGCGGCCTGACCGGGTTCCTGGGCCTCGCCCACGGCGGCGCCTTCCGGGTCGGCGGCTCGGGCGGGCCGGACAGCCGGCTGGTGCCGCTCCGCCTCTCGCCGGGCGAGCTGGTCGAGGTGACGCCGCCGGGCCCCGCACCCCGGCGCGGGCCGGAGACGGTGAACCTGAACATCGCCGTCCGGGTCAGCCCCGAGCTCGGCCAGCGCGACGGCTTCGGGCGCACCGGCCGGCAGATGGCCGAGGACCTGGCGCGCCAGCTGGTGCCGGTGTTGCGCACGCTGTAACTGAGCCCAGCTGCGGTCATTCCCGCGCAGGCCGGACTGCAGGCGCTCTCGATCCCTGGCCCCCGCGTTCGCGGGGGTGACGGAAAAGAGGGGCACTGGGCAGGCGCGGCAGCAACTTCAAAGGGAGGCTCGCGATGCCGGAGCCGCTGGTCGTCTTCGTCGGCTTCGATGCCCGCCAGCAGCGGGCCTGGCGGGCCTGCCGTGAATCGCTGCTGGCACGGACGCGCGCGCCCGTGCTGGTGCGCCCGCTGGTACGCTCGGCGCTGACGCACGCCGGTCTCTACCGCCGACCCTGGCGGATCGAGGCCGGACAAGAGATCGACCTGACCGACGGCCGCCCTTTCGCCACCGCCTTCGCCTTCAGCCGCTTCCTGGTGCCGGCCTTGTGCCAGTGGCGGGGCCAGGCGCTGTTCTGCGACAGCGACTTCCTGTGGCGAGCCGACGTGGCCGAGCTGTTCGACCTCGCCGACCCGGGCTTGGCCGTCAGTTGCGTCAAGCACCGTCACGCGCCGGTGGAGACGGTGAAGATGCGCGGCCAGGCGCAAGGCCGCTATCCGCGCAAGAACTGGTCGAGCCTGGTGCTCTGGCAGGCCGGGCACCCGGCCAACCGGCGCTTGACGTCCGAGCGCGTCAACTCGGCACCCGGGCGCTGGCTGCACGGCTTCGGCTGGCTCGAAGACGCCGAGATCGGCGAGTTGCCCGAGGCCTGGAACTGGCTCGAGGGCCATTCCGACCCGACGATCCCGCCGAAGGCGGTGCACTACACCCGCGGCACGCCGGACATGCCGGGGCACGAGCACGCCGCCTACGCCGCCGAGTGGTGGGCCGCCGCCGGGGCCGCGCCGGCGCCCGTCCAATCACAAAGCGTCATCGCGGGGCGACACGGCCGCCGAAGCGATCCAGGGGCCACGGGCGGCGAGCCTGGATTGCTTCGCGCCGCCGCGCGGCGCTCGCAATGACGGGGTCGGGAGGCGAAGGGCGCGAGCCCTGAGCCGGACGAGGCGGTGGGCAAGCAAGGCATCCGACCTCGGGAACACGCGGGATAGATGGCGATGGGGCTGGGCGACGAGATCATGGTGACGGGCGAGGCCCGCCGCCTGCAGCGCCGCGACCCGAGGTCGGTGGCGGTCGCCGGCGCCGACGGGCGGGCGCGTTGGCACGCCCTGTGGCGCGGCAACCCGCGCCTCGCCGGGCCGGCCGAGGTCGCCGCCGGGGCCGCGGTGCAGTGGCTCGTCAACCATCCGGGGCGGCGGCCCTACCACGCCAAGGTCACGGCCGAGCGCTTCTTTTTCTCGGCCTGGCGGGCAACGCCCGGCGAGCTCTTTTTCGATGCCGGCGAGCGCGCCTTCGCCGCCGCCCAACCGGCGCCCTTCGTCGTCGTCGAGCCGGCCATCAAGGCCTCCGCCAGCCCGAACAAGGACTGGGGCTTCGAGCGCTTCCAGCGCGTGGTGGCGCGCCGCGCCGGGCTTCCCTGGTTGCAGCTGGGCGCGGCGGGGACGCGGCGGCTCGCCGGGGTCAGGCATCTCGTCACGCCCGACTTCCGCCGCGCCGCGGCGGTGCTGGGCCGGGCCCGGGCCTATCTCGGCCCCGAAGGCGGGTTGCACCACGCGGCGGCGGCGCTGGGGGTGCCGGCGGTGGTGATCTTCGGCGCCTTCACGGCACCGGCCAACACCGGCTACGCCGGCCACCTCAACATCTACCGGCCGCACGGAGACGGTCCCTGCGGGCGCCGCCGGCCGTGTCCCGACTGCGCCGAGCGCCTGGCCGCGATCACCCCGGACGAGGTTGCTGCGGCCCTGGACCGGTTGTTGCGCTGGCCACATTTTAGTCGAAAATTCGACGAACAATAATCGCATTTATTTCAGAACGTTACGGACCCGGCGGGCGCCCGCGGCCAGGCCGTGGCCGGGCCGTGGAAACTGCAGCAAGGGGATGCTGTCATGGCGCACGCCTACATCATGCTTCGCGCGGCACCCGCCTATCGGCGCGACGCCTTCGCCGCCGGCTTCGAGCGCCTGGGCTACCGCGTCCGCTACGAGGCCGCTCCGCCCGAGCCCGGGCGCGGCGACGTCCTGGTGATCTGGAACCGCTACGGCGCCGGGGCCGCCGCGGCCGGCGCCTTCGAGCGCGCCGGCGAGGCGGTGCTGGTGGCCGAGAACGGCTATCTCGGCCACGACCGCGCCGGCCGGGCCTACTACGCGCTGGCCCGCGACGGCCACAACGGCACCGGGCGCTGGCCGGTCGGCGGGCCGGAGCGCTGGCGGACGCTGGGCCGCCGCCTGCAGCCGTGGCGGCGCCAGGGCCGGCACGTCCTGGTCTGCGGCCAGCGCGGCTTCGGCTACAACCCGATGGCGATGCCCGACGACTGGCCCCAGCGCGTCGCCGCCGAATTGCGCCAGGTGACCGACCGGCCGCTCTGGTTCCGCCCCCACCCGGCGCGGCGGCGCCGCCTGCCGGGGGCCGGCTACGACCGGCTGACCGACTTCACGCGGCCGCTGGCCGCCGATCTGAAGGGCGCCTGGGCGGCGGTGGTCTGGTCCTCGAACGCGGCGACCGAGGCGCTCTTGGCCGGCTGCCCGGCCTTCTACCTGGCCCCGCACATCGTCACCGCCGGGGCCGCCGAGCCCGGCCTCGCCAACCTGGAGGCGCCGTCGCGGCCCGAGCGCCGGCCGGTCTTCGAGCGCCTGGCCTGGGCCCAGTGGTCGGTGGCGGAACTCGCCACCGGCACGCCCTTGCACCGGCTGCTCTGCCTGATCTGAGGAGGCGTGATGATCGAGGTCGAGGGGATCTGGTATCCCGACGGCGAGACGCATCTGCCGGAGCACATGGCGCGCCGGCGCCGCCTCGTCGCCGGCAAGCCGACCTACCAGTACCACAAGCTCGAAGCGGCGCTGGCCCATGTCCGCCGCTGGCGGGTGGCGGCCGACGTCGGCGCCCATGTCGGGCTGTGGGCGATGCACCTGGCGCGGCGCTTCGAGGTCGTGCACGCCTTCGAGCCGATGCCGGCGCACCGCGACTGCTTCCGCCTGAATCTCGCCGCCGCCAACGTGCTCCTGCACGCCTGCGCCCTCGGCGCCGGGACCGGCCGCGTGGCGCTGGCCCCGGCGCTGGCCGGCCACTCGGGCAGCACCTGCATCCAGCCCGAGGCGGCCGGCGAAGCGGCGCTCGCCCGCCTCGACGATTTCGCGCTCGAGAGCCTCGACTTCCTGAAGCTCGACTGCGAGGGCTACGAGCTGTTCGCGCTTGAGGGCGCCGAGGCGACCTTGCAGCGCTGCCGCCCGGTGGTGATCGTCGAGCAGAAGCCCGGCCGCGCCCAGCGCTACGGCTTACGGGAGACCCAGGCGGTCGACTACCTGCAAAGCCTGGGCGCCACCTTCCGCCAGGCCATCGCCGGCGACTACATCCTGAGCTGGTGAGGGCCGCTCTGGATTCCTGCTCACGCGGGAATGAGCGGAAGGTTGGCACTCTCAGTAGCTCTACCGCTTGTCCCCGCGACCGCGGGGACCCGGGAACGCCGCCGCCATCTCGCGGCGAAGAGTGTCTCACTCCCTCCTCACCCCCGCGGAAGCGGGGGTCCATCGACGCTGAGGGACTGGATTCCCGCTTTCTCGGGAATGACGGCCTTCGACGGCTCGCCGATCAGACGCATTCCGACGCAACCCTAGGGAGCGCCCATGGCCTTCCACGAGATCCGCTTTCCAGACGACATCGCCTTCGGCGCCCGCGGCGGGCCGGAGTTCAATACCTCGGTCATCATCACCGGCGGCGGCTTCGAGCAGCGCAACATCAACTGGGCGCGCGCGCGCCGGCGCTACGACGTGGCGCACGGGGTGAAGACGCCGGCGCAGTTCGACGTGCTGCTGGCCTTCTACCTCGCGCGCCAGGGCCGGGCGCACGGCTTCCGCTTCAAGGACCACGCCGACTTCGCCATGCCGCAGCAGTCGATCGGCAGCGGCGACGGCGCCACCACGCAGTTCCAGCTGTTCAAGCGCTATGCCTCGGGCGGCATCGACTACGACCGCGCGATCGCCAAGCCGGTCGCCGGCACGGTGCAGGTCTGGCTCGACGCCGCGCCGCAGAGCGAGGGCGTCGACTTCAGCGTCGATTACACGTCCGGCCTCATCACTTTCACCATCGCCGGCTCACCCAGCGAGCCGGCGCCCGGACGCGATGTCCGCGCATCTTGTGAGTTCGACGTGCCGGTGCGCTTCGATACCGATTTGATGTCGGCCGAGAACGCGAGCTTCGAGACCATGCGTTGGTCCGGTATCGAGCTCGTGGAGCTGCGCCGATGAAGGCGGCGGGCGCGGCCCTGGCCGCCCACCTGGGCCAGGAGGTGACCAGCCTGGCGACCCTGTGGCGGGTGACGCGGAAAGACGGCCAGCAATACTTCTTCACCGACCACGACGCCGACCTCGCGGTCGGGGCCGAGACCTACCAGGCGGCGGCGAGCTATGAGCGTTCGGCCCTGCGCGCGGCCGACGGCATGGCCGGGCAGGGCTTCGAGCTTACCGGCATCATCGATTCGGCGCTGATCACCGAAACCGACCTGATCGCCGGCAAGTTCGACCGCGCCCTGGTCGAGATCTTCGCCGTCAACTGGGCCAGCCCCGGCGACGGCACCGTCCAGCTGAAGCGCGGGCGCCTCGGCAAGGTGGCGCTGGAGGAACCCGGCTACCGGGTCGAGTTCCGCGACCTCGCCGATCAGCTGGAGACGGCGGTCGGCGAGGTCTATGCCGCCGACTGCATCGTCGATCTGGGCTCGGCGCACTGCGGCGTCCGTCTCGAGCCGCCGGCGTGGACCGCCTCGACCGCCTATCTGGCGCGCCAGGCGCGCGACGCCAGGACCGGCGCCGTGGTCAAACCCACGCTCGCCAACCGCCGCCACTTCAAGTGTGTCGCATCCGGCACCTCGGGCGTCGCCGAGCCGGCCTGGAACACCACCATCGGCGGGCAGACCGACGACGGCGGCGTGGTCTGGCAGGCGATCCAGGCCTTGAGCGTCACCGGCACGGTCGGCGCCGTGACCGACCGGCGCAGCTTCAGCGATGCGAGCCTCATCGAGGCCGACGGCTTCTGGGACTTCGGCGTCGTCACCTGGACCTCCGGCCAGAACGCCGGCCTGAAGATGGAGGTCGAGAGCTATCTGCAAGCCGGCGGCGCCGTGACCTGCAAGCTCGAGATGCCCTTCGACATCCAGGCGGGCGACGGTTACGCGCTCAGCGCCGGCTGCGACAAGAGCCTGGCCGCGTGCCGCGACAAGTTCGACAACGTCGACAACTTCCGAGGCCACGGCGTGCATTTGCCGGGCAACGAGGAGATCCTGAGGTATCCCGATGCGAAGTGATGCTTCACGCGACGGAGCCGGGCGTCCGCTCGATGCACGCGGAGACGCAGAAGGCGCGGAGGAAATGAATGCCCGCTTCGGGCGCGAAAAGTCCTCCTCCGCGACGTCCGCGTCCGCGCGCGACTTGTTCGTCAGCGCCGCGCGTCACTACGTGGGCGTGAAATGGCGGCACCTGGGCCGCGACCCGGTCCGCGGCCTCGACTGCGTCGGCCTGGTGCTGCGCGCAGCGCAGGATGCCGGGCTGCTGGCCGGCGTCCGCTACCCAAGCTATGGCCGGCGCCCGGAGGGGCATCGCCTCACCGCCGAAGTGGCGCGTTACGCGCGGGCCGTGCCGATGTCCGAGATGGCGGCGGGCGACGTCCTCACCTTCGCCGGGATCGAGCGCCTGCCCTGTCACCTCGCGATCGTCACCGAGACCCGGCCGCTGACGACGATCCTGCACAGCTGGGCCGAACACGGCCGGGTGGCTGAGCACGCGCTCGCCGGCTTCTCGGGCGGCGCGCCGACCGGCTGCTGGAGGCTTGCCGATGGCTAGGCTGGCGATCGGCGTCGGCGGCGCGATCATCGCGTCGGCCGTGGGTCTGCCGCCAGGCGTCGGCCTGCTCGCCGGCACCGCCCTCGGCACCGTCCTGTTCCCGCCCGACCCGGTGGTCACGCGCGGGCCGCGGCTCGAAGACCTGAAGATTCAGGTCTCGACCCTGGGGCGGCCGATCCCGCGCCTGCACGGCACCTATCAGATCGCCGGCAACGTGATCTGGTCGTCAGGCATCAAGGAGACCACGGTCACCGAAAAGGTCGGCGGCAAGGGCCTGGCCGGGCCGAGCCAGAAGCACGTGCGCTACCTCTACTCCGCCTCCTTCGCCGTCGGCCTGTGCGCCGGGCCGATCGGCGGCGTGCTCAGGATCAAGGCCGACAACAAGCTGATCGCGGACTACCGGGCCAGCAACACCGGCCCGACCGTCGGCAACGGCACCATCCGCATCTACCTCGGCACCGAGAGCCAGAGGGCCGACCCCCTGATCCAGGCCCACAAGGGCGTCGCCGAAAGCCCGGCTTACCGCGGCCTCGCCTACGTCGTCTTCGAGGAGCTGCAGCTCGCCGATTTCGGCAACAGGATTCCGAACATCACGGTCGAGGCGTTCTCGGAAGGCTCGGGCGCTTTCCCGCTGGTGACGACGGCGAGCTTCGACAGCGTGCTGTCCTCGCAGGAGCCGGTCTACCGCGCGACCGACGGGCTGTTCTACCACGCCGGCATTTTCAACATCGAGATCTACGACCCGCTGAGCCAGAGCACGGTGTTTACCGGCCAGGCGAGCGACCCGCTGGGGATCGCGGCTGCCGGCGGCGGCGGCGGTTTCGGCGTGCGCGCCGATGGCGACGTGATCTACGTGAAGGGAAATTCGAGCAACGTCGGCCGGCTCAACTTCATCGACGCCAACAGCATGACCGTGACCAAGGTGATCGGCCGCGGCTCCCTGTTCGGCGGACGGCACGACATTGCGGGCGACTTCGCCGATCCCATCGTCCAGCGCTTCCATCGAACGGAGATCGTGGGCCTGGGCTCGGCAAAGAAGGCCGAGTTGATCGCCCTGCTGGCAAGCCCGGACATCGGCGACACCCGGAAGATCAGCGTCTTCAACCCCGACCTCACCGCCCTGTCGGGCACCGACGCGCGGACCGCCTTTTTCGTCGGCGTCGCCGAGAAATCGGTCGAGGGCGACGGCAGGGACATCGGCTGGCCGGCCATCGACGACCGCCTGATCGTCTGGTGCGTGACCAACAGCCCGAGCGCCGTCTTCGTCCACGAATGGGAATGGGACCGGAGCGTCAATTCGCTGGCGGTGGCCGACGCCGGCGGCAATGTCGTTCCCTTCGAGCATTCGCTGACCGACATCAGTGCGGACATCGTCGCCTTCGCCGCCGGCCCTGCGCACATCCGCTGCACCTGGATCGAGGAGCAGAACGCGCTGCTGTTCGTGCTGCAGAACTACGCCTACCTGTTCGACTGCGCGAGCAAGACCGTCATCGGTCCCGGGCTCCAGGTGACCTCGGGCACCTCGGGCACGAACCTGAACACGACGATGCGCTCGGGCGTCGGGCCGGACGGCAAGATCATCTTCAAGCAGAACGCGACCTCGCTGAACGTGCTCGACACCCGGACCTGGCGGCTGGAGCAGGACAAGTACACGACGACGGACTGGGGCGCGGTCGGCAGTACCGGACATGGCTGCGGCTATGTGCACGAACTCAACGCCTGGCTGGGCGTCAGCAAGCCCAACGCGCAGCTGCTGTTCCTCGACCGGGCGCAGGACGGCGCCAAGCCGCTCTCCGTCGTCGTTTCGGACGAGTTGCTGCTGTCCGGCCTCGAGCCGGCGGAGATCGAGGTGTCGGCGCTCGGCACCGATACCGTCCTGGGCTATGTCGTCGGGACGCAATCGCGCGTGCGCGACAACGTCGAGCCGCTGGCCCGCGTGCACGCCTTCGACCTGGTCGAGATCGACGGCAAGCTGCGCGCCGTGCGCCGCGGCGGGCCGCCCGCCTTCGCCGTGCCGGAGGACGACCTTGGGGCTTACGACGCCGGTGCCGGCCGCCCGGTCAGCCTGCTGGAGAGCCGCGCCGCGGAGCGCGCGCTGCCCTGGCGCATCGACCTCAGCTACGCCAGCCGTCAGGCCGAGTACGAGGCGGCGACGCAGCACGACAAGCGGGTCGACGAGGCCACCGCCTCGCGCCAGGCGGTGACCATCGCCACCGCCGAGGTGCTGGATGACGCCGCCGCCAAGCGCGTCGTCCGGACCTTGCTGGCCGAAGCCTGGGAGGCCGCGGTCGAGTACGAGACGACGCTGGCGCAGAAGTGGCTGCGTCTCGATCCGAGCGACCGCGGTACCTTGAGCAAGGGCGGGACGCTGAGGCCGGTACGCGTGGTCGCGATCGACCTCGGCCGCGACTGGGTGGTGCGCCTGCGCGCCCGCCGGGACGGCGGCGCGCTTTATGGCCAGACCGCCGTCGGCACGCTGATCGACTTTCCCGACCCGCCGCCGCTGCGCCGCGTCGGCCCGAGCCGGATGTTCCTGATGGATGTGCCGATGCTGCGGGACGCCGACGACAGCTTCGGTCTGTACGCGGCCGGCGGGCCGCGGCAGGACGACGACGCCTGGCCGGGAGCCCTGATCAGCGACTCCGACGACGGCGTCGACTTCGCCGCGCTGGTCGACATCACCGCCGGCGCCGCCTACGGCTTTTCGCTCGGCGCCTTGGCCGACCAGCCGCGCTGGACCGTGGTCGACCGCGCCTCGACCTTGACCGTCAACTGGATCAACGGCGATGTCCCGGCCACGGTCAGCGACCAGATCTTCCGCGACAACGGTGCCGTCTATCTGATCGGCGACGAGATCGTCTGCGTACGCGAGGTCGCCGACAACGGTGACGGCAGCGTCACCTTCTCGCATATGCTGCGCGGCCGGCTTGGCACCGAAGACCGGATCGGCGGCCACCAGCCCGGCGAGCGGGTGCTCCGGCTGGACGCGGCCCGCATCCGCCGCGCCAGCACGGCTATCGCCCGGCTCGATGCGCCGCGCTTCTTCCGTATCAGCACGCTCGGCCAAACGACACCGCAAACCGAGGCCGAGCCGTTCACCAACACCGGACGCTCGCTTCGTCCCTATTCGCCCTACCATGTGCGGGCGGTGCGGCAGCCGAACAACGACATCATCATCACCTGGGAACGGCGCAGCCGCCGCCGCTTTCCGTGGCACCTCAACCTGCGGGCGCCGCTTGCCGAAAGCGCGGAGGAATACGCTCTCGATCTGCGCCACCCGCTGACCGAGGCCCTGCTGCGTTCCGTCCCGGCGCTGACGGCCCAGACCTATACTTATACCCGCGCCGAACAGCTTGCGGACGGCCTCGGCGACGGTGAGCTGGGCCTCCCCGTCACTGACATCACCGGCAACGTCACCAACCCGGGGGCCGAGGCCGGTAGCCTCGCCGGCTGGACCGAGGAGACCTCGCTGTGGTCCGCCAGCGCCGCCGCGGCGCACAGCGGGACTAACAGCTTCCGTCCCCAGAACGACGGTCAGTTCCTCGGCGTTCAGACCCTGCGCAGCGATGCCGTCGACCTGGTTGCTGCCGGGCTCGACCCGGCCGCGCTCGACGTCTTCAACCAGATCACGTTCCGCTGCAAGTACTGGCGCTTTCACGAGACAGGAACAGGCAGCACCGGGGACCGGGAGCAGGTCGGCATCCGGTTTTTGGACGCCGGCCTGTCCTTGATTTCCGAGGCCAAGAACGCGCTCACGGTCCAGAGCGGCAGCACCGGCAGCTGGCAGCAGCGCGAGCTGACGGGGTCGGCGCCGGCCGGTACCCGTTACCTGCAACTCGTGCTCTATCACGACGAGCAGGGGACCGCGTCGGCCAACTACAACAAGAAGTTCCTCTTCGACGACATCACTCTGGAGTGGGCGCCCACGGCACCGAGCGGGCTCGTGGTCGACGTTTTCCAGATCAGTCAGACCCTGAAGTCCCAGGACGGGCTGGGCCGCGGCACCGCCCGCCGCAAGATCATCTAGCGTCCCTCGCCCGAAAGCGCGGCGGACGCGCCGTGTCGCGCGCTGCGCCCGCAGTCAGTCGTATCCGCGTGCCGCGGGCCCGCGCCTGCGCGCACGAAGCTCGTGCCTGTGCGCGAACCATGAGGATTGAGGCATGCCGACCACGCCCTACAGCGCCATCGACCACTTTGAATTGAACGGCAACCCGGAGGTGCCGATCAACGACGCCTTCGACGACCTGGACGGCCGCTCGGTCGCCTATCTCGCCGTCGCCACCGGCGATGCCGACGTCAACCTGGCGACCACGCTGGACGGCGACGGCGATGCGGTCGCCCACCGTTATCGCGCCTTCGAGTTCACCGGCACGCTGACCGCCGGGCGCACCGTCACCCTGCCCGATGCACCCGGCGTCTGGCACGTCTGGAACAACACCGCGGGCGGCTTCGATCTCACCTTCGCCACCGCCGGCGGCACCGCCAGCGTCGCCGTCGCCGCCGGCAAATGGGCGACCGTGGTGGTGGAGGCGGGCGACTTCGACGTCCGTGCGGTCAGCTCGGCACTCGCCATCAACGACCTCACCGACGTCGACACCGCCGGCAAGCAGGACCGCGATGCCCTGGTCTACGACGCCGCCAGCGCCAAGTGGGTGCCCGGCCCGGGCGGCCTGCCGACGGGCTACGTCACCGGCTTCAAGCTCGCCAACAACGCCACCGACGCCGACCACGACCTCGAGATCGGCGCCGGCGCGGCCCGCGCCCAGGCCGATACCGTCGATGCCGTGCTGGCGGGCACCCTGATCAAGCAGATCGATGCCGCCTGGTCCGAGGGCAGCAATGCCGGCGGCCTGTTCACCGGCACCGTGGCGGCGAGCACCTGGTACCACCTGGTCTTGATCCGCGAGGATGCCAGCGGCGATGTCGACGCCGGCTTCGATACCGATCCCGGCGGCGCCAGCAAGCCCGTCGGCTGGACCGTGATGCGCCGGCTCGGCGCGGTGCTGACCGACGGCCTCGCCAACATCCGCGGCTTCCAGCATCTGGCCGAGCACGGCCTGTTCCTCTGGAACGACCCGATCCTCGACATCGACGTCGCCGACCAGGGCGCGAGCGCGGTCGCGCGCAGCCTGAGCGTGCCGCCCGGCCTCGCCGTCGAGGCCCGGCTCAACGTCTACCTCAGCCACGCCTCGGCGCAGACGCTGCTCTATCTGCGTCAGCCCGGCACCAGCGACGAGGCTCCCTCGACCGGCGCCGGGCCGCTCGGCAGCTTGCGCAGCGGCGCCTCCGGCGCCTTCCAGGTCGGTCAGGTCGAGGTCTTCACCGATACGCTGGGCCGGATCGAGAGCCGCGCCGACCAGGCCGCGACCAGCCTCAAGATCGCCACCCTGGGCTGGGCCGAGGGGCTGGGCCATGGCTCGAGCGGGGGCGGTGGGGGCGGCCTCATTGACGATCTCGGCACCTTCAGCGCCAGCGCCGGCGCCAGCATCGACTGCGTCGAGGGCTCCAACGACTGGACCCTCTATCACACGATTGAGTTCATCATCAACGCACATCCCGATAGCGACGACACCGAGATGTGGATCCGAATCGATTCCGGTTCTGGCTTCATCTCCACTGGTACGCCTTACGCCTATGCGCTAAGTGGCCTGAACGCCGCCGGCAGCGGTGGAAATCAGAGTAGTCAAGCAGCTAACCAAATCTTACTTGGCACTCAGATGGGCGGCGATAGTGGTTCGCAGTGGCAGGGTCGCGTATTGATGAGCGATCCAGGCCGAGAGCACAACGCCGGCTGGCAGGCATTTCGGATCGAAGCCGAGACCACCAATGATCCCGCATTTGAAAACTATCGCAACGGCGGCGGCTGGTGGGAAGGCACGTTGCGCGTCGTTGCTGTCCAGTTCCGAGCGTCGACTGGCACCGTCACGGGCTCGGTCTATGTTCGGGGCCACAGAAAGTCGATATGACGGCCCGAACCACTGACGTAGATATTTGCAGCACTGGTCGCGGTTGGCGCGTGCCCAAATCATGCTACATTGCGGCAATGAATAGCGGATTCTCGGATGCGGACCGTCTCAAACGCTCAGCACTCGCGGCAGTGGCGCTACGCATGGGGTGGTGGCGCGGCTTCAAACTCGCACGAGGTTACTGGCGTACCTACATCCGAAAGGGGTACTTACCCTATGAACCGAGTCTCTGGTGGGAAGCCTATCACAGCGCTGCGGATGGTTCTGACGCATCGACGATTGAGCTAAGCGCCGACCCGCTGGTGTCGCAGTATCATTATGCCACAATTGAGACGCTTATATTACGAGTGCTGCATACCTACGGAATGCCGCAGCGGGTTCTCGACCTTGGAAGCGGCGCAGGGCACTGGTTAAACTTCTACCAGAGGCTCGGTTGTGAGGTCACTGGAGTTGAACTCTCGAGCGAGGCGGCAAGGCGGTTGCGCGAGCGTTTCAGCCAGATCGAGCAATGCCACATCGCGGACATGGAACTGAGCGGCTTCGACTTAGTAAACGCCATTGGCGTCATGTTCCACATCGTTGATGACGATGCCCATCGAAGGGCTATATCGGCAATTGGCCAGGCTATAAAGCCCGGCGGCTTATTGATAGTCGGTGGAGGTTTTCCTCTCATTTCAGTGAATGTTCAGTTCGATGAGGATTCACAGGTAAATAAAAGATTGAGAAGCCGCCGATATTGGCGCCAGGAACTAGAGAGTTGGATGGATGTACGCTTCATTCGAAATCGTGCGGCTCGAGAGATTCATGCCATTGTGCCAGAGAGTGATCTGTTGATCGCAATCCGGTGACCAAACGGTCGAATTGCTACTAGTTGCGCAATGTCGATTGCTAAAGCCGCCAACTCGCAGAATTCTCTAGCTTTATGAGACTCACCGCAAATTAGCCATTCGGTCTCACCAGCCTCCCAGGCGCTCCGTCAGTATAACACTCTGGCTACATTTGTCACAGTCGGCATTGGCATGCTTGTATACACAGTGGGGCCTTCGTAACAGCATCTCTATTCTTCATTCGAAATAGACAAGAGTTGCCAGTGCAACAGGTGAGTAAACAGCGGTCGGTATCCTTTTTAAAAATGACTGAACCAGGGTGTTTGTGTCCCGAAACGTATAGCTCCCTTTTGGTAACACAAAGTCCATTTGGGTGCGCGGCACAGCGCCGAGCTTGACTTTCGAGCTGATTAAGCTTTTTTGACTATTGTAGTCGCCACCGAACCGGTAGTTTGTATATCTGTTCTTCAATCCCCATTCGAAGGTATTAAGGTAAAGAAAGTCTGCTATTTTCATATGCCGCTTCATGTAGTCATACGCAATGTGGGCCGAAATCAATTCCTCGTTGTGCACATAGCAGATTAGGTAGCCGACGTCGGAGTTGCCTTGACGACAAGAAAAGACGAACGAATATTCTCCCATGACATCGAAGATCTTTTGAAAAAATGATCGGCGATAGGGTGCAACGCCGAGGCGCTTTCTAGTTTGTAGATAGAGAGAAAAGAAATCTTCAAAAGTGCCGAGGCTGTTGACGCAGAACTGCAATCCATAGTCTTCTCTGGCTTTCCGCAGGTTCTTTCTCGCCGAACGGTCAATTCGCGTCATGATCCCGTCATCCAAACTAACGTCACAATTGGTGTGGCTTTGAGATAGAGCGAGCGCAGTACCGTTTTCTTGTTTCAGATAGGGCAGAATATCTTTGAGGATGATTCGGCTCTCGCTGTCTCCTTTGGAAAGGGAGTCTCTAATGCGCATCTCTAGTACTGACAGACTGAGGTTCGGAGACAGGGAACCATCCCAACCGAGAGCCAGTCGGTCGCGAAAAGGTGTGGAAATAAACCGATCGTGCAGACGATGTTTCCACAGGAAGATCGAGCAGCCATCATAGTCGACGCGATACTCCCGTAGGGGAAACTCCGTGACGAGGAGTTCACGCCAGAACCGCGAAGCTTCAAAGGTACAGAAGTTTGATCCCATATCTCAGAAACCTGCGGCTCAATTCATCCACTTCATAACGTCGTCGACAGCCAACCGGCGCTTTTCGACGAACGGCAGGAAGAGCGCCAGGCGGCCGTCGCCGTCGAAGTCCACGAGCGCCTGCACGCGCCAGCCGAAGGCCCGTTCCAAGAGCCGGTGCCAGGGCCGCTGGTGATAGAGCGTGACGCCTTCGAGCCCGCCGATTTGAGCGTGGACGGGATCGCCGATCGCGCTGAGGACATGGGGTCCTGCGGCTTGCATGGCGGCAGCATAGTGCACCGGGCGGCGATGAGCACGCCGTGATTCGACCGCGGCAAAGGCCCCGGAGTCAGGCAACCCAGGAACCTTGCGACCGGCGCAAAGGCGTTCTCTTCCGTTGCCGTTGAGCGGCCGTCCGTCACCGCCGGGCGGACCACTTTGGGCGCGGCGGGGCGCCGATTCTGAAGCAATGCATCCAACGGGGCGCCGCACCCTTCGGCGCTTGAGGCCGTGCCGGGCCGCTCGCCGGCGCCGGGCCGGCGGCCGAAAGGAGGCTGACATGAGTCGAGCCAGCTTAGGCGTCTGCGCCGCCGTGGCGGCGGTTCTGATTTCCGCCGCCGCCGGGGCCGAGGGCGTCTGCGGCAGCCGTCAGGCGGCGCTCGACTACCTGCTGAGCCGCTACCGGGAAGTTCCGCGCGCCATGGGCCTCGCCGCCGACGGCCGCTTGGTCGAGCTGCTGGTGGCGCCGAACGGCAGCTGGACCCTGCTGGTCAGCCGCGCCGACGGCCTCGCCTGCGTCGTCGCCACCGGCGAGGCCTGGGAGCAAGTGCCCGCGCCGCCCGAGGGGCCGCCGGCATGAGCGCGCGCAGCATCGAGGAGCGCCTGGCCACGCTGGAGGCGAACCAGCGCAACCTCGCCGACGACGTCGCCGAGCTGAAGGCCGACGTCAAGACCGTGCTCGCCACCCTGAGCCAGGCCCGCGGCGGCTGGAAGGCGTTGCTCGCCCTGGCCGCCCTGGCCGGGGCCGCCGGCGCCTTCGCCGGCAAGCTGATCGCCGCCCTTGGCGGCCTCAAGGCCTGAACCCCGACAGTCGAGGACAGAACCATGCGCATTGTTGCGATCTGCACACTGGCGCTCGGGCTCACCGCCTGCGCCGGCGTCGACACCTCCGGGCGCCTCGCCTCGGGCCTCGAGCGCGCCCGCGGCGCCAGCGACGCCCTGCTCGCCCGCAAGAGCGAGGCCGAGCTCGAGCTGATGCGCGAGAGCGCCGGCCTGGCGCAGCTGCTGCGCGAGGAGGCCCGGCGTCTCGACCGCGCCAAATGCCACGCCGGGCTGCCGGCGCTGCGCGCCTATGCCGCGGCCGCCGCCGGCAACCGCGCGGCACTGGCGGCCGATTGCGGCCTCGAGGTCGAGCCGGGCGCGGCCAGACTGCGCATCGAATAGCGCCGGGCCCTCACTCCACCATCACCTCATCAGCACCCCATCGTCATCGGAGGATAGCCGCCGCCGGCCGGTCTCTTCCCGTCGTCCCCCAAGCAGCAGCGATGCAGGTCAGGCCCGGGCTTTCCGCCCGGGCCTTTTTTTGCGCCTGCCGTTCGCCGCTTGCGCCGCGCCGCGGTCCATGATTAAACTACGATTTAATTAATCGGAGTTTAATCGGATGGCGCATATCGGCAACGGTGTCGAGTACGCGCTGCACTGTCTGCTCTACCTGGTCGGGCGGCAGGCGGAGGCCGCGCCGAGCGCGCGCGATCTGGCCGAGTTCCAGGGCGTCTCGCCGAGCTTCGTCGCCAAGCTCTTCACCCGGCTCGAGAAGGCCGGCCTGGTCCGGGCCGGCGAGGGCGTCAAGGGCGGTTTCCGGCTGGCCCGGCCGCCGGAACAGGTGACGGTGCTGGCCGTGGTCGACGCCATCGAGGGCGGCAAGCCCCTGTTCGACTGCCGCGAGGTCCGGCGCAACTGCGTGCTCTACCGCGATGCGCCGCCGTCGTGGGCGACGCGCGGCGTCTGCGGCATCCACGCCGTGATGCGCGAAGCGGAACAGGAAATGCGGCAGGCACTGGCGCGCCATACGCTCGCCGACATCGCCGCCGGTGTTTCCGTCAAGGTGGCCCCGCAGCACCTGGAGGCGGCGGAGACCTGGTTTCAAGCACGGGCGGCGGCGCGCGGCGGGCGGCCCGGGGAAGGGAAAGGAACGGCGCGGTGAGCGAAAATTTGGGTGAGGGCGGCATCGTGGTCGTCGGCGGCGGCTTCGCCGGGCTGTGGGCGGCGCTGCTCGCCTGCCGCGAGATCGACGCCGCCGGCGGTGGCGCCGCGGTCACGCTGGTCTCGAAGGACGAACACCTGACCCTCAGGCCGCGGCTCTACGAGGCCGAGCCCGAACGCTTCCGCACGCCGCTCAGGCCGATCCTGGAGCCGGTCGGCGCCCGTTTCGTCCATGCCGCGGCCGCCGGCCTCGACCTGCCGGGCCGCCGGGTCGAGCTCGACGGTGCGGCCGGCGCCCTCGGCTTCGACCGCCTGGTGCTGGCGACCGGCAGCGTGCTGGCGCCGCCGCCGGTGATCGGCTTGGAATTCGCCTTCGACATCGACACCTGGGCAGGCGCGGTGAGGCTCGACCGCCATCTCGCCCAGGTGCTGGCGGAACCGGCGGCGCCGGGCCGCGATACCGTGGTCGTCGTCGGCGCCGGCTTCGCCGGCATCGAGCTCGCCGCCGAGCTGCGCGGCCGCATCGCCGCCCGGGCCGGCGCGGCGCGGGGTCGGGCCGCGCGCGCGCTGCTGCTCGACCGGGCCCTGGCTGTCGGGCCGGAGCTCGGCGCCAAGCCGCGCCCGGTGATCGAGGCGGCGCTGGCCGAGGCCGGGGTCGACGTCAGGCTCGGCGCCACGGTCGAGGCGATCGATGCGGGCGGCCTCACCCTGGCCGGCGGCGAACGCATCGCGGCGCGGACGGTGGTGCTCAGCACCGGCCTGCGCGCGAGTCCGCTGGCCGAAGCCTTGCCGGTGGCGCTGGATCGGCTCGGCCGGGTGCCGGTCGACGAGATGCTGCGCGTGCCCGGCCTCGACGGCGTCTTCGCCGCCGGCGACGTCGCCCGTGCCGTGGTCGACACGGCGGGACACTGCGCGCTGATGTCGTGCCAGCACGCCATGACCATGGGCCGCTATGCCGGCCATAACGCCGCGCGCGACCTCATCGGCCTGCCGCCCGAGCCCTACCGCCAGGAGCGCTACGTCACCTGCCTCGACCTGGGTGCCGCCGGCGCCGTCTTCACCCGCGGCTGGGACCGCGAGGTCGAGAAGACCGGCGCTGAGGCCAAGCAGTACAAGCGCATCATCAACGGCGAGATCATCTACCCACCGAGCGGCGACCGCGCGGCGATCCTGGCCGCCGCAACCTTGGTGCCCCAGCACCACCGCCGCCCACCCGAGACGCGCACCGCCGGTTGAGGGCATTTCGTCCTCTCGCCGCCGCCCCGGGGAATGCTAGTCTCGCGCGACGGGCAAGCGAGGGGGGGCCGCCGCATGGCGGGCGCGAAGATCGAGGTCAACGGCACCGCTTACGCCTGGCCGGATGCGCCGCTGGTCGTGGTCTGCATCGACGGCGGCGATCCGGCCTATCTCGAGCGCGGCTTCGATGCCGGTCTCATCCCTAACATCCGCCGCTTCGCCGAGCAGGGCTTCCGGGCCGTCGCCGACGGCTCGATGCCGAGCTTCACCTGCCCCAACAACATGTCGCTGATCACCGGCGGGCCACCGGCGTTGCACGGCATCTCCGGCAACTTCTACCTCGACCGCGAGAGCGGCGAGCCGGTGGTGATGACCGGGCCCGAGCTGCTGCGCGCGGACTCGATTCTGGCCGCGTTCTCGCGCGCCGGGGCGCAGGTGGTCTCGATCACCGCCAAGGACAAGCTGCGCCAGCAGCTGCAGAAGGGCCTGGATTTCGCCAACGGCGCGCTCAGCTTCTCGGCGCAGTGCGCCGATGCCTGCACCTTGGCCGAGAACGGCATCGAGAACGTGCTGCGTCTGGTCGGCCAGCCGCTGCCCGACATGTACTCGGCCGAGCTTTCGCTGTTCGTGCTCGACGCCGGCATCAAGCTCCTGCAAGAGCGCCGGCCCGAGATCCTCTACCTCTCGCTCACCGACTTCATCCAGCACGCCCATGCCCCGGGCGCTGCGGAGGCCGACGCCTTCTATGCCGAGATGGATCATCGCTTCGGCCGCCTGGCCGAGCTCGGCGCGACCTTGGCGCTGACCGCCGACCACGGCATGGCCGACAAGTCGGACGACGATGGCAACCCCCGCGTGATCTGGCTGCAGGACGTGCTGGACCGGGCCTTCGGCGAGGGCGCGGCGCGCGTCATCTGCCCGATCACCGACGCCTTCGTCGGCCATCACGGCGCGCTGGGCGGCTTCGTCCGCGTCTATTGCGCGGACGGCCTGGCACCGCAAGCGGTGGCGGAGCTGGCCCGGGATTTGCCCGGCGTTGCCCGCGCCTGGCTCGGGCCCGAAGCCGCCGAAGAATTGCGGCAGCCCTTGGACCGCGAGGGCGATGTCGCCGTCATGGGCGACGCCGGGACCGTGCTCGGCGCCCGCCAGCAGGACCACGACCTCTCGGGCCTCAAGGGCCAGCGCCTCAGGACCCACGGCAGCCTGACCGAGGCCCGCGTGCCGTTCATCCTCAGCCGGCCGCTCGGCGACGAATACGCTACCCGCGCCGCCCGCGGCCGCATCAACAGCTACGAGATCTTCGACTACGCGCTCAACGGCCTGGCGCCGCGCTGGCGCCGGAACGACCTCAGATGACATTGGAACCGGCGATCCTGTCGATCGGGGATGAGGCCCGCACGCCGGACGACTTCCGCCACGGGTTGATTGCCATCCTCAGCCTGTCGCCGGAAACGGCCTCGTCCGACATTGCGGAGTTGTTACGGTGCCACGGCGGCGTCCTGGCGGCCTTGCAGGCCGACGGCGCAGTGCTGACCTTTCCCCGGCTGCAGGAGGCGGCGATCTTCGCCCGGGCGCTGCAGACGGCGGCACGCGCCGGCGCCGGGCCACGTCCGGCGGTCGGCATCAACCTCGGCGCGCCCCGTCTCGCCGCCGATGGTCAGGGCGGGACGGACGTCGCCTTCGCGCATGCCTTGCGGCGGCGCGCGGCGCCCGGCGAGATCCTGATTTCCGCCGTCACGGGGGACCGGCTGACTTCGCGTATTCGGGCCGAGGGCCCGAACGAGCCGCCGGGCTGGCGCGGCTGGATATTGCCGACAATCGGTCTCGCCGGCTTCCTCGGCTACTTCTTCGGCTGGTTCTACGCCATTTACTGGAAGCTCGAGGGCTACGCCACGACCGGCAGCTTCGCCTGCTGGCCCGAGTGGCTCTGCCGCTAGATGAATTGGCGCTCAGGGCACCAGGACGACGCGGCCGACGACGTTGCCCTGGCGCAGATCGTCGAGGCTGGCCTGGGCCTGGTCCAGGGGCCGGGCGGTGACGGGCAGGGGCTTGACCAGGCCTCCCTTCACCAGCTCCATCAGCGCCGCCATCTCCGCCGGGCTGCCGGTGATCGAGCCGCGCAAGGTCAGGTTCTTCAGCGGCAGCAGCGCCGTCGACAGCTCGAACGAGCCGCCGAACAGGCCGACCACGACCATGCTGGCGTTGGCGGCCAGGCACGACAGGCCGAAGGCGGCCGACTTGCTGGAGCCGACGAAATCGACCACCGCCGCCGCCCCGCCGCCGGTCAGCGCCATCACCTGCTTGCGCGCGCCCTCGGCCGCCGGATTGACGACGTGGGCGGCCCCGCTCGCCTTCGCCTGCGCGAGCTTCTTCTCGTCGATGTCGGCGACGATGATGGTGGCGTCCAGCATGGCCTGCGCGAGCATCAGCCCGGCGAAGCCGACGCCGCCGGCGCCGACGATCAAGAGGTGCTGGCCCTTGACGATCTCCTTGACCTTGTTGAGGGCGCCATAGGCGGTGATGCCCGAGCAGGCGTAGGTGCAGGCGAGCGCGTCCGGCACCTCGCCGTAGTCGTAGAGATAGCGCGCGTGCGGCACCATGACGTGGCTGGCGTAGCCGCCGTCCTTGTGCACGCCCAGCTGCTGCGGCTTTGGACAGAGATGCTCGTCGCCGCGCCGGCAGACCGGACATTCGCCGCAGCCGATCCAAGGATAGACGATGCGTTTGTCGCCGACCCGGACGCCCTTGGCCTCAGGCCCCAGCGCCGCCACCTCGCCGACGATCTCGTGGCCCATGGTGAAGGGGAGGGCGCGGCCGCGGGTGATGTCGGCCTTGCGCTCCCCGCCCAGGTCGAAGAAGCCTTCCCAGATGTGCACGTCGGAATGGCAGACGCCGCTGGCGGTGATCTTCACCAGCACCGCTTCGCCCTCCGGCACGGGCTCGGTCTTGTCGAAGGCTTCCAGGGGCTTGCCGTATTCGGCGATCTGCAGGCTGCGCATGGCGGCGGGCTCCATCGTTTTCGGCTGTCCTGCCCCGCTTATAGTGCGACGGCGCAAGCCAGGCCAGTGCCCGGCTGCTCCCGCGGCGGCGATCGGCTATGATCGCGGCATGCCGATCTGGAAGACGGTGCTGATGCGGACGGCGCGGCGGCTCGCCAGCGACCCGGCGGCGCGCGCCAAAGCGGCGGAGACGGCGCGGCGGGCCAAGCCTGCCGTCGATGCCGCCCTGCGCGAGGCCAAGCGCATCCGCGCCGCGCCCGATCCCGCCCGCGAAGCCGGACGCCTGGCGGCCCGGCTTAAGCGCCGCCTCCTCGATACTGAGGATTAGGCGAGCGAAGCCGGGGAGGCGAGGCGCGTTGTTTGAAACTCTGCTGATGGCGACCGAAGGACCGGTGCGGACGGTGACCATCAACCGGCCCGAACGGTTGAACGCGCTCTCGACGACGGTCTTCGCCGAGCTCGACCGGGCGCTTGACGAGACCGCCGCGGCCTGGCCCGAGGTCCGCGTCGCCGTCCTCAAGGGGGCGGGCGAGAAGGCCTTCGTGGCCGGCGCCGACGTCAAGGAGATGGCCGAAATGACGCGGGCCCAAGCCGAGGCGCGCTCGTGGAGCGGCATGCGCCTCTACGACAAGATGCGCCGCCTGCCGCAGCCGCTCGTCGCCTCGATCCAGGGCTATGCGCTGGGCGGCGGCATGCTGATCGCGCTCGCCTGCGATGTCCGCGTCGCCTCCGAGCGGGCCACTTTCGGCTATCCGGAGATCCGCCTAGGGCTCATCCCCGGCACCGGCGGCACGGTCCTGCTGGACCGCCTGATCGGGCCGGCGGCGGCGCGGGCGATCTGCCTGCTGGGCGATCATTTCCCGGCCGAACGGGCCTACCAGCTCGGCATCGTCAACCGGCTGGTGACGCCCGACCGGCTGGCGGCCGAGACCGACGCCGTTGCCGCCATCCTGGCCGGCTACAGCCCGCTCGCCGTGGCCGAGCTGAAGCGGGCGCTCAACGCCTCGCTCGAACGCGGTTTCGAGGCCGCGCGGGCCGAGGAGATCGCCGCCTACGGCCGCGTCTTCGCCAGCGAGGACCGGCGCGAGGGCACGGCCGCCTTCGTCGAAAAGCGCAAGCCGGTCTTCCGCGGCTGCTGATCCGTACCGGACGCGCGCGAGTTGCCGGCGGGCCGGGCCTTGTGACAGGCTAGCGGCAATCCAGCAGCTGCCAGGAGTCGCCCCATGCGCCACACGATGATCGGATTCGCCGCCGTCCTCGGCCTCGGCTTAGGGCTCGGAAGCGCCGGGCCGTCGCAGGCGGCCTCGCAGATGTCGGAGGCCGAGTACCGCGCCGCCCTCGAGACCTGCAAGCAGGCGGCGACGCCGCAGCTGAAGGACGAGTGCGTCAGCAACGCCAAGAACCGCTTCGAGCGCGGCCAGGGGGCGGAGAAGAAGGCCGGCGACGTCACCGACAAGGCCGGGAAGGCGGCCAAGGACAAGGCCGAAAAAGCCGCCAAGGACAAGGCCATGGGCCAGTCCGATGCCGGCATGAAGGGCGCCGGGGCGAAAGAGGCCAAGGAAAAGGGCGGCCAGATGATGAAGGGCAAGGCCAAGACCAACTAGCTTTTTTCTCTTTATCTATCCGCGGTGTTCCCCACTTGCTCGTCCCCGCGAAAGCGGGGATCCAGCACTTTTGTCGCTGCCGCATCGTTCCTGGATTCCCGCTTGCGCGGGAGTGAGCGGAAGGGGTTATTCAGCGCGCCGCTTGCGGCTCACGGTCGTGAACGTCGGTACGGTCGCGGGGTCGTGTCTCACTTTGAAATCAGGCGGGGTTGACAGGTGAGGTCGGTCCCGCCAGCGCCGATCCGAGGCTTGGCTTGGGCGGTCGCTCGACTCCGGGCGAACGAGATGCTTTGGGACTTCCTACGGGCGTTCATTGTCGCCCTTGTCCTCTTGCTTGTGTTTATGCCCGAGAATATCCGGTAGCTGGGTCAGCAGCCAAAGGCAAGTCGTTACCCCAAAGAAAACTACAAGACCCCAAGGCCCCACAATCATATTTGTCCTTATGGTCTCCAGAAGCATGGCCCTGCCATCAAAGACCTTGGCCTCGCTCACCTCGTCGTACGCTGTTCAGGCCCAAATCGAACGACAAAGCAGAGAAAAAGACGAGTGTCGCCAGCCCCAATAGGCCAAAGTAGATGCGCCGATATCCCTCTGGGTGCTTATAGGCAACGAAGGTTACGGCAGAGATGCCGGCAACCAAGAGTGCGTTCCTCAGGTAGCTCCAATCGAGCATGGTTGCCCCCATATGTCAGGGACACCCTATCGCATTCGGCCCTTAAGTCCTATATGCTTACCGCAAAGCATATGGAGTGATCATGCCCCGAGGACCTAAAGGCCAGAAGCGCCCCGCCGACGTGATCGGCAACGCCGTCCGCGTCATGGAGATCGCCACGGGCGAGCGTGACGAGGAATACGACGAGGACGGCAAGAGCCGGGCGGCTGTCGAGCTGGGCCGGAAGGGTGGCGCGGCCAGGGCTAGGAAGCTCAGCAAGAAGCGGCGGGCTGAGATTGCGCGCGCGGCAGCGGCGAAGCGATGGAAGAGCCAAGCCTAAACACCATATTCGCCAATTGACTGTATAAGCTGGGCTAACCTGCTACAATTTGCCGCACCGATGGCCGGGGGGCGGCGATCTTGACTAAAAAGTCAACACCTGAGATACTGAACGGCTTACATAATGCGGGAAGCCTTATCCGCTTCATCCCGCCGCTGGACCGGGATCAATCCGAGATGCGCGAGCTATACATGCTGCCTTCGCTGCACTCATGGCTTTACCAGAGGGATCGGTCCAAATCACAAGACTACAAACCACACATACGCGCGCATCTAGGCCGCTACGTTAAAGGAAGAGAGATTGATAATTGCGAGTACATGAAGCACCTGTGCGATGAGGTTTGGGAATTTCGGGTGCAGTTTTCGTCGAGGCGTCGGGAAAACACTCGTGTATTTGGTTCCTTTGTACATCCAGACAAGTTTATCGCCACGCATTGGAGATTACGCGGTTCTCTTGGGGACAAAGCTGATCCAAGGTGGCGCGAAACTATAGATTTGTCCATAAGACATATAAGAGACTTGTCCCCAAGTTTGCAGCGTGTTTCAGCGGTGCCATTTTCCAACTGTGTGACCTTTGCTGCGATAGAATGTTAATGTCGGAGGATGCCGTGGCGCGAAAAGTGAGGCCGCTAGATCGGGAAATTTTAGCGGAGCAGTGGTATGACTTTATGCATGATCTCCTTGGTGAGATCAGGACGGCCTATAGAGAGGCTCACAAAACTCGCGGAGTAAATCAGCAATATATTGCGGATCGCCTTGGGGTGGACGCGGCGCTTGTATCTAGATGGCTGAATGGCCGACAGAATATGACAGTCCGTACCTTGCATAACGTCGCTCGGGCGATGGATTGCCGGCTTCGGGTTGGGCTTGATGACTTGGTTAGTGTAAGACCATCGAATAATAGGGCAATCAGCGATGACAATGTTATCGACCTTCGTTTCGAGAAACCTACGCCTGCGGGCCGTCCAGCCATTTCGACAAATTGAAGAATTTGACGATGCCCAGAAAGAACTTCAAATGCACTAGCGTAATCATTTGTGATGATATACGACAAGAGGCGACGGGAAAGCAGATTCTAGTTGGCGTATATACAGGTGCGGTAATCCTGCCAGCGTTTCCGACTGTTTTGGAAAAACTTTGCATCAGAATAACTGGATGGGTATATCAAGGTGCTGGAACACATAGCGCTACTTTAGCCCTTGATGGTCCGAAGCGGCGTAACATCCTTCGAGACGATAATATATCATTAAATGTAACACACCCCGATCAACAGGCTGTTCTAAATGTGACAATGAGGCCATTCGAATTTCAGGAACAAGGCACATACAAGATTAGATTTGGAGTTGAAGGGCCAGCGCGGCAGATCGGCACGTTTGTTGCGCGCCTCCCAGAGTCTGCCAGGGAAAAAATGAGGCTTCAAACAGACCAGTATACTTGACGCTAAGCAGAAAAGTTCATATATTAGGGGTATGAACAAGCTGCCCCTAGAGAAGCGCGTTCAAATCCTTTCGATGCTCTGCGAGGGATCGTCCATGCGGTCGATCTCTCGTGTCTGCGACGTGAGCATCAACACGGTGACCAAGCTGCTAATCGACGCGGGCCGGGCTTGTGCCGCGCACCATGACCAGCATGTGCGCGATCTGAACACGAAGCGCGTCCAGTGCGACGAAATCTGGTCCTTCACCTACGCGAAGGCGAAGAACGTTCCGACCGCGAAGGCAGCCCCGGACGGCGCCGGCGACGTGTGGACGTGGACGGCGCTCGATGCCGATAGCAAGCTGATCGTCTCGTGGCTGGTCGGCAGCCGCGACAGCCAGGATGCGATGTACTTCATGGATGACGTTGCGAAGCGCCTGGCTGGCCGCGTCCAGATGACGACAGACGGGCACCGCGCTTACCTAGAGGCTATCGAGGGCGCGTTCGGGGCCGATATCGACTATGCGCAGTTGGTGAAGCTGTACGGGACGGAGCCGGAAGCCGCGAAGGGCCGCTATAGCCCGGCGGTTTGCATCGGAGCCCGCAAAGAGGAAATCGAGGGCAAGCCGGATCGGCGGCATGTCAGCACGAGCTATGTTGAGAGACAGAACCTCACGATGAGAATGAGCATGAGGCGCTTCACGCGGCTCACCAACGCATTCTCAAAGAAAGTCGAGAACCACGCTCACATGGTCGCCCTCTGTACGGTCTGGTACAACTTCGTGATGCAGCACAAGAGCCTGAAAGGCATCACTCCCGCGATGGCGGCTGGTGTGAGCGACAAGCTCTGGTCGGTTGCGGATATCGTGGCATTGGTGGAGGCGGCGGCACCGAGGCCCGGCCCGCGCGGTCCCTACAAGAAACGAAATTCAAAGTGAGACACGACCGGTCGCGGCCCACCCTTGAGCCGGCCCGCGTCTTCTGCTCCAATCCCCACATGACCACCGAGCTGATCAATCCCTGCGGCGAGTTCGCGCACCAGGAGGCGCCGCTGAGCGCCCGCCCGGGCCTCGCCGCCGGCGCGACGGTCGGGCTGTTCTGCAACTCCAAGCAGAACGCCGACACGCTTCTCGACAACGTCGAACGGCTCTTGTCGAAACGGCACGATGGCCTCAGATTCGTGCGCTTCGAGAAGCAGGCGAGCGTGCCCGCCAACTTCACATCCGGCTTCCTGGAGGAATGCGACGTCGTCGTGGCGGCGCTCGCCGACTGAGGCTCCTGCACGTCGTGGTGTATCCATGACGCCATCAAGCTGGAAAACCAGGGAATCGCCACGGCGACCTTCTGCACCGACGAGTTCCACGCGCTCGGCAAGTCGGAGGCGGAGATCCTGGGCCTGCCGGGCCTGCCGCTCGTCATCATCCCGCATCCGATGGCGAAGCGGCGGCCGGACGAGGTCGCCGGCATCGTCGAGGGCGTCATCGACGAGATCGAAGCGGCGTTGAGCGCCGATCCGGCCGCGCTTCAGGAAAAATACAAGCGGCGCCAGCCCGAGAGCGGCGGCCGCCTGCGCTACCACTCGCTGTTCGAGGGCAACTTCAACGCCCCCGACGCGCCCGAAAGCTTCAAGGCGCCGGACGAGCTCGAGGCCATCAACACGCTCTTGTACCGCCGCGGCTGGACCGACGGCCTGCCGGTGATCCCGCCGACGCCCGCGCGCGTCACGGCGATGCTGGAGGGCTGGGAGCGGCAGGCGCTGTTGGGCCTGATCGAGCCCAAGCTCGGCAAGGCGACGGTGGCCAAAGTCGCCGCCAACGCGGTCATGGCCGGCGCCAGTCCGGAGCACTTCCCGATCATCGCCGCCGCCGCGCGCGGTCTCGCCCGGCACGAGCTGAACCTGAAGGCGCTGCAGACGACGACGCACCCCTGCACCGTGCTGGCGATGGTGCACGGGCCGATCGCCGAGGCCGCGGGCCTCAACGCCACCTACAACGCCATGGGCCAGGGGCGGCTTGCCAACGCCGCCATCGGCCGCGCCGTGCGCTTCATGCTCTTGAACATCGGCGGGGCGACGCCCGGCGTGCTCGACCGTTCGACGCAAGGCACCCCGGCCAAGTACTCGTTCTGCTTCGCCGAGAACGCCGCCGACAACCCCTGGCAGCCTCTGTCGGTCGAGCGCGGCTTCCGCGCCGATCAAAGCACCCTGACCCTGGCCGGGGTCGAGGGCCCGCACAACGTCAACGACCACTACGGCAAGACCGCCAAGGAGATCCTGCTGACGATCTGCGGCACCCTCGCCGTTACCGGGGCCAACAACTCCTACCTCGGCGGCGAGATCATCCTCGCGCTCGGGCCCGAGCACGCCGAGGTGATCGCCCGCGACGGCTTTTCCAAGGACGAGGTCAAGCGGTTTTTGCTCGAGCACGCGGTGATCCCCGGCTGGCACGTCAACGAGAGCCAGGCCGAGATGATGTCGCGCCGGGTCGCCGACCGCTTCGTCGACGGCGACTGGAAGAAGGGCGCCCGCATCTTCTCCGCGCCCGAGGAGGTCATGCTGGTGGTCGCCGGCGGCGCCGGCCGCCATTCCTCGGTGATCTTCTCCTTCGGCAACACCGCCTCGGTGACGGTGCCGATCCTCGACGCCGCGGGAAGAGAATTATAGCGTCACCGGCTCTCCTCGACTTCTCGTTTCAACGTCCGTCTTTTCCATGACGGGCCGCGGCGGGCGCGCAGGGTACCCTCTCCGCCCCGCTGGCGGAGAGGGGCTCCTCGCTCACTCTAACTCACCCCGAGGGCGGATCGGGGCCATTACCCCTCCAGCTCCACCCGGTTGAGGCCCAAGGAGAGGCCGCACTCGACGATCGCGGCCCAGGTGTTGTCGTCGACCGGGATGCCCTCGGCGCGGCGCTCGGCGGTCGATTTCCGCTCCGGGTCGCCCGGCACCATGATCTCCTCGACGCCGGGCCGCAGGCGCGAGGACTTGACCCACGCCGTCAGCCGGTCGATCTCGCCGGCGAAGGGGAGGTCCTGACGGAAGCCGGCCGGGTCGACCAGGATCGCCAGCATGTGGTTGCGGATGGTGTCCTGCTGGTGCTGCTCGGGCCGGGCGGTGCCGCCGCCGGTCATGGCGCCTGCCAGCACCTCGCACAACAGCGCCAGGCCGTAGCCCTTGTGCTCGCCGAACGAGAGGATCGCCCCCATCGGCTCGCTGAACATCACACCCGGGTCCGTCGTCGGCAGGCCGTCGGGGCCGACCAGCGCGCCTTCGGGTACCGGCACGCCCTTCATGTGCGCGACCCGCACCTTGCCCTGGGCGACGCGGCTCGTGGCCATGTCGAGGACCAGCATCGGGTTCTCGGGCGTCGCCGGCAGGGCGGTGCAGAACGGGTTGGTCGAATAGCGCGCATCATAGCCGCCGAAGGGCGCGACCAGCGGCTCGTGCCCGTGCGCGTTGACGAAATGGATGGAGATGAAGCCGGCGCCGGCGCCGAGCTCGGCCCAGGCGCCGATCCGCCCCAGGTGATGGACGTTGCGCAGGCCGACCACGGCGACGCCGTGCTGGCGGGCCTTGGCGATCGCCAATTTCATGGTCTCGGCGCCGACCGTCTGGCCGTAGCCCATGTTGCCGTCCAGCAGCAGGAAGGCGCCCTGGTCCGTGATCACCGTGGGCCGCCCGCCGACGGTGAGGCGGCCGTCCAGCGCATGCGCGATATAACGCGGAATCAGGCCGACGCCGTGGCTGTCGTGGCCCATCAGGTTGGCCATGACCAGGTTCTCCGCCACCGCCGCCGCCTCCTCAGGCGCGCTGCCGGCGCGCGCGCACATCGCCTGGACGATCGCCGTCAGTTTCTCGGCCTGAATCAACATGGTGTTCCGCGCTCCTTCTCCGGTTGGCGGCGAAATTAGCAGAATGCCCGCGCGCGCCAAGGGCTACGCCGCATCGGATGTCGGCCTCGCCGCCTTGTCGGAGGCCGGCCGTTGGGCAAAAGTGCGCGGATGAACGAGCGATCCGCGTCCGCGCCCGCCCGTCCGGAGGAGCTCGACGGCCTGCTGGCGGAAATCCGCGCTTGCACGCTCTGCGCCGCGGCGCTGCCGCTGGGGTCGCGCCCGGTGCTGCGCGCGGCGGCGACGGCGAAGCTGCTGATCGTCGGCCAGGCGCCCGGCACCAAGGTGCACGAGAGCGGCGTTCCCTGGAACGACGCCAGCGGCGACCGCCTGCGAGACTGGCTCGATCTCGATCGCCAAAGCTTCTACGACGAGCGGCGCATCGCCATCGTGCCGATGGGCTTCTGCTATCCGGGCCGGCACGCCCGCGGCGGCGATTTGCCGCCGCGCCCGGAATGCGCGCCGGCCTGGCAGCCGCGGCTGTTGCCGATGTTGCCGTCGGTCGAGCTGGCCCTGCTGGTCGGCCAGTACGCCCAGGCCTGGCACCTGGGCAAGCGACGCAAAAACAGCCTGACCGAGACGGTGCGGCACTGGCGCGAGTTCGGCCCGCGCTACCTGCCGCTGCCGCATCCGTCTTGGCGCACCACCGCCTGGGCGCGCAAGAACGCCTGGTTCGAGGCCGAGGTGCTGCCGCAGCTGAGGCGGCGGGTGCGGGCCCTGCTGGGATCGGCCTGAGATGGCGCGGCGGCGGGTTGTGTCGGGGCTCTTTCTGGTGCTGCTGCTGGCGGCCTGCAGCATGCCGCAGGTGCAGGGCCTGGGGCCGCCGGTCAGGGCGCCGGAGCTGGACGGGCGGGCGCTGCTCGCCGCCGACGGCACGCGCCTGCCGCTCACCGTCTGGCCGGCCGAGCGGCCGACGGCGGTGCTGGTGGCGCTGCACGGCTTCAACGACTACCGGATCAGCTTCGATGCCGCCGCCCGCTGGTGGGCCGCGCGCGGCGTCACTACCTACGCCTACGACCAGCGCGGCTTCGGCCAGGCCTCGGCGCCGGGCATCTGGGCCGGGGCCGAGGCGTTGGTGGCCGATGCCCGCAGCGCCATCGGGCTGGCCCGCGCGCGCCATCCCGGGCTGCCGCTTTACGTGCTCGGCGACAGCATGGGCGGGGCCGTCGCCCTGCTGGCGCTGCGCGGCCGCGAGGCGCCCGCCGTCGACGGCCTGATCCTGAGCGCGCCGGCGGTCTGGGGGGCGCGGGCGATGAGCCCGTTCTACCGCGCCGGGCTGTGGCTATGGGCGCACCTGACGCCGGCGAAGATCGTCACCGGGCGCCAGCTCGACCGGCTCGCCTCCGACAACATCCAGATGCTGCGCGCGCTCGGCCGCGACCCGCTGGTGATCAAGCGCACCCGCGTCGACGCGCTCTACGGCCTGACCCGGCTGATGGGCCGGGGCCTGCTCTCAGCTGCGGATCTTGGCGTCCCGGCGCTGGTGCTCTACGGCGCCCGCGACGAGATCGTGCCGGCCGGCGCGGTACGCGAAATGGCGGCGGCGCTCAAGGGCGGGCACCGGCTGGCGCTCTATCCCGACGGCTGGCACATGCTGCTGCGCGACTGCCAGGCCGAGCTGGTCTGGGGCGACGTCGCCGCCTGGATCGCCGATGCCGCGGCCCCGCTGCCCTCGGGCGCGGAGATCACCGCGGCCGACGAGATCCGCACGCTGGAGCGCGGCCCGGTGGCGGAGACCTGCGCGGAGCTCGCCGCCGCCCGGGCCGGTTAAGGCGTTTCGTTCCGGGCGTTTTCTTGAGCTTCACTGCGTCGGCTCGGCGAGCGGGCGCAGCCGCGCCTCCAGGGCGGCGAGCTTGGCGGCGATGCGGCTGCCGATGAAGATCTGCGGCTTGCTGGGGTCGTAGCCCAGCGCCAGCTCGCGCACCGTGACGCCGCTCCTGGCGGCATTGAAGGCGACGATGAAGGAGGTCTCGCGGCGCAGCGCCTCGTCGAAATAGGCCTTGCCCCAGAAGGTATAGTCGACCCCGTCGGCGCAGCCGAAGGACGGGCGGTCGGCCGCGGCGGCGGTGATGATCAGGCTGTTCGCGTCTTTCAGTTCGTCGATGAAGCTGCCGGTGTAGCAGCCGGAGATGACGATGACCCGCCAGAGGATGCCGGAGTCATCCAGCATCCGCTTCAGCTGGCTCGCCCACAGCTGCTCCAACTTGAGCGGCGGCAGGGCGAGCGAGAGGTGGCGCTTGCCGCCATGCGAGGTCAGATAGAGGAAGAGCACGTCCTCCTCGCCGTTCATGACGCCGCCCAGCCAGTAGAGACCCCAGTGCAGGCCCGTCTTGGTGGCGATCGGCAGCTTGAAGATCGTATCGACGCTGTTGACGTAGATTAAGGAACGGCCGGCGGTATCGAAGCGGCGGTCGAACAGCTGCTGCACCGACAGGACCTCGCGCTTGAAGACGTCCTGGTCGGCGCTGGCGGCGAAGCCGACGAAGTAGAGGTCGACGACGCCGGCGCGCTCGCGCTCGAGATTGTCGATAATGTCCCAGAGCGTCGGCTGCTGGTCGTAGTAGAGCTTCTCGATCATCTCGCGCGGCACGCCCGGCTTCGCCTCGGCGGCCAGGACCGGCCGCATGGGCGAAATCGCCAGCATCGCCAGCAGCAGCGAGATGACCCGGATACTCCGCGACAGATTGACGACGCACATTCGCATGGCCGCCGAAGCTGCTCCTGCCTTCAGACGCCCGGCATCCTAGCGCACCACTGCGATTAATGTTGGCTTAAATTACCGCCGATACTGGTGGCGCGCTAAAGCAGCGGCGGGCGGGTCTGGCGCGGATCGGCCGGGCGGCTGAAGCCGCCGCAGAGCGAGAGCAGCAGCTCGCCTTCGAAAATCTGCTGCTCGGTGGTCCTGAGATAGAAGGGCGTCGCGAACAGCGAGACCGCGAGCAGCGCCATGGCGATCATCGTCGCCGGGCTGGTCAGGAAGGCGAGCGGAAACGGCAGGCCCGGGGCGCGTTCCCGCTCCGCCGGCGCTGGCTGCGCTGGTCCGATCGATGCCTCGCTCACGTCCGCGTCTCCCCGCGCGACAAGGGCTGCAGCCAACGAGTTTAACCGATCCCGCCGCCGCTGCCTATGTGCCGTCGGCGCGGGTGATGTACGAGAGTTTGTGTCAGGCGGTGAGAGGAGGGTACTCCGTGGGTTGTCAAGATCCACAGCAAGGAGCACCCCCCAATGCCGCAAGCAGCGACGATCAAGAGCCTACCGCGTGCGTTCCGGATGATGAAGGCCATGCAAGCGCAAGGGATCGAGTGGGGCGAGGACTACCGGCACGCGGCGGCGGCCGCCCTCAAAGAGGTTCTGCAGGGCCGGATGACGGCGGAGATCGACCGCCACCTAGCCGAGCTGGCGGCGCGCGCGGAGGCCGACCGGCGCAACGGCAGCTACTGCCGCTGGCTGCTGAGCGAGCTCGGCCAGATCGAGCTTGTCGTGCCGCGCACGCGCACGTTCAGCGCCCTCAAGGTGGTGCGCGCCTACGCGCGGCGCGCCGCCCATATCGACCGCATGATCCTGGCTTGCTTCGTGCTCGGGCTCTCGACCCGCAAGGTTGGCATCGCCCTGGCGCCGGTGCTGGGGTACAGGCTCAGCGCCGCCACGGTGAGCCGGGTCGCCAAGACGCTCGACCAGGCGGTCGCCGCCTTCCACGCGCGCCCGCTCAAGGACGCCTACAAGGTCCTCATGCTCGACGGCGTGGTGTTGTCCCGCAAGACCGGCGCCGGCGCCCTCAAGCGCCCGGTGCTGGTGGCGTTGGGGCTCAGGGCGGACGGCAAGAAGGAGATCATCGACTACCGCCTGGCGCCGGCCGAGAGCGCCGCCCAGTGGGAGCTGTTCCTGAACGATCTCTACCGCCGCGGCCTGACCGGCCAGGGCCTGGAGATGATCTGCACAGACGGCGGCTCAGGCCTCTTGGCGGCGCTGCCGGTGGTCTATCCCGCAATCCCGGTGCAGAGGTGCTGGGCGCACAAGATCAGGAACATCCTCGACAAGGTGAGGAAACCCGACCGGGACGCCGTCAAGTGCGGCCTGCACGCCG
>Ga0326597_10001460_pt1 | contig 38286 bp, 32 predicted proteins | sample RVTome_12_FD_203789 | JGI IMG/M metagenome (GOLD analysis project Ga0326597, IMG submission 203789) | Soil microbial communities from uranium-contaminated site in the Upper Colorado River Basin, Wyoming, United States - RVT100D185 | ecosystem: Environmental > Terrestrial > Soil > Contaminated >... | reverse complement strand
CGCGACTTCGAGCGTCACATCCGCTTCGTCGTCGCCTTTATCCGCCTCGCCATGATCCGCATCATGCTGCGACGCCTGACCGTAACCCCTTCAACGTAGATTCAAACTTTCCGGAACGGCTATAAGATGACATTTTGGCGCAGCGGCCTGACCGGCTCGGCTGTGCGAGTCGCATTCGAGACGACAGGGAATCGATGATGAGGAAATTCCTCAATTCATTGGGTCTGATTTTGAGATCCGAATCCGGAGCCGCGGCGATCGAGTACGGGCTGTTGATCGGGCTTATCAGCACATGCATCATAACCTCCCTCTTGGCGCTAAGCCTTGAAATGGATGGCAACTTCAACACCATCGCAACATCGCTCGACAACGCGACGTCCAGTTACCAATGGCCGTCCGGCGAGGACTCCGGCGAGGACTTCGGCGAGGACGAGGACTTCGGAGGCACGGACGGCCAGGGATCCGGAAGCGCCGCGGGGACCCATGCATCGGATTCCGGCGGCAGCGGCCTTTCCTCGACCGGCGATAGCAGCCCAAAAGTATCGAGCGGCGGCAACAGAGGTCGTTCGCCGACCGGAGGCGGGCACCGCGAGGAATCAAACAGCGGCACCGGGGGTGATCCCGCCGGCGGGGCCGGAAATCGTCTTGGGTCGAGCGGCAAGGGAGACGGAACTGGAGGAGGACCCGCTACCCGCGGCTCATCGGTTCGGGGGTTGGCCGGCGATCCCGTCGGTGGAGCGTCCGAGGCAACCGCAGGCGCGGACCGGGCCTCGGGCGGGGGGCGGACCATCGCACCGGGGACGAATTCGTCGCGGCACGGCGGCTTCAAAAGGAAGCCGGTCTCGACCCCCAAGGGGGTGGCGGCGAAAGGCCCCCTCCCCATTTCGGAAGATCAACCCGATCCAGGCGTGCGTTCGGGGGCCGCCAAGGACTCCTACGGCTGGGCGTTATGGATTGCCGCGGCACTTGCGGCCTTCCTATCGGCCGTATATCTGCAGCGCATCATGGCGGAAAACGTGAAGAACCGGCAGATCGCAGAGGGGCGGGCGCGAGCCTTGAGCCGGGACCTCGATGGTCCTGGAGGAACGAAAGAGCAGGCGACCATGGGCCCGGCGAAGTGACGGACCGCACGCCGGAACGGCTTGCCGCATGCCGAATACCGGGCCTGACGCGCGGCATTTAAGTAGAAATTGCAAATATCTCTCCGTTTCATGATTTCGTGTCCAATCGGCAGAACACGGACAAGTCAAAGTTTCCATGTTTAATGGGCAAATCATTGGCGCCCCCTAAAGGAATATTAATTCCTTTGGTTTTTAAGGTGTCCTCCAGAGAAGAACCGGCCGTCTCGCAGGAAACGGCGGGGGTGTTGGGAGGACGACCATGATCCGGAAACTGACCATTCCCCTGATTGCGATCGCGCTGCTGATGGGCGGGTGCGCATCGGGCGACACGGCCGCGGAAAAGCGCGCGGACGTTCAGAAGATGCGCGCGGAGACGCTGGCACGGCTCTACAAGGCCGAGCCGGGCGCCAAGGCCCGCATCAAGAGCGCCGCCGGCTATGGCGTGTTCAGCAATGTCGGCGTCAATCTCATCCTGCTTTCGGCGGGCGGGGGCTGGGGTGTGGTCCACGACAACAAGAGCGGCAAGGACACCTATATGAACATGGGCTCCGCCGGGCTGGGGCTGGGGCTCGGCGTCAAGGACTTCCGCGGCGTCTTCGTCTTCACCGGGAAGAAATACCTGGATTGGTTCGTGAACGAGGGCTGGGACGCATCAGGCCAGGCCGACGCCGCGGCCAAGGCCGGGGACAAAGGCGGCGCTTGGGCCGGTGCCGTCGACGTCGCGCCTGGGATCTATCTCTACCAGCTGACGGAGCACGGCCTCGCGCTTCAGGCCACCATCCAGGGCACCAAGTACTGGAAAAGCAGCTCCCTGAACTAGGGCAGCGATCCCGGACCCGCCACGCATTTCCCGCGGCGGGAAGAAAACCTGCCGCGCCCGCGCCTCGATCCGCCGATCAAGGCGGTTGCGGCCCCGGCGCTTCCTGCCTAAGTTGGCGGGAACATAACGCTCGAGGCGGACGGGGAGGACGCGGGATGGCGGTGTTCGAGCTCTATCACGGGGAAATGTCGACCTGTTCGGCCAAGGTGCGCATCACCCTGGCGGAAAAGGGGCTGGCCTGGACCAGCCACCATCTCGATCTCCGCAAGTCCGAGCAGCACCGTCCCGAATACCTCGCACTCAACCCCAACGGTGTCGTGCCCACATTGGTCGTCGACGGCGTGCCGATCATTGAATCCTCTGTCATCATCCAGTACCTCGACGAGCTGGTGCCCGAGCCGCCGCTCAGGCCCGCCGATGCGCTGGGCCTCGCCCGGATGCGGCTGTGGATGAAACGGCTCGATGAGGAGGTGCATGCGCTGACCGGCGTGCTGTCCTCCTCCATCGCCTTCCGCTTCGAGGACGGCCACGAGGCGCAGATCAAGACCATGGTCAACCCGGCCAAGCGCGCACGCAAGATGGAGAGCTTCAAGATGGGCGTCGAGGCGCCGCTCTTCCGCATGGCGCTCGCCGGCTACGACCGGCTGCTCTCCGACATGGAAGAGGCGGTCGCGGCCGAGGGCTGGCTCGCCGGTGGGGTCTATTCCCTCGCCGACGTCTCCTACATCCCCTACGCCGCCCGGCTCAATCACCTCAGCCTCTCGGTGCTGTTCGAGGGACGGCCGGCCCTCACGGACTGGTACGAGCGTCTTTCCGCCCGCCCCGCGGTCAAGCTCGGCATCGACGACTTCGCGCCGGCCCATACGCTTGAGCTGATGTCGAGCCACGGCGCCGAATCCTGGCGGCGGGTCGGGGAGATTTTGGCCGAGCTGCGCGGCGGCGCCGAGGCGACGGTGGCGTCATGATCGAAGCCATCGATCTCGAGAAATGCACCGGCTGCGGCATCTGCGACGAGGTGTGTCCGGCCGACGTCATCCACATGGAACAGGTCGCCCTTCCGGACGTGGTCGAGGGCCTCGGCCGGGAAAAATGGCTGCCCGCGATCAAGTTCCAGCAGCATTGCGTGACCTGCTTCAATTGCGAGCTGTTCTGCCCCGAAGGGATCGTCGACGTGCACCCTTCGGTCAAGAACCGCCCGCGGCCCTGGTAGCGGGGGCGGGAACATGGCGGCGAACGGCATGTACGGCACCCATGTCGAAACCGACATCCTGGTGATCGGCGCCGGCGCGGGCGGGCTGGTGGCGGCGCTTTCCGCCAAGCGCGCCGCGCCCCCGGGCACCCGCGTCACCATCGCCGATTCCTGGAAGGTCGGGCGCTCCGGGCACACCGCCTTCTCCAACGCCTGGACGGTGGTGGTGGCGCCCGACGACGATCTCGACTCCGTCACCAAGGAGATCATCGCCGGCAACGACTTCATCGCCGACCAGCCGCTGATCCACCGCGTGCTGGAAACCTCCTGGGACCGGCTCAAGGACCTCGAGGGCATCGGGCTCCAGTGGCCGAGGAACGAGGATGGCAGCTACTACCGCCGTCCGACCCGGGGGCTCAAGGACACGCGGGTCATGTACCCGGTGGGCGGTGGGCTCGAATTCTCGTGGAAGCTCAAGCGCGGCATCGAGGACGAAGGCGTGGAGATCCTCGACCGCTTCTTCGTGACCGGCCTGATGAAGGGCGGCACGGAGCGCGTGACCGGCGCCGTCGGGGTGCATTCCCGCAGCGGGGAGTTCTTCGCCATCTCCGCGCGCGCAACCATCATCGCCACCAACGCCATCACCTTCCGCACCGGCTTCGTGCGCGACCTCACCGGCACCGGCACGCTGCTCGCCTACCGCGCCGGGGCCAAGCTGCGCAACGCGGAATTCAGCTACCTGCGTCCGGGCACGCCGCGCTTCTATTTCGAAGGCATCGCCTTCGCCATCCAGGACGGCGCCAGCTTCGTCAACAAGCACGACGAGCAGTTCATGTTGAGCTACGAGCCCGAATGGGGCGATCGCGCCGACGTGCCGCGCATCGCCCGCGCCATGGCGATGGAGAGGCAGAAGGACAACGATCCCTTGTACCTCGACATGTCGCGCATCGCCGACGACAAGCGCGATTTCTACTTCTCCTCCACGGTCGCCTGGATGCAGCGCTTCCTCGACAAGCTAGGGGACGAGGCGCGCACCGACATGTTCGGCAAGACCCCCTATTACCCGCAGAACCAGATGACCAAGATGGGGCTCGCGACCGACGCCGATTGCCGGTCCAACGTGCCAGGCCTCTACGCGGCGGGCCTCGCCCAGGCGGGATGCTGCAACCATTTTGCGGGCTTCCACATCGGCATGTGCATCGGCACCGGCTGGTTCTCGGGCCAAGCCGCGGTGCGGGACCTCGAGACCCTGCCGCCGCCCGGGCTGGATCAGGCGGAGGTGAGCGCACTCTACCGGGAAACGCGCGCCCCCCTGGACGAGGCGGCGAGCGCCGATTCGGATGCCTGGCTGCTGGATTTCCAGCGCTTCACGTCGCGCTACGACATCTCCATCTGGAAGAGCGCCGAGCGGCTGGAAGAGGCGCTCGCGACGCTCGCAGGCCTCAGCCAGCGCTTCGCCGGCCTCAGGGCGCCGGACAACCACGAGCTCGTGCGCATCAAGGAGACCGAAGCCATGATGATGGCGGCGGAGATCATCTTCCGGGCCTCGCTGATGCGCGAGGAATCCCGGATGAGCCATTTCCGCGAGGATTTCGATTTCCGCGACGATGAGAACTGGCTGGCCTGGATCGACGTCCATGAATCCGATGCCGGTCCGGTGCTGACCAAGACGCCGATCCCGACGCCCATCACCGCGCCGGGCGCAGGGGCCTAGGCCGAGGGGCGGGGGACGAGCCGGCCATGCGCGATGTTCTCAAGATCTACCTTCCCATCACGCTGGTGGTGGTGGCGGGGTTCCTGTTCACCTGGCAGTTCGTCGATCCCGCGCCGCCGAAGGGCGTCACCCTCGCCGCCGGCATGGCGGGTGGCTCCTACGCCGAATACGGCGCGCGCTACAAGGAGATCCTCGCCCGCAAGGGCATCGCTCTCACCGTGCGCCACACCGCCGGCGCCAAGGAGAACATCGATCTCCTGCTGGATCCCGAGAGCGGCGTTTCGATCGCCCTCGTCCAGGGCGGTATCGGCGATCCCTTCGGCGCCCCGGACCTGAGGTCGGTCGGCAGCGTGTTCTACGAACCCCTCTGGGTGCTCGTCAGGAGCGCGGGCAAACGGCCGCGCAGCCTCGCCGTCCTCAAGGGCAAGCGCATCGCCATCGGCGCCGCCGGGTCCGGCACCCGGGTGCTGGCCAAGGAGCTCCTGACCGACAACGATATCGACGACGAGAACTCGACCTTCCTCTCCATCGGCGGGAAGGACGCCGCCCAGGCCCTCGTCCAGGGGAGGATCGACGGCGCCTTCTTCGTCTCCGCCGTGCTCGCGCCCGACCTGCTGGCGCTGGCGCAGAAGCCCGGGATCCACCTCCTCGACTTCTCCCGCGCCGATGCCTATGCCAGGCGCTACAAGCATCTCTCCAAGATCCGTCTGCCGGAGGGCGTCCTCGACCTCGCCACCAATTTCCCGCGCTCGGACATGACCCTGGTCGCGCCAACGGGGGCGCTCGTCGTCCGCGGTGACATTCATCCCGCCCTGATCGACCTGTTCCTCGAGGCCGCCAACGAGGTGCACCGGGGCGGCAACCTGACGACGCCATTCGGCGTGTTCCCCTCGCCCAAATACGTCGACTTTCCCTTGAGCAAGGACGCCGAGCACTACCTCAAGTCCGGACCCACCTTCCTGCGGCGGGTGCTGCCGTTCTGGGCGGCGATCCTGGTCGAGCGCCTGATCATCATGCTGGTGCCCCTGATCACCTTGATGATCCCGCTGTTCAAGATCGCGCCGCCGGCCTACCGCTGGGGCATCCGGCGCAAGATCTACCGCTGGTACAAGGAGCTCAAGGAGATCGAGGAGGACTGGAAGGCCGACGGCGGCGCGGCAGAGTGGGCCGTCTTCGTCCGTCGCCTGGACGAGATCCAGGACCAGGTCGGCCGCGTCAATATCCCGCTCTCCTACGCCGAGGGCCTCTATCACCTGAGGCTGCACATCGTCTTGGTGCGCCAGATCGTGACCGGCGAGCTGACGGCACCGGCGGAGACCCCGCCGGTCCCCGCGGCGGCGGGATGACGGTGCGCTAGGACGGGCTGCGTTTGAGGAGCGCGACGACCTCCTCGTCGCTCAACTGCCGGAAGTTCTCGTAATAGACGCCGATGGCGCCGAAACCGGGGGGCTCTTCGAGGCAGACGACTTCGTCCGCCACGTCCCTCATCGCCTCGGAAATCCCGGGCGGCCCCACCGGTACGGCCAGAACGGTGCGCCGCGGCTTCTGGCGGCGCACCGCGATCAGCGCCGCCCGCATGGTCGCCCCCGTGGCGATGCCGTCATCGATGACGATGGCGGTCTTATCCTTGATCTCGGGCCGGGGCCTTCCGCCAAGATATGCCTTTCGCCGGCGCTCGATCTCCAAGAGCTCGACCGCCTTGGCACGCTCGAGATAGTCTTCACCGAGACCGAGCCCCTTGACCAGGTCCTCGTTGACGGCCATTTCCGGATGGTCGCCGTCCACCACGGCGGCGACCGCCAGTTCCGGCTGCATCGGGGCGCCGATCTTGCGGACCAGGACGATTTCGAGCGGCGCATCGAGCGCGAGCGCGACCTCGAGCGCGACGGGCACTCCGCCCCTGGGAAGGGCCAGCACCACCGGGGATTCGTCCTTGAACCGCGTCAAGGCCATCGCGAGCCGCCGGCCCGCATCATGGCGATCCTCGAAAAGTCCCCATCTCATCCCTGGGCTCGGCCTCCCCCCTGAAGGTGTCTCACGAACCAGTCGCGCGCCAGGACGATGACCTCGTCCAGCGTGCCGGGCTCTTCGAAGAGGTGGGTGGCTCCCCGCACGACGGCGATCTCCTTTTCGCAGGCAAGCGCGGCATAGGCGGCGCGGTTGAGCTCCAGCACCTGGGTATCGAGACCGCCGACGATCAAGAGCGTCGGCGCCTTGACCTCGGCGAGCGCCGCCCCCGCGAGATCGGGCCTGCCGCCGCGGGAAACGACGGCGGCGATATCTTCACCGGCTTGCGCGGCCGCGACGAGGGCGGCCGCCGCGCCGGTCGAAGACCCGAAATAGCCGAGGGCGCGCCCCTCGGCGGCGCCGCTGTCCATCATCCAGTTGGCGGCCATGACAAGACGCTCGGCAAGGAGGGGAATATCGAACACGTTGGCGCGGTCGGCCGCCTCTCGCTCGGTCAGGAGGTCGAAGAGCAGCGTGCCCAGCCCCGCGTCCCTCAGGGCTTCGGCGACATGGTTGTTTCTCGGGGAAAAGCGGCTCGAGCCGGAGCCATGGGCGAAAAGCACGAGCCCCGTGGCCTCGGCGGGAATCGAGAGGCTGCCGCCCAGACCCACGGGCGGGATGGAAACCTCCCGCGCCGCGCCGCGCCCGGAAGCTCGACGATACGGCGTTTCGCTCATCTGCCCGCCCCTCTTGATTGACCTCAGGGCGGAGGAGACGCGTCCATGGCGCGCCCGGCAGATTCCGCCGGACGGCGTCGGCCTTGTTTGCGTTCCGCCCGCTTCCTTGAAATGATATGGGACTTCCAGCAGCGAAGAACAATGCCATGAACGAGAGTCCGCCGCAGATATTTGCGTTGGGAGCGAGCCGTCCCTTCGGCGAGCGGATCGCCGCCGCGCTGGGCCTGAGCCTCGCTTGCCATGAGGAGCGGTCCTTCGAGGACGGCGAGCACAAGTCGCGTCCGCTCGAGAACGTGCGGGGCCGGGACGTCTACGTCGTCCATTCCCTCTACGGCGATGCGGAGCAGAGCCCGAACGACAAGCTGGTGCGCCTTCTGTTCTTCATCGGCGCGTTGCGCGATGCGAGCGCGCGGCGGATCACGGCGGTGCTGCCCTACCTCGCCTATGCGCGCAAGGACCGCAAGACCAAGTCACGGGACCCGGTGACGACGAAATATGTGGCGAGCCTTCTCGAAGCGGCCGGGGCCGACGCCGCCATCGGATTCGACGTCCACAATCTCCAGGCCTTCCAGAACGCGTTCCGAATCCCGACCGACCACCTGAGCGCGAGGGGCCTGTTCGTCGATCACTTCGCCGGCCTGCCCGGCGCGGGCGACACGGTGGTCATGTCACCCGATGCCGGCGGCGCCAAGCGCGCCGGGGCATTTCGCGACGCCCTCGGCGCCCGGCTCGGCAAGGACCTTCCCCTCGTCTTCATGGAAAAGACCCGCAGCGCCGGCGTCGTCGCGGGCGAGTCCGTGGTCGGCGACGTCGCAGGCGCCGCCGTCGTCATCCTCGACGACCTGATCAGCACCGGCACCACCATGGCCCGGGCCGCGCGCGCCTGCCGGGCGCGGGGTGCGCGGGCGGTCTACGCCGCGGCGACCCACGGCCTGTTCGTCGAGGGCGCCGTCGAGGCCATCGCCGATCCCGCGCTCTCGAGCGTCGTGATCGCGGATTCCGTGCCGCCCCACCGGATCGAGGGCACGCCGGCACGGGACAAGGTCATCGTGCTGGATGCCGCGCCGCTTTTCGCCGAGGCGCTCCGGCGTCTCCATTCGGGCGGCTCCGTCGTCGAGCTCATGGGGGATCAGGGCAAGGCGGGCGCTATTTGAGATCGCGGGCGTGCCTGTCTGCGATCCTGAGGTAGGCCCTCGCCAGCCTCGGCCATTTCGCGGGCGTCCTCGGTGCCCGCTCCTTCAGGTGCCAGATCGAGAGCTTGGCGCGCAGCAAGGCGCGGGTGCTCTTGTAGAAGGAGATCAGCCGCCGGGGCGGCCGGTCGCCGTTGCCGCGCCGGTAGACGCCGAGGAAGCTCTCGCCCACCCAGGGGGCGCCGAGCTGTTCGCACTCGATGGCGAGGAAGGAGAGCTCCTCGGTCGGATCCAGCAGGCGAAAGGCGCGATTGAACTCGAGGCAGTCGATGATCTCGGGCGGCGGGCCAAGATAGATATGTTCGGGCCTGAGGTCGCCGTGGGCCTCGATCACGCGGCCCTCGGTCACGCGCCGGCGGAGAAGCCGCCCGTGATCCTCGAGGAACCGCCGCTGCGCCTCGCCGATCGCGGCGATCCGCTTCGCCGGCAAGGCGAAAGCGGGATTCTGGAGCTCGAGCAGGTTCTCCGAGACATCGGCGGCGAACCTGTCGAGGTAGGCCGCGATCGAGATGCGCGCGGGGGCGGCCTGGTGATAGAAGGCCGCGAGCTTCCTCGCCGCGGGCAGCACGTCGCGCGGCCGGAGGCCGCCCTTGCGGATGGCATGGTCCAGCATGCGGTCCGCCGGAAGGCGGCGCATTCGCACGAGCCAATCCACCGCCACGCCGCGGCCGCCGAGCGCGAGGCCGCCGCCGGGCCGTGCCACCAGGGGGACGACGCCGAGATAGACCTCCCGCGCGAGCAGGCGGTTGAGACGGAGCTCAGCCCGGCAATCGGCGCGCCGCGCCTCCAGGGTCGAAAAATCGAGAAACGGGTAGCGGACCGGCTTCTTCAGCTTGTAGGCCTCATCCCCCGCGAGGAAGACCCAGGACATGTGGGATTCAATGACCCCGATCCGGGCCGGGGGCTCCGGGTAACTCGCGGGATCGCGCAGGAAGGCGACCTTGGCGGCGAGGCCCACCGGATCACGGCGAGGAGTCACGCTCCGCACCACCGCTCCGTCCCTACCGGCCCATCACGGACCGCCCCGTCGCCCTCGCGTATCGGTGCGCATGCGCAACCCGTCACGGATAGAACGCCCCCTCTGTCGCAGGCACCGTCTCCGCCGGCCCACGATCCGATGCTGAACCCAAATGGCGGCTTTCTCAAGGGGGCATCGGGGAGGCACCCTCTCCGAATCGGCGCGGGGCCGCTTCACCGCCGCGGCGTCACCGTGACGAGGCCGGTGCCGTCCGCCCGCGCCGCGATCTCGACCGGGGTCATGCCGAACCTCTCGACCAGTCAGGCGCCAGTCGTGAGGTGACCGCTCACCGACTCGACCGAGTAGCGGCTCTGCCCCGCGGCGAGGGCCGCCGGCACCACCAGCTGGTCGCCGAGGTGACGGTCGGCCGCCGGCGACCGGGATCGAGAGATGCGTCTGGGAGAGCGCCGCGCGGATATGCGCGGGCATGTCGTCGGCCCCCTCGGTCACGTGGCGGTAGAGCTTGGGGTCGTCCGGCACCAGCCGGGCGAAGAAGGTCTCGAGGTCGCGCAACACGTCGGGGTCGGCGTTCTCCTGGATCAGCAGCGAGGCCGAGGTGTGGCGCAGGAACAGGGTGAGCAGCCCCTCGGCAATCTCCTGCGCCGCGACCCAGCGCGTGACCTCGCCGGTCGCCTCATAGAGGCCCCGGCCCCGCGTCTCGATGACGATCTCCGTCCGCGCCTGCGCCATAGGAGCACTTTACCAGCAATTCCCCCATCCGGCAGAATGGGGACCGGCGTCGACGGGGCGGTGGTGCGCCTGACCGGGCTGGTGCCGACGGAGTCCGAGCGCGACATGGCGGGCTTCGATGCCTGGTACGTCTTCGGCGTCGATCGCGTAATCAACGAGATCGAGGTCCACGCCTAGAGCAGATCATGGATTGTCGGAATCGCCGAAGGCGTTCCGACAACCATGTGAATCTGCTCTACTCATTTGAAATAGATCGGATTGACATGATTTGTCGGAAACTTGACGTGTTTCCGACAAATCATGATCCGATCTAGGGCAAGGCTCTAGAAGGCACCGACGGCGGCGATCTCCTCGGCGTAATCGGCGAGCGCCGCATCGAGGCTGTATTTGGGCTGCCAGCCGAGCTTCGCCTTGGATTCGGAAAGGTCCAGCACCGTGTCGCGGTCGTGGCCCGGGCGGCCCTCCAAGACCTCGTACTCGAGATTCGGATGGATCCGGCGCACCGCGGCGAGCAACTCCTCGAATGTCGTCAGCACGCCGCTGCCGGCGTTGAAGAACTGCCGGTCGGGCTGCGGCACGGTGGCGGCGGCATCGAGGATGGCGCCGATGTCCTTGGAATAGATGTATTCGTTGGCCATGAGCTGGTTGGCCGGGATCTTGGCCACGCGCCCCTCGGCGCCCGCCACCATCAGCTCATGGACCTTGGAGCCGCCGCCCGAGCCCGACCAGAAATGCCCGTTGCCGAACACGTTTGCGGGGCGCACGCCGACCAGCTCGAAGCCGTAGCGCGCGCGGTAGGCCTCGAGGATCAGCTCCTTGCAGGCCTTGGAATTGCCGTAGGCGCGGCCGTGGCCGCGGTGGAAATCCTCGCCCATCACCTTGGGCACATCGGCCCGGCGCATGTCGTAGACGCCGAAGGTGGACACATGGACGAGCCTCTTGGCCCCGGTGAGCCTGACCGCCTCGGCCACGTTCATGGTGCCCTGGATGTTGATCTGCAGGGCCGAATACATCATCGCATCGACCTTGCCGCCGATGATGCCGGCGCTGTGCACCACCGTCTCGCAGCCGTGCTCGCCGATCGTCTCGATCAGCTTGGGCAGGTCGCGCACGTCGCCGCGGACCTGCGGCGCGTCCCCGGTCCCGAGCCTCTTGGCGATGAAGTCGGCGCGCGGCTCGGGATCGAAGAAGACGACCGGCTCGTTGCGGGCCAGCGCGCACTGGCCGAAGGCGGTGCCGATCAGCCCCGCGCCGGTGATCAAGGTGGTCATGGTCTGCCTCCCCATTGCCCAAGCCGCCGCCGCCGGAGGCCCCTCCTGCCCAACGCACGCGGCGGATCCTGGGCCTTTGGTAGACCAGTTGGGGAGCGCGCGCAACCGGGCGCCGGGGACTGCGGTTGGGTTTGCCGAGGGGCCGCGTTTCTTCTAAGCTTCCCGTCGTTGAGCGGCCAATGCGCCAGCGCGGTTCGCCGGGTTCCGGGGACCGCCTCACCACCGGGAGGAAAGACCATGTGCGCATCGCACGTCACGCGAAGGAACGAACCGGACGACCTGATCACCGAGGCGGAACGGGAGCTCCGCGTCAACATCGCGGCGCTGTACCGGCTGATCGCCCATTACGAGATGGACGACAAGACCTCGACCCATATCTCGGCCCGTGTGCCCGGGACCGACGACCAGTTCCTCTTGAACCCCCAGGGGCGGCTGTTCCAACAGATGCGCGCCTCGGACCTGATCAAGATCAACCTCGACGGCGAGATCCTGAGCGACACCGAGGACACGGTGATCGAGGCGGGCTACGTGATCCACTCCGCGATCCTCGGCGCGCGGCCCGACGTCAACTGCGTGATCCACACCCACTCCACCGCGGGCATGGCGGTGGCGGCGCTCGAATGCGGGCTGCTGCCGGTCAACCAGAAATCGATGAAGTTCGTCGCCGACATGGCCTATCACGACTACGAGGGCTATGCGACGGAGCTGGAGGAACGCGAGCGCCTGGTCGCCGACCTCGGCAATTGCAACTGGCTGATCCTGCGCAACCACGGCCTCATCGTCTGCGGGCCGACGCCGTGGACCACGTTCAGCTGGATGTATTCGCTCGAGACCGCCTGCCGGGTGCAGGTCGCGGCGATGCAGACCGGCGCCAAGCTGACCATGCCCGGCAAGGACGTGGTCGAGCACGCCGCGGGTCAGGCCGGCCGACCGCGTGACTATTCCAAGCCGCCCAAGGAGTGGTATTCGCACCTCGAGATGCTCGACGCCCGGGACCCGAGCTTCCGGAACTGAGCGCGGGCCGGAGGGCCGGAGGAAGGACGGAGACCGGGCCGTGGCGGGGCTTCCCCACAGCGAGGCCATAGACCGGGCGCTTGCGCTCGCCGCGTCCGTGCATGCCGGCCAGACGCGCAAGGGCGGGAAGGGCGAGCCCTATATCGTCCACGTGAGGGAGGTCGCCGGGATCCTCGCCGAAGCCACGGGCGGTGCGGACGAGGTGCTGATCTTGGGCGCTCTCCTCCATGACGCGGTGGAGGACAGCGACCTGACACCGGCCGACCTGGCGCGGGATTTCGGCGCCGAGGTGGCGAGCCTCGTCGCCGAGGTCACCGACCCCGAAGGGCTCGGTGAGGACGAGCGCCGCCGCCACCAGGTCGAGGCGGCGCCCACATTGAGTGACCGGGCGCGGATGCTGAAGGTCGCCGACAAGACCTCGAACCTCGAGGAGATGACCATCGACCCGCCGCCGGAATGGAGCACCGGCGCGATCCTCGCCTACATCCAGTGGGGCGAGGACGTGGTGGCGGGATGCCGCGGCCTCAACGCCGCGCTGGAGGCGCGCTTCGACGCCGCGCTCGGCCGCGCGCGGGCGCGGTTCTTGGGCAGTCTCTCGGCCTAGACATCCGCCGCCGGAAGTGGGGCTTGCCCGCGGATCTGGTCGCTCGCCTTCTCCGCCATCATCACCACGCAGGCGTTGATGTTGCCGGACACGAGGTCCGGCATGGCCGAGGCGTCCACCACCCGGAGTTTCTCCGCCCCGCGCAGCCGGAATTCGTTGTCGAGCGGCGCATCTTCACCCGCCCCCATGGCGCAGGTGGCGCAGGGGTGATGGGCGGTCAGCGCGGTGCGGCGCATCCAGGCATCGATGTCGGCATCCGCCGTCACATCGGCGCCCGGCGCCAGTTCACGCTCGCGGAACCGGTCCAGGAGGGGGTGGTTCACGATCTCGCGTGCAACATGAAAGCCACGTCGTAATATATTGATATCTTTATATATATCGAAGAAGTTCTGGTGCACGCGGATGCGGTCGAAGGGATCGTCGGATGTCAGCCTGAGCCGGCCCCGGCTTTCCGGATGCAGCAGGATGGGACGCACGCCGATGCTGTCGGGCTGGGGCTTCCTGATCCCCGGGAACCAGAGGTGCGGCGCCGTCGAGACGCCGCGGAAGATCAGCTGGATGTCGGGCACGGCGAGGCCGGGCTCGGTCTTGATGTAGCCGTGCATGCCACCCGGCAGGACCGTCGCCGGCCCGGTCCCGAAGAGATGCGCCCGGATGATGCCGAGCGCCATGCGGTCGGCGCGCAGCTCGCCGACGAAGGGGCCCGGCACCGGCCGCGAGCCGGTGACCATCACGGCGATGTGGTCCTGCAGGTTGCGCCCCACCCCCGGCGCGTCGATCCGGCAGTCGATGCCTTGCGCCTCGAGCTCGTCGGCCGGACCGATGCCGGACAGCATCAGGAGGTGCGGCGAATTGAACACCCCGCCGGCGAGGATCACCTCGCGTTCGGCATGGGCCTCCCTGGCCTGCCCGCCCTGGACGTACGCCATGCCCCTCGCGCGGGTGCCCTCGAACAGGATGCGGGTGGCATGGGCCCCGGTCTCCAGCGTCACGTTGCCGCGCCGGAGCGCCGGGCGCAGGTATGCATCGGCGAGGCTGTGGCGGCGGCCGTCCTTGATGTTGGACTGCCCCCGGGCGATGCCCTCATGCCGGGCCCCGTTGTGGTCGTCGTTGGCGGGATAGCCGAGGGCCTCGCAGGCCTCGACGAACGCGTCGAACAGGGGATCGGGACTGTGCGAGCGCCGGATCCGGAGCGGCCCGTCGCCGCCGCGGTAGGTATTGGCGCCCTCCTCCCAGGTCTCGGCGCGGCGGAAATAGGGCAGCACCTCCCTGTACGACCAGCCCCCGAGCCCCTTCGCCGCCCAGCGGTCGTAATCGCCCGGATTGCCGCGCACCCACCCCATGTGGTTGATGGTGGAGGAGCCGCCGATCACCCTGCCCCGCATGGCCTCGATCGACCGGCCGCCGAGGCCGGGCTCCGGCTCGGTTTCGTAGCCCCAGTCGTGGCTGCGCCGCTCGTGCATGACGCCGATGCCGATGGGGATGCGGATGAAGGGATCGCGGTCGGCGCCGCCCGCCTCAAGCACCAGGATGCGCGTGTCCCGATCCTCGCCGAGGCGGCGGGCGAGCACGCTGCCGGCCGAACCGGAGCCGACGATGACGTAATCGTATCCGGCCATGGGCTCAGACCCGAGGGCGCGGCCGCGACCCGCCGGCCGGGCCCGCCTCAGCCCAGGCCATAGAGCGCCCGGGGATTGTCCCACAGGATCTTGTCGATCACCCGGGGGGCGAGGCTGTTGTCGGTCTTGAGCAGGCGCAGCGCCTCGATCTCGGTGGAGAAGTCGCTATGGCCGTAATCCGTGCCGATGACGAGGTTATCCTCGCCCGCCGCCTCGATCACCCGGGGGAGGTCGTCCTCCACCTGGCAGGTGACGTAGATGTTGTTGGCGCCGAGCACGTCGTCGTCGATCCGCTTGCCGTCGCGCCTGAGGCGCTGGCGGAGGTCGTTGATGATGAAGGGCAGCCAGTCGGCGCTGGCCTCGATGAGGCCCCAGCGCAGATCGGGGAATTTCTTCGGGGTCCCCTTGAAGACCAGCGAATGAAAGCAGCCGATCATCGGCATCTTGAACTTGGTGAAGGTCGTGTCGCGCCCGAAGAAATCATGGACCTCGAAGCTACCGTTGCCCAGATGCACGCAGATTGCCAGGTCGAGATCGCTCGCGATCTCGTAGAGGGGGAAGAAATATTCGTCGGTCAGCGGCTTCTCGCATTCGAGCGGTCTCATGAAGACGGCGCAGGCGCCGTTCTCCTTCCCGAAGACGAGCTCGTCGCGGAGTTTGTCCGGCGACAGCAGCGGCGGCACGACCGCCCAGCGCAGCCGGCCCCCGCCCTTTTCCCATATCTCCGCGAGCCAGCGGTTGTAGGACCGGGCAAGGGCGTATTCCAGCGGTGCGTTGTCGGCGATGGGGCGCAGCAGGAGGGTCGGGAACAGGATCTGGACGTCGACGTCGAGCGCATCCATGTGCTCGAGCCTCGCCGAGACCTCCTGCATCTCCCGCGATTCCTCGGAGGTGTTGGAGCCGAGGTTGCGGTCGCGGTTGTGCACCCGCCCGTTGATCACCCAGAACTCCCGCTGCACCCGGCCATCGGCGTTGCGCATCTTCTGGCCGGCGGTCTGCTCCGTGATGATCGGCAGGAAGCGTTCCTCGCCCTCCCGGAGGTAGGACCAGGTGGTCATGGATTCGATGACATGGGCGTCGGCATCGACTGTCGGCATTCAACCCTCCCGCATGCGGCCCGTCGGGGCTCCTTGGCATCGGCCCGAGGTTAGCACGATTCGCCCCCCGGTTAAGCGGCCTCGGCTCACGCCGGCGCGGCACCGGTGGCGGGCACCTGGCCGAGATAGCGGCGGACCAGCCAGACGCCGAGATAGACGAACGGCGTATCGGCGGCGGCGATCAGCAGCTTGAACAGGTAGCTCGCCGCGATGATCTTGCCCACGAGCGTCCAGTCGAGCCCGAGGCCCAGCCCCAAGAAGATGGAATTGACGATGATGGTGTCGACCAGCTGCGAGGTCATGGTGGAGGCGTTGTTGCGCAGCCAAAGATGCCGCCCCCGGGTCACCTCCTTCCAGAAATGGAACAGCTTCACGTCCAGGAGCTGGGCCGCCAGGTAGGCGGTCATCGACCCGAAGATCAGGATGCCCGGCAGGGTGAACACCGATTCGAAGGCGCGCTGCATCTCATCGACCGTGGCGTAGTCGGGATTGCCCGACGGCCAGGCGGGCGAGCCCGGCAGCACCAGAGAGATCTGGATCAGGACGAGGGAGATCAGGCTCATCACGAAGCCGGACGTGACCATCAGGTTGGCCCGCCTGCGGCCGAAGACCTCGCAGACGATGTCGGTCAGCAGGAAGGTGACGGGATAGGTGATGAGCCCCGTGGTCAGCGTGATGGCCTCCCCGAAGAGCCCTTTGGGAAGCGTCTCCGGGAACGCGAGGAACAGCTTCACGCCGATGATGTTGGTCAGCACCAGCACCACCACGAATCCCGCCATCATGACGGCGAAGACGCGTTCAATCCTGGGCGAATCGTCGTCGATCCCTTCCACGTCGGCTCTCTCTCCCGTTGATGCGCCTTGTATCGTCTCGGCCCGTCGCGCCACGGTATCAGAGCCTTCGCCGCCTGCAAATGGCGCAGCCCGGCCGCGGTGCCAAGCCGGGCCCGCGCCGCGGCGAAAAATGTGATAATGAAGGCGGACGCGGCACCGGCGCGGACGCCGGGCGGAGGATCGGACGGTGGCCACCCCGCGCTGCCGATGATTGGGGGAACGCGATGGACGAAGAGCTGATCCAGCTATGGCCGACGCTGATCCTTAAGCGGCGGTTTCCGGGACACGACGAGCACAAGGCGTCGCTCGTCGACTTCGTCGACGGCTACATGGCGGCGAATCCGGCCTCTCGGACCGCGCCGGAGAACCGGGACCTCTTCGAAAGCGATTACGGGATTATTCCCAAATACTACGATTCCGTCCCCGCCATCCGGGCGCTTGCGGATTTCTTCGTCGAGAGCTTCATCAGGATTTCCTCCGCCGCCAACGCCGAAGAGTGGCAGCGGCGCCAGCTGGACAGGTCCAGGTTCCACATCGAGATCACCGGCTCCTGGTTCATCAACTACCATACAAGCGGAAATGTCGATCCTCACGTCCACCGCAACTGCTCGTGGTCCTGCGTCTACTATCTTCAGGTCGCGGAAACCAAGGGCGCGAGGGACGGCGGCACGTTCTTCATCTCGCCGTTCAACAAGAGCGATTCCGACGATTGGGGCAGCATCTACATGGCGGAGGCCAGCCGCAGCTTTCAGGCGGCGGAAGGCCAGGCCCTGTTCTTTCCCTCGTTCCTGGTCCACGGGTCCCACCCCTATCAGGGCCGGAGCAGCCGGATCATCTTTTCGTCCAATGCCAGAATTAGCATGAGGAAGTGATTGAATTTACCAACTATTTCTAGAGATATCCGGCATTTGGCGACAATGCAGGTTAGAGCTAATCATATATTTACAAATTGACCGCTAAATTTGCCGCAGAGCCGCGCTGGCTGCGGACCCTAGTGGTAAACACGGGGGATCCAAGGTCGCCGCGACTGTCGACCTTTTTTTCATTTGTGGCTCGGGCGGTTTTGGACTCTCTACGGACCAGATCATCGGCGGCACTGGCTGTCTGGGTGCTCACCCTGACACTGCTCACGGCCGTGATACCCGGCAAGGTTTGCGCTCAGGACCAGGTCCCCGCAGGCGAACCTGCCGCCGCCAGCTCCGTGTCCGCGCCCGAGGGCAACAGCTCCCCCGAGGCGGGCGACCCGGCCGCCATCGTTCCCGGCGCCGGTGTCGAAGCGGGCCTGCCGGCGCCCGCGCCCGAGACCAGCGACGGCGTCGCGACGGCAACCGGCGCCACCACCCATGCCACACCTCCGAAACCGCCGTCCGGCCTGGCGACCGCGCTCTCCGGCTGGACCATCGCCGCGGCGTCCGCCCTCGGCATCGCTATCATACTGATCGTCGTCCTCGTCGCCCTCTTGATGTGGCGCTACCGCACGCTCTTGAAGATGCAGGGGGTGATGAGCGAGCTCCGCGCCAAGCAGCTCATCACCAAGAAATCACTCAGCGACAGCGAGCGCCGCGTCCGAGGTATCCTCGACAACAGCCACGAAGCCATCATCACGATCAGCAGGAACGGCAAGATCGAATCCTTCAACCGCGCCGCGGAACGGATGTTCGGCTACAAAGCGGAAGAGCTGATCGGCCACAACGTCTCCATCCTCATGACCACGGCCGACGCCAGGAAGCACGACGGCTACCTGGAACGCTATCTCCAGACCGGCCGGAGCCAGGTCATCGGCGCGGGCCCCCGCGAGGTGACGGGACGCCACAAGGAAGGCCACACCTTCCCCATGGAGATCTCCGTGGGCGAGATGGTGCTCGACGAAGACCGCCTGTTCATCGGCGTCGCCCGCGACGTCAGCACCAGAAAGCAGGCCGATGACCGTCTCGCCGAACGGTCCCGGCTGCTCAACATCGTCATCGAGAACCTCGATCAAGGCGTCGCCGTGCTCGACCACGAATGGAAGCTGGTCGCGTTCAACAAGAAGTTCCAGGAACTCGGTGAGGTTCCCGAAGAATCCCTCGTGTTCGGCATGGACGGCTACAAGATGCTCGGGCTCGGCGGCGAAGGCGCGGTGGGCGAAGACGGAGGGCCCCCGCCCATCCCCGCAAAGCCCGTCAGCGACGAGATCACGCATAGCGACGGACGGCCGCTCCTTGCCGAACTCACGCCGCTCGCCGGCGGTGGGGTCGTCGCCAGCCTGACCGATATCTCCGACGGCCGCCCCACCCGGGGCATGGCCGCCCCGGTCAGCCCGCTCCCCGGCTTCTCGGCCGAGGATCTCGCGCGCATCGAGAAAGAGCTCAAGACCCTGGACGAGGAACGCAAGGCCGTCCAGGAAAGCCGCGAACAGCTGGAGAAGGACCGGCGGGCGATCGAGGGGGAGCGCGAGCGCATCGAGGCCCGCGGCCTCGTGCTCAACGAGGGGCTCAGCACGGTCCAGGCGGATCTGGAAAAGGCCCGGGCGCAAGCCAAGCAGGCGCAGGACGCCCTGGAGCAGTCCGAAACCGATGCCGAAATGGCGCGGCTCGAGGCGCAGAAGGCGAAGGCAGCCCTCGCTCCCCTCCAGGACCAGGTCACCCGGGCCAGCCAGGAGGCGGAGCAGGCCACAGCCGCGCTTGCCCAGTCCCGCCACGAGGCCGAAACCTTCCAGTCCCAGGCCGAAACGGCCCGCCAGGACGCGGGAACGATGCGCGCCGAGATGCAGCGGCTGCGGGACGACCTCGGCAAGCATGAGGACACCATCCGGAAGGAACTCAGCCAAGCCAGGGAGCAGGCGATCCGCACCCAGGCCGAACTGGAGGCGACCCAGGCGGAACTCAAGGCGGCCAACGATGCCATCGCCCTGGCGCAGAAACAAGCGGACCAGGCCGACCAGGATCACGGACGCGCGCAGGACCAGGCCGAGAGGGATCTCGAGGAAGCGCGCCTCGCCATCGAGGGCCTCAAGGAGTCGCAAGACCGGCTCCGGGACGAGAACGCGCGCGCCGCCGAGCAGGCCGAGCGCCTCACGGAGCAACTGGCGGCGCTGCAGCAGAAGGCCGCCGGGGCCGAGGACGAGGCCAAGACCGTCCGCGAACAGCTCGCCGAGGCCCAGCAAGCCCAAGCAGGCGCCGAACAGCAGGCGGCGAGTGCCCGCACCGAGGCCGAGCAGACCCAGGCGGAACTTGCGGCAGCCCGCGCCCAGGCCGAGCAGACCCAGGCGGAGCTGGCGGCGGCCTACGCCCAGGCCGAACAGACCCAGGCTGAACTGGCGGCGGCCCACGCCGAGGCCGAGCAGACCCAGCAGGCGCTTGCCGAACTGCACGAAGTGCACGCGCGCGCCGCCCAGCAGGCCGAGGAAGTCCTCGGCGCGACCAAGGAACAGGCCGCCAGTGCCGCCGCGGAGGCGGAAGCGCTCCGCGGCCGCTTGAGCGAAGCCGAGCAGGCCCTCGGCGCGAGCCACGAGGAATTTAGCGGCGCCAAGGCGGAGAACGAGCAGATCAGCGCGGATCTCGCGGCCGCCCGTGCGGCGGCGGAACAGGCCGGGGCGGACCTCGACGCGGCGCGCCGTGCGGCGGAGCAGGTCAAGGCCGAACTGGCCGAGATCCAGGAGGCCGAAGCGCGTCAGCGCCTGGATGCCGAGCAGACCCGCGACCAGCTCGGCACCGCCCAGAAGCAGATCGCCGACGCCCAATCCGAGACCGAAGCGGTTCGGGCGGAAGCGGAACAGACCAAGGCGGCGCTCACCGAGGCCAGGTCCGAGGCCGAGCGGTACCAGGCGGAGCTGGGCGAAGCGAGATCCCATGCCGAACGCATCGAACGGGATCTCGCCGAGCTGCGAGAGGCGGAAGCTCGGGAGCGCGAGGCCGCGGAACGGACCCGGTCCGAGCTCGACATCGCCCGCCAGAAGATCGACGGCGTCCAGTCCGAAGCCGAGGCGGCGCGCGCCGAGGCCGAGGCGCTCAAGGCCGAGCTCGCCGAGACGAAGCGCGCGGCGGACGAGTTCCAGGCGGGCCTCAGCGCTGCACGAAACGAGGCCGAGCAGTTCCAGGCGGGGCTCACCGCCGCCAAGACGGAGGCCGAGCAGTTCCAGACCGACCTCTCCTCCGCCAGGCAACAGATCGCCGCCGCCCAGTCCGAAGTCAGCGCGGCGAGGGCGGATGCCGAACAGGCCAGGGCCGATCTCGCCGCCACGGAAGGGCGGGCCGCCCGCGCCGACGCCATGGCCGAGGAGGCACAGCAGGAAGCCGACAAGGCCTTGGGCGAACTGGCCGAGGTCCGGGCCGACGCCGAGCAGGCGGAGAAGGAACTCTCCCTGGTGCGCGATGAAGAGGCGCGCCGTCGGGCCGAGGCGGAACAGGTCCGCAAGGATCTCGGCAGCACCCAGAAGAAGGCCGCGAGCGCCGAGGCCGAGACCGAGGGCGTGCGCAAGGTCCTTCAGGAAGCGGAGAAAGCGCTCACCGAAACACAGGAAGATCTCACCGGCGCCAAGAACATCGCACGCCAGGCCCTGGAAGACCTCGCGGCCAGCCAGAAGCACGTCGCCCGCAACCAGGCCGAGCTGGAGGCGGCCAAGAAGGAGGCCGCCCGGGCGAAGCAGGAACTGGAAAGCCTGCGCACGGACAGGGAACGCGGCCGCGCCGAGTCCATCGACGCCAGGAAGGAGCTGGGCGCGACCCAGGAGCGCATCGCCGGCGCCGAGGCCGCCGCCGAGGAAGCGTGGGCCGAGGCCGAGCGTATCCGCAAGGAGCTCGCCCGGGCCCAGGAAGCCCTCGATGCCAGTCAGGCGGAGCTCGCCCGGGCTTGGGAGGAAGCGGAACGCACCCGCAAGGAACACGAGCGCGACCTCGCCGAGGCAGGTGTTGCCGAGAAGGAACTGGGATCGACCCAGGAGCGCGTCGCCCGCGCCGAGACCGCCGCGGAGGAAGCGCGCGCGGAGGCGGAGAACGTCCGCAAGGAGCTCGCCGAGGCCCGGCAGGCCTTCGATGCCAGCCAGCAGGAGCTGGTCCGAGCCCGCGAGGAGGCCCAGCGCATCCACAAGGCCGGGGGACCGTCCGACGGCAAGGCGGCCGAGGAGATTACCGCGGCCAAGGCCGAATCGGAGCAGGCGCGCAAGGATGCCGATGACATCCGCAAGGAACTGGAAAACGCCCGCAAGGAGCTTGGCGCGGTCAAGGATCGGCTCAGCGCCGCCCAGGCGGAAGCCAAGCAGGCCGGCGAGGAATTCGAACGCCTGACGAGGGGACAAAAGGGAAGCGCCCGGAAGAGCCGTCCCTCCGATTCCGCCGCCAGTGGCGCATCCGGCGACACCGCCTCGGAATCCGAGCAGGTCCGCAGGGACATGCAACGCGTCCGTGCGGAACTACAGACTGCGCGGGAGGACCTGAAGAGCGCCCTGTCCGAGGTCGGCCTTGCCCAGAAGGAGCTGATGCGTGCCCAGAAAGACCAGCTGAACGCCCAGAAGGAGGCCCAGGGGGTCCGCGAGGAACTGCTCCGCGTCCAGGAAGAGCGCATGCGCGTCCAACGCTCGGTGAGCCGGTCGGGACCGGTCGGTGCCGACGAAGAGGTCAACCGCGCGCGCGAGGAATTGCAGCGCATTCTGCAAGACCAGATGCGCGCCATGAAGGAAGCCCACGACGCGCGCGAAGACCTCCTCAGGGTCAAGGAAGAGCAGTTCCGCGCGCGCCAGGAAGCGCAACAGGTCATTTCCAAGACGCTGCAGGCCACCCGGAACGCGCGGCAGTCCTCGCACTCCGTCCGGTCGACCGCCGAGCCGGAGCAGCCCCAGCGCTTCATCCTGGCCGAGCAAGCGGTGGAGCGCGCCGAGAAGGAGCTTCTCCAGATCCGGGAGCAGATGGCGCGCCAGAAAAAGAACATCCTGGGCGCCTTCAAGAAGAAGAAGGTCACCGAAAAGGATCTCCAGCAGGCGGAGGGGATCTTCCGGCACGCAAAGGAGGCCCTGAAGTCCCTCCAGGAAGAGGAATCCCGGCGCCTCACCCAGCAGCAGTCCGAAGAGGAACTCGAGTTCGAGGAAATGGCCCGCCGCGCGCGGGAGCGCGTCGCCGCCCGGCGCAAGAAGCTCAACGGCGGACGCCCCGTCCGGCCCATGAACGGCGCCAGCCGGGACGACATGGCGCAAACCAAGATCCTGCTGGTCGAGGAAGACCCGGATATCCGGGAGACCACGGCCATGATCCTGGAGGACGCCGGCTACGAGGTGATCCCGGTCGAGAACGAACAGGAAGCGCTCGAGACCATCGACGCGGAAGGCTTGGCTTCGATCGGGCTGCTGATGACCGATATCGTCGCCAACGGCACCGAGAACGGCATCGAGCTTGACACCGCGGCCACCCTGAAGGCCCAGAACCCCCATCTCAAGACCCTGTTCATTTCCGTCCACAGCGACGTCGCGGACCTGATCAACAAGAGCAACGTCGAAGACGCGAGCTTCCTGAAGCGACCCTTCCTGGGTGCGGAACTGGTCAAATCCACCAGCCGCATCCTCGCCAAGAAATCCGCCTGAGCCGCGATCGGCCGTTCCCCCGAGGCGCCGTTTCCGGCACAATTCCGGGCCTTCGTTTCCGCTTTCCGCAAGGCACCGCCATGGCGCGCGACAAGGCCCCTCTCGGCGATGGACCGCGCATCCCGCCCCGGGATGCCCGTCTGGATGCGCCCGCCTTCCACCGCAACGGGCCGGTGATCACGCGCCACCTCGCCGCCCTCCTCGCCGGGGCCAAGGGCGACGTGCTGGAACTGGGCAGCGGCACCGGCCAGCATATCGCCGCCTTCGCCGCCGCCCTTCCCCACCTCACCTGGTGGCCGAGCGAGGCCGATCCCCGGCGCCTCGCCGGCATCGACGCCTGGCGCCGCCACGCGGGACATCCCAACTTGCGCCCGCCCGCGCGGCTCGACGCCGCGCAAACGCCCTGGAAGCCCGAGCCCGACGACCTGCCGCTCGGCGCGGGCCTCGCCGCGGTGATCTGCATCAACGTCGTGCACATCGCGCCGTGGGAGGTCGCCCTCGGCATCTGCCGCGGCGCGGGCCTCCACCTCGCTCCGGGCGGTTGCCTCGTCTTCTACGGACCGTTCCTCCGCCAAGGCATCGCCACCGCCCCTTCCAACACCGCCTTCGATGCCGGGCTGCGCGCCCAGAACCCCGGCTGGGGCCTGCGCGGGCTGGACGCGCTCTCCGCCTCGGCCGCGAGAGAGGGGCTCGAATTCGTCCGCGTCACCGAGGTCCCCGCCAACAACCTGATCGTGGAATTCGTGAAGCCGGCCTGACCGCGCGCCGCCGGATCCGCCGGGAATAGCCCTTGCCTAAGGCTGGGGCCTGTCCGTTAATAGGACGGGGCCTGGCGCCGCCCTGCGCGGCACGCGGCCCCCCGGCCGGGACAGCGGGGAGGAACGAGGAGATGGGCACCAAGATCAACCACGTCGCCATCGTCAGCGACGCCTACGCCATGGCGCATCAGTTCTACCAGGCGGTGTTCGGGTTCAAGGCGCCTTCGGTTCAGAAGAACTTCACCGCCGCGACCGTCGGCGACGGCTATGTCGGGATCAACATCAACCCGAGGCGCCCGGCCCGTCCGGCGGGGCTCGACCATTTCGGGGTCGAGGTCGAGGACGCTGAGGCCTTCCTCGAGACGCTGGCCAGCAAGTACCCCGACTGCAAGCCCCTGAAGCGCCCGTCCAACCGCCCGTTCGCCGGCATGACCACCCATGATCCCGACGGCAACATCTTCGATTTCTCCGAGCGCCGGATGGAGAACCGAGGCGAGATCTACACCGAGAGCGGGGCAGGCTGGAACCAGGACCGCTTCGTCACCCATTACGCGCTCCGCACCATGAACCCGGAGAGGCTCGCCGAGTTCTATTGCGACGTTCTCGGCCTGCCCCTCGCCAACAAGACGGACAACGATCCCAATTACTACATCACCGACGGGCGCATGACGCTGGTGCTGATGCAGTGGTCGATCGAGGATTACGCGGCGCAAGGCATCGTCCGCCCCGGCCCCAACCATATCGGTATCCAGGTCGAGGACCTCGCCAAGTTCAAGGCCGGCGTCGCCGAGGTGGCTGGCGCCAATCCGTCGCTGGCGCCGGACATCGTCGCCATGGGTCCCGAGGGCGAGGCGTTGCGGGCGCTTCTCGGGCGCGCCGTGCCCTATTCCGAGTTCCAGATGTCGGACAACAACAAGGTGGTGATCTGCGTCCACGAAGGGCGGGCGTGACCGTCCCGCCGCTCCGGGTTCTCAGGGTTCGCCAAACAACTTGACGGCGTTGTCGTAGAGCATCTTGGCACGCTGGCCGTCGCTGATATCGTCCCGCGCCACGATCTCGGCGGCGGCGTTCTCGCGCCCCTCGCCATGGGGGAAGTCGGATCCGAACAGCACGTGATCCTCCCCCACCAGCTCCATCTCGACGGGCAGCAGCGGATCCTCCGCCTCGGGCGCGACGAAGAACCGGCCCGAACGCAAATAGGCCTCGATGTCGTGCGCGGGCAGGCGGGTGATGGTGGTGTCCTCCCGGTAGCTCGGCAGGTAATGGCCCATGCGGCCGGCCATGTAGAACAGCCACTCGGCCCCGTATTCCAGGAAGGCGACCTTGAGGTCGGGGTACCTGTCCATCATGCCGTGACCGACAATGGCGACGAAGCCCAGCACCGCGGGCAGGCCCATGCCGATGGAATGGGCATCGAGTCGGCTCTGGCACAGTCGCTCGAAAGGCGGGAAGCTCATGCCCATATGCACGCAGAGCGGCAGGCCGCTCGCGGCCAGCTCGTCCCAGACCGGGGTGAAGGGGGGATGCGACAGCATGTAGTCCCCCGCGGTGCCGTAGACCACCGCGGCGCTGGCGCCGAGGTCCTTCATCTCCGAGACCGCCTCGCACCCCTCGCCCACGTCGCGCAGCGGCAGGAGCCCCGCCCATTTCAACCGCTCCGGCGCGGCACGGCACTGGCGCCCGACGTAGCGGTTGTAGGCGCGCATCAGGGCCGCCTCGAAGCCCGGGTCCGTCGTGGCGTTGGCGTAGAGCGTGGTCGGGAAGATGATCTGCACGTCGATGCCCGCCCGGTCCATGCCCCGAAGGCGCGCCTCCGGGTCCGACAGGTCCCGGTTGCCGATCTTGTCCTGAGGCGCGCCGTACTCCGCCATGGTCGATGTCGGCCTGTTGGCGCCCTGGGTGGCGGAACCATAGGGATGGGGCTGCATGCGGCCGTCGATCAGCCAGCCGGAATCCCACTTCCCCATGCCGTGGGTATCGCCGACGGTGAGCGGCCGCGGCCGGCGCGCGGCGTAGGCCGCGGGCAGGTCCTCCCACATCCGGGGACTGAGCAGGACGTGGGAATCGGCGTCGTAGACGCGATGGTTCTTGAGCATCTCCGCTCCCCTCCCTAAATCGCCGCGGCCCGGACGGGGCCGCGCGAGAAATGTCCGGGACCGTCTGAGAGGCCGGTCCCGGACTCGCTTTCGGGGCTCACCTTCCCCTTGCCATGGGCCCCGCTATTTCTTGCAGGACACCTCCTTGGCGGTCTGGTCGTTGCCGGGATAGGTGATCTCGCAGCTCATGCCCTTCTTGACCGCGTTGCGCCCGGCACGGTCGCCGTTGACCAGGACGATGGTCCGCGAGGAAGACACCCGGACCTTCTGCTCCTTGCCGCCGACCTTGAAGTGGTAGCGACGACCGCCGCGCTTGACGTCGGTGATCTTGGCCGCGACCTTCGCCATCTTCTCGCCGGTGCGCTTGAACCACAGGCCATCCCAGAACTTGACCATCTCCGCCTTTTCCTTGCGCCACTGGTCCTCGCGGTAAAAGACACGCTTCTTGATATCAGGCTTGAAGCCGACATCGTGGTCCAGCCCGGCATCGCTCAGGTCGGGGTAAAGCGGAATGTAATGGGCGCTGTGGAACTGGGCGACCTGGCCTTCGCGGCTCAGGAACCAGTTCACGAACAGCTTGGCAGCGTTCTCGTTGCCGCCCTTGATAATGCCCACGGGTGAAACCGTGGTCGGCGTCACCGGTTCGGGACAGTGAATGCCGATGGGCGTGCCCTTCTTCTGGAGAGTCGAGGTGCGGTGGAAGGTGCCGGCGATCATGGCGTCGAACTCGCCGGCGCCGAGGAGCGCCATGGCCGCGTTGTTGCCTTCCTTGCGCAGCTGCGGCTTGACCTCCAGGAACAGCTTGGTCAGGAAGTCCTTGGTCCACGCCTCGCCCTTGGTGACCCAGATGTGAAGCGCCCAATAGTCCGGCCGGTTGACGATGGCGAGGTTCTTGCCCGCCCAGCGCTTGTTGGTGACGACGTCTTCCCAGGTCTTGGGCAGATCGGATTTCTTGACCTTATTGGTGTTGTAGCTGAAGCAGCGGGTGAGGTAGCGCTGACCGACGAAGTTGCCGCTGGGGCTCTTCATGAAATCGGGAATCTGCTTGTAGACCGGAAGGTCTTTCATGTTCACCAGCGCCTTGAGCTTCTCGTACTGGAACGTGTTGCCGCCGAAGCCCATGATCGAATCGACGATCACCTTGCCCGACTTCAACGCGATCAGCGGCTTGATCACCCGGTCGTAGCGGTTGGCGCGGGCATAGTGGACCTCGATCCCCGGATAGCGTTCATGGAAGGGCCGGATGAAATCCCTGAACTGCTTCGGATCGTGGGTCGCGCCGATGCGCACCTGACCCTCCTTCCTGGCGCCGTCCAGCATCGATTTCGGGACCGCCAGGGCTTCGTCCAGGCCCTTGAGGACGCTGGCATCGACCTTGAGCTTCTTGAGCATCTCCTGGGTCGACTTGGGAAGGTCGGCGGCATCGGCCGGCAGGCTGAGGGCGCCATAGGCGAACCCGCCCGCGATCAGCGCCGCCAGGGCTCGTCTCATCGGGTAACGCGTCATCGTGAATACCTCCTGTTGTTGTAGGCTTGCCGCGTTCGCGGCGCGGCGGGCGTTGACGCCCGCCCGTTCAGCCGATCACCTGTCCGAACCGTCCCGGAGGACCGTTCCTCCGACGGCGCCAGGGGCTGGCCCCAAGGCACACGCGGACAGTGCGGCGGCGACAGATTTGCCGGGAATAGGAAGTGATCGGCCGTTGGTACGGGCGCCATGCCCGGTCTCCCTGCAGCGCCGGACGCATTTCATGCGTTGTTCTTTTCCGCCCCCACGCGGTGGGACGCTCGCAGGAACGAATCTATAAGGATTCCCACGAAAAAGATACCGTTTTGGAAAAATGAAATTCGTTCTGGATTTTGGCGGCGCGACGGGGACAATTCCCGGCAGGAGGAAAAAACCATGATCAAGACGAGAGGAATGGTCCACTTCACGATCCCGGTGACGGATCTCGCCCGGTCCAAGGCGTTCTACTGCGATATCCTCGGCTTCGATTTCATCCGCGAAAGCCCGCGGATGGTCTTTCTGCGGTCCGAGAACGATTTTTTCGTGTTGACGGTGTCGCAAACCCCGATCAAGCCCAACGTCGAGGGTGCCGTCAGCATCCACCACGCCTTCTATGTCGAACCCGATGAGTTCGACCGCGCCGTCGCCTATCTCAAGGACAGGGGCGTCGCGATCGCCAAGGAGGAAACCCGCGGACCCGAGGCCGCCTTCGGCGGGCGGCACTGCTATTTCTACGATCCCGACGACAACGTGCTCGAACTGCTCGACCCGGCATGCGGGATCGAGGCCTCCAAGGCGGGCTTCTACGCGGAGAACGTCACCGGGTGAGTCCCGCAGCCCGGCGCCGCCCCGGTGCCAGTCGCAGGGGTCAGTCGCCGGGGGTCAGTCGCCGGGGGCCTGCTGCACCTTCGCGCCGCGGCCGAAGCCCATCATCCTGAGCCCGAGCGTGATGATCATCAGGGCGATGATCAGGAGCACGCCGATGACGCCGACGGGGCCGACATCGCCTTCGTCCCACATGCGCCAGATCAGAACCGCGAGCACCCGGTTCTCCGCCCCGTCGTAGAGGATCAAGGGGACGCTCGCGTGGCGCACCGCGTGCAGCATGCACCAGATCCACAGGCCCACGATGGTCGGCAGCAGGAGCGGATAGAAGATGCGCCACATGGTGCGCCAGTGGGGCGCGCCGGAAACCTGCGCCGCCTCCTCCAGCTCCTTGTGGATCTGCAGGATGGCCGCGTTCATCGACCGCGTGCCATAGGCCAGGAAGCCGATGGTGAAGGCGATGGACATTGCGATGACGCCGCCGTGGATGGGGATGCCCGCCTTGATGTCCAACTGCAGGAACAGCCAGAGGAAGGCGAGCCCCATGACGATCCCGGGAATGGCATGGGGCATGAACGCGAACTGGTCGAGCAGCTTGCGGCATACGAACTTGGAGCGGACGATGATCAGCGACACCAGGAACGAGAGCACCACCGTCGCGGTCGAGGTCGCCAGGACCATCACCGTCGTGTTCCACATCACCTTGCCGATCAGGTCCGTGTTGAAGACGTCGATGTAGTGGTCGAGATTCATCGACGCGAAGGCAGCCCAGGACGGGACCTGCAGGAACGGCGTCAGCGAAACGTAGAGCAGCACCACGAAGGGCAGGAAGATCGACGCCAGCAGGAACACCACCACGGCCGTCACGCCGACCCACTTCCAGCGCCCGAGTTCGAGCTCCCGCGGGCGGTAGCCCTTGCCGGTGATGATGGTGAAGCGCTCGGACCGCGAGATCACCTTGGAATACAGGTAGGTCGCGATGATCGCGATGAAGACGTAGATGATGCCAAGCGCGTTGGCCTGGCCGTAGACCGGCTCCTCGCCGACCGAATGCAGGATCGAATAGATCTTGGTGGAGAAGACGTAGACGCCGCTCGGCAGGCCCAGGATGCCGGGCACCTCGAACACCTCGAGCGCCGTCATGCCGTTGTAGATGGTCACCGCGAGAAGCCCCGGAAGCATGAGCTTCAGCGTCACCTTTCGCATCGTCGAGCTCGGATGGGCGCCCGACATGTAGGCCGCCTCCTCGAGCGCCGGATCCATGGAGCGGAGCAGCGGCACCAGCATCAGGAATGCCGTCGGCACCAGCCTGAGCCCCTCGACGAACATCATCCCTTCGAGGGAGTAAATGTTGATCGGGTCCATGGGGATCCCCAGCACCTCGATCAGGAACTGGTTGAGGAAGCCGATCCTGGGCGAGCCCAGCAGCACCCAGGCCATGGCCTGCAGCAGGCCGGGCATGGCGAGCGTCATGGGGACGCCCGCGTAGATCCAGATCTTGCCCGGGATGTTGGTGCGCTCCACCAGCCAGGCGAGCGATGCCGCCAGGGTGATGCCGATCGCCGTCGCGCCGGTCACGTAGTAGAAGGTGTTGGTGAAGACCGAATAGGTGGTGGGGTCGGTCCAAACGTCGATGTAGTTGTCCCAGCCGAGCTCGTCGAGGGAGAAATCCGCGGGCAGGCTGGCCTGGGAGAACGAGCCCAGCACCAGCATGATCACCGGCGTGATGACGAACACGGCGACGAGGGAAAAGACGATCCAATGCCACCAGATGATCCGGCCGACCCGCCTGGCCGCGAAATCGCGAACCGCGCCGACCGCCTGCGCTGCCGTCATGACTGCCTCCCCGAGGCCGGTTTGATCCGGCCGATCGCGAGCGTGTGCCGCTTCCCGTTTTCGAACCTTAGGACATCGTTTGGCATTTCACAACCGCGCCAGCCCGTCCCCGCCCGCGGCCGCCCGCCGCGGTTCGCCTGGAACCCGAGGTCTGCTACCCTCCGCTCCCGTTGCAGCCGATGCAGAGAAGGGGGAGAGCACCATGGCGCGCGTCGATCCGATTCCCAGGCAAGAGATGACGCCCGAACAGGTCCGGGTGAACGACAAGATCGCCTCGGCGCGGGCCGGCGGCCAGGCCGGGGGCCCGTTCGCGGTATGGCTGCGCACCCCCCAATTCGCCGACATCGCCGGCGATCTGGGCCTCTACCTGCGCACCAAGACCACCCTGCCCAGGCGCCTCCTGGAGCTCACGATCCTGATCACCGCGCGCCTGTGGTCGGCGCAATACGAATGGTACGCCCACGAGAAGTTCGTCGATGTGGCGGGACTGGAGAGGGAGATGGTGGAGGACTTGCGCGCCGGCAGGCGGCCCCGCTTCACCGCGCCCGAAGACGCGCTGGTCTACGACCTCGTGCTCGAGGTCCAGGACCGCAAGGGGCTCGATGACGCCACCTATCGGCGGGCGCTCGACCTCCTGGGCGAGCAGACCGTGATCGACCTGCTCACCATCATCGGCTACTACACGATGCTGGCCGTGCTCCTCACGGGGCTCGAGGTGGAAACGCCCGACGGCTCGACACCGCTTCCGCCCTTGCCGAAGTCCTAGGCCCGCCAGACGCGGAACCCCGGCCCATCCATGGGGTCCGGGGCTCCTTCGGGGTTTCCCGATCTCCGCTCCGAGAGCGGATGATATCCGATGGCCGGTGCGCCGGTTGCCTGGGCGCGCCGCGCGCCATCTCTCAGAGTTTCAGATTATGCTGGCGGCTTTGCCTATCGTCCGGCAGATACGCCGGAAGGCGGGAAGCCGTGGCCCCGCGGAACCGCGGGGCCCATCGAATGGTCCGGCGGAGTCTCCATGCGCGTTCTCCTGAGTGTGGCGGTCGTCCGGGGCCTGAAGCGCCCTGCCCTTGTCCCCCCGGGGGGCGAGCCGCAGGGGCCCGGCCATCCGGACGAAAAAATCTTAACCCGAGCCGCGCGCCCGATCAATGCCCGCGCCGCGCCGGCCGTTCCGGCGCTCAGATATTGACCTTCTCCATGTAATCCGCGAGCGCCTCTTGTGCCTTGCGCTCGGCCGCGCGCGCGGCATCGAGCCTGGTCTCGATCGCGTGTAGTCGGTCCTCCTGGGACTCGAGCTTCTTCACGTAGCGCTGGTAGAGCTGGCTGCGGTTGGTGACGCGGCGCATGTTGTCGCGGATCCGCCGCTGGTCGTTGAAGATGTCGTTCTTTTCCCGCGTGAGCTTGGCGACCTGCTCCTTGTGGCGCTCGATCTCCGCCATCAGCTCGCCCATGCGTGCGAACGCGTCGCGGATCCCCTTGGACAGCGTCGTCGAGGCCGCGAAGGCCCGGATGCGCGGCGCGGTGAGGGACGTCAGGACGACCTTCTCCTCCCCGGGGCGGCTGGTGACGACGCTGATCGCCCGGTCCTTGCCGGGCGTGAGCTCGACGGCCATGCGATAGACGCCCTTGGCCAGCTCCACCGTGATGTTGGACTGCTTGGGCAGGTCCCAGCCCGGACTTCTCGGGTGTTCGATGATCAGCTCTCGCGGCGCCCCCGCCACTCCCTTGATGCGGTAGATGGTGGTGCGGCTCGAAACCCTCGTGTACTGGAATACGCCGCGGCCGATCTTGCCCTTGATCAGGGTGGTCGCGCTCTTGGCCTCGCGCTCCATGCCTACCTTTTCGTCGAGGGCGAAGCCGACCATCCGCGAGTCCTTGGGCGGCAGGGTGCGGAGCTGGGCATCGCCGAGATAGGCGACGGCCCCGGTCTTGCCGTCGCGCTCGTAGATGGTCAGGACGCCGCCGGGCAGGCCGGTGTCCGAATCGTTGGTGAGCCTCGCGCTGGCGACGGGGTGGTCGGCGTGGGTCCCGGGCTGGTAGAGCGAGACTCGGGCGGCCGGGATTTCGCGGTCGGCGATGGGCACGACCAGCGAATCGCCGCTCGCGATCGTCAGCGGGCGCGGGATGCGAAACACCACCTGGGTCGCCGATTCGCCGGCGCCGGCCAGGAACGCGGGCCGCGCGACCGGCGCCACCGCTGGCCGCGCATCCGCCATATGGGGCGTCACCGCCCCGCTCAGGTAGCCGCTGCCGGCGGTGCCGGGCACGGACGGCGCGCCGGCCTTCAAGCGCGCTTCGTTCTGCGTCCGCGCGCGCTCGAGGGCGCGCCTCGGGTCATCGCGCCTGAGCCCGCGCGCGGGCGCCTTGGCCTCCGCCTTGCCCCCGAGGGCGCCGACCGTTCCGCTGTCGGCGGGCGGCAGGATGCGGCCCAGCACCTCGACCGGGACCTCCGGCCTCGCGACGTAATAGGCCTGATAGATCGCCTGGCGGAAGGTAACGGGATTGCCCGAGACCAGGGCGAGCCGCACGCCCTTCCAGTCGCGGCCCGTCATGTTCTCCACCACGGCCCAGCCCTGCAGATGCCCGGTCTTGACCTTTGCGTCGCGATCCAGCGTCAGGCGGTAGGTGGTTTTCCAAAGCGGCGCCTGCACCACGTAGGCCACCCGCACCGTGCGCCTGCCGGTCCCGGCGACCGTGATGGAAAGACGCCTGCGGTCGGCGGCCCGGTGGCGGGCGATGGCCTCGAGCGCCGCGTTGACCTGGGCCTGCAACCCGGAATCGACGAGCTGGACCGAGGCCGCCTCCTCCAGGAGGAAACTCTCCAGCCCCTTGTCCGTGTGCAGGGTCACCCGGTGCTGGGTGACGGCGAGCCCGGTCTTGGGCTGGGTCGCCGTCTCCCGGGTGATGGAGAGCACCCGGCCCGTGATCTGGCGCGGGCCGGCGACCGTCACCCGGGCGCCCTTCAACGCGCCGAGCAGGGCCGCCGGGGACCTCAGGGCGGATTCGCCGAACGGAAGATCGCGGAACGCCTGGGCCAGGGGCTGGCGCCCGGGCAGGGCGATGGTGCCCACCCGGCCGGTCGCGTCGTAGACGACGATGCTTTTGAGAACGTCGTCCACCTGATCGAGGCGCACGTCGAGGGTCAGTTCCGCATCGCCCGTGACCTCGGCCTCATGCTCGAAATAGCCGACGCCGCCGGTCGACAGCATCACCCGCTTTAGGGCGAGGTCCTGGGCGGCGGCGTCCCCGGCGGTCGCCATCGAAGCGAGGCCGAGCGCCACGACAAGGCAAGCCGTGAAGATGGATCTGGGTGCGTTCATGTTTTCTTCGCCCCCGGCCGGGGGGCGCCCCTCTGGACGAATGGATCGATCGCCGACGCACACGGTGCCGGGAACCCTATCAAAATTCAGGACCTTGTCGAAACCTTGACGCAACTTGGGTGATATTGGGGAAAGATTTCGCACCCGCGCTGGGCCCGAGGGACCGAGGCTCCGGGCCGCCCGCGCTATTCGAACTTGAGGCCGTAGCGCCGCGCCATCACGTAGAACAGCCCGCTCAGCACGGTCATGAACGCGGCCCAGGTGACCCCGACGGCCGCGAGTTCCACGGTCTGGCCGTTCTCCCAGAGGTCGAACATGGTCACGGCGACGACCTGGGAATCCGGGCCCGCGAGCAGGATCGGGATCGACACCGCCTTGGTCGAAACGAGGAAAACGAAGACCCAGCAGGTCACCACCGCCGGCGCCACCAGCGGCACCACCACCTTGAGGAATGTCTTGGGCCGCGAGGCGCCGGCCAGGGCCGCGGCCTCCTCGAGCTCGTTATGGACCTGCAAGACGCCTGCATAGGAGTAGCGCATGCCGTAGGGCAGGTAGCGCACCGAGGAGGCGATGATGATCGACAGCAGGGTGCCGTAGAGCGGCACCGGGGATTCGAGGAACACCTGGAGGAAGGCCGCGCCCATGACGATGGAGGGGAAGATCAGCGGCATCGTCGCGAGCTGGTCCAGGAGCCAGGCGCCGCGGTAGCGCCGGACCGCGAGCCAGGCGCAGAGCAGCGTGAACGGACCGACGACCGACGCCGTGGCGACGCCCAGGACCACCGTGTTGATGATGGCGTCGCGGAACGATCCCGGTTTCAGGATCTGCGCGAAATTGGCGAGCGTCATGTTGGAGAACCCGCCGAGGCTCACGCCCTCGTAGAAGGGCTGCAGCGAGGCATAGACGACGATTCCTACCGGCAAGCCGATGATGATCATGAACAGGAGGACGAGCACGCCCGCCGTCAGGTATTTCCAGCGCCCGAGATCCATCACGCGCGGCCGGTAGCCCTTGCCGGTGATCGTCTGGTAGCGCTCCGCCCGGCGCGAGAGCTGGTTGTACCAGTACAAGAGCCCCCAGACGATGACGAGCAGGGCGACGCCGAAGGCGCCGGCCTGGCCGTAATTGGGCGGCTCGTCCACCTGGATGTTCTCGAAGATGTTGGTGGTCAGCACGTAGATGCCGCCGGGGCGCCCGACGAAGGCCGGCGTCTCGAAGGATTCGAAGGCGCGGATGAAGATCAGGATCAGAAGGGCATAGACCCCGGGCAGGGCGAGCTTCATGGTGACGCGGCGGAAGGTGCGCGCAACGTTCGCGCCGCACATCATCGCCGCCTCCTCGAAGGAGGCGTCGGTCGAGCGGAACACCGAGGAGAGCAGCAGGAACGCCAGCGGCGCGAAATCGATGCCCTCGATGACGATCATGCCCCACATGGAATAGACGTTGATGCCGCTGCGCCCGGTCGCGAAGAAGAAATCGAGCACCTCGTTGACCGGCCCCGACTTGCCGAGCAGCAGCAGGAAGGAGATGGTGTAGAGCACGCTCGGAATGCCGAGCGAAACGATCGCCACCAGGAAGACGTACTTGCGCAAGGGGGTGTTGGTGCGCTCGACGATCCAGGCCTGCACGACGCCCAGGGCGATGGCGACGCAGGCGGAGCCGATGGCGTAGATCGCCGTATTCAGGAGGCTGGTCGCGAACTTCGGATCGCGGACCAGGCCGGAATAGAACCGATAGGTGAACTTGTCGAAAGCCCCCGTGAAGGTCGTCGTGTAAAAGCTTGTTTTAATGAGAAAAATGAGAGGCGGAACGATCACCAGAAGGAGCACCGCCACGAGCAGCAGGACCACCGGCGAAACGCCGATGCGGGCCCACAGCGCCCTTCCCCGTGCCGAGGGCGGGGTCGCGGTGGAGGTCTCGATCTTGCCGGGTCCGGCCGTCACAGCCCGATGCCCCCGAGTAATGTCGTTGTTCTTGACCGGGCCGCGGTTCCGGGCGGGCGGGGGCAGAGGCCGCCCGCCCGCAGCCGGAGGATCACGCCGTTACTTGAAATACTTACTGGCGAGCTTCTTGGACTTCTTGGTGGTGTTGAGCAAGGCCATCGGGTCGACGAAGAACTCCTCCTTGCCGGCGATCGAGGGCACCACTTGCTGCAGATCCTTGGCGGCAGGCACCCCGGGATGCGCCGGGAAATAGCCCGCCTTCTGGAAAAGGGCCTGGCCCTCCTTGGACAGGATGAAATCCACCATCAGCATCGCCGCGTGGGGGTGGGGCACCCCCTTGAGGACGGAGATCGTCCCGTTGAGGCTCGGCACCGGGTTGAGCAGCATCGGCGCGACCGAAGCGCCCTTTCGCGCGCTGATCAGGGGATGATGGGCCGAGGCCCCGATGGCGATGGCGTATTCGCCTTCCATGATGCGGTCGACCACGCCGCGGTTGCTGATGTGCAGCGGCACCGGATCCTGCTTCGACAGCTTCGCGAGATAGGCCTCGGCCTTCTTGTCGCCCCAGGCGAGCAGGAGGCTGGTGATGGTGATGAGTTGGCCGCTCGAGCTCGTGCCCGCCCGCCAGGCGATCTTGCCCTTCCATTTCGGGTTCAGGAGGTCCTCCATGGTCTTGGGCACGTCGGCCGGCGCCACCATCTTGGTGTTGTAGGCGCCGCCGATATAGCGGAACCGGGTGGTCACCCAGGTCCCGTCGGCGGCGTTGAATTTCTTCGGATACGGGGCGAGCTCCGGCGACCATAACGGCAGGGCGATCTTGGCCTTGACGATGCTGCCCGTGATGCCGCTGCCCTCGACGACGTCGGCGACCAGCTTGCCGGCGCGCATCTCGGCGGTGACTTTGCGGAAGGTTTTGCCGGACGATCCCCGCCAGTACTTGACCTCCAGGAAAGGATATTTCTTCTTGAACGCCTCGGTCAGGGGGCGGAGCATCTGGTTCACGATGAGCGAGGAGTAGATCACCATCCGCCCCTCCTTGCGCGCGCCCTTGAGCAGCACGGCCTCACGGTCGGCGCCCTTGTACATGAGGATCTCTTCGGCCGTCATCGCCCGGGCCGGGCCCGCGCCGAGGCTCAAGACTACCGCCGCCGCGGCGAGGCCTGAGGCCCAACCGCCTACCCGAATGATTCCGTTTCTCATCTCACTCTCCCTCCGTGATGCGCCGGAAAGGCGCCCAGTTGTCGAATGCCGTACCCCTCCCCTCAGGCATCGGCCGGCAGGGGGTAGGCATCGCTCCCCACCTCCTCCGCCTCCGATCTAAGGCGCGCGCCGGAGCCCGGCCCCGGCGGCACCGCGACCTTGCCGTCCAGGTTCTCGATGCCTTCCGTGGGATCGTTGGTGAGGCGCACGAACTCCCCGAATTCGCAGGCGAATTCGAGACCGGCAAGGCCCGCGGCGAGGTGCGCCGCCTGGGCGCTCATCAGCCGGGGGCCGACATGGGCGCCAAAGCGGCAGCGGACGCGCCCGGCCTCGCAGATGCGCGCGGCGGCGACGGCGTTGCGCATCCCGCCCAGCTTCGGCAGCTTGAGGCTGACCGCATCGACGACGCGGTCCGCCACCAGCACCATCACTTCCCTGAGCGAGCCCGCGCTCTCGTCGGCCTCGATGGTGATCGGCGTATTGTCGGTGACCAGCTTGAGCCCGGCGTGGTCGTCGGCGGCGACGGGCTGCTCGAAGATCTCGACCCCGAGCTCCGCCACCCGGCCGGCGATCAGGATGGCGTCCTTGGGCTGATAGGCCTGGTTGGCGTCGATGGTGAGCCGGATGCCGGGCCCCACGGCCTCGCGGATGGCGCGGACGCGCTCGAAATCGTCGTTCACGTGGCCGTCCACCTTGATCTTGATGAAACGGTAGCCCGCTTCCACCAGCGCCCGGCCGCGCGCCGCCATCTCTTCCGGATCCTTGATCGACAGGACCCGCATCACCGGGACCTCGTCGCGGACCCGGCCGCCGAACAGGTGATGGAGTGGCAGGTCCAGCGACCGGGCGATGATCTCGTGAAGCGCGCAGTCGATCGCCGCCTTGGCCTGATAGATGCCGGTGAGCTCGTGATCGAGCGCGGCAAGGGTGCCTTCGATGTCGAAGGGATCGCGGCCGATGACCACCGGGGCGAAGGCCTCGAGCGCCCCCTTGAGCCCCTCGGCGCTGGCCCCCATGTGGCGCGTGGCGGAGGCATAGCCCAGCCCGCTGACGCCGGTATCGGTGATCAGCCGAACCAGCCAGCCCTTGGAGATGCGGTTGGCATGAATGGAGAAGCGCCAGCCGGGATCGGCTTGCGGCATGTGGCAGGGCAGGACTTGGAACTCTTCGACGATCAAACCCGGCCTCCCCCGCCCGTTTCGATCATTCCCGGGCGGTCGTTTTGCAAAATCCTAGCACAGGCCGGAGCCCGCGCACCATTCCCGCCGCCCCCTCATTCCCCGGCTAAGGCTCAGCGGGGGAGAGGAAGCGGGGGTTTGTCTGCGCTGGTGAGGATGCCGCGAGGTTTCGCGGCGGTTTTTGGGGCGGGCCGGTGGTCGGGGTGCCGGTTGGCG
>Ga0326597_10001459_pt1 | contig 38295 bp, 33 predicted proteins | sample RVTome_12_FD_203789 | JGI IMG/M metagenome (GOLD analysis project Ga0326597, IMG submission 203789) | Soil microbial communities from uranium-contaminated site in the Upper Colorado River Basin, Wyoming, United States - RVT100D185 | ecosystem: Environmental > Terrestrial > Soil > Contaminated >... | reverse complement strand
AGGAGCGCAAACCCGAGTATCGGGTTTGTGCGACGCCGCAAGCGAATCCGCAGGATTCGCCCGCTAGGCTGCGCGCGCTCCCGTTGACAAGCCTCGACGGGATTCCGCGAGAACCTCAAGCCGGGCGCCGGAATCGTCGAAACCGCTCTTGACCCAACTTCCAGGGGGGAGCGGTTTGGCGCGAAACGACGACACCGACGTGCGGGTCCGAGGCTCCTATCAACGCGCCTTTCAGGCTGGCGAAACCGTGCTCGACGAGGGTGACTCGGGCGACAAGCTCTACGTCATCCAGAGCGGAGAGATCGAACTGTCTCGGACCGGGCAGGGTGGCCAGCGCGTCGTGGCGCGACTCGGAGCCGGCGATTTTTTCGGAGAACTCGGGGTGGTGCTCGGCAAGCCCTGCACCAACCGGGCCGTTGCGGTCTGCAACACGCGGGTATTGGAACTCGACCGCGCGACGCTCGAGGCGATGTGCCGCAGCGAACCCGAGATTGCGATCCGGATGATTCGGGTGCTCGTTTCGCGGCTCATCGAAGCGGAGCGCAGACTGGCGGTGCTTGGGGTCGACGATTTGCTTCGGCCCATGGTGCGAGATCTGATTCGAAAAGCAGAGCCGCACTCGGAAGGCGGGTACCGGATTCCGAGCACGCTTCGGGAACTCGCGGACGACTGTGGTCTTTCGATGTTCGAAGCCCACCGCGCTCTGCATCAGCTCTTCGACAGCAAGGCGATTCGGCTGGTCGACGACTGCCTCTACGCCAAGGATTTGGAAGCGCTCTCAGCCTGCCTCGAGCCCGAACAACCCGGCCGCCCAGGCCAACCCGGATAACGCCCGCGCGGGCGGTGGTGGGCTGCGCTCCACGGACGGTCCGCCTGCCCAGACAGTGGTGGGCTGCGCTCCACGGACGGTCCGCCTGCCCAGACAGCGCCACTTCGAGTTCCACACAGCGCCACTTCGAGTTCCACACGTCGCCACCAAACGGGGGCTCTGTTAGGGTGGATCCTCCTACTTGACCGGGGGGTGCGTGGGGCGCGGAGTCGAAGTCTTCTGGCTGCTGGTGACGGCCCTGCTGGTTTCGGGGCCAGCGCCTGCGGCTTTCGACGCTTCGTTCGACGCCGCGGCCTTCGAGGTTACCGCCGACACCCTCAAATACGAGCGTGGGCGCGACGTCTATGTGGCGCGCGGAAACGTTCGGCTGGTTCAGGAAGGCAAGACGCTCGCGGCAGATTGGATCAGTTTCAGCCGCCGAGGCGGTCGCGGTGTCGCGAGCGGCAACGTGGTCTTTTCCGACGGAACCGACACCGTCTTCTCGAGTTTCGTCGAGTTCAACATCACCACGCTGCAGGGCGTCCTCTTGATGGCGCACTTCGACGCTTCGCAAAATCGTTTCAGGATGGAGGGCGAGGAGATCGTCAAGACCGGCGGTCGTACCTACACCTTCAAGAGAGGGCGGTTCACGACCTGTCGGTGTCCGGATGAAGGTGCGGATCCGTGGGAGATCCGCGCGGAAAGCGCCGAACTCGAGATCGAGGGCTACGCGGTCGCTCGCAATACCACGATGAACATTCTCGGCGTTCCCATCCTCTGGATGCCCTGGATGCTCTATCCGGTCAAGACCGAGCGCGATTCGGGCTTTCTGTTTCCGGAGTTCGCGTATCGCGAGCGAACCGGCTTCCAGGTGGGGATTCCGTTCTTCTGGGCCGCGGCGCCCAACGTCAACGTGACTTTGACGCCCCGTTGGCTCGAAAAGCGCGGCGTGAAGGGCGAAGTGAAGTCGGAGTATCTCGTTGGGGAGCACTCTTCGGGAACGGTCTCGGTCGCATTCATCCGCGATGACGACATCGACCCCAATAGCCTCGAGGATCCCTACGACCGCGAGAGATGGGTCGCCCAGGGGCACCAGGATTTCTACCTGCCGCACGACTGGAGATTCAAGTCGGAGTTCCAGGTGGTTTCCGACAACGCCTACCCGTCGGACTTCCACGATCTCCCCCACACCCGGTACGACCGTTTCCTGAACTCGAATGTGTCAGTGACGAAGCACTTCAACGAATCCGGGGATTACGGTTTCGTCGCTTCCGTGCTGCACGCCGATGACATCCAGAATCCGGACGATCAGGACCGGGACGACTACCTGCTGCAGCGCCTCCCGAATGCCGAATACACCATGCTCCCGACGCGGGCCCCCTGGCTCGAGCAATTGGTTCCCTCCTTCGACATCGAGTACACCTATTTCGGACGGTACGAGAGCCCCAACAAATCGTTCGCGCCGATCACGGATGCGTCGGCCGGAATGGGCGGGCCAACGCGCGCTCGACGCGCTCGACGGGTACGCGGGTCGGTCCCGGCTTTCACGCTGTCCGCCGACGGGCTCTTCTACGACGTCGGGATCGATGCACGGGCGAATGAGCAGGAAAAGCAGAATCCAAATGCGGCGCCCCTGGTGGACCCCCACCGCGACGACTTCGCGAATACGGGCGGAACGGAGGGAAACGGGCGGTTCGACGAGGGCGAACCGCTCGCAGACCGCGGCCACCGCGTCAAGCTCAATCCGCGCCTCGCGCTGCCCGGGCGACTCGGAAACTACTTCGAAGTGTATCCCGAGGTCGGCTGGAGGCAGACGTTCTACGACTCGCGGGTGCGCGGTCAAGAATCGTGGGGTTCGCTCACGGGGCGCGTCGATCTCCGGACGCGCTTGCGTCGCAGCCTCGGCAAGGGCGTCACCCACATCATGGAGCCGCGTCTCGGTTACGCGATCGTGACGACGCCGAACTTCGGAGGCGTGCCGATCTTTACGCCCAAGACCGCGGTTCCCCAGATGCGCATCCGCGAACTGGATCTCGACAACGTGACCAGAGATGGCGCGGATCGGCTCGACGACTTCAACGGCCTCACCTGGGGAATGGGTAACCGGTTCTATCGCCAACCAAATGCCGAGCAGGGCCCGCGGTTGCTCGCCGAGTTCGTCGTACTGACGCAGTACGACTTTTCCGACGGCGGGCGATTTGGGAACTTCATCATCGACGGGACGGCGCACCTCAGCGAGTTGACCGACCTGCGCTTCAATGCGGGTTACGACCCCGAAGACAAGACGCTCGAGGAAGCGCTTGCAGAGGGTGTGTGGCGCGGAGAGCGTCTGGCGCTGCGGCTTCGCTACCGCTACCTGAGAACCATTCCCCAGTTTTTCGAAAATTTCCTCGAGATCAACGATCGATACGACGGCTTTCGGAGCGACTTCGATCGAATCAACCAGATCAGCGGTACCGTGGCCTACCGATTGACCAAGAACTGGCTGACTCGCTATCAGGGAGCCTACGCGTTCGAGCGGTCCTTCTCGCTCACCCATCGGTTGGGCGTCGAATATCTCAGCCAATGTGATTGCTGGGCGATGGGTGTCGAGGCTCGCCTGGACCGCGATACCGGATTCGATGTCAGTGTCGTCTACCGGCTCGTCGGACTCGGAAACGATCCGACGACGGCCAAGGAGCCGGGACTGGCTCGATTCAGCTTGCTTGACGATATCTAGAACGTTTGATAACAACGCGTTTTTACATCGTTTTTCTACACTTGGTCGCCAACCGGCGCCCGTCGAGAGGCTGAGTTGCACCGCCCGTCCCGAGAATCGTTCGACGAACTCGCGAGGCGTGGGAACTGGATCCCGGTCGTGCGCGAGATTCGTGCCGATCTGGACACCGCGCTGTCGCTCTTCAAGCGCTTCGACGATGGCGAGACGAGCTTTCTCTTCGAGTCTGTCGCAGGTGCCGAGAAGTGGGCTCGCTACAGCTTCATGGGACGAGGCGCGCGCGCGATCTTCCGGGCCCGCGGACAATCCGTCGAGTGGAGCGAGGCCGGGCAAAGCCAGAATTTCCAGGTCGAAGGTGATCCCCTCGTCTATTTGCGGGACAAGCTGGACGCGATCGATGCAGCGATTCCCCAGACGGGCCGGGACTTGCCGCCATTTCTGGGCGGTGCCGTCGGATTCGTGAGCTACGACTGGGTTCGCTTCGTCGAGAAAATCCCCGACACGAACCCGGACGAGATCGGCTTGCCGGACCTCTGGTTCATTTTTCCGGAAATCGTGGTGATCCACGACAATGCGCGCCACACGGCCTTCGTGGTGCGTCACGTCGAGATTCGGCCCGGCGACGATCACGCTGCGATCTATGAGGCTGCCGTGTCAGACGTGGATGCCGTGGTGCGGAAACTGCGTGAGCCGCTGCCGGTCGAGGCAGAGCGAGAGGGGTTGCGCGCTCCGATGGCGTTGGCGCGATCCTCGACCCGCGAAGCGTTTCACGAGATCGTGAAACGAGCCAAGGAATACATCGAGGCAGGCGATGTCTTTCAGGTCGTGCTCTCGCAGCAATTTCGGGTGCCGCTCCAGGTGGACCCCTTCACCATCTACCGGCATCTGCGATCGATCAATCCGAGCCCCTATCTCTTTTTCATGCGCTGCGACGGGGCGGTGATGATCGGCTCGTCGCCGGAGGCGCTCGTGAGGCTCGCCGATCGAAAGATCGATGTGCGACCCATCGCCGGTACAAGGCGCCGTGGCGCCAGCCCCGAAGAGGACGAGCGAGTCGAAGCGGAACTGCTCGCCGACGAGAAGGAGCGTGCGGAGCACCTGATGCTCGTTGACCTCGGCCGCAATGACGTGGGGCGGGTCGCGGTGATCGGTAGCGTTCAGGTGAGTGAATTCGCGATCATCGAACGCTACTCGCATCTGATGCATATTGTGTCCAATGTCCAGGGCGAACTGCGACCCGGCCTCGACTGGCTGGACCTTCTGCGAGCGACGTTTCCCGCTGGGACGCTGTCGGGTGCGCCGAAGGTCAGGGCGATGGAGATCATCGACGAACTCGAGAATCTTCGCCGCGGCCACTACGGTGGCTGTGTGGGTTACATCGACTATTCGGGCAACATGGATACCGCGATCGCGATTCGAACGATGCTGGTAAAGGATGGCGAGATCTTCATGCGAACGGGGGCCGGGATCGTCGCGGACTCCGATCCGGATTATGAGTTCGAAGAAACCATGACGAAGGTTCAGGCTCTCGTCGAAGCGATCGACATGGCGCGAGAGGGAGTCGATTGATGACGGTCCAATCGGCGGGAGAGCAGTCGCCCGTGCGGCTCTTGATGATCGACAATTACGATTCGTTCACCTTCAACCTCGTCCAGTACCTGGGCGAACTCGGTGCCGAGGTCGAAGTCGTTCGAAACGATGTCGAGAAGGTCGACGTGTTGCTCGAGCGGGAACCCGCCGGAGTGGTGATCTCGCCCGGCCCCGGCGAGCCCAGAGCCGCCGGCATTTCGGTCGAGATGGTTTCGGCCTGCGCACAACGCGGTATTCCGTTGCTGGGCGTCTGCCTTGGCCACCAGTCGATCGGCATTGCATTCGGCGGACAGATCGTCCGCGCTCGATCGATCATGCACGGAAAAGTATCGTCGATCGACCACGATGGGAGCGGAGTCCTGCGTGGGATTGCGTCGCCTTTCGAAGCGACCCGTTACCATTCGCTGGTGATCGAAAGGGATACCTGTCCGAAGGATCTCGTGATTACGGCCCACAGCGACGATGGCGAGATCATGGCGGTCCGACATCGGGAATTTCCGATCGAGGGTGTGCAGTTCCATCCGGAGTCGATCCTGACGCGTGTCGGCAAGACGCTGCTCGGCAGTTTTCTGGAGCGCTGCTCGCCCCGAGCCGCCGCGTGAGCCTCCGAATGGCGATTTCCGCCGCGATGGAGGGCTCCGAGGTGCCGGGACCGGTTCTCGAAGCCGCGTTCGCCGAGATCATGGATGGAAAGGCGTCGGACGCTCAGATGGCGGGCCTGCTGATCGCGCTGCGCTGCAAGGGCGAGACCGTCGGCGAAATTGTAACCGCCGCGAAGGCGCTTCGAAGCCGCGCCGTGATGGCCCCGAGCGTCGACCCCAAGGCGATCGATACCTGCGGAACCGGCGGCGACGGCGCTCAAACCTTCAACATATCGACCACTGCCGCGTTCGTCGTTGCGGGTGCCGGGGTGCCGGTTGCCAAGCACGGAAATCGCGCGGCGAGCAGCCAGTCCGGCAGCGTCGACGTGCTCGAAAGCTTGGGCGTCCGCGTCGACCTTCCGGTGGAAGAGTCCGCGCGCATTCTCGCCGAGGCCGGCATCGTGACGTTTTTCGCTCCGCGGGCGCATCCGGCGATGAAGCGGATTGCGCCGGTGCGTCGGGAACTCGGCGTTCGAACACTGATGAACTGTCTGGGGCCTCTACTCAATCCGGCAGGCGTCCGACTGCAATTGGTGGGTGTCTACGCGGCTGATCTGGTCGAGCCGCTCGCGGAAGCGTTGGGCGAACTGGGCGCGATTCGGGCACTCGTGGTACACGGCTCGGATGGCCTGGACGAGATTACGACTCGCGGGCGGACAGATGCGGTGATGCTCGCGGATGGCGCCGTATCGCGAATTTCGATCAACCCTGCGAGCCTGGGGATTCCGCCTCCGCTTCAGGGTGCGCTTCGGGGAGGCACTGCCGAAGAGAACGCCGCGATCGTGCGCAGCCTGCTCGAAGGCGAGAGCGGCGCGAGGCGTGACATTGTGTTGCTCAATGCCGGCGCGGCGATTTGGGTGGCGGGCATGGTTGAATCGCTCGAGGAAGGCATCGAACTCGCGCAGCGCAGCATTGACTCGGGTGCAGCCCGAGAGCGCTTGGCGATGCTGATTGCGGCGTCCAACGCAGGCGTGGATGCCGGGCAATGAGGATCCTCGAAGAAATCCTGGTCAGGAAGCGAGCCGAGGTGTCGAACGCCAAGCAGCGGCTCGGGGCGAATCGCCTCGCCGCGGCTGCCGAGACTTGTGACGCGCCGACCCGGGGTTTCCGCACGGCGCTCACGCGGGAACCCAGACCGCGCATCATTGCCGAAATGAAATCGCGTTCTCCGAGCCGCGGTGTGATTCGAGCCGATTTCGACCCCGTCACGTGCGCCAAGGCCTATTTTGAGGCGGGTGCGGCCGCAATCTCGGTGCTGACCGACAACCACTATTTTGGGGGCGAGTTGGCCCATCTCGAAATCGTGCGGCGTGAAGTTCCGGTACCGCTGCTGCGCAAGGATTTCGTGGTGGATGCCTATCAGATCGACGAGGCGCGCGTTGCCGGCGCCGATGCGGTTCTGCTGATCGTCGCGGCCTTTCCCGGCCCCGATTCGGCGGCCGAAATTCGACGGCTCCGGGAGCGGGCCGGTTCACTCGGCCTCGACGCGTTGGTCGAGGTTCACGATGATCGCGAATTCGAGATTGCAGTCCAGTGCGGTGCAGATCTCATCGGCGTCAACAATCGAGATCTTGGTACCTTCGAGGTCGATCTGGGAATCAGTGAGCGGCTCGCGGGCCGGGCGCCCGAAGGAGTCGTCGTCGTTGCAGAATCTGGCATCTTTACGGCGAAAGACGTTGCGAGGCTCGAGTCCGCTGGAGCCGACGCATTATTGGTGGGTGAATCGCTGATGCGAGAACCGGATCCCGGTCTCGCATTGCGCGAACTACGGAGGGAATTGTAATTGTGACAGGGAGTATTCGGATCAAGATCTGTGGGATCACGGATCCCGATGATGCACAGGCGGCGGTGGACGCTGGCGCGGATCTGATCGGGTTGAATTTCGTGCCGGGCTCGCCGCGCATGTTGAATCTTCAGACGGCTGTGGCGATTTCAGAGCGCGTCGACGGGCAGATAGAGCGGGTCGCCGTCTTTCAGGATGCGGAAGACGACGAGATCAACCGCGTATTGCGCAGGGTCGATCTCGAGCGCGTCCAATTTCACGGCGACGAAACCGAGGAGCAGGTCGAGGCGGTCGACCTCCCGGTCATCAAAGCGCTTCGGGGCGCGGATCTCGAAGCGGCTGAGGAATATCCGGGAACGATGCTGCTGCTCGACCACCCGAGCGAAGGTGGTGGCAGCGGAGTGGCTTGGGAATGGAGCGATGCGGGCGCGCTGATCGAAAGGGGCCACGACGTCATCATCGCGGGTGGCCTCACGGCGCAGAATGTCGGCGAGGCCATCCGCGGCCTCGGCGATCTGCTTCCCTGGGGAGTCGATGTCGCGTCGGGCGTCGAGGGCAATGGTCGCCGCAAAGACGCCGCCAAGATCGCAGCGTTCATCGCGGCGGTTCGAAAAGCGGAGGCCGAAGAGACATGACGGCCGCCGGTGTTCCGGGCCGCTTTGGCGAGTACGGCGGGCGCTACGTGCCTGAGGTGCTGATCGCAGCGCTGCAGGAACTCGAAGGCGCCTACCCGAGATTCTCCCAGAGCAGCGAGTTCCGCGCCGAACTCGACGATTTGCTCGCCACCTACGCGGGGCGTCCGACGGCTCTGACCTTTGCGCGGCGCATGACGGCCGATCTCGGCGGCGCCAAGATCTACCTGAAGCGGGAGGATCTCGCCCATACAGGTGCCCACAAGGTCAACAACGTCATCGGGCAGTGCCTGCTCGCGCGATACATGGGAAAGCGCCGTGTGATTGCGGAAACGGGCGCGGGCCAGCATGGAGTTGCGACGGCTACGGCCTGTGCATTGTTGGATCTGGATTGCGAAGTCTACATGGGTGAGGAAGACGTCGAGCGTCAGGCCCTCAATGTCTTTCGGATGGAGTTGCTCGGTGCCCAAGTGCATCCGGTGTCGAGTGGATCGAAAACCCTGAAGGACGCCATCAACGAAGCCATGCGAGATTGGGTGACCCACATTCGGGACACCTACTACTGCATCGGTTCCGTAATGGGCCCCCATCCCTATCCGACGATGGTCCGCGACTTTCAGCGCGTCATCGGCGTCGAGGCGCGCCAGCAGATGCTGGACACCGAAGGTCGGTTGCCCGATATCCTCGTCGCCTGCGTCGGTGGGGGCTCGAATGCGATGGGTCTGTTCCATCCGTTCATCGAAGATGACGGCGTCCGCATGATCGGTGTCGAGGCGGCTGGCGAAGGACTCGAGTCGGGGCGTCATGGAGCTGCGCTGAGTGCGGGAGCCGCGGGCGTGTTGCACGGGATGCGCAGTCTCGTTCTGTCTGACGATGATGGTCAGATCTTCGAGGCCCATTCGATATCGGCGGGACTCGATTATCCGGGGGTCGGACCCGAGCACGCGTATCTTCGAGACAGCGGGCGCGCCACCTATGTGACCGCTGATGACGAATCGGCGCTCGACAGCTTCGTCTATCTGTCCAGGATGGAGGGCATCATTCCGGCTCTGGAATCGGCGCACGCGATCGCTCATGCGCGCGTGCTGGCACCGACCCTTTCCAGCGATGTCATCATGCTGATCAACCTGTCTGGGCGCGGCGACAAGGACGCGCCCCAGGTCCGCGATCTGCTCGCGGCCCGGCGCTCCGGCTCGCATTGATGGGCCGCATCGACCGCTGTTTTTCGGCCTTGCGAGCGCGCGGAGAACGCGCGTTGATTCCCTTCGTTACCGCCGGTGATCCAAATCTCCCTACCACCGAAGCCCTGGTGTTGGCCATGGCGAAGGCGGGTGCAGATCTGATCGAACTTGGTGTTCCGTTCTCCGACCCCCTCGCGGAAGGGCCCACCATCCAGCGCTCGAGCGAGCGCGCACTCCGCTCGCGAACCACGCTGCGAGGGGTCCTCGGGCTCGTCAAGAATCTGCGGCCCAAGATCGATCAGCCGCTCGTGCTGATGGGGTACGCGAACGTCTTCCTGGCGATGGGCGAGCGAAACTTTGCGGCTGCCGCGAAGGAAGTCGGCGTCGACGGGGTCGTCACGGTAGATCTGCCGCCCGAGGAGGGCGAGCTCTTTTTTGATTCGCTGATCAAGCGCGAGGTCGATCCGATTCTGCTGGCTTCACCGACGACCTCGGAGACTCGCCTCGCAGAGTTGGTCGAAAAGACTCGGGGATTTCTCTATTATGTGTCGCTAACCGGCGTGACGGGGGCGCGAAAAGAGATGGCAGCTGGATTGGAAGCAGCTGTTTCGAGGATTCGGCGGATTTCTGATGTTCCAATCTGCGTCGGGTTTGGAATTTCAACGCCCGAGCAAGTGGCCGAGATCGGGCGGTTTGCCGACGGAGCCGTGGTGGGAAGCGCGTTGGTAGACCTCATCGAAGGGACCGAGACAGCGGGGCCAGCCGTTGCGTCGGTGTCCGAGTTCGTGGCGAAGCTCAAGCACGCCCTGCTGTGAATCGTTCGAATAGCATCTGAGTCTGACGTCGGGTTTCTTCCAGGCTGCCCGAATTGTCGATGACGACGTCGGCCATGGCCTTCTTGCTCTCGATCGGTAATTGCGCGCGAATCCGTTGAAGCGCCGATTCGCGATCGCAGCCATCTCTGTCCATCAGTCGCTCGATCTGCAGCTGCTCGGGTGCGTAGACGAGGACCGTCGCATCGAAAGATGGGGTGGGCTCCCGGTTCGTGGCGCCTTCGCTCCTCTCGAAGAGGAGTGGAATGTCCACCACGATCAGTGGCGTGCCTGTCATCTGGGCATTGATCACGCGGTCGGCCATGGTGGCGATGACCTTGGGATGGACGATCGCCTCTAGCCGTTTGCGGGCGGCGGGATCGGGAAAAACGATCGCGCCGAGGGCATCGCGATCGAGTCCGCCTTCGGGGTCGATCAGGCCCGAGCCGAACGCCTCTGCGATCTCCGCGAGCAGCGGGGCCCCGGGCGCCTGCAGCTCATGGACGATCGCATCCGCATCGATCACGGTTGCACCGAGCGCGCCGAGGAAGCGCGCGACGGTGCTCTTTCCAGTTGCAATTCCACCAGAGAGTCCGAGAACCGAAGCCATGGAGCGGAGAATTGCACGCCCCGGCTCTCACTGCACGCGGTCAGAGCCGCGCATCTCGGCGTCGACGCTCTCGCTCGTCATGACGCAGTTCTTGCCGGCAGCTTTGGCGCGATACAGGGCGCGATCCGCATGATCGAAGAATTTCTTTCGATCGCCCTCGAATTGGGAGACACCCACCGAGACCGTGACGCGCGTGAGTCGCATCGTATCACCCAGAATGAACGACGACTCGGCGATTGCGGTGCGAAGCTTCTCTGCGAGCTGATGAGCGCCATCCTGATCGGTGCCGGGAGCGAGGACCGCGAACTCCTCACCGCCATACCGAGCCAATAGATCGCTCGAGCGCACGGCCGAATTCATGATCAGAGCGAGCCCGTGTAGCAATTCGTCGCCTGCGGCATGTCCGAAACGATCGTTGAGTGACTTGAAATCGTCGATGTCGACCAGCAAGAGAGAAAGCGGGGTGGCAGCGCGGCCGGCACGCCTGATTTCGCGAGTGAGCTGGTCCTGGAAGAATCGATGATTGTGCAGCTTGGTGAGTCCATCTGTGATCGAAAGTTGCTCGAGTAGTTCGTTGGCCTGCTGGAGCTTGACGTTGTGGTTTTTCAGGTTTTCGTTGCTTTCTTTGATTTCGTCCTGGTACGCGCGTACTCGCTGCAACATGCGGTTGAACGCATTGATGAGCACTCCTATCTCGTCGCGGGTGCCGGGATCTGGGATTTCGAATTCGAACTCGCCCTGTGAGACCAGGCGAGCACCCACCGAGAGTGATTCGATCGGTTTCAGTACGGCGGAGGTGATCCGATACGCGACGAAGCAGAGCACGAGGATCGTCGCCAGGTCGATCAGCAGCACCTGGCGGATCAAGACGAGCAGTTGCGAGTACGCGACCCCAAACGGAATCTCGAAGACGACGAACCAATCGGAACCTTCGAGAGGGTGGGTCGCGCTCACCGAATGACGCCACGGTGAATCGGCCGCCTCGCGCACCGTGCCGCCGGTTTCATGACCGATGGTCGGAGCCTCGATTTGGCTCGATGCTTCGGGTCCACCGCCCGCGAGCACGCCGCCGGTCCCGGTCGCGAGGAGCATGCTTCCATCCGGGTGCGGAGCATGCGCGGCCAGACGCTGGGCGAGCTGTTTCCGGTCGAAGACACCGACTGCGAAGATCGGAGCTGCCTCTTCTCGCGAGACCGATACCGACGTCGCAGGAGCCATGACTCCGTTGGAGAGCGGAATTGGAATCCAGTCGTTTTCTGCAAGTGGGCCGCCGTTCGCGGGCGGGCAGGTGGGTACTGAACCCACTCCGTTCGGGACCGTGGCGTGCCCGTCACAGAGCGCGAAGCCTTCGAAGTAGCGACTCTCGCGCAGCAGCTCCGCGAGCGCCGATTCGCGCGCTGGATCCCACGGAGGTGCGGTCAATCGCACCAGCTCTTCGTTGCCCGCCGATAGCCACGCCGACGCGGTTTGCGCCGCGCGTTGCGCGGCTTCGGGGTAGCGGTCCCCGATCGATCGGGCAATGAATTCCTGGGTGGGTTTGATCGAGGCCCAACTCACGAGCATTGCGGACGCAAAGCCCCCCACGAAGACCATCAGTACGATCTTCGTGACGAGGCTGTTGATCGTCAGATGCTCGGATTGCGGGTCGATTTCAGGCATGGGCCCTTCGGGGTTGCCGGCTGCTGATGCATCGACCAGTGGGTTGGCGGGCTTGATGGCTTTTCGCTTCGGAAAATCCACAGAAATCCTAATTTTTCAGCTACTTACGGGACCCAACCGAGCGCTGGTGGCGGCGAAGTGGGAAAATTCCGATAACCCCTCGCAATTCCGATGAAATTCCCATTTTGGAGAATTGCGCGGCCTGTGGGCCTCAACTACCTTGCGCAAGGTTTTTCAGGGGGTTAGCGGGATATTTGGCACCCGCGGACCTCCGACGCGCCACCCCCCGCGCCACCTCTCTTGTCGGTCGCCGCTCTTGCGCGCCGATCGCTTGCTGCCAATGGGAACGAAATGGCCGAGCCCGAACAGTCGAATCCCGAATCCGGAGCTTCTGATCCGGATTCGGAACTCGCCCGCCTGCGCGACCGAATCGACGCGGTGGATCGCGCCATCCTCGAACAACTGAACGCGCGCGCGAAATGGGTGCTCGAGGTGGGCCGCCACAAGCAGTCCCGCGGTGCCTCCGTGTACGAAGAGGCGCGCGAGAAGCGGATCGTCAGCGGACTCATCGAGGACAACCCAGGCCCGTTCCCCAACGACGGACTGGCCCCGGTATTTCGGGAAATCATTTCTGCGACCCGCTCGCTCGAAGACGCGCTTTCGATCGCCTACATGGGACCCGAAGGCACGTTCAGCCACGAAGCCGCGAACCTGAAATTCGGTCGTCTCGCAGCGCTCGAACCGGTTCCGAGCATCGGCGACGTGTTCGCCGCCGTGGAACGCGGGGCCGCGAGCCTCGGAATCGTTCCCGTCGAGAACACCACGGAAGGGGTCGTGACCCGGACACTCGATGCCTTCGTGGACAGCGATGTGTTGATTTGCGGTGAAGTGCTGCTGAGGATCTCGAATCACCTGGCGTCGCGCAGCGGCCGGATCGAAGACGTCCAGCGGGTCGCATCGAACCCTCAGCCGCTCGCTCAGTGCCGCCAATGGCTCGACCGCAATCTCCCCGGCGTGGAACGTCTGGAGACAGCCAGCACTACGGCGGCCGCGCAGCTGGCGGCCAAGGATGGATCGATCGCCGCGATCTGCAGTGCCGCTGCGGTCGAGCGCAGCGGCCTGCGAACCATCGAGGCTTCGATCGAGGACCGACGAGACAACACGACCCGATTTTTGGTGATCGGCAAGCAACAGCCGGGGCCGACCGGCAACGATCTCACTTCCGCGGTGTTCACGATTCGCAAGGATGTTCCGGGAGGCCTCCACCGGCTCCTGCAGCCGTTCGCCGACGAGGGGATCAATCTCACGTCGATTCAATTGCGGCCCATCCGGGGCAAACCCTGGGAATACCTGTTCTTCCTCGATCTAGAGGGTCATCGTCGAGATCCGCGAGTCGAGAGGGCGCTCTCGATCGTGGCCAACATTGCCCACTCGCACCGCGTGCTGGGTTCGTTTCCGAGGGCTGACATCGAACGGAGTCGGAGTTAGGCGATGGGTCTGGAAGGGATCATCAAGCCCCATATTCTCGGCCTCGAGCCCTATCAGCCCGGCAAGCCCGTCGAAGAACTCGAGCGTGAACTCGGCCTCGAGGGTTGCATCAAACTCGCCTCCAATGAGAGCCCGATCGGTCCCTCGCCGAAGGCGATGGCTGCGGTTCGCGAAGCCCTCGAGGGCGTCCATCGCTACCCGGACGGCGCGAGTTTCGCGCTCCGCGAGCGGCTTGCGAGCCGGCTCGAGGTGGATCCCGCGCAGCTCGTCTTCGGTGCGGGCGCGGATGAGATTCTCGAGCTTCTCGCCAAGGTGCTGCTGGGGCCCGGCGACGAGGCGGTCTTCGCCTGGCCTTCCTTTGCGATGTATCCGGTCGTCGTTCAGGGGATGGGCGCGACGTCGATCCGCGTGCCGCTCACGGGCGATCTGACACACGATCTCGCGGGAATGTCTGCGGCCGTCACGGATCGCACGCGCCTGATCTTCGTCTGCAATCCCAACAATCCGACCGGTACCAGCGTGGGTTCTGAGGCATTGGATCGGTTCGTCGAGTCGCTGCCGGAAACCGCCGTTTTGGCGATCGATGAGGCGTATTACGAGTTTGTCCGACGTGCGGATTTCCCGAACTCGCTCGAGTGGGTTCGCCGCCGACCCGGAACGATCGCGCTTCGCACCTTCTCCAAGATCTTTGGCCTTGCGGGCTTGCGAATCGGTTACGGGGTCGCCGATCTCGAACTCGCCAGCTACCTCCAGCGGGCGAGACATCCTTTCAACGTCAGTCGATTGGCCGAGGTCGCCGCCCTGGCGGCGCTCGACGATGTCGAGCACGCGGAGCGCGCTCGCTCGACGAATTTCGAGGGCATCGACTATCTCCGCGCTGAACTCGGCGCGCTCGGGATGGAAACGTGGCCGACCGATGCGAACTTCCTGCTAGCAAAGGTCGAGGCCGGCACGGCCGAGCGCCTGCTGCGGGAGGGTGTCATCGTCCGGGCGCTGGGCGGTTTCGGGATGCCGGGTCACATCCGGATCAGCATCGGACTTCCGGAAGAGAACGAACGCCTGGTCAAGACGCTCCAGAAATTGAGAGAGGACGGTCTGTGAAGCCTCTCTTCGAACGGATTGCGGTGATCGGACTCGGTCTGCTCGGCGGGTCGGTCGCCGCGGCGGTCCAGCGTCGCGGATTCGCCACCAAGGTGACTGGCGCCAGCCGGAGCAGCGACGCGAGAAACTTCGCGCTTCGCCGACAGTGGGTCGATGAGGTTGGAAGTGCGGCCGAGGCCGCGACTGGTGCCGATCTCGTCGTGCTCGCGACGCCGGTCTTTGCGATGGCCGATGTGCTCCGAGAGTTGGCACCGGCGCTGCGTTCCGCTGCAATCGTGACCGACGTCGGAAGCGTCAAGGCGCAGCTCGCAGAGACACTTCCCGGCCTGCTCCCCACTGGCGTCTACTACGTGGGTTCGCATCCGATGGCGGGAAGTCACGAGCGCGGCATCGAGTACGCGCGCGCCGATCTGTTCGAGGATTCGCCTTGCATCGTCACCGAATCCGGACAGCCCGAAGCGCAGCAGCGGGTGTGCGCTTTCTGGCGGGCACTCGGAGCGCGCGTCGTGATGCGTGATCCCGCGGCGCACGACGAGCAGGTCGCCTGGACGAGTCATACGCCCCATGTGCTGGCATTCGGCTTCGCGGCGGCATTGGCACGCGCACCCGAAGGCTCTGGGGATCTCACGGGCGGTGGATTTCGCGACTTTACGCGGATCGCGGAGAGTAATCCCGAACTGTGGGGCGACATCCTGACTGCAAACCGCAAGGCGCTCGGTGCGCCCCTGGCTGCAGTGGGCGAAGCACTTCGAGAATTGGGGCAGGCGATCGAAGCAAATGATCCAGAGTCGGTCGAGCGCTGGATTTCGGGGGCGCGCGATGCGCTCGCCCTCGCGATCCGTTCGACACCCCGTGCGAGATCGATGGATGAAGGCCATGCATCGAGTGATAACCACCCATCCCCGGCTGAAGGCGGATCCGCGGTCGGGGGAAGAAAGCGAAAACAAACCTGATGAATGAAACAACCTCTAACGCAACCGGCGAAAGTTTCGCCGAACTATTCGAAGCGACGAGCGCAGCCCTCAAGGAGGGCGAAGTCGTCAAGGGAACCGTTCTTTCGATCGACGACGACAATGTCCAGATTGACATCGGATTCAAGTCGGAAGGCCTCATTCCCACCTGGGAATTCATGGACGATGACGGGACCCTGCACATCACGGTCGGTGACTCCATAGACGTTCTCCTCGAAGAATCCGAGGATGCGAACGGCCGAATCGTCTTGTCGAAAGAGAAGGCAGATCGACTCAAGATTTGGGACGACATCAGCCAGGCCTACAAAGCCGAGGAACCCGTCGAGGGTGTCGTGATTGCTCGGGTGAAAGGCGGATTGGCCGTCGACATCGGCGTCAAGGCATTCCTGCCCGGATCGCAGGTCGACTTGCGCCCAGTGCGAAATCTCGAGCACATCGTCAACCAGCGCCTCAAATTCAAGGTCATCAAGTTCAACAAACGGCGCGGCAACATCGTCCTGTCGCGTCGCGCGTTGCTCGAGACCGAACGCAAGCAACTTCGCGAGGACACACTGGGAACGCTTGCGCCTGGCCAGATCGTCGACGGCGTGATCAAGAATCTCACGGATTACGGCGCATTCATCGATCTCGGTGGGATCGACGGCCTGCTCCACGTGACCGATATGTCGTGGGGGCGCGTGAACCATCCCAGCGATCTTTTTCAGGTGGGCGATGAGATCAAGGTGAAGGTGCTGAAGTTCGACTCCGACTCCGAGCGGGTCTCTCTCGGCCTCAAGCAGATTCAACCCGATCCGTGGATCGATGCGAGCATGCGCTATCCCATTGGCAAGCGCGTCGAGGGGAAGGTCGTTTCGCTGGCCGAGTACGGTGCATTCGTCGAGCTGGAGCCCGGGATCGAGGGATTGATCCACGTCTCGGAAATTTCGTGGACCAAGCGAATCAAGCACCCCTCGAAAGTCGTTTCGGTTGGGGATGTCGTGGGATCGGTCGTGCTCGACGTATCCGAAAAGGATCGGAAGATCTCGCTCGGAATGAAGCAGATCGAACCGAATCCGTGGAGTGTGATCGAAGAGAAGTATCCGATCTCGACCCGGGTGAGCGGTACGATTCGCAACATCACGAACTTCGGCATCTTCGTTGGCCTCGAAGAAGGGATTGATGGACTCGTTCACGTTTCGGACATCTCATGGACGGAACAGGTCAAGCACCCGGGAGAGAAATTCAAGAAGGGCGATACCGTCGAGGCCGTCGTGCTCAAGATCGACAAGGAGAACGAGAAGTTCTCCCTGGGAATCAAGCAACTGGAACAGAATCCGTGGGATCAGATCATCAAGAAGTATCCGGTGGGTCGCGAGATCACTGCGGAGGTGACGAGCGTTGCCGATTTCGGAGCTTTCGTTCGTCTCGAAGAAGGCATCGATGGTTTGATCTACAGCTCCGAGTTGTCGTCGGAGAGGGTCGAGAACCCGGCTGACGTGGTGAAAGAGGGTGAGTCTGTCACCGCCATCATCACCAAGGTGGATCCCGTCGAGCAGAAGATCTCTCTCTCCATCAGGGCACTCACAGACCGCGAGCAGCGCGATGCCTTGAAGAAGTTGGCGACACAACAGGCACAGAAGCAAACGACGACTCTGGGGGATCTTCTCGCCGGAAAGCTCGCGGAGAAGGCCGAAGAGAGCGAAGGGTAGGCTGATGGACTTCCGCGATCGGACAGGGGTCATCGCGGAAACCCGGAATTCGAGCACTGTGCGGACCAGCTGATGGTCCGCACGGTGCCCAGAGCGGACGCCGTGTCGGGTGAACCGTCGGGGAAGGGAATGACGAAAAGCGGGTTGATTGAAACGGTTGCCGAGGCGACGCCTCACATTTCGAAACGAGATACGGAGATCGTCGTCAACACGATCTTCGAATCGATGGCGCAGGCCCTGAAGACGGGCGAGCGCATCGAAATTCGCGGCTTTGGAAGTTTTCAGGTCAAGGTTCGCGAGGCTCGTGAAGGTCGAAATCCGAAGACGGGCGCCCCGGTGCACATTTCCGCCAAGCGAACTCCCTTTTTCAAGGTCGGGAAGGAGCTGAAGGAGATGGTCGATGGGCATGGTTCGGGCGAGATCCACAGGTCGGAACCTGGCTTCAACTCGGATGACGGCTCGGCCTGAGCGCTGAGTCTGAACGGCGAGGGGGCTCGATGAGGCTGGTACGTCGATTGCTCACGATCGTTGTCTTCGTCGGATTGCTCGTTGCGGGTTGGATGTTCGCGGCCAGCAACGAGCAGCCGGTCGTGGTGCACCACCCCGCCGGGGAATTCACGGCGCGCGCGCTCTGGATGGTTTTGTTGATTGCGTTTGGTTCCGGTGCCGTTTTGTCGGGACTCATCGCAACGGTGCGCGGCGCCCGGATCCGGCTGGTTTCCCGACGCTACCGGAAACTCGTCGATAGCCTGCAAGCCGAAGTTCATCAGCTCCGAAGCCTGCCGTTGTCCGAGCAACCCGCGCAGGATCCGGGCTCGGCGCCGGCCAAAGGGCTGGAACGGGGGTCGTAGATCGGATGAGTTGGTTTGCGCGAGCGTTCGGGGGGGGCGCGCGCGGTCCGCGGGATCTCGATTCCGAGATGTGTTCCGCGTTGCTTTTTGTGCTGGATCAGGACCTGGATCGAGCTGAGGAAGTCTTGGTTCGGGTGGTGCGCAGCGACGCAGACGGGATTGAATCCTATCTGGCCCTGGCTCGTCTTTATCGCATGCGGGGCGAGATCGGTCGCGCGATTCGCATCCACCAGAATCTGTTGCTTCGGGACGATCTTCGCAAGGCCCAGCGCTTGATGGCGCTATCAGATCTGGGCGCGGATTTTCGCCGGGGCGGCTTCAAGGAGCGAGCGATCGCGTGTTACGAAGACGTGATTCTCGATGACAAGCGCGACCTGAGATCGCTTCGAGCCCTGGTTCAGCTCTACGCGGAGACGGGTCAGTATCCGCGAGCCATCGAGTATTCACGGCGACTCACGCGCCTCGAAGGGAGCGAGCGGGGCGAAGAAGAGGCGCGCTTGATCGTCGAGATGGCAAGGGCCCAGCATGCCGAGGGTCACCACGACGAGGCCCGCCGATTGGCCAAGAAGGCCTTGCGCTGCCACAAGCGCTGCGTGGCTGGATGGGTGCTGCTGGGAAGCCTGGAGGCGGAGCGGGGCCGACCGAAGGCGGCGCTGGTGGCCTGGTCGGAGGTGCCGCGCCTCGATCGCGCGAGTGGACCGCTCGTCTACGCGAAGCTCGAGGCCACCTATGCGGCACTCGGGCGGATCCGCGATTTCGAAGTGTTCGTTCGGGAGCTTCTCGGACAGCAGCCCGACGACGTCGGCGCCCGCCGCGCGCTGGCAACACTGCTTTCCGCGCGCGGCGAGATCGACGCCAGTATTTCGGAGCTCAATCGCCTGCTCGGTGTGGATCCCGACGACCTCGAAACGCGAGCCGCGCTGGGGCGCGTCTACTTGGCGGAGGGACGCGTGGGCGAAGCAGCGCGCGAATATGCCTCGATGATCGATGCGGTGGACCGTCGCGGTCTGATCGACGGTGAGGAGAAGCCGGAATGACGCGCTCCGCTCGCGACACGCCGATGATGCGGCAATTCTTGTCGGTCAAGGCCCAGCATCCCGATGCGATCGTTTTCTATCGCATGGGCGATTTCTACGAGATGTTCCTCGCCGATGCGGAGATCGCAGCACCGCTTCTCGATATTACGCTGACCACGCGCGATCGCGACAAGAAAGATGCGGTTCCCATGTGTGGCATCCCCGTTCATGCCGCCGATCCACACATCAAGCGACTTGCAGCGTTGGGTTACCGCGTCGCGATCTGCGAACAGGTCGAGGACGCGAAGGCTGCGGCAGGTCGGCGTTTGGTCAAGCGGGAAGTGGTCGAAGTGATCACGCCGGGTCTGGTCGGTAATCCAGAGGGCATCGACGGAACGCGCGAGTTGTGTCTGGTCGCCCTGGATCCCGGTCCGCCGGTTGGCGTCGCGATCCTCGACGCTTCGACGGGCGAATTCCGCAGCACCCAAGTCGATTCCGAGGCGACCGCCAGCTTGCCTTCCGCCATTCTCGAAGAGCTTCGACGCGTCGATCCGAGGGAAATCCTGATACCGAGCGATCTTCCTGCCCTAGAGGCGCAACTCGAAAAGCTGATACCGGGAGCCGCCCGAACCCGCGTTGCACCGGAATCCTACGATCCAGCCAGGGCCGCGGTCTCGATCCAGGGCTTCGACACATCACAGACCGAACCGTCGACCCGGGCTGCTGCGGCGCTTCTCGCGTACGTCTCGGATCATCAACCGTTTGCGCTTGCGCATACCAACCGGCTGCTGCGTTACGGGTTGGGTGAAACGATGATCCTCGATGCGGCGACTCGCGCCCATCTCGAACTCTTCTGCAATGGCGAAGACGGCGGCCGCGCTCGAACCCTCATCTCGCGGATCGACGTTTCAATGACGCCGCTGGGGGCCCGGCGCCTGGCACGCTGGCTCGCGTACCCACTCGTTGACCCGAAAGCGATCGCCGTTCGGCAGGACGCGGTGGCAAGCCTGGCCGATCGCGACCGCCTGCGCGCGGGCCTGCGAGACGCCCTCAAGCCCGTGCGCGATCTGGAGCGCCTCCTCACCAGGGCGACCCGGCCAACTTCGACACCGCGCGATCTCGCCGCGCTGCGAAGTTCCCTCGAATCGCTGCCAGCTGTGAGGAGAGCCCTCGGAGCGGGTGACGACGATCTCCTGCCCGCTGCAGCTGCGGATCGCCCGGAGCTGCTCGCGGCGCCTCCGCCGCTTACCGAGATCGCCGGATTGTTGCGCGAGGCTCTGATCGACGACCCGCCCGCCGTCGCAAAGGGATCCCGCGGCGCCAACGAGACCGGCTATATCCGCGACGGTTTTCGATCGGAACTGGATGGCCTTCGCGAGGGTGTGCACAAGGGCAGGGATTGGATCGCCGGGTTCGAGACTCGCGAGCGCGAGAGAACCGGAATCCAAACGCTCAAGATTCGGTTTCATCCGATTCACGGTTATGCGATCGAGGTCACCAAGGCCAATCTGTCGCGCGTGCAGGATGACTACGAGCGCAAGCAGACGCTTGCGAATGCCGAGCGCTTCACGACGCCAGAACTCCGCCGCATGGAAGAGGGCGTCCGGGGCGGGACCGAGCAGGCGGCGGCGCTGGAGAGGGAGATATTCGAACAACTCCGCCGAGCCGTGGTGGAGCGGATTGCTCAAATTCGGGCGGCTGCAGATGTCGTGGCGACCCTCGATGTGATCGCGGCTCTCGCCGAAGTCGCGCGGCGCGACGGTTGGGTCAGGCCCCGGGTCGATGAAAGCACCGCATTGGAGATTCGAAGCGGGCGTCATGCCGTCATCGAGCCACTGCTGGCTGCTCGAGGCGACGCCGAGTTCGTTCCGAACGATACCGATCTGGATGCTGAGAATACACAGATATTGGTACTCACGGGACCGAACATGTCGGGAAAGAGCACCTATCTTCGGCAGGTCGCGCTCATCGTGTTGCTGGCGCAGATGGGGAGTTTCGTCCCTGCGGAAAGCGTGCGCATCGGAATCGTGGATCGTGTGTTCACGCGGGTGGGAGCGAGCGATCGCCTGGCGCGAGGCGAATCGACCTTCATGGTCGAGATGCGGGAGACGGCCGAGATCTTGACGGCTGCTTCGAATCGGAGTCTGGTCATCCTCGACGAGATCGGACGCGGAACGAGCACATTCGATGGACTCTCGATCGCGTGGGCGGTCGCAGAGCACCTCCACGACGCTCCGGGCCTGGGTGCGCGAACCCTCTTCGCGACCCACTATCACGAACTCGCGGACCTCGCGCGCACCAAGCGGCGGGTCGACAACGCCCACTTCGAGGCCCGCGAGTGGGGCGATGAGGTCGTGTTCTTGCGTCGGCTCGCGTCGGGCGCAGCAAGTCGATCCTACGGGATCCAGGTTGCGCGGTTGGCCGGCCTCCCCGAAGTGGTGATCGAGCGCGCGCGAACCATCTTGGCCAATCTGGAAGGGGGCGAACTCGACGAGCGGGGGCGGCCGCGGATCGCGGGCTCAGGCGGCGTCGACGAGCGGAACGACGATCAGCCGGACCTGTTTCAATCAGCGGTTTCCAGCCGCGATTTGGCGGAACGCGATGCGCTCGAACTGCTGCGAAGCGCCGACCCCGACCGAACCACGCCTCTCGAGGCCCTGGAGTTGGTGTCCAGGGTCGTTTCGATGCTCCGCGGCGAGGTGAAGTCTTGACCCGGAGAAGCCTCGTTCTGCTGCTGTTGGTTGCAGCGATCGCATTGGGCGTCAGCCGTCCGCGAGGCCTCGCGGATGTCCTCGAAGTGCGTCATTGGTCATACCCCGATTATACGCGCGTGGTTGTCGAACTCTCCAGGCCGGTTGCCACGCAAGTGCGACACCTCCCTCCCAATCCTGCGGCCAACAAGTCCGAGCGCCTGTATCTCGACCTGCCCGAGATCTGGGTGGGTCGGGATTACCAAAGTGGAATTTCGGTAGGCGATGGCCTGCTTCGTTCCGTCCGTCTCGGACAGAACACGCTGCGTACGGCTCGGGTGGTGATCGATGTCGAGAACTACGATCACCACAGATTGCTGTTCCTGACCCACCCGGATCGGCTCGTGATCGACGTCTATGGCAGGCGAAACGCCGACCGGGGGCAGAGCGGCCCCGCCGTTCCGGGTACTCAGCGCGACGGCCGCTTGCCACCGGATGCGAGGGAGGTGCGAACGATCATCGTCGATCCCGGCCACGGGGGTACCGACCCGGGAGCCATCGGAGTGGGCGGCCTGCGGGAAAAAGATGTGACCCTTCGGCTGTCGAAGTTGCTGGCGGCAAAACTCCGAAACATGGGGTTTGAAGTCGTCTCTACCCGGGAGATCGACCGATCCGTGAGTCTCGAAGAGCGCACGGCGATCGCGGAGGCATCGAACGGTGACGTCTTTGTCTCGCTGCACGCGAACTCGGCACCGCGACGCACCGTGCAGGGAATCGAAACCTTCTATCCCGATGCAAATCACGAGCGCCACAGCTTGCGCGTCGCGATGCGCGAAAACGGGGTTTCGAAGGATCAACTCGACGAATTGCAGCGAACACTGGCGAAATTGAGGATTGCCGAAATCTCCCCGTACTCGCAACGACTCGCTTCTCTCGTGCAGCGCCAGCTCGCCTACGCGACTCCATCGCGATTCGGGAAGATCCAGGATCTGGGTGCGAAAAAGGGACCCTTCTACGTGCTGTTTCTTTCCAACATGCCGGCAATTCTCGTCGAAGCGGGGTTCGTGACCAACAATTCCGACGCCAAGCGGCTGCGCGACGGGAAATACTTGGACTCCGTTGCGACCCAGATCTCGGTCGGGTTGGAGCGCTATCGCGATAGTGGATCGACGGTTGCGCGGCAAACCGCGCGATGACGGACCCGCCGTCGATCGATGTCTATTTTGGCGATGAGCGCGCTTCAGCTCGCCGCGCAGAGGCGGGCGTCGTCTCGGCTTCGCGCGCTTACCTGGCCGCGGGCCGAGAACATCTACGGGAGCTGCACGGCTCCGGTGCGCTCGGCCATCGCGTCAACGAGACCTATTCGAACCTGATCGATCGACTGGTCCGCCGATTGTTCCGTCTCGCCGAAGAGAGGTATTTCAGCGACGGCCGAAAACTCCCCGCGGTATTGACGACAATCGCAGTCGGCGGATATGGGCGCCGCGAATTGAACATCCATTCCGATGTCGATCTGCTGTTTCTCTATCAGTCACCGCTTTCCGGGCACGTAAGGACCGTTTCCGAGCGCGTCCAGTACTGGCTCTGGGACACTTCGTTGTCCGTGGGTAGCGCGACACGGACGATCGATGAGACGATCGAACTCGCGGAAGAAAATCAGAGCGTTCGGACCTCCATTTTGACCTCGCGTTGTCTCGCGGGAAGCGGCGTGCTGTTTCATCAGTTTGTCGCGCGGGTGCGCTCCGGATTGATTGCGGCGCCAGAGACATTCGTGTCGAATCAGCTCGCAGCGCTGCGAGAGCGACACCGTCAGCAGGGAGATTCGCTCTATCTGCTGCAGCCCAACATCAAGGAAGGAGCGGGCGGCCTGCGCGATTACCACACGGCGTATTGGGCGTTGCAAGCCACCCAGCCTGGTGGTGGGCGAATCGATGATTTTCTTCACGTGGGTTTGCTGACTGAAGAAGAGTCTCGGGAGTATCTCGCGGCCTTGGATTTTCTCTGGAAGGTTCGCAATGAAGCCCATCTGATCACTGGGCGAAAACGCGATCAGTTGAGCTTCGAACTTCAGGAGAAGATCGCGGACTCATTGGGATACGCGCACACGAGCCAGAGTGCGGAAGACACCCAACTTCCCGTCGAGCGCTTCATGGCTGATTATTACCGGCACGCTCGAGCCGTCCGAAACTATTCACTGTTGGCAATCGAACAGTGTCAGGCTCGGGCCCGCGGGACATCCAGCGGCCGAAATGCCCGGGACGTGGAGGGCGGTTACCGGATTGCCGATGGCCATCTGGAGATTTCGCACACCAGCCTGCTGAGCGATAAGCCCGTTCGGGTACTGGAAGCGTTCGCGGTCGCGCAGGAATACGACGTTCCCCTGACCCGAAAAGCATTGCGATTGATTCGCGAAAACCTTCACCACGTGAACGACGAATACCGAAGCGATCCAGAATGTGTAGCAATCTTCCTGAAAATATTGGATTCGGAGCGCAGAGTCATGCGTTCATTGATGGCAATGAACGAGGTCGGGTTGCTGGCGCACTTCCTCCCCGAGTGGAAAAACATCGTCTACCGCTGGCAGCACGTGATGTATCACACCTACACGGTGGACGTGCATTCCATCTTCCTGGTCGAGGAGCTTCGTCGGCTCTGGTGCGGTCATTACGAGAAGGAACAACCGGAACTCACGGAGTTGATGCGCGCGGTCGACGATCGGCCTGCCTTGTTTCTCGGGAGCCTCTTGCACGACATTGGGAAAGGCCTGGGTGGCGACCATTCGAGGCTGGGCGCGGATCTGGCTCGGCGCTGCGTGGAGCGACTTGGCCTCGATGCCAGACGGGTCGAGCGGGTCGTGTTCCTGGTCGAGTTCCATCTCGAAATGTCGCGGCTCGCTCAGAGTCGGGATCTGTCGGACCCAAGGCTGATTTTCGAATTTGCCCAGCTGGTGGGCGATCGTGCGCGGTTGAGGGATCTGTATTTGTTGACCTTTGCAGACATTCGCGCCTCGTCGAGCAAGGCATGGACCGACTGGAAGGGGCAACTGCTCGGCGAATTGTTCGAGCGGACCTCGGAGCTCATCGAGTCAGGCTCCGACGATCCCTCGAAGGCGCTGAAGTTGATTGAAAAGCGCGTCGAGCAACGCCGCTTGATCGCGACCGAGGATCTCGCGGCATTGGGCATCACGGAGTCGGAGATCGAACAGTTCTTTGCGATGATGCCGCATCGCTACTTCATTGCCCACAAACCTCGTCAGATTGCCCGGCACGCGCAGGTCGTGCTGGCGGTGGATCCGAAGACCGGCTTTTCGACCGCGGTGCGGGGGATGCGCGGTGGTTTTTCCGAATTCATTTTGTGCACGACGGATCGCCCCGCGCTCTATGCCAATGTGGCCGGAACCTTGACCGCCCACAACATCAACATATTGGGATCTCACGTATACACGAGTCGATCGGGGCTTGCGCTGGAGGTGTATCGCGTCGCAACTCCAAGCGGAGGTGAGGCCGCACGGGAGCAGACGTGGTCGGATTTTCGCGAATCATTGGCGGCGGTGCTCGGTGGAAACATCGAAGTGGATGCACTGCTCCGGCGCCGAGGCCGCCGACTGGGCGTGACTCGCTCGCCCACAAAAGCGCCGGGAACCGTGACGATCACCAACGAGGATTCCGACTTCTACACGATTGCAGACATTACGGCGAACGACCGGCTCGGGTTGCTTCACGATCTGACGCGCGTGATCGCCGGGCATGGCTTCGAAATCTACATCTCCAAGGCGGCAACGACACTCGATCAGGTGACCGACACCTTCTACCTGAAGGATCGCAGGGGGAAGAAGATCGCGGACCCGGAGGAGATCGAGTCGCTACGTACGGATTTGTATCAGGTCGTTCAGCGAGGCCGGTATGGCGACGGCCGCTAAACGCGATCATCTCGAAACGGCGATCGCGGTGTTCTTGACCCACGCATCGATCGAGCGAGGCCTTTCACCTCGCACGATCGAGGCGTATGGTCGAGACCTCGCGCGCTTCACAGGCTACCTGAGGGGCGCGCGGGTTTGCAGCTTGCAGGCCGTTCGCCGTGAACACCTCGTCGGCTTCACGCGATTTCTCGATCGAGAGGGCCTCGGCTCACGCAGTCGCGCACGGGCGCTGGTATCCGTGCGTCGGCTGCTCCGGCAACAGGGGGTTTCGGGATCAACGGCGGAGGATCCCCTGGAGGGCCTCTCGAGCCCGAGTTTCGATACGCCGCTGCCGCGAATTCTCAGACCAGACGAGACGGTTTCATTGATCGAGGCGGCAGATCCCTCGACACCGATCGGACTGCGCGATCGCTGTATGCTGGAAGTTCTCTACGGTTCGGGTTTGCGGGTCAGCGAATTGGTGGGCCTGCGCCTGGGCTCGGTCGATCGGCGCTCCGGAGTGATTCGGGTGCTCGGAAAGGGGCGCAAGGAGCGGATCGTGCCCCTAGGCGCCACCGCCCTGGAGGTACTCGAAGACTACCTGGAGACAGCGAGGCCGGCTCTCGCGAAGCGCTCATTGCCCGATTGCGACGCGGTTTATCTCACCCGAAGGGGTAGGGCGATGACCCGGCAGAATTTCTTCCTTCGCATCCGGGAAATCGCGCGGGTTGCGGGAATCGAGTCGGATCGCGTCTCGCCCCACGTGTTGCGCCATGCGTTTGCAACCGACCTGCTCGAGGGTGGTGCTGACCTTCGCGCCGTACAGAGCATGCTCGGACACGCCGACCTCGCAACGACTGAAATCTATACCCACGTGAGCCGGTCCCGGTTGCGAGAGACCGTGGAGCGTCGACATCCGCGAGGTCGACGGCTGCCCTCGGAGCGTGACACGTGAAGCCGCCCGGCTCGAATGAATTCCGCAAAGCGCTGAAACCCGATACCGCAGCGTTGCTCGATTCCGTGCTCGACGCAGCAGAAGCCCGCGGGCTCCGCGTCTATGCGGTCGGCGGACCGGTACGGGATCTGGTGCTTGGGAGGGAGATCAACGACGTCGATCTGCTGGTGGAAACCGGCGACGCGGTGGCGTTGGCGACGTGGGCGGCTCCGCCGGATGCTCGTGTGACGCCGCACGACCGCTTCGGAACCGTCCAGCTCGAGACCGGATCGGCCAGTATCGACCTCGCGGGAGCGCGGCGTGAGACGTACGCCCACGTAGGCGCGCTTCCGCGCGTCGAGCCCGGCAGCCTGGAAGAAGATCTCGCGCGGCGCGACTTCACGATCAACGCGCTTGCGCTGCCGCTCTCCAGCCAGGCGAAGCGCGAGCACTCGGGAATCGTCGATCTGGCGGACGGCATCGCCGATCTGGTCGACGGACACCTGCGGATTCTGCACCCGCGAAGTTTTCACGACGACCCGACCCGTGTGTTGCGCGCGGCGCGCCTCGGGCCGCGTCTCGGACTGACGCTGACCCGTGGCTCGCGCAGCGCTTTGCGCGATGCGTTGCGGGATGGAGTGTTCGGGCGCGTCAGCGGTGATCGGCTGCGCCGGGAGCTGGAGAAGATCTTCGAGGACGCCCAGCGTGGCCTCGATCCCGCCGGGGTCTTGCGATTGCTCTCCAACTGGCACGTGCTCGGCGCTCTCGAGCCCGGCTTGGATCTGCCGCGGGAAGCGGTCGTGCCGCTTCGCCGGTTGGGTCGGGCGATCGCGTCCCCTCCGTGGCGGTCCGATCGTTGGCGCAATTGGATCTCGGGACTGAGCCTCTGGTTGGCGCCGGCCTCGCCCGCGCTCCGGCGTCGCACCCTGCAGCGCTTTTCGGTTCGGGGAGAGGTGGCGCGGGCGATCGGCGGTTTTTCCAAGGCGAGTGGAGGCTGGCTGAACGCGTTGCTCCGCGCGCGCGGTCGCGGCGCAATCGATGCGGCGCTGGCCCCGCTGAGCGAGGAGGAACTCTACGCCCTCTACTCGCTCGCGGTGCCGAAGTTGCGCCGGCGCATCGCCCGCTTCGCGGTCGAGGACCGGATCCGCCGAGCGCCGGTCCGCGGCGAGGATCTGCTCGAAATCGGACTCGAGGGACCGGCGTTGGGGCGCGTTCTCAACCGGGTTCGGATCGCCTATCTGGACGGCGCGTTGAAGAGTCGAGAAGAAGCCATCGCGTTGGCGCGCGAAATTGCGCAACGCAAGGCGCCCGCGAAGGGAAAGGCGGCCGCCAGGGCGGACAGGCGCTGATGCTTGCCCGCGAAGCCGAGATTGCGCATAATCGGCCGCACTCCTCATCCTCCAGCAAGACGCCTCTCGAGGGGCTACCGTGACCGCCTCCGTGCCCGAGCCCGATCTCACCAAGCTCGCAGGCGAGCCATTTGCGCCGTATTCCGTGCGCCTGCCGGTTTTCGAGGGCCCTCTCGATCTGCTGCTCCATCTGATTCGGATCAACGAAGTCGAGATCACCGATATTCCGATCGCCCGGATCGGCGAGCAATATCTCGAGTATCTGGCGGTGATGCGCGAACTCGATCTCGAAGTGGTCGGCGAGTACCTCGTGATGGCATCGACGCTGGCCTGGATCAAGTCCCGGATGCTACTGCCGGCAGAACGCGTGGGCGAGGACGGAGAGGAGATCGATCCGCGCGCGGAACTCATCGCCCGCTTGCTCGAATACCAGCGGTTCAAGGAAGTCGCGACCGAGCTGGGTGAGCGAGAGCGCCTGGATCGGGATGTGTTTGCGGCCAGCGGTTTCGAGTTGGATGCGCCCGCAGAATCCGAGCGCGAGATCGAGGTCGGACTCTTCGATCTCGTGGAAGCCTATCGCCGCGTTCTCGAGGCGAAAAACGACGTTATATCGAAACCGCACGAGATCGAAGCGGAGGAGATCACGGTTCGCGAGCGCATGCTGGAAGTCATGACGGTGCTGGAGTCTCGTCCCAGCATCGACTTCGACGAATTGCTCAAAGACGAACCGAGCCGCCCCTACACAAAGGCTCTCATCGTCGCGACCTTCCTCGCGATCCTCGAATTGACGCGGCTCTGCGCGATTCGCATCTACCAGGGGATCGACGAGTTGGGCGCCCCCGACGGACCCATTCACCTGCGCCGTTCGATCGAAACCGGCGACCAGACGTGGATCGAACAGATCGCGGACTCGATGTGACGAGGGAACGATGAGCGAAATCGAAAAACGAAACATTGCCGAAGCCCTGATCCTGGCCTCCCCAGAGCCGATCCCGCTGGGACGCCTCGCGAAACTCATTCCCCGCTGCACGCCGGCCAAAGCCCGGATTCTCGTCGACGAACTCAACGCCGAATACGTCGCCCAACAGCGCGCGTTCGAGATTTGCGAGATCGCGGGCGGTTACCAGATGCGCACCCACTCGGAGTTCGCTTCCTATCTCCGACAACTTCAGAGCTCACGCCCGTTGCGTCTTTCCAATGCCGCTCTCGAGACCCTGGCAATCGTCGCGTACCGGCAGCCCGTGACGCGCGCGGAGGTGGAGAACGTGCGTGGCGTGGATGCGGGACCCGTGATGAGGAGTCTGCTCGAGCGCAAGCTCATCAAGCTGGCTGGCCACCGGGAAGTGCCGGGCCACCCGATGCTCTACGCGACCACGAAGCGTTTTCTGGAAGTATTTGGACTCGCCCAACTCGAGGACCTTCCGACGCTGCGAGAACTCGAGGAGTTGGTGCCCGTGGTGGACGAGACCGGTGAGGCTTTCACAGCGGATGATTCGGTTGACGATTTTGCGAGCGATGAGCGTGGCGACCCTCCCGCGACGCTCGATTCCGACGACGTTTTTGCAGCCGATGAGAGTCCCGACGCGTTCGGGGTCGACGAGAACGAGCCGCTCGCGGCCGCGGTAGACGTCGATCCGGACACCTCGGCCGAGAACGGGGTCTCGCTGGAAGACGTCGAAATCGTCGGCAAGCCCCACTAGGAGCCTGACCCAAGATGCGGATTGAGGGTGCTCTTGCGTGTTGTCGTTGCGTTAGAGCGCACGTTTTCGGCCCTTTCGTGAGTCTTGGGTCAGGCTCCTAGCCCACCGGTACCTCCATGCGGACAGCAACCCGCTCCGGGCCGCCCGGAGAGCGGCTTCAAAAGATTCTCGCAGCGGCGGGTGTGGCATCCCGCCGTGCTGCAGAGGACCTGATTCGAGCCGGCCGGGTAACGGTCAATGGCGCGGTTGCGACGCTCGGCGAATCTGCGGACGCCGATCGCGATGCGATCGCAGTCGATGGCGAGCCGATCCGACGCGAAACCCTCGAATACTGGATGGTCCACAAGCCGCGGGGTGTCTTGACGACTGTGTCAGATCCGCAGGGGCGATCGACGGTGGTCGATCTGGTTCGGGATTCGAGCGCCCGTCTGTTTCCGGTCGGGCGTCTGGACCTTCTGAGTGAGGGATTGGTGCTGCTCACCAACGATGGCCCGCTCGCCCACGCGCTGCTGCACCCATCTTTTGGCGAGGAGCGCGAGTATCGGGTCACGGTCCGGGGTTCGGTCGATCGATCGACACTGAGGCGCGTATCCGACGGAATCGAACTCGAAGACGGGCTGACGGCACCCGCACGTGTCGGCGCTGCGCGGTTCGATGCCGAAACCCGAACCACCTGCTTTGCACTCACGCTCGTCGAGGGCCGGAAGAGGCAGATTCGCCGGATGATGCGCGCGTTGGGGCATCCCGTGGTTCGACTCGTACGGGTTCGGATGGGACCTCTCGAACTCGGTCGGCTCGCGTCCGGAAAAGCCAGACCGCTGCGCGCGAGCGAACGGCGCATTCTGGAGAGGGTGCTGGCGAGCTCGCGCAGCGGGAAGCAGGCGGGCGGCAATTGAGCGGGCAACGCCGTGCGGATGGAGACTTTTCAAGGGATCGAAAACGGTTCCGGGTCTATTCTGTATCTTATTGATTTGTAATACCTTTTCAGTTTAGAATGGAACCGGATTGTGACTCGAGGTGCGCTCGATGATTCGTCTTGCTTCGCGCTTTCGCCGCTCGCTCGGGCGGGTTCTCGTGCTGGTCGTCGCCGGCGTGAGTGTCGCGGCCTCCGCGTCTGCGAGCGTCACCGGTGTTTGCCCCGACGGCAGCATGTTCATCGTCCAGCGGGTCGAATCCGTTCCCTGCCGCGACGCCAAGGAGGTGGATCCCAGTGACGTACCGCCCATGAAACCCCAATACCTCCCGCGCCCCTACGGCTGGGAGGTCTTCTATCGCAAAAACGATCCCAACAATCCCTACAACTTGATTCAAGAGCAACCTCCCGAGACTCCGGACCCGGTGCATCGAACCCAGGACGATCAAAACGATCCGCGGCTGTCTTTCGAGCAGCCCGTGACCGAGACCTGGGTTCCCGAGCGCTCTGATTTCCAGAGCGGCTCCGCGCCGGTAGCCCGCTCGGAGGAGCCGATGGCCGGGGCGGCGTTGGAGTTCGTGGATACCGAAATCGAAGATCTGGCGATGATCGTCGAACTCTCGCAGCGCCGGGCTCCGGCGTTCTTCACAGACGACGGGTCGCAGGGGCGGGTGCGCTTCGCGCGATCGCTGGCCTTCGAGGCGCGAATTCGAGAACACCTGGCGGGTAACGGTCATGCGGGCCAGGGGCCCGTTGTGCTCTTCATTGCCGACGCGGATTCGGAAGGTTCGTTCTACGGGAATCTCACCTTCGTTCAGAATGGGGTCGCATTTCATCCGAGCAACGACGACCCCTACCAACTCGGTGTCATCCGAGGACGGCTGGGCCCACTCGAAAACGGCAGCAGCGTACTCGGTTATGTGGTGTTGCCGGAGCGGTTGGATCCCTCATATCCGATGGACGTCTATTGGAACGACAGGCAGCTGACGGCCACCTTCCAGCCCTGAGATCGGAACGATCGACAGCGAATCTAGCGTGAGCGCGGTACCAGGATGTAGACCTGGGTGTAGATCAGACTGCCGTCGGCACCTTGAGCAATCCCGATTCCCGTGAAATTCAGGGCCGGAGCGAGCAGGTTGGCTCGGTGATCGGGTGATCGAAGCCAGCTCGTGACGATCTGGGCGCTCGGATCCGATTGCGTCGTCTTGCCGAGATTTTCTGCCGCCAGGTGCATTTCGGTGACTCCGTGTTGTTGGAGCCGATCGACCACATTCTCGCCTTTGGGCGAGTGATGGCTGAAGTAGCCCCGCTGCGCCATGTCGGTGCTATGTGCGAGCGCGACTCGATCCAGATCGCTTCGCCTCACCAGTGCAACGAGGTGGTGATCGCTGCGGATCCGATTGACTCGAGCCAGCAGCTCCGACTCGAGCGACGCCAGGTTCGAGGGCTCTTCACTCGCGGCGGTCTTCACCACGAGTGGTGACAGAGCGAAAGCGAGCCAGAGACCCAGTAGAAAACCGATCGCCTGCACGGGAGTTCGGGGCACGGGTTAACGAGTCGCCTCGCCGCTTTCGGAGTCAGAAAAACTGCCGGCCAGCGTGGGAACTTCGAGCAGCTCGCGGCGAACCAGCCGGCCGGCTTCGTAATGCGAAACGACTTCCAGGCCCCCGTCGTTGTCTCGATCTTCTTCCCTGCGCATCAACTGTTCGCTGCTGTCGTAATGGAGGATCTCATCGGGCTGGCCGTCTCCGTTCGAGTCGCGTTCCTCGCGAACCCGGCGACCCTCTTCGAAGAAGGAAACCACATCCCGGAATCCGTCGCCGCTCGTATCCTGCTCGTGCCGTGTCAGTTCGCCCGCGCGAAAGAAGCTCCAGGTATCGACGGTTCCGTCTCCGTTGGAATCCGAGCGCCTCCGAGCGATGACGCCATCGTCATAATCGGTCCACGAGTCCAGTACGCCATTCCCACTCGTGTCCTCCTCGACCCTGCCGGGCCGATGTGTCTGCGCGTCGAAGACAATCTTTCGATCCGGTCGCCCGTCGAAATCCTCATCCAGGACCTCCTTCGCAATCTCGCCGTTTTCGCGAAAGATCCACTGATCGATCCGACCGTCGTTGTTGCGATCGACGATTCCGCTCGCGGTGGGATACGGGTTGTCGGGCTGCTGGCTCGACGTCGGCCCTGCGTCCACCGACGGCGCTGGGGATGAGGAGCTAACGGGCCGATTCAGGGGCGCTTCGGGCGCCCGCTGCAGTTCGCGCAATTCGTCCGCAATCGAGAGTGAAGGAGCGCGCGCAGACGCGACGCGCGAATCGGGCGCTTCGCGTTGCTCAGGAGTGCCACGCCGATCGAGCTGTCGCTCGAGATCCCGGAGCATCGCGCTCTCGTAGTCGGTGGCCTGCGGCTGCGGGGGTGGCGGCGTTCCCGCTCCCGATCGTGCGTGCGGGAGTTGGGGGTCGGGCCGTCTCGGAATCGCCGGACCCGGCTCCGGCTCGCCTTCGATCGCTTCTTTGGCCAGCACGAATGGCGCGGCAATGAGCTTGAACGGTGCCGTCAGGTACTTCACCACGAGCGGCTCCTTGCGTTTGTCGACGTGTCGATTTTCTTCCATTCGCGATCCCCCTAGAAACGTGATCTGATCATCGGGTGCCGGATCCGTCTGGGGGTTTGGATAGGGATTCGATTGGGGCGGGGTTGCATACGGTTGGGGCGCTGGCGCCGCCCCAGGCGGTAGGGGTGCGCCTGAGGGGTAGGCGGGCTGTTGTTCTGGAACCGGGGGCTGAGCGTATTGGGCACCCGAACCGGGCGGCGCGTACTGGGCCTGCGGAACCGATCCGGGCATGGCCGGTGCGCCCTGGCCCGGATAGATGATGGCGGCGCGGGTCCCCGTGTTGACGATTGGCGTTCGATCGAAATCGGCGGTCGTGTCGTTGTAGGACATGCACGCCGAGATCGGAATCGCGAGAGCGGCGACCAGCCAGCGTATTCCGTCGCGGAATGCGGTCTTTCGACTCAACATGTAGCCACCTCACCGTACGATCGAATCGTCCGTGCTGATCCAATGCAAGATTCGTGCGCGGCAGTTCACAGCGTCTGGGCGGGCCAGAAATCGGAGTTGGGATGGAGCGATGCGGCTATGCGTGCCGGCTGGCTGCGCATCGGTTGCGCCTCCAGCCGTAGGCAAGCTGGGTATCCAACTTCCCTCGTTGACCGTAAATGCTCGTGTGTTCTTTGGGTGGAAGCCGCCGGATTCGAGTGGACGTGTAGGCGATTCGTTACCCGCCGACCGGACCTTGGCGGCCGAGTCGACCGATCAGCAGGGTCGCTCCGAACCCGACGGCGATGAACCCCGCGGCCGTCGCCATTTCGCGGCCGCTCGGATCGAACGAAACCAGCTGCCAATCCTCGCGCTCGAAGTCTGCGGCATTCTCGGCGCTGACGATCTGCCCTCGGAGGGTCTCACCCGGAACCGGCGGTCGCGGCTCTTGAAAAGGCCAGAGCCCCACGACGGCGCCGAGCAACAGGCCGAGCAATGCACCGAGCGTCGCCTTCTCGTAGCGCTCGAGCAACCACTGCAGCAGGTTGCTGACGCCCACGACGCCCGCGGCAATCCCAATTCCGAGCGGGATTACGACAGTGAGCGCGTCGAGTACCAGGGCAAGATCGCCGCCGCCACCCGCACCGTCGCCGAGTAGGCCGCGTTTGAGCTGATCGATCGTACCGAGGATGGCTTCATACTGACCGAGGAGCAGCAACAGGTAACCGCCGCTGATCCCGGGCAGGATCATCGCCGACGACGCAGCGAGCCCCGATGCGAAAAGCATTACCAGGTTGGTGCTTCCTCCGTCGGTTCCGGATCCGCGGGTTGCGGCCATGACCAGCATCACCGCGAAGCCTCCTGCGGCTCCGAGGAACGTCGAAGCCGAGACCGGGCGCGCCATCCGAAACACCAGGGGGACGCCACCGAGTGTCAATCCGATGAAGAGGCTGTACATGATCCACCGATGATCGACGACCAGCTCCTTGACGCTCCCGGCGAGGAGTAGGATCGCGAGTGCGGCGCTCGTGACGACCGATGCCAGCAGAATCAGGGAGCGAAAGCGGAATCGAAAGGTCGTGATTTCCGCAATCGCCGAGATGAATCCCGGGTAGACTCCGGCCGCCAGGAGCATCGTGCCGCCGCTGATGCCGGGAACCAGATTTGCGAGGCCCATCAGGCAACCGCCGAATGCGCCGCGGATGATCAGGAGCGTCTTCGAGGATGTGGCGGAATCTGAGTTGCGCACGATGATTCTCCCCGGAGCAGCGAACGCGGTACTGTAGCAGGGAGAGCGAGATTCGAGGTTTGCCGTGTGTGGCCGTTTTGTACTCAGCGCCGCGCCCACCGAGATTGCCGAACACTTCGGCCTCGACGCGGTGCCTGATCTCCAGGCGCGCTTCAATGTGGCGCCGGGTCAAATGATTGCGAGCATTTCTGATCCGGGCGGCAAGCCCCGTTCGGTACTGTCCATGAGGCGCTGGGGGTTGGTGCCCGCCTGGGCCAAGGATCAGAAGATCGGCAATCGCCTGATCAATGCGCGAGCGGAGACCGTGGCTGAAAACCCGTCGTTTCGATCCGCGCTGCGCCGCCGCCGCTGTTTGATTCCCGCCGATGGATTCTACGAGTGGGCGGGAAGCAAGGGTTCCAAACACCCCTATTTCATCGGCTTCGAGCGTCGCGCGCTCTTCGGATTTGCGGGTCTCTGGGAGCGCTGGACCCCTCCTGAGGGCGAGCCGCTCGAAAGCTGCAGCTTGCTCACCACCGCAGCCACCGAAAACCTTCGCGCGCTACACGACCGCATGCCCGTGATCGTCGATCCTGTCGACTATGGACTCTGGCTGGATCCCGACGTCGGCCAGCCCGATCTCTTGTCGCCGGTGATCGATCGCAACCTCGGCAGCGCCCTCGCGTTCTATCCCATCAGTAAACGCGTCAACGATGTGCGTCACGACGATCCGCGTTGCCTCGACGCCATCGCGGACCAGGCTGGATTTTTCTGACGCATGAATCCGCAACCGCCGCGATCCGGAGTCGATGCGGGAAACGAGAAGCGGAGTGAAGCCGGCGCACACCCGGAGCAGCCGCGCTGGGCTCGGCGGCTGCGACACCTGTTGCTGTGTCTGATCGGGCTGCTCTACGCGGCTTCGATTCCGTGGTATCGCGGGGACGCGCCTCCCTCGAGGATCTTCGGCCTGCCGGACTGGGTGGCCGTTGCAGTTCTCTGTTACGCAGCGGCGGCGATCCTGAATTCCGCAGCCTGGCTGCTGACCGATATTCCGGATTCGATCGAGGATGACGAGGGGCACGGGCGGTGACACGCGAGTGGCTTGGAGCCGTTGGGGTGGTCGCGTATCTCGCTCTCTTGATCGGGATCGCGGTTGCTGCTCGCCGGGCGCGGCAGAACGAATCGCCCGCGGATCACTTTCTGGCAGGCCGCGGTCTTGGCGTCTTCGTGCTGTTTCTCACGCTCTACGCGACGACCTACAGCGGGAACACTTTGCTCGGTTATCCGGGCGAGGCCTATCGGCAGGGATTCTCGTGGGTGATGGCGACGGGTTTCATGTTGTCGATCATCGTGGTCTTCCACGCGCTCGCCCCGAAGCTTCGCCCGATCGCGGTTCGCGAGGGTTTCGTGACTCCCGGCGACTGGGTTCGATTTCGCTTCTCCGGCGAATCCGGCAGCCGGCAATTATTGTTCGGCGTGTCGCTGTTGATGGCCTTTGCGCTGGCCAGTTTCCTGTTTTCCCAGCTCAAGGCGATGGGAGAACTCGCAGAGCAGTTCAGCGGTGGTGTCATCTCCTACGAGTGGAGCGTCGCTCTGCTCGCCGGAATGGTTCTCTTCTACGAGACGGTCGGGGGCATGCGCGCCGTGGCATGGACGGACGCATTGCAGGGTGTCTTGATGCTTGTCGGATTGGCCGCGCTGCTGCAGTGGTTGCTCGCCGAATCGGGCGGGCTCGGCGCGCTCACGAGCCAGATCCTGGAGGTTCGGCCCGGTGCCGCGGATCTGCCCGATGCGGGCGAACAGATCAATTGGTTCAGCACGATCGCGCTGATGGGCCTCGCGAGCGTCGTCTACCCACAGGCGATCCAGCGCATCTATGCGGCCCGGAGTGGCCGGGTGCTGCGTCGCTCGCTCGCGCTGATGAGCTTCATGCCACTCGCGACAACGCTGGTGGTCACGCTGGTCGGCCTCGCGGCGATCGCGCGGTTCCAGGGCCTCGGCGATGTCGAGGCGGATCGCGTGATGCCGCTGCTGTTGGGAGAATGGGCGCGTCAAGGCCTCGGGTTTTCGATCGCGGCGATGGTCGTGTTTCTGGGTGCGCTCGCTGCGATCATGTCGACCGCGGACTCGGTGCTGCTCTCGCTGGGTTCCGTCGCCGCGGAGGATCTTTTCGGCCGCTCGCATCGCGAGGCGGATACGACGCGATTCGGCAAGCGAATTGCGGCTGCGCTGATCGTCGGGATGGCTCTCCTCGCCATCGGAGCCCGCGACGTGACGCTCTGGGGCGTGATCGAACTCAAGATGGAACTCTTGATCCAATCCGTCCCGGTCTTCCTGATCGCAATTCACTGGTCTCGGTTTCGCGCCCAACCGGCGTTGCTCGGCCTGGCTTTCGGAGTGGGCATCGTGCTCGCGGGAGTCGCCTGGGATTCGCAGCGGGTTTCCGGAGTCCACATCGGAGTGATCGGCCTCGCCGCGAACGTTGCGATCGCCTGTGTCGGTTCACTTTTTCGAGTGCCTGGAAGGCGTTTCCGGGGCGCGACGCAATTCGAGTGAGTGGGCGAGAATGCGAAAGCGTGGGCCTGTGGGTCGCGGTCGCTAGGCGCTCCGGGTAAGCTCCGGCGGTTACAGAGCCCAATGGAGCCAGCCATTCGGCACTCGATCGGGCGAATTGCGGCCGCGCTGGGTGGGCATTTGGCTCTACCCGAAATCAAAGAGCCGACGGAGCAGGAGGGATTGCATGTCTCAAATCAATTGGAAACTCGCAACTGCGGTTTTGCTGGTGGTGCTCGTCGCGACCGGTTGTGTGGTGATCGAGGACGGCGAAGTCGGTGTCTCGAAGAGCTTCGGGCGGATCAAGGACGAGCCCGTCGGTCGGGGCGTGGTGATCCAGGTTCCGGTGGTTCGAACCGTCGAGACCTGGAACGTCAAGCTCCAGGAACTCAAGGAGACCGCCCAGGTGCCGTCGTCCGAAGGCCTGATCGTCGGTCTCGATACGT